>ULNC01001911.1_pt1 | contig 31929 bp, 61 predicted proteins | sample 1951841 | NCBI WGS metagenome assembly ULNC01 (sample SAMEA4835569, study PRJEB28245) | human gut metagenome | biome: gut microbiome; material: fecal sample | place: Denmark | collected 2008
GGATATTGAAGCCCCAAACATATTCGTCGTAAGGTTCCTCTGCGTTGAATATCTTTCGGCGTTTTGACGGCGAATTATACGAAATGTATAAAAAGTCATCCTTGAACATGTGGTTGAAGTGAAAATTCGGGCTGTAGATCAGTTTTACCACATCTTTTGTGTTGAGAAACCCCTGCGCGTAGCCGTAATAGCGGCCGCACATATACCACGGCGGCATATCATTGGCTGTCATCTTGGTCTTGTAGCGGCCATCGCTGTACAAAAAGGATTCGTCCGTAGGTGCTGGTGTTGCAAACCGGTACTTGCCGCAGGAGTAATAGTTGGCGTGCAGACGGCTCATTCGGCGTCCAGAGCAGCCAGCTGCGCCTGAATCTCTGCCTCCGACATATCATAGAGTGCCTGATTCTGCTTCTTGGCGAGGACTTCGAGCAACTGTTGGCGGCGCTCGGCGTTCTCGCGGGCGGTCTGGGCCTTAGCCTTATCCGCCAGCTTGACAGAGACGATATGCTTGACGATCTCGATCTTGTTGGAAAGTTCATTCTGCTCGATGGTCTTGGTGCCAAGCAGGGATTCCTCGCCGGTGGTCTTGAACTCTTTATTGAGGGTCTTGAAGATGCTGTCAAGGTTCTGAACGCTCAGATCCCAAAGATCCTCGGTGCTGATCCAGCCCTTGAAGGGAAAACGATACTTATTGCGGGTTGCGATTTCAAACAGTTCCATAGTAGTTACCTCATTTCCATGTTTAAATTACGACCTTGAGCACGCGCTCGGTCTGGCCTTTAACTTTGACGATAAAGGAATCGTGGCGGGTAGAGGAGAATCCGACGCCGGAGAGCTGGTCTTCGACAGGCTGTACGGACATCTGAGCGCCGAGGGCTTCAAAGACGCGCTTGTGGGTCAGCAGCTCCTGCTTGATAAATTCATTGTAGAAGCCGTTGAGCTTGTCCGGGTTCTGGCAGCCCTTGAGCATGAAGAAATAGTGGCGGTTGCCGATACCGGTCTGTTCGTCCCAATAGTTGGGGGAGTACATGGCAACGTTGACAGGGACAAACTGATTCGTGCTGATGTTCCAAATATTGCGGCTGGAAACAGCAGACTTGATTTTATCTTGGATGGTGAACAGGCCGTCCCGGAGGGTTACGGTGGCGACATCAATAGTGTCACCGGTATGGAGCGGGCGGCGGTATTCATACTGATGGACATCACCATTGGCTTCGATTTCAGCGATAAAGCCGTTGTTGCCGGAATCGCGGCTGTAGCAATGAACGCTGAACTCATACTGGCCATTTTTCATTCTGGAAAGATCAGGCCACGTGATATTTTCCACAGCAGGTTCACCATGGTTGGGGTAAATAATATCGACATCCAGATTGCCGCCGTCTGCGAACCCGCTCTTTTCACCGAACCAGATATGACCGCAAGGGCCTTTGCAGTGCGCGTCCTCGTCAGACCTATCCCACTTGCCGGGTTCATCGTTCCACTGGATGGAGAAGCGGAGTACACCATCGACCTTGCCGCCTGCATGCTTGACATTCTCGCGGATATCGGAATCAGCCAGATTGCCCGTGTAGGCCCATGCGAAAGCGTTATCCCATTTGAACATCGTTTTGGCGTCGGGATTGATAGGGGCGGTCAGCGAGACCATGTTCTTGGAGAAGCGGTTCTCCATGAACAACTCCAGCTCCCTGGCGATGGGCAGGACATCCGAGATGAATTTATCAATACCGATCTCCTCGACATGGGAGAATCGTTTTGGATCAATGGCGACCTGCTGTTCCATAGCGGCGAATGGATCTGCGGCTGCACCGTTCATACGCATGACGGCGTCGCGATTGGCAAAGAGAATATTGTTGACGCTGATGTCATCGAGACGGGCAAAGCGGCGTGGCAGGGAATCCATATAGCCGAGTTCCGTAACGGTTTTCTTGGCATCCTCAAGCATTCGTTTTGTGAAGATGGCCTTGGGACGCTTATAGTTGGCGGGGGCGACCACGCGCTCATAGGCAGTGACGGCAGTGTTGACGTCCTTGCCTTCCGATAGGTCGATGAGCAGTGTGCCGATGCTGGTATTGCGGATGCGGGAGATGGCCGGGTCCATACCGATGACGGTCTGCCAGGAGCGGAGAGACTGCTGTTCCGGATTCATTTTGGCGTAGTCTTTCTGATAGGTCAGTAGCTTTGCCAGTTTATCTTTCCACTCGGTACCGCGGTAGAGGCTGTTTTGTGCGATCAGTTCCAGTACGGTCTCGGTGGCTTCGACGTTAAGCTCATTCATGGAGCGCAGGAATACATTGCGGTCATCCCGGATACGAGCGATCTCCGTGTTGATGTCGCCGGTAGTGTAAGCGCAGCGCGGTGTATTGACGAAGAAATGGTTCCATGTCAGAACTTTGTAGCCGTTTTCATCCCGCTCATAGCTACGGGCGGTGCCGACGGTAGGCTCATGAGTCAGGAAAACGTCCTTGATGGGCTTGGACTTGACATAGGCGGAAAGAGCATCAACAACAGGCTGATAACATTCCGGCGAGGTGGTGTCAAAGTCCCAGATGGTTTCGATTCGGTTATCACGAATAGCGACTACACCGCCCATCGTTTTGATAAAATGGCGGCAACAAGAGCAGTCAAATTCGCGCCGGACACGGTAAATTGGGTTTGTACCGGCAGGGAAGGAATCGAGGTAAAGGTTCCAGAGTTCATCCGGGTCGAAATCGACACGGTAAAGGGCGGCGGCGTCCTTGGTCATGGAGTTAAAATGAGTCAGGAACTTTTTGTGAAAGTCATGGAATGACATGATAGACATAAGCGGTCTCCTTTGAAAAATTGTGTAAGTTATAATACTCTTGGATAATAGCGGCGGTTTTCATGGCGCTTGGATACATCGCGCATTTTACCGAGTGCTTCTTGCAGCTGGCGAACACAGCGTTTATTTTGGCCGTCCTGCATGAAGTCCATGAGAGGCTGTATGAGTTCGATTTCATCTTTCATGAGGCGGCGGGTCTGGCGGCATTCTTTGAGCTGTTTGGCAAGTTTGACCAGTTCAACGGCGTTATTGGGTTCCAATTCAAGTTTATGTAACAGGTCCTGGGTGATGAGGTCTTGCTCATGTACGCCGGAAAAGTTTGCCTGATAGCGAGTTTCCAGCGTTTGCATGAGGGAGAGGGTGCCGGAGATGGATTTCATATTGGGGTCGTCCAATGGTTATGTCAGTCCTTTCTGGTTTGATTTGATTTTGGGTACAAAAAATGGTGCTGGATGCAGGCTACGATCCCGCCACCCCTGACTTACAAAATCAGTGCTCTACCGAATGAGCTAATCCAGCATGGTAAAAGCAATAATGTGGTAGCTATGACTGAGTTTCACAGTGACTTTATAGACGCACGTCCTGCGGTCGTTACCCGCCCCTTGGAGTCCTGCGTCAGACCATCTTATGATGGGAAGTATCCCTTACGTATCATTCGGTTTTCCCGACTTAGTTTCGTGTGACGGTTTTCTTACCTTCCGCTGCACTACCTGTTGGCCTTTCGATGCCAACCCCGACCCGTCCTGTCATTTTCATGACGCAACTGCCGTTAGCCATTATTGCTGAGTGCTCCCGGTGGAAGTCGAATCCACAAATAACAGAACCTAAATCTGTCGCGTCTGCCTATTGCGCCACAGGAGCATGGTAGGCTTCCCGCTTAGATTATCTATCGTCTACTTGAGAGTCATGGTCTCTTTCACGAACAGACGTTACGTACCATCTATTCCGATAGTTTTCAGCGGACATTTTCATTCTGGGTGAGGTATGCCATACACGCTCACATCGTTCGGGCGCTACCCGACCTCTGGTCAAGCTTGAATGAATCGAACATTCACACGCGGAGTCAAATTCCGCTGCCCTGCCATTAGGCTAAAGCTTGATAATACTCCTGCCCGGACTCGAACCGGGATTTCGCTCTAATCTGGAGCTAATACGGGTTATAAATCCGCTTCTCTACCGATTGAGATACAGGAGCTTATAAAATCGTTCCGTCAATTATCCTGTGACGGTTTCGGAAGCAGATAGTGTGAAAATTTTTCTTATATCCAGGATGAGGGGCATCCCGCTGGTCGAGCAGGTCGGTGCTACCCCGACGGCCTCGTGGTCCCAAACCACGCATTCTACTGCTGAACTACTGCTCGATAGAAAAGATGAAAAGTGTTCTACTTCTTGGCTCCCACGATTATAGCCAGGATTCAGACAGAAGCTAACTGTCAAATGGGTGTTGGTATATCTGCATTGGCTACGTACTCTAAGCAGACCACATGCGAGTGGCGAAACCTTTGTCGGTGCCGGTTATCTGCAACCGCGCTCTTTTCATCTTTAGATGTGTACGGCCATAACCGCAGCCGCTTACGGACATATTTGATGACGGAGTTTATGCAGACTCCGGGCGGGGCACTATCCCCATCCTTTTGGCGGGACCTGGCCCTTGCTGCCAGCCCCAAAAACGGAACATGAATTCATTGAACTTCACACCACGATACCTATTAAATAGACACCGAGAATGTCCTTCGCTCACCGCGCTTTTGTTCCGTTACTCCACACACTTGGCGTGCGACTGATCAGATCGAGGCCGTAAAGTGGAGATGGAGGAGTGTACCGGTACTGACCCGGCGCTATCTGCTTGGAGGGCAGAGGTACTACCATTATACGAACACTCCATATTAGGGCGGATTGTATTTACGTGCTACCGCCTTCGCACGCTGCCCATACACCAGCCTTGCGGTGAGCGAAACGCCGACACGACCATGCGTATGACCTTGCATCAAGGATTTGTAAGAAGATTTGCGTTTTGAACCTTGAGCGATAAACTTTGATCAATATAAACTTTGAAGCTTCAGATTTGAGATTTGAGCGTTCAGCGTTCAGCTTTTCGGCTTTGGGTCTCTACCCGAATATCTTTATAAACAGCAGACAAATCATCTTTGCGTCCGCGTATATAAAGATCAAACTTTTATCTTCATACTTTTATAATGAGGCGGATTCCTGTTTAGGGTTTTAGTTCTGTCATGATACCGCCGAAGAAGACAGAACGGTCGATGGTTGATCGCTTTCGGTGTATGAGCAGGATCTATTTAAAAGAGTTTGAAACTCAGGAAATATCAGTAATCGACTTCGATGGTCGTAGTAGCGTTGGAAACGCTGAGGGCGGCATCCAAATCATTCTGGTAGGTGTCGATATCGTTCTGCATTTGCTTGATGATATTTGCGATGCCTTTCTTATCGACTTTGAGACCATCGACCAGTTCATAGGTCTGGGCGTTCTGATAAGTCTCGCGGACCTTGGAGACTTCATCGGCATCAGCTGCCTTGGCTGCGGCAGAAGAACCGTAGATACTGGCAACGTAAGCGTCGGTGCGCTTTTCCAGCGTACTGTTCTTGTCCTCGACATCTGAGACAGCGTCGGCGTACTGCATATTCAATTCGTTCAGCAGCTTCTGGCGCAGCGGAATGACATTCTGCTTGATGCTGATGGCCTCGGCTACCGTCATTTCCTTGTCGCCGACCTTGATCTTCGTGATGGCGTTACTGACAGGAATAGCCGCCTTAATGGCCCCGGCGCGGGCGATAAGCCCCTGGATGGAATCGAAATCGCTCTTGGCCTGTTTGTAGAATTCCTCGACAGGGGAGCCGAACAGCTTTTTCATATTGACCTTGGCACTGGTACAGAAGGCCGCGCCCTCGATCTCCTTGGCGATGCGCTTGTCAATGGTTTTAAGTTCCACCATAGCGCGGTGGACGGTCATGGTCTCGTGAGTCATGGGAAGTTCCTCCTTAAATTTTAAAACTTGAAATGTGTGTTGTGAAAGCCTTTAGGAAATGGGGGCAGTTACACCCCCGGGAAATCGGAAAACCAAATCACTCTGCCAGTACAAGCTCTTTTACCTGGAGCCATTGTTGATAGACAGGATGACGATAGGCTTTGGTCAATATCTTTGCACCTGTGCCCTGCGAATTATGGATAAATTCATTCGAGTTGGTGATAGAACGAAGGGTCACGAGGTCTTTTTGCTTAAAGGGATTATCGTAAGTGAGTTTTTTGCATTGGTTGGCAATAAACCTGGAAATATTTTGAACAGAGGAGCAATAGATGCGATCGCCGGTTACGGGGTCAAACCGTTTCTTAGTGACACGAGCACCTGTAACAGTGGCACGGATCAGGAAGTCATCGTCCTCTGGATTATAATTTAATTGTCTGAGTCCGTCACAAGCGCCATTGTACACGGTTTCTTGATTGCTCTTTGCGGCTCGTTCGATATCTGATATAAATCGTTTTGGGATAAGAAGTTGTTTCATGCCGTCCTTGGCAAGGAACTCAACATAAGCGGAAGAATGGTCGCTGCTTTGGTGATAGTCCTTCTTTTTTACATTGAGGATCTGACCTTTATCCAATCCGACCCAGGCTAAAATCATAATGGCGCGGCTCATCGAGTAGGAGACACCTGGACAGAGTGCATCCAGATAATCGGCGAATTCTTGTTCAGAGAAAAAGAACTTGCGAAGAATTTTATCATCGGACACTTCTGCGTAGGTTCGCTTGATCTCTTTATTATCGTTGCAGGCGACAAAGAAGAAGGGATGGTTCGCATGCTGCTGCGGCGTGATGATATTATGAACTAAAAGATAATCAAGATAGCCTTTGATCTCGGCAAGTTTACCGCGGTTGAGATAGTAATTATCAGCCTGAAGACGTTTTACGAGATCATTGACCGTATCGACATTCCAATTCTGAAAGCTGACCCCGGTTTCCTTCTCTAGCTGCTGGACGGTGAACATTGCGGATGAGGATTTCAGGGTAGATTTATATTCAGCGACATAAGAGTTAGACATAGTAAGCCTGCCTTTCTAGTGATTTTATTGTACACTATGTAGACAGGCTTTTGCAAGCCCTTACGCCAAAACTTGTTCTGATTTCATGTTGACCGGCTGCATATAGCGCAAAATGGGATTTTGACGGAGAATAGCCGGGACAGCCTTTTGCCAATTTTCTGTGGTAAAAGTGCCGATGGGATCGGAGAAATGAATATTGCGGGCTGTGATGCGGCTTTCGACTGCAAGAGTAGACGGCATATCCAGACCTTCGACCTCACCGATTTGAAAGTCAACGTGAACCGGATTGTGTTTTTCAAATCGTTTTGTGGTGAAGGCGATTGCTTCGCATTGGCCGCTGACTTGATTATAGCGGTCATTGCTGATGATGAGATACGGATGGACACCGACATACTTGTGAACGTCACTGGGGAAGACGGTATCGGTCGTAAAATACCCCCAGCGGATCTCCCCAAATTTGGGAGTGGTTTTACTGGGTGTAAACATGGTGTGGGTTCAACTCCTTTTTAAATATTCAGCGGTTGTGTCGTTTTGCGGTATTCTTTTGCTGTGACTATACTATACCACACCGAAACACACATTTCAAGGGAAAAAGCGAAATGTTAATGAAATGTTCACAAAAGAACGATTTTATACTGAAAACCGGCGCTTGACAGGGTGAAAGAGCAGGAATCCCTGGAAAAAGCTGGTGCAGAAACCTTGACGGATACTGCCTGTAGGACAAAGCCGGAACCACCGGAGCACAGCAGACAAGGGACCTTTGTACCGTTATTAAAAAGGCTGATTGCTTTAATGGGGATGGTGGCACAGAGACCGGTTGATTCATCCCCGGAGAACAGAGAGATAAAGGCTTCTTTATACGGCTGCATCATTGCATACAGCTCTTGCAAAGAAATCGTTTTAGAAATATCGTTTGCCATTTTTTCTCCTTTTTAAGTTAAAAGTCCAAATTATAGGACATATCATCTGATACAATAGAAGTATAGATCCCAAAAACGCGCACCTTTATGTTGTTAAAATAATTATACGACACCATACGGTTGTATTCAAGTCTACAAATGTCACCATAGGAGCGGTTTCACATGGATATTTTAATCAAACGTATAAGACAGTGGCGCTATGATCATTATGTAACCCAACAGCAGCTTGCTGATAGAATTGGTTGCCCGCGTAACACCTTACAGTGTTGGGAAACAGGCAGACGATCACCTGGATGTGAGGCGTTAGCGGAATTGTGCCGGGCTATGGATGTATCGGCAGACTGGCTGCTGGGGTTATCGAAAGAGCCGGGGCGGTGTCAGGCGCTGGCTTCCTCAAGTGCAGAGACGGCCTCAGACACGGATTCATCCAAGTCTGCGAGGGCATAATCCAGCGAGTCCATGGCAGATTGCAGGGATTCGATTGCAGATTCCATAGTTGAGTAACGCTCGGAGCCTTCCATGCTTTCAGGCATGTTGTCGAGAGCTTCCTGCTCGTCGTCCTGCACCGCTTCGATTTCATTGTGCAGCTCATCCACGCTGGCGGAGAACTTTTCATTTAGGTCATTGATGCTGTGGATAATGGTGCTGATGGCTTTACGACGGGCGTTGTTCATGGTAATTTCTCCTTTATATTTTACGAGTTTCTACCTTATTATATAGGGGCGTGCTGTGCGCGTTGGTGTTTGGCGGAGATACTAGGAGCTGTCCTGATAGATAGTATATAGCATAGTGGCGTCACCTGTGTACTAAAAATGAAGAATGGATTCGTTTTTCCAATCAATAGTTGCAGAAGAAGGTGGTATAAACCTTGAGGATCATCATACCGAATACGAAAACCTGAAGGATGATGCCGAGATCGCTGTTGTTGTTATTGTTATGCATGATAGATTCCTCCTTATTTTTGAGCCGCGTACTTAGCGGCAACTTCTTCACGGGTGAGACGAGTGCGACCGGGAAGCGTTTCGGTCTGATAGGTGGCCTGCTGCGTGGGGAATTGCTTTTCAAGCTTGGCCATCTGCTCTCGCTCATCGCTGGCACCGGTCAGGCGGTCAGCGTAGGCAATGTTCATTTTAATGCCCATATCCTGACAGTCCTCGAAAATCATATACATCTGGGCCTCTTTTTCGGTACAGTTTTCACGCTTGCACATTTCTTCGGTGGTCGTACCGCGCAGATTTTTGCGGTGGAACTTTATGTATTGATAGGAATCCCAAACCTCCTGCTGCTTTTTGTAGCGGTCTGGCGTGGGGGCGATTTTCTCAGCTGTGTCATCAATGGCCTTTTCAATAGGCGGCAAGATCATACAGCCGAGACCAAGACACGCACCGCCAACTACAGCAACGATGATAAATACGAACGCGGCGCAAAAGAGAAGCTGTAATAAAATCATAGCGAAGATCCTTTCTTGGCACGGCAGCGCATGAGCTGGATGGACATTACGCTGCGTTGGATTTGTGCGGATAACTCCCGGTCAGGCATATTGTGCGCAAGGACCAGATCAATTTCATGCTGTGTCCAGGAGCGGTACGGATAGCCAGAAGTCTGGCGGTAGTTTTTGCGGCGATAGAGATTTCGCAAATCAGCGTCTTTTGAATTTGGCAAGATTTGGATGACCTCCTTATTTAAAATACTCCTTTTGTGCGGGAAAAAACAAGCGGTAAATATTACCAGAAATTATCTGCGCAGCATTGACGAAAACGAAATGAAATCGCCGCAAAAGTTGAAGCCGAAATCTGTTTCACCGGTGTTCAGAGAGTATACCTCACGGATTTTGTACCAATAAGGTCGATTGTCATTGATACCAGCGAGAACACGGTCGTTGGCGTCATCGATTTCGTAAACATTCAGGCTTGCGGTATTACAAATCGGGTATGAGCCGATGACAACGCGGTTCATTCTGCTGCCTCCTGTTCTGTTTCAACCGGGATAGTGTTCATGCGGTCAATGATGTCGTCAATATCGCGGCCGACAAAGGCATCGAACATTTCATAAATGTTATTGCGTTTGTACGCTTCACATACAAAAGCGGCGAGGTCTTCATCGGCTGTGCAGCAATCCTCAAGCGTTTGGTTGATGGAACCTCCGAACTCATCACGCAGGTCAAGACTGCTATAAATCGTATTGATTTTTTCTGTGGTGGTCTGGTCCGTGCAAGGTTCGAGGGCTGTGGTGCAGCGGCAGCAGATGGGCGGATAGGTAAGGCCGGTGCCGACATAGATTTGTTTTTGGCCGCAGGTGGGGCAGGTGAGGATAAATTTGTCATTGATGGTATTCATAAAATTCACTCTTTCATAATAAGGGCACAGGTTCCTACGCGGTTGACAAATTCTTTGCCGTGGATTTCATAAAGTTTTTCTAACTTTTCAGAATCGATATCGTAAACGACGTTGTCTATGCTGTCGAAAAAATTTTTGAGGGTGTCTGCAACTTCCCAATCGAGGTCTTCGTTACCTGTAAAAAGCTGTAAAAAATTATAGAAAGATTCCGGCATTTCCCTGAGCCAAAAATCATAATCGATGTAGTCGATAAATTCTCCGTCACTGTCAAAAATGCGGAGTATATCAGGTTCATCCTGATTATTTGCAGTGATAAAATTATTAGAAAAATTCATGCAAATACACATTTTTATTTTGCCTCTCTTACTTTGTCGAGTACACACCACAGCCGTTTGAGTTCATCTTCGATGGCGTCAGCATCATTCAGCAGGGCACGCAAGCCGGGAGCACCGCGCATACCGTAGTTTTCGATGGCATGCTGTTCCGGGTCGAAGTCTATGTAGGCATCATAAAGCTGGGAGAGAAAATCATCGTCGTCTTCTACATCGAACGACATGGAAAAATCTTCACCGGCGTCGGAATACCATTCAAGCTCAATGGAATTATTGTCGGCGTCGATATAAGGCTTCCAATTATTGTCAGCCAGAGCATCCAGCATTTTCTGAGAAATCATAGTGGTTCACTCCTTTAATTGATCCAGTCTTTCAGAAAGTTTGAGAAGTTCCTTTTTGATGAAATTGGCGTCATCCAGAAGCTCCTGCAAAGTGTTTGGTACGCCATCCTGACCGCGGACATCCAGAAAACTGGCGGCATGTACATCGGGATCAAAGTGGTCTGCCTCGTAGCGAACGTCATGGGCGAAATGTGCGATACGAGTGCAGAAGGTATAGCATTCATTGGCAGGTGTGTATTTTTCCAGTTCCATGACGGAGGCGCCTTCGCGGGAGAGCTTCCAGCCGAAGTCTTCACAGATACGTTCCTGCCAGGGAGTCAGAGCGAGTGATTTCATTTTATGTGGTTTTTCCGGCTTTTCCCATTCAATAGAGTCAAAGGGCGGATAGGAGACGGTGACCTCGCCGGGAGAACGTTTCATACTGCCATTCCTAAAATAGTACCGGGTGTATTCGTTGGTGTCGCAGCAGCGGATGGTCAGCTCGAAAATCACGGTTGGGAAGTTGTAGGAGGCTTCGCGGATATCGTTTTCAAGAGAGAACTCGACATCCTCGCCGGTGTCAAAGGAAAGGCTTGGCGTGGCATAGAACGGAGTATCGACGGCGAGTTTGCCGCACAATGGATAGCAGGAGATACCATCATATACATTACCAATGATTTCGTTGTCGTACAGGTAGCGGGTGACCTGCTCGACAGTTTCCTTATCCATATAGGTAGGGGCAAGTGCTTCGTCGTTATAGACGCGAAGACTGTGTTGATAGAACATGGTTAAAACTCCTCCTCTGGTGAAATCAGGTTCAAAACGAATTTATTCTCTGCATCATCCACGATCCTGATTTGAATTTCAGCAACAGGTTTATTGTTGATGAGAAGCGGCAGGTTCTTTTTGTCGGGAAGGCCGTTGATGATTTGGTTGAGGGCTTGGGTAGTGAAAACAGGGGTTGTTTTGGATTTTTCGATTTTCTGCTGGTTCGGCTGCTCCGCCGCATCCTCAGTGGGCTTGGTATCATCAAATTCCTTTTTGAGAAAGCGAATGGCAGTTTCCAGATCTGGGCTTGTATATCTTTCGTTCAGGTAGCTGCGTATGTCCCGGATATTTTGGCCGCAGGTGTTGTTGATCAGCTCTACGCCATCGTAAATGGGAAAGAACACAGCCAGCTCGTGGCCGTCCGGATCAGAATAAAGACCAAGAATCGTCTCGGTGTTATAGTTGATGTGTTTGACATTTTGGCAAATCGTTCCGGCATAGAATTTGAGATAATCGCCGAATCGGTGCATAAAGGGAATGAGATCTTTATCGCAGACACCGGAAACATCCTGCACATAGGATTCATCGTACAGCATATTGAACAAAATGCCGGTTCTACCATTTAGTGTGACAACGTACTCTCTGACGGGTGCCTGTCAAACTCAGTTATGTCAATGACATTCTGTACATAAACAGGAACATTTTTCACAGCGCTAGGTTCAGACTTTGTGTCGTCAGGCAAATTCAATTCACCGATAGCGTTTGTCCAATAATGGAAATTCGTATGATCAAGCGTGTACATATCGATAATTTTCATGGTAGGTGTATCCATGATCAAACATCCTCCTTACTGTGAAAGCATATAGCCGCGCTGAAACTCTACGCAGCGATTCCAGTCCATGACTTCAGAGATGGGATTATTGTAGGCTTCATTTTCAAAGGCACACTCGGCAATGAGCTGACAATAGTCTGCAACCGTGAGCGCATTCTTGCCGGTGTCATGAATGCCGCCGTAGCTTTCCACCATTTTAGACAGCGTTTGATAGTAGCTGCTGATATGACCGGAGATCTCATCAAGAGTCATGTCACCGACATCTTCAACGGATTGCGTGACGCAATAGGTTTTATCTGTGTATTCTGTGATGTCCAGCCAGACGAGCTGGGTGAATTCATACCTGGTAGGGGAGAGCTTGCGGCAATACTGGGCGCAGTCGGAATCTGTCAGAAACCAGCTGCCGACATTGCTGGGAAGATCATGTACATTCATTGTAATTCTCCTTATTTAAAGCCAGTTGACGAAATTGATGCAGGAGCCGTAGCAGCAGACGAGATAGTCCGTCATTTCATTTACCTCTTCCGGGCGAATGACTTCGATGACACTAGGCTTGAACCATTTATTGACCTGTTCCTCGATTTCATCCCAGTCCTGCGTGGTCATATTGGGGATATCACTGTCGTCTTGTTCGACGAACCACATATCGTTTTCGCTTTGCCAACAATTTTCAAGCCAACAAGCCAGATAGAAGTTGAGATCAGATAGTCTGGGAAGGAAGTTGTTGCCGTTCTCATACTGCTGGATAATGTTCTCAGCATATTCAGCGCATTCTTTCATACTAGAATCGATTATGCGAAGTTTAAACAGATGTTTGATTTTGTCAGGGTCATTATAACCAACAAATGACTGACGGATTTCATGATGGTAGATATCGACAACATAGAACCAGGTGTCATCTTCAAAAGATGTCTGCATAAAAGGGGTGATCTTGACTTCATATTGGTCGTAATTATTTGACATGGTGCAGAGTCTCCTTATTTGAGCGTTTCGTTTACGAAAAAGATATCGTTGTGTTCGTAGCATTTATGACAGGCCAGGCAGTTGCGGGCACCGCAGTTGATCTCGACATTATGCTGCTTGCTGTACGCCTTATCGTAGACGGTGAATACCTTATCGATCCAGCTGTAGTTGGAGAAATCCTGCGAGACCTGATTGAGGTGATTGGAGCTGTATACGCAAATCAGATTGTCCGGCTTGCCAAGCTCCTTAATGGCCTTATCCATGAAGACTGCGTTCTTTGTCCAGAGAGCGATCGTACACCACGGATTCGCCCTGGCAATGCGGATGTAATTTTTAGCATGGGTCACATTGACAAGGTCGCCATGGCTTTCAAACCTGGCAATGCGGCTGTTCAAAACAGGCAGCTCGTAAACCTCAAGGTCATGACTGGAAAGGATCTTGGTGTTTTCTGCATAGCGGTTTCGTGCGGCGGGATAGATGGCCAGACCACGCTTGGCATAGCAGTGTGCGCATACGCTGGTTTCATCCTTGGCACGCTGTTCACAAATGGGATTGCAGAGCATACTGGTGGTAATAGTCGGAATGCCGTTCATTTTGCCCTGCGGGTGAGAGATAAAGATCTGTTCTATGACACGATCGTTTTTCATGTTATGTATCCTTTCTTGGCAGCGCACAAGAGCGGATACAATATTCAGTTTTTATATCTCACCCTTGGCGGCTGGTATTACAGCAGATAGGTTATTCATTGATTGGATATGCGCTCAGATTCCACGCATTACCACACTCGTAATAAAGGCCATATTTGCTGAACAGATCTTGCAAGGCAAACATGTCATGATTGTTAAGGATGTCATACAGAGTGCCTTCAAAACTCATGCTTAAAATATTCGGCTCACGGACATATGTAAAGTAGTTACGCGGATCCATATTGTCTTCGATGAATGGCTTGCCGCCGTAGCGATACACGGTTTTGCCGGTTTTATCCTTACCGCTCGTACTCATCCGCTTGCCATTATAGTAGATGCAGACATCCTGCCAGCAATCATTCTCGATACACCACGTATAAATATCACGAGCGAGTGCTTCGGCGCGGTCTGCCCAATCCATATCGAAACTCGGTGTCTTCATGTTATCCATCTTGAAGAAGCCCCAGTTGGTCATGGTCGATTCGATACGGTCGGAAAGATCGCCGTAATCACAGCCGTAGATGTTTGTATCGCCGCAGGCAGCATCCCCGATTGCATCCCTGTCGCGGTCTGGATTGTCTATCTTAACACCCTTTTCATCGAGGAAGTCCTCAAAGATGTCAATGATCTGGCCGAGAAATTCGAGCTTGTCGCTGTTTGTCATATACATATTCTCCTGATTAGTTAAGTAAGTCCTTATCGATGATTTGGAAGTTTGCGCGGTGAATATACAGGGCATGACCGTCAATCATAAGTTTGGTTGTTTTGGGCAAATCCTCACAGACTGTCCAGTAGACTTCATCGCCGCTGTAAGCGCAGATGGGATCGCCGAGCTGAGACTGAATGACAACAACGACCGGCTTACCAAAGGAATTTTTATACTGGTTCACAACGTTCGCGATGATGGCGTTATCTCCGAGGCTGCCATCGGTTTCACTGTGAATATCCTGCATCTGGAAATCAACAGCGGGAGTAAGACCTTCTTCCGAGAAGATGACCGTGGAACCGCAATTACTGATTTGATGGCCGTCGATGGTGATCGTGACCACAGAGGACAGCGTTTTCGTATAACCCCAACCGGATTCTCCGTTGTACGTATATTCGCGAACTACATTGGAATTCATGTCGATTTTGGAACCAGTGACAGTCATGAACTTTTCACCGTCGTTGGAGTAAAACTCACAATCGTAGGTGTTGCCTGTGATACTTCCGTTAAGGTCGTTGAAATCGCTTTCAAGTTCGGCACAGGAGCATAGGGAGAGCGCGAGGATAAATGTTATAAAGATGCAAAGGATAGATTTAGACTTCATTTTAAAACCTCCGGTTTATTTACATTCGACAACCGACATGATGTCATAGCTGTCTGAGCCTGTATCTGTTTCTTCATCAAGACGACGTTTGAGTTCGGCTTCAGCGAGAAGTTCGCATTCGGCTACAATGAGATACCGGTCCCAGAATTTGCGATTTCGTTCATAGACATAACAGGTATACTTTTTCATACCGTATCTCCTTTATTGTTTAGGCAGGATTTCAAGTAGAACGGTACATTCAGCTTTTGTTTTATTATATTTTTTTAGCAGTTCCTCATCGTACATCGCGATACATGAGGTATTTTCGACTGCTTCACGATAGAAAGACAAGGCATCTGTAACAATCTGAATCTGAAGGCTTGTTAGTTCGACTTTCATAATACGTCACCTCAAGTTCGGATTGTAGATAGGTTTCAGCTCCATGCACTGATTACGGCAGGCGCTGCCTTTAAATTCGCAATAGTGACATTTATCGAATATGCCGTCTTGAGCTTCGAGAATTTTGTCCTCGTAGGAATGGTCCCAGCAACAATCAACCATGATATTCACCTCAATCTTTTGTTAAAAAAAGTTCTTTGCCAACAGTCAGCGAAAGCGGACAAGAATTATAATGATCTGTAATGCCCCAGCAGTTGTAATACTCATTATCTTCATCCAGACCAACGCTCTCATTTACATCATCCAAAATACATTGCGTAGTTGGAAGTTCGGTTTCATCTGCAGTGTCAATGCCAGCGTCCAGAATTTCTTTGCGTTTGGCTTCACACTCTGCAATAAAGCGTTTAGCAGTCCGATAACCATTGACAGTAAAAACGTATCGCATATTCAACCTCCATCATTGACAAATTTCCCAGCCCTCATCACGCAGATAACGTTCTCTAAGCTCATTCCAAATCTGGCTGGAAATATCCTTGATTTCATAATTGACGCGGACATTGTCCCAGATTTCTTTTGTCTCCGCAGCGGTGCGCGGTTCATAAATGTTATTGAGCCACTTGGCAACGACTTCGTTCGCATCTTCTGGAAATGCAAAGCGCTCTTCGTTCTCATTACCGGAAATGTAAGAGCCAAACCAGTAGTCAAAGGTGTCTTTACGCATAGACTCCTGACGCTTTTTCAATTCCTTGGTTTTGACACCGCCAAAGACGGCGGCGATTGCGCAGACCTCCTCGTCAAAGCGCGGATAGCTGGCGCTACCGGCATATTCATAACTCATTCCCATTACAAATTCCTTTCTGCCAATCAGTAAACCTGACACATCCCGGTATCATTTTTATCCATTTTATATAATGTTGGTAAATGCCTGTAATCAAGTTCAGCGCCGCAACGTGGACACCTTATAGGTCTGTAACCATTTTTATCGCAGTAAAGCGGACAACAACAGTAACCACATCTAGCAGTGCCAATGGTGTCAATATAAACAAGCCATTCCATGAATTGTAGTTATTCCTTTCATACAACTTTTACAATTTTATAAAAGTCGCCATATTCCTTAAAGATACGCTCCTGCTCTGCAGATGCGGCCTCAAAATCAAACCTTTTTGCAGCAGCAAGGCAAGCTGTATCTGCACATTCGTCTAAAGAAATATAAAGTGGAACACGGGATGTACGGATGTTTCGCTTGAGAACATATTGAGGTTCATCGATGCTAATACTGAATACAGACCATGTTGTCACATCATTTTCCGGCGTACTTTCTTCTAGTGTGATTCTATTCGTTTGACGGTCACTTCTCATACAACAATGGATACTTTCAATGCTATTGTCGTATTCTTTGCAGGCGTCACGATCTGCTGCCTCAAAACATTCACGTTCACTATCAAATGGGCCAACCACAGTAATATCTGGATCAAAAGAGTATGTACGCAAGTAATACCATTTACACATAAGTTTCACCTCATCTTTCTCACAAAAATAGGAAACCTCTCAGTCGTAGAAATCTCTCACGATAGTTTCGCACCGTTCATCATCTGGGGCGGACGTCATCGGCGCTGCCGATGAAAGAGTTTGCAATCGTTTCTACATCGCCTTCATCAATGGCACGCCGGATACGATCTTCGATTTCATCTTTGGACCATTTGTTATCGTAACCGTATTTATCTTGGAAGTATTTACGGATGTAATACTTGGCTTCTTCAGTAGCACGCCGCATGAGGTTGTCATCATGGGTTTCTTCACAGAGTTCATCAAGATGTTTCAGCACAAAATTCAGTGCGGCTACATAACCCAGCTCATAATTGTAGTCGTTGAACGAGTAGCACTCACAAGCTGCTTTTGCTTCCAAACAATGCTTGTTACGCAGAGCTTCCAAATCTTTCTTTGTCATAAATGTCACCTCAATTCATAAAACGATTTCTTAACGAATGGGGATATTCTTTCTGAGAGAAAAAACGTAAGCAAACTTAGGGTCAAGATCAAAAACGTGGTCAGTACGAAACACATCTTCGGAGTTGTTATGCAAAACGAGTTTTGCTTTTTCACTGGCTTCCTGTTTGGAGTTTGCGGCAAGAATAACTTCTTCGCCATAAATTCTTGCACCGTCATCCATAACGCCAACAACTTTGTACCAATTCATAAGTGATTCCTTCGTAAAATCATTCTTTAATTAACCTTTGTAGATGTAGTTCCCAATCCTAACTACATCGCACTGATAGCCCCAGAACTGCTTGCGCATTCCTTTGACACTTCCGGTAACATGAATGCACGGGTTGTTTTTGATGTACTTGCCGCTCATGCCTACCATACGTTCATATTCTTTAAGGGAATGGTAATAGTGGCCTGTCGTTCTCATTATGCTTCACCTCTATTTATAAAATCACTCTTTTGTTGCGTCAATGTCTGTAATCTGCTTGAAGATGGCTGCATCAAAGTTGGGAATAGAACGAATGACATCCAGGTTGGATTCATTAACACTGATCATTGACGATATTTTTAGGCGCTTCCATGTTGTCAAACATTGACCATGTAGTAGTGTCCGGCACATCATCGAGTTCGTTGGGCGTCTTAATAACGATTTCTCCGGCGTTCTTATACTTTTCGACGATGCTGATCATATCATTCCGAAGATCTTCTTCATGCTCATGATTTGCGTCCTCTTCCATTGCCTTCCAACAAGATTCTTCATCCTTAAAAGGCCCGACAAGACGGCGAGAAGGGTCAAAACTATAGGTAACAGTGTAATAAAAAGACATTTCTGTACCTCCTGATTTTTTAGGAACGACTGTGGATACTGTGATAAACAGAATTCTTCGGTGTGCGGGATAATCATTTATTCCTCGATAAAGTAGATGTGCCACCAGTCGTAGGCATCCTTTTCAAGCGTCCAGACATAAGTGTCGTTATCATTTTCGTACACATAGGATTGCAGGTGTTCATCGAATTGGAGCGTACCACGTTCGCTGTTGACTTGGGCCGTAACCAGATGCTTGGCAGACTCGAAATCATCGCGGAGTGCCTTTTCCAGAATTTTAGGATAGGCATCCTTTTCAAGATAGGTATGTACAACAAGGTATTTCATTTCACATTCACCTCTAACAGTTGACTGATGGTGTCGGTGAGATTCTGTACGGAATTGATGCCGTAACCGTGGGCACAGTCAACGATTGTATCAGAGCTTTCCTGCACGAGTTCGCAATAGTGTTCCCACTGGAATGTGCCGTCATCTTCCATACAAAGTTCAAATGAAATGTCGAGCAAAACATCCGGCATATCGGTGATGAATTCCATGGTTCTGGTATCAAATCCGGCAGGCATTTCACCTTGGCCGTTCCAGTTTGTTGGATTCATTTCATGCAGGAATGCTTTTGCGATTTCATCTGGCTTCATCATGCAATTTTTCCCTCCCAGCTGTTCGGCTGACCTTCGAGGATTTCGAGGTCATAGGCGATCTGTTCGATGACGCTGTCGAGGATGATGCTCTGGCCGGTGCCTTGGCGACCCCAATAGCGCTTGCCGTAGGCATCGATCACGACCTCACCGTACTGGCTGAGTTTTCTGCCGAGCCAGTCGGAGACGGCATACCACTCATAGATGGTCGGGACATCGCTCTCCAAATTATCGAAATCATACTCGCCGAAGACTTTGCCGCAGTTTTTACAGCGCCTGGCGTTATCATACTGGCAGCATTCGCGGGCTTTCTGCAGCGTTTCATGTTCCTCGCCGCAGATGGGACAAGTATATACCGGCTCGTCAGGATTCCAATCCTCACCGTGGAAATCGGTTTCATCCGCTTCCATCGGGTCATAATACTCGAAATTGCCAGCCTCACCGCAACTATCGCAATCTTTCTCGGTGCCATTGTTAATGGCGTCGTCGTAATCCTCGACAGTAAAAGGGGCGTCTTCATCGTAGCCGATAACCAGAATCGTTTTGCTGATGAATTCGATTTCCTGCGTCATATCACAGTAAACCTCGTTATCAACAAGCTTACTCAGGATACGATTGTTAGCAGGGGACATCAGGCTGTATTCTTTGCCGTTCACTTTATAATCACTCATACTGTTCGGCCTCGCTTTCGTCGATGATGCGATAGTTATTGCCGAAATAGGACGAGAGCATTTCATCTTCGTCATCGGAGTAGAAGCCGCCGCAGGTATCCTCCAGTGTCCACTCTTTGGTGACTTTATCGTATGAGTAGATGGAGTAGATATAAATCTCGCCTGTGAGGAACTTGTCGTAGGTTTCAATTTCGTCTTCGATGATATCCTTGGCGTGCTGCTGCCAGTCGGTATCATTGCCAAAAGCCTCAATGACCTGTTCTTTGGTGCAGATGGCGACACCGAAACAGCCGCTATCCCAAGAGTCGTTGAAAGAGCCGGTGCTGATTGTGATGCCACTGTGAACGTAGGCGTAGAGCGGCACGGAAACAAATTCAGCTCTGCGGTCTTTAAGTCCGGCAAGGTAATCATCGAGATTGTCACTGTTGGTGAAATCCATATCGTTGTCATACTTGGAGCTGCCGAGGTAGCGATTGCGGACATAGCAGATGGTGCAGTAGTTGCAATCATTCTCGCGGGGATTGAGAGGGTCATTATCTCGCTCGGCGGTCACGAAATAAAGCTCTTTGCCGTCTGTGACATAAATGCCATCGAGGTCGGTTTCAACGATACGGGTTTCTTTCAATGTCAATGTAGACATAGGTCACACCTCCTTGTCAGCGTAGTAGTTTTCGATAGCGGTATCGATCTGGTCATACTCGGGGATGTCAGCGTTATAGTGATCGAGGAAATCGTTTGTAATGGCGTCGATGGTTCCATCCTGAGCAGCCGCTTTCAGCTTTTTCTCGACTTCTTCATCTTTCAGACAGAGTTCATAAGAATAGAAGCTAACGAGATGTTCCTTGACATCCTCGGCTCGGAGCTGTTCCTGAATGGCGTTATAGACCATAAGACCGATACTGGAATCATCCAGGATGGCATCGATCGCAGCCTTAGCACCGTAGAGCCAGCCGCAGCAGAAGGTCGTGTAGTCGGTGGCCTGAATCGCTGGTGTGTCTGCTTCCTGCTTGATTTCGTTATACTGCGGCAGATATTTTAAAATCGTTTCCGTTTTGGTTTTCATTTCTCATTCTCCATTCTTTTGATGAGAGTGTCTGCGGCTTCTACAAACTGGCGGCAGATCACATCGGAGCGGCGAACCATCTCGGTTTTGTTGAGCGGATAGATGCCGAACTTTTCACGGTATTTTTCCTTGCTCTTCTTCCAATCGAATGTCATGCGGGAGAAAATCATGCGGTAGACGACGGCGTGTTTGGGAGACTTATCGCCCTTGGTCGCGGCCAGGCGGTTGACGGCATCCAGGATGGCAGCGCTGTTATCGATAATGGAATCCTGCTGAGGATGCGGGGCTTTGAACTCGACAAGGCCATTCTTAACGACAACGCCCGGTTCGTTTGCGGTGTCATTCTTGCGGACGCAGTTTACGATGGAGCTGTTATAGATATCGTTGAGGATGCTGTCGAAGATTTCACTCCAGGTGGTGTTATCCTCAATGATGGTGATGACAGCCGGGCTGGTCTGGCGGGGATGGCGGCGGATGTATTCGCGCTTTTCCTGGTCGATGACAAAGCCGTAGTCTGTGCGCATCTTTTCATAGATAGCGTTGAGGACGGTGGTGTTCTTCTGGTATTTGTCGGGCTGATTCGTTCTGATCTTATCGACCGTGTCATAGACATTGCGCCGCCATGTACTGGTGATGCCGTGATGCTTAACGGGTTTGGGCTGGGGAGTAGAGGCGGGCTTGCGGGTGGTCTCGGGAATCATATCAGCCTGTGCAGTGGGATTCGTTTTGAGTTCCACCGGAGCGGAGACGGCGACGGGCTGGGTCTGCATGGTGAGAACGTGGTTGGCAAGAGCAGCGATTGTCTCGGTCAGTTTGGTCATGTTGGAGGATGTGCTGTTGATGTACTGGGCCATGGTGGTCTGCGATTTCAAAATCGAATCCATCATGAGCTGCATGGTCTGCGGGGCAAGGGCGGTCTGCTGGTCAGGCGTGGCAAGGACATTGCGTCCTGCGTGCAGAGACTCCATAACATCCCAGACGAAATCCATGAACTTGTCTGCCTTGGGTTGGCGGGAGAAACGGCAGATTTCCATGGCACCGCGGAGGGTGTAGACAATTACATCACGTGTTACTTCACGACCACCTTCAACTGTCGTCAAATTGACGACACTTGACAATGGGTTCAGTCTATCAGCATTTCTTTCATGAATCTTCTGAATTGATTTACGTGGTTCATTGTATTCCAGCGCAGTGCCAATCTGTTCGCGGGTCATATAGAACTCATTAGAATCGTTCTTGTAAAAGTCGCAGGTCAGGCTGCCGAATGGCTTCTGGGTGGCGAGTGTAAGAGTAGTGGTCATTTGAAATCATTTCCTTTCTTGATTGAATGTCAGTATTCGTCGGGGAAGAGAACGGTCGTTGCGGAACGATCCCATTCTGTGATGATCCAGATACGCCAGTTGGGATGGTTAGCCGGTTCGTAAGCGGAAAAGATACGGTCATCGCCGGTGCGGACAGCTTCATCATTCTGATTCTTATCACTGTCACAAAGGTCGCCCCAGTCACAGGCTTCGTGGCGGGCCACGCAGGTGAGGACAAACTCTGCAAACTGGCTGTCTCGTGTCATTTTGTCATGCACACCCCGCGTGATTACGAGCGTGCCGAGTTCAAACTGTTTCATGCGGAGACTCCTTTCATGTTGTTCTGAAAGAATTCATCTTCAGAGCAGAAGGGGCAGAACCAGCCGCCGTTGAAAAGAAAAGAGCCTTTGGTATCGGGCAGGCACTCATAGCAGACAGTGCCGTCGATGAAGGCGAGTGTGTAGGTAAACATTTTCATATCAGGTTCCCTCCCCGGGTGTGAACGGTGTGTCCCATTCGTTCCAGATTTCCATGATCTTGTCATGGCCGAGCTGCATATGCTTTGGCATATGGTCATCAATATCAAAGAGAAATTCAAGCTCGTCGTAAGGGTCGCTGCAGGGATCGCTGTACTTGTGCCCCACAATGTCCCAGCCGTCGATGATGTAGGTTCCGTTGTCCCAGTTGTCGCAGTCAAGGTTGTTGCAGGTGTTGATGCCGCAGGAACAGCCATCGCCGAAGAAGTTTGTGATGACACCGCAGAGGCAGGCCCAGCCGTAACAATCATCGGTGGGGGAGCGGTATCCTTTCATTTTGCAGTAATCCAGGAAGCTCTGAACACTGGTTGGACCGCCGTTCCAGTGGAGATAAACACCGATGGAAGAACTGTCATGCTGCGGATCGGTGCTGCGAGAGGTGGTAATAACTGCACGGTTACCCATGGTAAGGTCTCCTTTCAATCAATCGTTGAAGTATTCATGGTCTTCCTTGATACTGAGGCGATCAAGGACATCATAAAGGGATTCGGTCGAGCCGTTGTAAAAGCCAACACCTTAGGGGTCTGTGCGGGAACCGTACTGTGTTTCATTTTCGGAGAGCAAATCGGTGATGGCTGCTTTGATATCGGATTCAGAATAGGTTTTCATGGTATGTACCTCATTTTAAAATGGGTTCCGGGACATTGCCGGACGCTCCGAGTGTAAACCCGAAGCGCCGGTCAAAAGAAAGGAAGATGACCAGATGGACATGGAATCACCACAAACCATGCCCGGTGGTCGGACGAACCGGTCAAGAAAGGAAGAAACCAGAACGCCCGGCAATATCCCGGAACGGTTATTGTAAGCTAAACGTACTCCTCACGGATGGAGAGCAATTCATTCCAGGCTTCGCGGATGGTGTCCGCAGAGCAGAGGAAAGTATTGCCGTAGTAGATTTCATAGTGGCCGCTTTCGCCGCCGATGTGTTTAAGATGTAAGATAGAAATCACTCCTTTGTGTTGACTTGAATTATGTGTTGTGTAAAAGGCTTAAAGCCCCGTTCACGCCTTGAAATGTGTGTTGTGAACGTTGCTATGATTGTACTGCTTCACCATGGTTCTGTCAATAGGGTGAAATCGTTATGACAATATATGTGCGTTCTAACTACTATCATTATAATTCATATTGACTCCTTATTGCTTACAGGTCAAACTTGATATCGCAGCCCTGGCGTTGAAGCTCGGCGAGTTTGGTGATGATGGCATAGTGGATGTATTGCGGGGTGGTGGAGATATCGGCTTCACAGCGTTTGAAAGGGTAGGCGACGATGAAATTGCGGTCACGGTTCTGGATTTCATACCAGTCTTTATCTCGATTGTATGTAACAAATACGATGGGTTTACGGCGTGCCATGTAGGTGCTCCTTTCCAGAATCAATCCTCGTAAAATGTGATGGCAGCATTGTGCTCAAAGCTGTAGATGATAGACTTGATATAATCATCATCTGCGGTGCGAAAGACGCGCTCGGCTTCCTTTTTGGTGGTGCCGAATATCCAAGAATAGGCGAACAGGAATCGCTTTTTCAACATAGGTGGAGACTCCTTTCATTACACAATCGTACATTTCTTGCTGTCACGGATGGGCAGTTTGTGCAGGGTCTTATCGAGTTCCTGTAAATATTCCTTCGTATCGGTGTCCATCAGTTCTTTGTTCGCTCTGATGCAGTCGATGCTGTTGCGGGCATACAGGGCCAGCGCTTTCAGCATATCGATTTTGTCCTGGTTCTTGATTTGAGCGGGGCGGATACTCTTTTCAGTCAGGCGCTTGATGGTGTAGGTCTGGCCGTCTCCGGTGAGTTTGCGCTTATGGATAAGGTACATCCTGACATTGCCCCACGAGTTGCGGACGGCATCTACGTATTCATCACAGTTTTCTTTCCCGATGACGGCAAGATGCGTTCCCATGTCGCGGACCATCCAGACAAAGCGTGTGTCCGGTTCGGCCTCGGTGATGATGGAAACATCGATCATGATATCGGCCAGATAGAACTGAAGTACATCTGCCTCGTGTGCCATGACCTGGAACAGGCGGTAGTCTTTCATGGGAGAATCATCCCTATCATCCAGCGGGGAGATGCGGAAGTCGTGGCGGAAGGTGTCGGTGTGAAAGGGTGTGAATGTGGTTTTCATTTTGAAGTTCCTTTCTTATGTACTAGGTTGCCTTATCGGATTCGTTTTCAGCATTGTACTGTTCCATAAATTTGTTCCAGTTGTACCAAACGTTGCGGGCGTCGCCGTAACCATACTCGACGTAATAGTCGCTGGACCATTCATTGAGGTAGTGCGGGTAGAAGGCGGCATAACCACCGGGGAAGGCGGCAATAAAGCCGTCGAGCAGAGTACCTTCAAAGGAATCGATCTGTTCTCCGATTTGATTCTTTTCGCAGAACTCCTGCAAGCGGCTTAGGTCAAGATATAAGTGGCGGCATTTCATTTTCAAATCACCTCGCTTTTAGGGTAGACCAGGTCAAGTTTCATCTTCATCGGTTTCGTCCTCTTCATCTTCACCGGCGTTGTGGCGTTCGAGGGCTTCCCAGTTGTCAAAACCGAGCAGCTGGGCGATGAAATCCTCCTCAAACCAGAACAGGTCATTGATCTCGCTATCGCTTGGGGTGTTGTCGGTTTCGTTCCACCCCATTGCGTCGGGCAGCAAGTAATCGAGCCGGTCAAGCTGGTCGATGGTGAGCTGCTCAGCGCGGTAGCACGCACCGGACCAGAAGGAAAATTCGGACAGAGATTTGTTTACGGTATAAGTCATGGTATGGTTCTCCTTTACAAATTGACATTTGCACAATAGTCTGCGATTTCGTCCTGCTTCCAGATTTGCAGTGCTTTCTTGCGCTCTTCTTTCATGGCATGGTAAGCGCCGATGCCTTTAAGCGCGGTTTCGCCGGTGCAGACATAGCCGACATAGCCGAACTCCTCAAGAAATTCTTCGAGCGTGTAGTTTTCGGCATTCATGCAGTCATGCAGGACGCTGTCGATCGTATTGAAGATGCACTCGGCGCGGCTGTAGTTAAGGGCAATTCCGGTATGGAATTCAAAATCGATTTCGTTTACCGTGACGGTATGGTTGCGATGCGGCCATTTATCAGTCGTGACGAGTTCACCTTTGTGGTAGTCGAGTTTGTTTATCCTTGCATAAATGGCGCGGACGGCGTCTGGAGATTCGATATAATCGGCGTATTCTATCAGGAGTTTCGGGAGCTGAGAGGAACGGAATTCATTCGCAAACTCGCCGGATTTGTTGTAGAATTTTTCCTCAAAAAAGTTGAAGCGCATATAATCCTGGTCGGTCTTGTTTTTCTTGGCCTTGAGGGTTTCGTAGTCGGTGACGGTCATTTTGCGTGGTTTGTGTGCGGTTGTCATGGGTCATGCTCCCTTCCCAAGTTTTTTCAAGGCATCCTTATAGTGCGTGGTGAAATATTCAAGGTCATACTGAACGCTGTCCAAAGACCAGTACGCTTTTTCGTCGATCTTGCGGCGAATGGAATTAGCACCGTGTAGCATACAGCCAAGGTTGTAGGCGGTTCGTTCCACTTTGTGACAATCCTCATAGTCCTGCATAGCATTAACCGCGACGACAAGTGCTTGCTTGATCTCTTTTGTTTTGGAATCAAGGTCGTGCAGCGTGGCCGTGAAGTCGGATTGTAAGACAAGCTGACGAGCATTGTTCTTTTTATAGTCACGCAGACGCTCATGTAGCTCGTGGCGAAAGTGGCTGATATAGTAACCGGATTTGTCGATGTAGTTATGGACATCGGTTCCGGCGGCTTCCAGTTCACGAGGGTAAAGAAATTTATTCGGTGTGATACTGACATAGCGGGGCATAGTGCTTTTATCAATGATATCGAGATCATAGATATAATACGTGCCGTTGATACTGCCCGGATAAGTTTTAAGAACTTCATAGCGGGCATTGTAATCGAACTGCTTTTCATGCCACGGTTTGCTGTAGGATTTTGACTGAATCACGATGTAATAGTGGTCAGTCTCGTTCTTACGGACTTCCTCAAAGCGGCGCTGCGTATTGAAATCATCTACGTTGTAGTAGTAGGTGTTCCGCAGGCCGGACTCTGTAGGCTTGAAGCCGGAGTTTCCCACAGGAACGTAATACAATCGCGGCAGATAGCTGTTGTTCACTTTGACGAACAGCGCTACATTGACAGGGCCTTTGATGACGGAAGATACATGGGCCATGACCTTATTGAAAGTGAATCGTCCCGTGCCGCTGGAGACATGGAATGGGGAATTAAAATCAAATCCGGAGGCATAATGCAGGAATTGCAGGGCCTTGGGATTCTCATGCAGCAGGGTTTGTGTGACGGCATTGAATTTCATACTCATGTTCCTTTCTAAGCGGTGTAGCAGCCTGTGCGGTGGGCAGACAGCCAGTCATTGCAGGTGTCGATCTGCGTGGTGCTGGTGGCGTAGACGGTCAGCCAGAGTTCGTTTCCATCCTGTTCAAACCGGTGAGAAATGTTTTCATTCTCGGCCCAGGTGTGGAAGGCTTCGGCCTCGGTCACATTGGCGGTGATGCGGGAATCGCCCCAGAGCAGAAGGATTTTGCGGTAAGGTTTCGTCGGCATTTCAGGAAAGCTCCTTCCAGGTGATATAAGCAACGGCAGCGGCCATCGGGATGATTGCCAGGCCGGGCAGGTGCTGGGCCGTGACGGTGATGACGGCAGCGACGGTAAGAACCAGGATGCAGGGGACAAGACCGAGCAGAAGTTTGGAAACGAATTTCATTTTATATCACCTCATTGATTATATCTTGATTGTTTTGGTAAAGAAAAAGCACCCTGGCGCTGGTGGCGCTGGGATGCTTAGTAGGTATATTCGGTTGTGTGGGGGTCAGCTGAACAGGTCGTAGGCCATCTGGACGAAATCATTTGCGGCGCTTGGGTCGTCCAATGCAAGATTCAGAAAATCAACGCAGCAGTCCATGAATTTCTGCGGGGCATACTTGCGGACTTCATCGGGATTCATTTTGTAAGCCCAGGCGACGTTGATGCCGCCGTTGGCGTTGTCGCAGGACTCCTCATAGTCACCGCCGCCGTTCGTGGTAAACCAGCGGCTTCCATCGAGCCACGACCAGGTTTTGGTATCCTTGGCGAATTTGAGACAGGCATTGAGGTATTCGTCGTATTTCATTGTGAATCACTGAGCCTTTCGTTTTGCGGATGCGTCCTTGATGATATACATGGTATTTGCAAGGACGGTTTCGTTCATTTCATCGACACGAGCTTCAAGGCGGTCCATGCGTTCGGAAAGCCCCTGCATACCATCGGCGAGGAGGTCTATTTTCTTTTCGATGTGGGATTCCATATAGGTCATCATGCGGGTTTCAGATTCCTTTGTTACCTGAGTGGAGACTTCAAGAGAGACCTCTCGCATCATTTGGCGAAGCAGTTCAAGATCGTTTTTGTCGAGTGCCATGGTACGCTCCTTTCGTTTTGAAATCAAGCTATATTTGCTATTAGTATAGCACAGCGGCGGCGGAAAATCAACGCTGATTCATGGTCAAACGCATTCGCGGCGTCACTCTCCAATCACATATTCGTCAGTCTGGCCGAACACAGTCAGGTAAACGGTATCGCGGGCAACTTCCACCTGGATGTTTTGCATGGTGGTGCGGTAGGTGAGGTAGGCGGTGGCGAGAACGGTTGCAGTGACGAGGGTGATGGTGGCGATGGTGCGGACGATGGTCTTTTTCATGGTGTGGCTTCCTTTCTTAGATGGAAAATGGGCATAAAAATAGCGCCGCAGCAAATAGCTGGACGCTTTTGGAATAATATTTAGTTTGCTTTCGTGAGAATTATTTCACCATTGACGATTTTTTTTACAAGCTGGGAAATATTCTTACAATCATACTGTGGCAAAATATCGGTTTCAAGTCGTGCCCCTTCTGCTGGTGTAAGGACACACGCCTTTTGCCATTTATAAGTAGCATTTTTCTTCTTCATGGCTTCCAAAAGTTCTTCTTTAGTCATATTGTCGTAATTATTTCTTGCCAAAGATTGACCCTCCATAGATAAAAAGAAGGAAAGCAATTATTCTTCCAAGTGGAAAGACAAAGATGCATTTTTATGGCACGGATTATCATAGCAGGGATTAGTAAATAACCAATTCGCCCTTACAAAGCTTTTTGATTAGTTGTGTGACATTAGTGCAGTTAGTCTCTTGCAGAATGGTCTTGAGCTGTTCACCCTCTTGCTTGGTTAATATAACATGCAAACGTGTTTTGGTTGCTTCTCTTTTTTCGTTTTGTTCTTGTGCGGTCTTGGCCAAAATCAGCCCTCCATTCATAGTAGTATGTAGTATGGATTTAGTCTACCACAAATGAAGGGACATTTTCAAGTGATTTCGTTCTATATCCGCTTGCAACCCGGAATGCTTTTGCAAACCGGCTCCACGGAACAGGACTTTCTACGAGACGATATCAACGCGGGACATGATGAGGATGGCGAGATAGGGAGTTTCAGGGCAGAATGAATAAACAAACCCATCGTACTGAAACTCACTGAGCTTGACATGACTGCGATGGTCTGTATAGCCGTCAAAGTTTTTGCGATTGATTCGTTCCAGGATATCACACTGCTTGCGCGTGATTTTGCGAGTTTGCCCCAGGCTATTGGCCGGTTTGAGGCTGTCGAGGAATTTTCGTTCCCACTCGGTCGGATTGATTTTGGGCGTGGCCGCTTTTTGAGCCAGGCGGTAACGGTGGTCACGCTCGGTAATGATGCGGTTGGTAAGTGCTTCCATCTCATCGATGCGGTTATTCACTTCATCCGGGATGTTATAAGCTGGGGCATAGCTATCGATCAGCGCGTCGATTTGGCGCTCAGTTTCATCGAAAAGGGCGTTCAGTTCGGCATCGGAAAGCGTTTTCAAATCGGGCATGATTTTACCTCTTGACTCTCATTTTGTTCGTGGTATAATAAGATTGTGTTTATGTAGTATTTGCTCATACGCAAAAGCCAGCCTTGCGGCAGAGTTGCTAACTGCCTTTATGCCAGGGCTGGCTTTCATTGTATCGTGTCGGTGAATCCGGTGTATTCTTTGATGCGGGCAGGATGGTAAAGGTGAATCTTAAACCGCCGGTCTTTAACGAGTTCGGTCATGGTCAGGCCATTCATTCTGGCGGCGATTTGGATAGCCCGGCCTTTTGCTCCGGTGCTGTCTGCCACGCGGCACAGTTCCCGTGTGTGATGGGCAACGTAGAATTCCCCGGCTTCATCTTGGTAAACGGCATAGGGGAGTGGAGCTTGGCGCGGCCTTGCAGGGCGGCGCGGTTTTGAAGTGGTTTTCATCTTGAATTGTCCTTTCTTGTCAATGAGAAACAGTCTCGCTCAACGTGGCGATACCGTTCACGCGCTTGTATAGTTCGGCATAGGGGACAGTGCTGTCGGCCTTGAAGTCGGCCCAGTCGTGGAATGCTTCATCGGCGTCCCAGTAGGCATGGCAACGGATAGCCCCATTGGCTACATACTCGTCAATGAAGAACAGCGGCTCGTCGATAGTGCAAGTGTTAGACATGGTGGCACTTCCTTTCATTTTCAAATGGGTACACTTTTCGGGTGGAATTGACTTTTTAGTCATGGTGGTAGGATGCTTCCTTCCCCCGGCCTACCAACTCCGGGCATGGTTTGCTTGTTAGGCGGCAGTCTTAACGGTTTCAGTCGTGGCAGTTTCAGCAGCGGTCTGGGCTTCCTTCTCGGCAGCCTTCTTTGCCTTGCGTTCCTCGGCTTTTGCCTTGCGTTCGGCTTCCTTCTTAGCGTTGTACTCGGCACGGGTCAGGACGCACTCCCCGGTCAGACGGCCATAGATGAAGCGCTCAAACTCTTTACGGAACGTGACTTCGGAGACTTCACGCACCTTACCGGTTTTGGTCACGAGGGTCAGTAAAGTCTCAAAGTCGTTGCGGCCTACTTTGAGCCGAGTCTCAGACTCGCCCAGTTCGAGGTAAGACAGGCACTTCTTGTACGCTTCATAGATGGGGCGAGGGATTAGATTGCCCTTCTCGGACGCCGTGTTATTGCGGCAGGCGGCAACGTGGTCGCCCACAACGAGTAGCAGGGCTGCGCAGTCTTTGCGCCAGTTGTCATAGTTCACCTTTTGAAGGCCCTTAGCGATGAACTCGTCTTTGGAAACGGCAGTGGTTAGGCCCTGGGAATAGTGGGACTCGAGCATGGAACGAAAACCGAGAAGAGAAGTGGCGGCGTTGGTAGTGTTAGACATAGTGATACCTTCCTTTTTTGTGTGTTGCCCGGTTAGGGCTGTTGTGGTGTTTATGTAGCTTTTGCGTGCTACTTTATGAGCGTAAACAAACAGCTTGCGCCCATGAAGTAACACGCAAGTTTGCTAGGCTTGCGTGTTTATGTAGTGTTTGCTCATATTGGCACATTGCAATAAAATTCTGTCACGTTTTAAGCTGTCCCCCTTTATTTTTTGCTGCGCAAGTGTACAATAATAGCGTTGTTTTTTGTGCGTTATCGGTTAGTTAACCCGTCATAACAAAACAGCGCTTGACCAATTAGCGATAGTTAGCGCCTAATCGGATACACTTTTTTTTGCGGTTTATTGTTTTGTGCGCCTGCGTCAAGTATTCCAAAATTTCACGTTGTTTCACAATTTTACAAAAGCGTTGCGCGGATTTATAATTATACAGTTTACCGCTGAAAACTGCGTTCTATTGACAGTTTTTGCATACTATACAAAATACCGTGTGCCTACTTTTTACCACCGTTTCCACTGAAATTTCAGGCGGGGCGTGTGGATACTACTTTCTTGTACAACTTGACTATGATTAGTTTATAATTTGCTATTTATACTATCACTAATAAATTGTATAAATATGAGGGTTTGTTCACGCGGGTATGTATAGAATATAGCTATACAATAGTTAGTGCTATTCTCAAAACCGCGGCGGCGAAAAACCACGCTACAAAACAGGTTTGAACACATTTCCATGTGCTAATTGTTTTTTCTCCGTTTCTGTACCTGTTGACAGCTTTTGTAAATGCGCGTCGTCTCTTGTGTCCTCAAAAGTCTTATTTCCAAACTGCAATAAATTGAGATACAATGCTTTACTAACTTTTGAGCGCCGTATATTTTTTGTCTTTTGGCATTTTGACCCGCCGCAATTCACGCATACGCGGAAACGATAAATTTTGGAAAACTTATAACCCGCGCGGATTATGGCCGCCGCGCG
>ULNC01002326.1_pt1 | contig 25238 bp, 27 predicted proteins | sample 1951841 | NCBI WGS metagenome assembly ULNC01 (sample SAMEA4835569, study PRJEB28245) | human gut metagenome | biome: gut microbiome; material: fecal sample | place: Denmark | collected 2008
CATTGGCTCAATTCCACCACCTAAATCTTTAAGCAGCTTGCGCATTGGGCCTGATTCAAGCTGGAAAACACCTTGAGTGTACCCAGCAGCAAAACCATCCAGCACCTTGCGATCTTCAAGAGAAATGGCATCAAGATTGATATCTTCACCTGTGTTCTCTTTTATGTAGCGTTTTGCACTATCGAGCAAATCGAGAGTTGCCAGGCCAAGCACGTCCAGCTTAATTAGGCCCATAGCCTCGCAGTAACGCTTGTCAAATGCGATACAACGCGCGTCACCACGGCGCTCAACCGGTGTACGTTCTGTCAGAGGAACACCTGCTACGATCATCCCTGCCGCATGTCTACCAAAGCCACGCATAAGGCTTTGTAACTTGCAGGCTGCATTGAATGCATCAGGATATTTTGTTGCGTATTTGTCGAGACTTGCCAGTTGTTCGCGCAGCTCTTCCAATGGAAGGCTATCATCCTCGACGTTCTTCAGTTCTTTTGATACCGCCATATCTGCGGACTCCACACCATAAATACGAGCGGTATCACGTAGTGCAGAGGCTGCGCCCAGGTAGGTGAAGTTCGGAATACCCGCAACGTAATCTTCGCCGTAGCGTTCATTCAGATACTCGATCACCTCATGGCGACGTGCCTGGCTGAAGTCCAAGTCCGCATCCGGCAAGTCGAGACGCTCAGGGTTGATGAAACGCTCAAACAGAAGACCGTGACGGATTGGGTCGACGTTGGTTATGCCTATGCACCACGCCACCAGAGAACCGGCAGAGGAACCACGACCAGGCCCAACGGGAATGCCAGTTTCACGACTATGATTCATCAGATCGCGTACCATCAGGAAGTAACCACAAAATCCCAGGCGAGTCAGCGTGTCCATTTCGTACTTTAGCCGCTCAACATAAACCCTGTTCTCAGAAGCAGGTGGTGTGTAGCCAAACTCTTTTGTGGTAAGACGTTTACGCAGCCCTGCAACAGCCAGTTTCATAAGCGTTGCAGGCTCGTCGTCTGCCATCTTTGGCAGTGCTGGCGGCAATTCATGCCAGCGCCATGTGCAGGCATCGATAATGGTATCCTGCGTTGTTGAGGCCATTGCAGCTGTTACCGGCACATCCATGCGAACGGAGAAGGCTTTAAGCGCCTCAAGGAGATGGCGGCGACCATTGACGGCGTTATCTCGCTGGTGGGGGATACGCAGACGATGCGGCTGGTCGATTTTGATGTTGTTCGTAACCATGTGCGCAATGTCTTTAATGTCTGCATCGTCGATCGATTCGTAATAAGCGGGATAGAACGCCACTGGCTCTATTTTCAATGCGCTGGCGACTTTCATCGCCCGGACGTTAATCTGGTCGTAGAATGGGGTAGGGTGCGGATAAACCACACTATAGAAGTTGTCTTTTCCACCCGCTGTAATCAGTGTGCTTATGATTTTTGCAAAATCGTTGCGTTGGAACACGCTACCGATGTCGGAAGTAAGCAGGATGATGTTGCCTTTGGCATATGTAGAAACCAACTGTTCGAGCGAGAGACGCGGTACAAAGTAGAACTGTTCTCGTGTGTTGGCCGCCGTCATTAGTTCGCAGATGTCGCGATATCCTTGCTCATTTTTAATTAGAGCGGTAAACGAGTAGTTACGTCCCCGCTCTAATGATTCCATACATCTCATAGATTCTTTAGCAAGTTTAGCCCGGTGCTCGTATGTGGGATCATCAACAATGTTTAGTTTCACACCACAAATAACCGCCATGTCGTCACCAGCGGCACGTTGTAGTGGAATAACGCTCGCAATATTCATGCTATCTGCTGAAATTACAGCGGTGTAGCCAGCTTCTCTGGCAATCTTCACCGCGTTTTCTGCTTTTAGAGCCGACTCCCCAAGTGAGAAGTCAGTTCGAACCATCAGTGCCTTCATGTGTTTTTACCTTTCTGGTTTTTTTGATTTTGTCATTGGGGAAGCCTACGAACTTCCCATGCATCGAAATCGCAACTTCTTTTGCTGATTGGTGACAATCGGGCTTGTCTGGACACACCAGACAAGCCTTACCAGTTTCAGAAGCAGCGATAAGAGAGCCGAAACATCCTTTACGCACGATTAACCAAATATTTTTTGAACAACTTCACGAGCCGCTTGTGCAGAAGCTGAAGGGAGTTTGTTAATGAAAGAACGCTCAATACCTGTCACAAAGTCGCCTCGCATCATTCCAATCTTGGCCGACAACAAAAGTTCACGAGGGCCAATTGGCTGACTGATAAGGTGTTCTTCGTATCCATCGCGAACGATACCGGCAAACTTAACCATCTTTTCTGCGTATTCATCCACGATACCGGCATTTATCAACATGTTGATCTCTGCCTCTTTGCTCATGTATTTCACATTCGAAACGATGCCAAAACGCGAAAAGTTCGCGGCGTTCTGGATGTTTGTACCCTGGTACAAGCCGGTTTCATCACCAGATCCGTTCGTGTTGCCAGTGCCAATGAAAGCAAACCGTTCATGCGGAGTAATGCGACGCCATTCTGGAGTCGCCTCTTTGATGACCAACGCTTCACCTTCCAGCACTGGCTGATACACGCCAAGAATCTGTGGAAACGCAAAGTCGTATTCATCCGCGAGGTAAACCCAGCCATGCTTCATTGCGAGCGCAAGCAAGCCAGGCTCGAAATACGTAGAGCCATCACGCGCCAGAATTTGTCCCGTAACATGAGCCTCTTCCATTGATGCTGTATGTTGGGCACGGATTAACGGACGATTGAGCAAAGCACATAGTTGTGTAGGCAATGAAGATTTGCCTGTTCCTGCATGACCCCACAAATAGCCAGGTATGCCAAGTTCAAGCATCATGAAAATGTCTTTGATCAGTTCGAAGTCGCCATATACGTATCCCTTCTTCACTTCTGGAACGAACTCTGGAAACGGCGTATTGACGTTGACGCTAACCATGAGCGGCGTCCCACGTTTTGTTCCGAGTTCTTTCACCGTTACATTTAGCAGTTCGTGAGCTGCGACCAGATCTGTCTTGTACTCAACTGTGCCTGTGTAGCCTGGGCTACTGGTCACGCCAGATGATTTGGCCATTTCGCTTTTTTGCTCGGCACGTTTAGCTTGAATTGCATCAAGTGCCTTTTTCGATAGCGTTGGCTCATCTGGAAACTGTGTTGTGTACATTTTCAGTACGGTGTCAGGATCGGCATCTTTTACTGACTCAGGAATGCCCTCGCAATTACCATTGGCTACATGGGACTTAAAATAGTGAAATGATTTTCCGCACCACTTGCAAACAAGGTAATCAGAAGGATTTTTTTCATTTTGCAGTGCAGTAGTAGTCATGCGTTTTTCCTTTGTTTTCTAATGAGCGTTCAACTTCTTATATAAATATATCATTATCTATCGTAAGTGGTTACTTATCGTTAAGGCTGTTTTGTTCACTTTAAAATGATACGAGATAGTTCAGTAACTACAGATGAACCAAGACTATCAACGCTCGTTACCAGGGCATGATTTGAGTAAAATCTCTCCGGTGCGTCAGTCATGATGCCAATTGCCATCAAATCAATATCAGTCTGCGTTTCAATTTGCTTCGCAACTGAACGCAAATGAGCGTCAAAACCTCTCCCAACAGCCCACGGCGCGCCATCACTCAGAACAAGCATGATCTTCCTGTCCTCCATGCGACCGGAAAATAACGATGCAAGGCTGGCTATGCTTTCACCATCCACGTTATTAAGAAGTGGGAATGTGTAGCCTACGCACCCCATACGTGAGCGAACTTCGCGAGAATTTACCTTTTCATTCCAATTTTTGATGATAGGTAGCATTAAAGATTCAAAGCGAGAGAACTCATACTTGACAGCCTTAAGTTCTCCTGCCGCCATATGACTACCAAATGTAGTGAAGCCGGTGATAATGTTGGGAACATTTATTCGATCAAGTGCATCGGCGATGGTATATGCACTTGCAAGAGCTAGTTTTATCGTTTCGCCACTCATTGAACCCGATAAATCAATCACTTGTTGAACACAGGCGTTAACGGCTTTAGATTCTTCTTTTTTACGAAACACGCGATCATCATTCATTGTTAATCTGTAGATACTTGAACCATGAATGCGCCCCCGACGCTGGCCAGGTATAAACTGAACTCTGTTTCTGCTTGCTATTGCACGTTCCAGGTCTTTTGCCAGCGTCGACGAAACACCTGACGAAAGGTGCTTTTCAATATATTTGTCGAAGAGTTGGTTGCCTTCAGGAACGATGCGATAACGGCTGATTGGATATCCACCTAAATCAATATCGGAGAATGTTTTAATAAGCCGTTTGATATGGGCTTCTGCCTGATCAATCGAGCCGATGAAGTCGTATGAGCGATTGTATGGCCTGTATTCGCTTTTCGAGCTTTCTGTTAACTCGCTTTTAATCGTTTCGGATAGCGCATCTTCTGTCATGCCTCCGACTTCATCTTCCATGCTATCCAACTCCTCTAAAGCCTCTTCCAGACTCATTTTTGACGGAGTTGGAATGTCTGAAGAGCCGTCTTCTGTCGATTTTCTTTTTTCGTGGTCAGTGGTAAATGATTCTGACGCCGCGTTATCAGAAGCACCAGAATCTGATACCTCTTTATCATTTTCTGTATCATCGAATATTGTTTCTGATGATTCAGAATTATCTGAATCATCACTGTCGTTATTATCATGTTTGTGCTTACTGTGTGATTCTGATATGATAGATTTGTGATTATCTAACGCTGAGGGTGTCTCATGATCTTCGTTGTCTTCATTGTTTTCTCCAGAGGCATCCGTCTGGTCAGCGTCTGAAGGATCGGAAGTTTTTCCCGGAGCTGACTCCTTACCTTTGCTTTCACTTTCAGTGTCTTTGAGGATCTTAGCTATGGTCGCAGCCACCTTTACACAATCCTCGGTGCAAGACATGTTACGCACGGCCACATCGATACCATGTTCTTTTAATAATGAAATTGGTTTCTCAATGACATGCCAATATTCATCCATGAAATCTACGAACGGTGCTTGGCCATCCCAGGCTCTTACAACCGGACAGAGAAAGAAGTTTAGAAAAAGCGCGCGCTGATCTTTGCCACAATAAGCAATAGCCTCTGAAGCCTTTGGTTTAAAGACTTTTTCGATTATAAGGCGCTGAGTTGCCATCAGATTACGTCTTGTTCCGTTAAAGACCTGACCCATTTTTCGCTCGATGAACACGTCTTCTAAGGCATTCCATAGCGACCAGGAAGGAACGCGTCCTTTTTCTCTCATTTTGTTGGACACACGAATATCGGTAAACAAAATGTGAGCAACCTCATGATCGAGAAATCCGCGCACAGCATTCATCAATGCCGGTGTTGCGTTATCCGGGATTGATGGGATGTTTACGAGAATTGGCTCTCCATCATCGTTATAGCGTACATAAGCGTCGTCCCCTCGTTCTGCAACAGGGATGTTTTTACCTGAAAGGAGAGCGACTACTCGTTTTACACTGTCACGGAAGTCCTGAACCTCTTTGATGGAACGTTTTTTAGACATGGCTAATCCTTTGTTATGAAAACAAATTATTTACTAGTGTGTTTAATGTAGCACTGCGCGAACAGGGAACTAAGCCATTCGCGCAGGGAGAAGAGGGGTTAACAGATTCTGACGGCTAAAGACCCGGAGCCGGTATTGAGAAGCGTGAAGCGTTTGTTGTTAAGTTCGAATATAAAGCCAGTTGTGTCATTCACACCAACCTGAATCTGCTCATTCGGTAGATCGGTGAGGATGTCAGCTACACACTCATCAGCTAATTTCTGTACGTGTCCGATCTCAAGAGCGATTAGGCTGGAAATAGTGGTGTTCATTCAATCAATCCATTCTAACTTATACTATGGTAAGGAATACTACTAAAATTTATATCAATACTGAATACATTCATATCATATGCAAGTTGATTTTCTTACCTGTTTTGGGCTAATTTTTCTCCGTGCAATGGCCTTTAACCGGTCTTTTAAGTGCCTATCGAAAAAAATGATAATAGCTTTACAACCCTAACCTTTGATGTAATATCGGTAAGCACTTACCAGAGAGAATTGAACGCGCAAAGGTTGTAACCATGTCTGATAACAAGATTGAATTTATAGAAAGTCGCTACGCTGCTTTTATCGCAGGGTTGATTGAATCCTCACCTATGAGCCAGGCCCAGATAGCCAAAACAATTGGGTATAAAAACGCCAACAACCTTTCTTTAATTAAAAGCGGCAAAATTCCTTTGCCTATCGATAAGGTTCGTCCGCTGGCGCTGGCACTGGGCATTGAGCCAAGTCGTCTTATGATGATGGTGCTGGAAGAACGCCAACCCGAACTCGCAGCATTTTTATACAAAGAAGGCACTGCTCCTCTTAACGAGGACGAAAAACAGGTTCTTGCTGCATATAACGAGCGATTCGGTAAAGAGAAAGGCGCATCACAAAAGGTTGTTGAGGCCATAAAGTCTCTATGAAAAATTTACACGAATAAGCTCTGTTGATAGACGATCTCCCTTAAATTTGTGGTCAATTTCGTCTAAATCCGGTTGCTCTACGATTGATGCGATGTACGTCGAGAAACTTTCTAAGGCGTCTCGCATCTCGTCCATATAATCGTGCCGGTCGTAGACCCGATCTATCCCCTCAAGACTGTGGTTCATGATTTTACGTGATACCTCCTGGCTTATGCCTAATGCTGGGAAGTAACTACGCGCAGTACGGCGCAAATCTCGGGGTGTAAATGGCTCAAGCTCCATCAGTTCTGGTCGTTCCAGAATACGACGTAATGCCTGGGCTATTGCCACTTTAGACATAGGAAGGTCTTTCCCGATTTTTTTATTCGAAGGCACGAGCCACTGGCTGTCTTTACCATATTCGAACAACTCTTCAATACAAGTGCGCATTAATGAGCTTAAAGGCAGAGAATGCTCACGGGCAGATTTGTTCCTCTTGCCTTGATTCCAAACCCCACGCTTAAGATTGAACTCACTTTTTTTAGCCCGCAGTACTTCGTCAGGTCGTCTTGCGGATACAAGACATAGCCTGGCCGCCCATTTTGTACCAGCACACACATTGAAGTAGTCCCATATATTCCAGAACACCCATACCTCTGCGTCGGTCAGCTTCCGCTCGCGAGGTGTGGGCTTTGCGCCACCGGCAACTTTGTTAAGTGACATATCGTTTAACGGTGACACGTCTATCATCCCCTGGAAGGCGCACCAGCTAAGGAACTGCTTCATCAGAGAGAAAACGCGGCGGCCCATAACAATTTTGCCATCCAGTATTAGTGGGTTGACCAGTTGGTTCACCATGAACCTATTAATGTCACTTACTTTTACATCGGCAATGTGCGGCAAAACATGTATCAAAATACAATGAACAGCGATCTCTGGCCGACGTCTGGTTATCAGCAGAGATAAGCGAGTGAATAACATGAATGCGTCCGAGAATCTCATGTCATTGCTGACCTGGGAGATCATAACGGCCTGCATTTGAGATGCTCTTTCGAGATACTCTATCGCCTCTTTTGAGGTGTTCTCCGCAGCGCGTGCTCTGTCAAAGCTATTTTTCATATGACAATCACCGAGTTACGCCGATGCACTGTATAAGTAAACAGTATATTAGGCATAGATTCTTATAGGATCAAGAGTAAAAGTAACTCATTTTCAGCAATGATTCCATACATAGTAGGTATGGAATCATTGTGGGCATTTTTTATAAAATCTGTGATTCTTCTCAGGATAAATTATCTAAACTAAAAATTGTGTTTTGTGTTGGCATCTGCTTGAATAGACGCATGTTTATTCAGATATGGAATAATCAGTGAACAACCAAATTCATTGGGACTACCCATTCTCAGAAGAATTCGGCAGTGGGATGGTACACAGACAATTCACTGTGGGAAGCACTATTTATGCCGTTGGGTTTGAACAAATATTGACGATGGATGATTTCACACGTAAGGGAGTTGATATCCTAAATGTACATCCAACATTCCGGTTTCCTCTGAGTGGTGTATGGGGAGTGATTTTTGACGAAATTGACCCTGTAGAAATGGATTTCAAAGGATTTCGGCATATCCAACATCAAGGCTTGGCAGGTGGTCAAGTGCTTTTGAATGTTGCAAGTATAATCTTTGACCATTATACTGTTTGTAACGCAGGAGCTTATGTCTTCTCCGCCGCAGTCGACCATCAGCATTTACGCAGAACTGACTTGGTAGACATTTACTGTAAGATACTGGGTCTAAATGGAAAACGTAAAAGTAGATTGTTCGCCAATGGTTTTCCTGGATGGGAGGCATACTGTGATGTACCAACAGGAGGAAGAGGCTATGTCGTCACGACTGAAAGTTATTAATTATTACCCCACCTCTGCAGAACGTTTGAGCCTTGAAATGGGCGAAAGACTACAGAAAGCTGCTGGTCAGGATTTAAAGAACAAGTTGGGTTCAGGGGAAATTAAACTGATTAACGGTAAATATGTAGGTGAAAGCCTGAAAGTTAATAGCACCTCTATGCTAAAAGCGCGGTTGCGTAAAGCGTATATCCCCGCTAAATGAAAAGGCCTATATGGGCCTTTTCATTTTTATAGTGTACTCACCAGCGCCGCAAATTCCGTATACCCCCCAATATGCTCTCCATGTATGAATATCTGAGGTATGGTATCCACTGGTTTACCAACCAGGTTGCTCAACGTTTCTTTGTTGAACCCCGCAGATGTAATATCTATATACTCATAATCACCGTAGCCATGTCCCTTTAGTTGCTTCGCCAGCTCGACCGCACGTTTGCAGTATGAGCAGTTATCTCGTCCGTAGATAGTGATCGTCATAACTTAACAAATACCTTTATAAATATTGATTCGAACATATCAGACTATACTACAAACAGATTTTTTTGATAAGTATGTAGTAACTTATTGATTGACTAGTAAACAATTGAAGTGATTACGACAATAGATTACAGTAAGGATTGCCTTGAAATGTACATTTTATAGAGGTTTTAATGATTGGTAAGTTGTCTGATTCTTTGATTGAAAATAAATACAACGAATTTAGAGAAGAAATATCTTTACTTTTTGACTATTTAAATCAGATAAATGATACAACAAAGAAAAATATAAAACGTCTTCTTAAAGAAGTGGAGTATGCACAAAATCCAGATACTATTATTAATATTAATGAAACTATTAAGATTAAGTGTGGCACAACGTTAGCTCGCCATTTATGTTCAAACCCATATACAGGTTCAACATTAGAGATAGGTAACAGCGCCATTGATTTAGAAGAAAAGATAAGATTGTGTAATACTTTGAAAAATAAACAATATCAGTGGGTTATTACTGAAGCCTATGAGTTACTGGAAGACTATATTGAGGCAATATATGTCTATACTGTATGTGTTCGAAATGATTTATGGTCCTCAAGTGATTTTGGTAAGGTTGAAGATGATGAAATTGGGAAAAGGGAAGTTTATTACAGATTATTAAAAGCAAAAAGTAACCCATCGAAAAAAATAACTAAAATTTTCAGAAATAAAATACCTGGCTTCAAAGAGATAGAAACAAACAACAAGATTGGCAAAAACTATCGCTTTAACATCAAGCTAATTGAACTACTAAGACATACAATAGTACACAATAGTGGACGATTCAATGATACAGAAAAATTTATAAATAAGGTTTTAGATGAATCTGAAATAAACGGTAAGAAAAGAGTTATTGGAGAAAGAGCTGTTAGAAGTTACATTACTAAAGTGCAAGAAGATGATATTGTGATGCTCTTAGAAAGACCATCTGAAATTTTAGGTTCTTTTGGTGGGTATTTTAACAGAGCAAAATTTTTACTAAGTGATATTTTAGAATACTCACTAATCATTAAAGAAGAACTAAAATCATATCTAGGCAATCATTAACAAAAAAGGGGCCGAAGCCCCTTTGGATTTTGCGCTTAAAAAAGTGTTGCTAGGATGTTAGCAAGCTATGGTTAAGAACGTCTGCCGTAATTGTCTATCACAGCGTTGAGCGGTCTGGTTTATGTTAGCGGAGTCTTAATCGAGTTGATTAAAAGGCCAAACCGCTCAACGCTGTGTCTGGCGGAGAGTAATGGAATCGAACCATCATCGCTTGCGCAATGGGACGGTTTTCAAGACCGCTTGAGCACCATGCTCCCTACTCTCCAATTGTTGTGGTGCCGGGTGCTTCCCGGTGTCCTTTGGCTGGTTATCCACCGTGGACGGAGCCAATAGTCATCACAAAGGATCAATATAACCATTTCCCCGCGTGCGCTTAGCCGCATTCACCACAACGAAAAGAGCACTGTATGACGTTTGCACGGACTTACGCTTCAAACAGGGCAGTCTCGGCGGTTCTCAATGCTCTTTCCTGTTGTGTTGGTGCCGGTTAACGGATTCGAACCGCTGACATCCTGCTTACAAGGCAGGTGCTCTACCAACTGAGCTAAACCGGCATTGGCGATGGTGGGTGGATTCGAACCACCGACCAGTTGGTTAACAGCCAACTGCTCTACCGCTGAGCTACACCATCAATTCGGCACTGCCAGTATTTATTACTCAACAGTGCCAATCGCGACGGTTTAGTTTCTGCCAGGAAACGCACCGCTACTTGCACTTTTCGTTAGTGCCAGACGCTTTCGACTTCGCTCAATAGTAGAAGGCAAAATCTTTAAGTAGATGATGTTTCTGAGGACTGCACCTACTTTGTAATTTATACAATGTGATGTATGGAATCATTTGTTGTGAAAACAGGCACCAATGGCAACAGTGGTTAAACCTACACAACTATCCTGTCTTCACAACGTTGAGGCCACTACTCCGATTGAATGTTTGCCCAACATGTTACATATCAACGCTCGCCGGTATCTCTGTGAATAGAACCTTAGAATTGATAAAAATGTAATGGCCTCAACGTTGTGTGCTGGCTAACCATACCAGCCGGGCTACGTCGCCGCTTTTTAACCCAGTATAAACGACATAATTGAACAAAATGACGTAACAGGATGGGCGGTCATTGGCTAAGAATCCGGGAGTCGTATATGAGTTGAAAATATACTGACCGCCCATTCTGTTACTTCATCGGAGGGAACATTCATGTTCCCTCCTGCGTTCTGCAATCACACTCGCTCAGTGTGTCCCATTTCGGTAACGAGGCTGGAAACTGACCTCGCTGGTGTTTGGCTTATTAGGCTACTGCCAGATAGACTTCTTCGTTTGCACTTGTATTTAAGTTCAAACAGTCGCGTCTCAACGAAAACAAAGTCATCTTATACATAAAAGATAAGTAAGTAAATACTTATCATTGTGTTTTTATTCGGTTGCGACTTTTTTGATCAAGGCCACTCTACGACTAGGTGTTCTTGTGATGGTGGCAGTGAATCGTTTCGCTTGGATAGTAATGGTTTCGTTCTCCTTAAGTTGCCCGTAGCGAGTTTCCACCAGGGTGCCAAGACGCCACAGACCATCATCGATACGTTTATGACTAGCAAATTTAATCAGCAACAGTTTTACGACTAACTGACCTACGTAAAAGGCGAATGCGACTCCGGCCGCTAAGAAATAGGTGGCCAACCACCAGTCCCAAGAAGTTAAATTGCTCATTTTCTAACCTTTGTTTCATGAACTACCCGATACACACGCTTTCCGATGCACAGTGTTTTGGTTTTAAGTTCCTGCTTAATTAAATCACGACAGATGCCGAAGCCGATAAGGAAGCCACCCATAAAAGCTAATGAGATGTATGGAATCATATTAACACTCCTGATTCTACTAATTGCTGTAGCAATACTTTCCCTTTATCAGTTAACTGGTAGTTGGCCGAACACCACGTTTCAGAAACGTTTGCAACCAACCCTAAACGCTCTAACTTAGCTCGCGTTTTAGGCTTCCAGTACTCAGGGAACTCCGGCCACTTACTTATTTCATGAAGCGTTTCTTTCTCCCGTTTACTTAATACGATCATTCTTTATCTCCGATTCGATCTTCGGTATCGCGTAAGCAACGCGGCCATTTCAGTCGTGGGTGGCGTAAGCTGCCGTCCGGTGTTTTCTCGTGACAATGAACCTCGACAATACGACCACGGTACTTCTCTTTGTTGTTCCAGATCTCGTCCAGATATTTATGCTTAATGCCGCTCGCACGAACGATGACGCCGTTTTCAAGACGAATAACAATTTTTCCAAGTGTGTTGGCAAAACCAGAGTCCGGGTCGCCCGGCTCAAAGTCGATAATTTCACCATCTTCTGAATCTTCGTCTTTTAACTTCCACCAGCTGCGGGTACGTTTAAACTCGTAAACAGAGTTCGGATCTTTGCCCATCTCCCCTTCTTCGTTATCGTCCAGGCGTTTCATGAAGCGTTCGATGAAGTCTTCGTGGCTATGGATGATATAGAACGGATGCAGGTGAATGTCTTGTGTGTAGCCTTCACTGCGATCGTTTTTGAACAACGCCACCAGCATAGCCAGGCGCTCTTTCAGCTTCATACCTGTCTTTGCATACTCTTTGGATTTAGCCTGTGCTCGCCATTCCGGTAGGAAGAAGTCGAAAACATGATAAATAGCGCCAATTGCCTGCACGTTCTTTTTGCGCAATGCAGATACGGACTGGTTAAATGAACCGGCTGTTCCTTCACCATCGAAGAAGATGTGTTTGTGGCCTGAAAGTTTGCCTAATTCGAGCATGGCTGGCTTTAGGTGATCGAGAGACGTGATTGGATTACCAGTACGAGAAAGGAAGTTAACCTCTTCCTCGTCAACAATAACCTCACAAATTACTCGCAAACCATCGAGCTTAAGGCTGCCAATCATCGGCCATTTGGCTTTAGGATTTGGCTTGAAGGGGTATTTGTCGCCTTTTTCTTTATACGGTGACGCCAGCTGCACCTCGAATTTCGGAATGGGATTTTCAAAAACCTTGTTACATAGGCTAATCCCAACGCCAGCTTTCGGATCTTTTAAGAGGAAACGACGGAAGACGTCCTGCCCATCAGCGCACATTGACGCCACGATAGACTCAACAGCAGCTATTGCTGCGTTCCCCGTCAGCTCGCGAGAGGCCAGCTTATTCAGTACATCAATGGCTTTTTCGTCACTTGGGACGGACTCACTAAGCGGCTCTGCCACTTTGTATTTTTTTACCCCAAAACGGATGAAAGGGTTGAGCATCAATGAAACCATGCTTTGCTCGAAGTCATCCATGTTGACCAATGCCTCTTTTTTTGCATTGGTTCCCATAGCTTTCATTTCGTCCAGCTTATGCTTAAGTGCGATCAACTTTTTCATTGTTGTTTTACCTCCATATGTTGATCGATTTGCTCATGTGTTTCTTTTGTTGTTTCTTCAAGCAACGCCGCATACACGTCAGTGATCGCTGTTTGTGATGTGGTGCTCTTCTTAACCATGCTATTAATCGTTACACTGTCACGTTTTCGTTTTATAGTTCTGGCTTGTTTATTCCGTTCTTCAACCTCCTTAATGAGCGCGGTCATATCTTCGAAATACAGAGATTCTCCTTTACGAATCTCTTCAACCATCATTTTTAACGCCTTGCATTTGCCTGCTTTGATAGCGGTTGCGCACGACTGGAATGAAGTTCGAGGAAGACGGTTTTCTTTGAAGGCAAGAATGGTGTGCTGGCAAACGGAGTAGCTGCAATATGCCGACTCACCGTTTATCTTTACTTCCTCACAACGAAGTGAATAACCGTTATTTCCTGAAATAGAAGGGATTTTTGACAAATCAGCTTTCACAATTACCGCCAGAAATAATCTTGTGCTTACCTATCATTATTTGCGTAAAAAACGACACACAGAGAGCTTACCAACTTCCCCAGCTAATCATCTTGCGCTGATCGTTTTCTAAGCGATAGGGGGCAAGAAGCTCTGTGACATGATTGGTGGCGTATGATTTGGCCTCTTGCTCTATCATCGGTAATTCGTTAGCAATCCTGACCATCTTCCCAGCAAATTCCGCCATTACGCCATCACACGCCTTACCCGCATCAACAATGATATGCACAAGATCCAACTGGCTTTTGCACATGTCCCAAAGAGTCGAATATTCGCTCTCCCTGATTAGGTTTACAGCATCATTAGCCCCTTTATTAATCAAAACCTCCAACAGATTTGTCGGGGTGACGAAATCGGCTTTCAGAGACAATGTTGGTTCAGCTTTTACCGACAGCAAGTAATCTTCAAAGTTTTGCTTGTCTTCTAGCAAAGCTAAACTACGCATAGCTCGAATTGATTCTCGAATAACGGCTTCAATATGTTCGTCACCTGGAGGACAGATAATGGTATCTGTATAGATGACTCTGCCATCAAACCACGCCCCAACCTGCACTTTTAGAGTTCGTAAGTTTTCTTTGCGTACAAAAACAACTAATGCAGAACGTCGTGCATGTGCAGGTTCGCCCCATACGCACAACTTAACCTTCAGATAAGGTAGCCCCGGTAGCGGGATCTCGACCAAACGAGTGGCGATATGATCCATTGCCGTATTGACGGCTTTTTCAATGATGTCTAGCCGATTGCTCTCGCTGATTTCTAAACCAGTTTTATCAATGATGTTGCAGGCTAATCTCTTAATTTCTTCTTTCATACCAACTCCTAGCTAACGGATGAAAGTATTATTACAATAAAATAAGTATGCATCTACTTATCATTTCAGGTGCAATAGTTCTTTATACTAGATGCTGGGCGTATCCTCAGCCCAGCATTCACCTTTAATGAGCTACAGCCTCACTGTTGCACATCTTTCTGTAGACCTGCTTATAACGCTGTAAATCATGAGGATCATTAGGTGCCAACGACTTCGATAGGATTTTGTATACCACCCCTTTTGAAAACATACCCTTTGGCTTCATTTCGAGTTCAACAACATATGAGTGATAGCCCACGTATGCACCAAAGCCATTTTTGGCGTTTAATTCACCACACACAAAGCCTGTCACACTCCCATCGTCATGATCAGTCCTGACAAACTTATCTTTCCTAAACATCACCGACGTGGGATCTTTCATGTCATCCGCAATGGCCTGTTGGCCCAGAGTAATAGCCTTCTCGTCTGTAGGCTTACACCCAACTAATGCAAACAAAGACAATAAAGCACCTGTTAAAATCAGCTTCTTTTTGCTCATTTTGACTTCCCTTTATTTATATTTATCGTAGGTATTAGTTAACCAAAACACGAGCAGTGTCACAATAATTCCATAACTTATTATTTCCACTAGTGATTAATACCACATCAACTTTACGGTTCATAAATTAAATTATCAAAGCTGACAGATTAACTAAATTTAAGTACCCTTTTCGCACACTTGACGCTTGCCGCGTCTAAACTGTTCATCCTATATCAACAGAATAAAAAACATGAAATACATAAAATCTTCTTCGTTGCTGGCATTAACTTTGCTTTTTAGCTCTGGATTCGTTAACGCAGACAATAAACAAACGTTGATAGAAGCCGCTACCGCAGGTGATACCGCAGCACAAAGTGAGTTAGGGACAAATTATTTGGATGGTGTCAATGGTTTTGATAAGGATGTAGTTGAGGCAAAGAAGTGGATTGATCTCGCTGCAGAAAAGGGAGATAAAGTAGCATATTATGCACTTGGAGTTATGTACACATTTGGCGAGGGTGTAGATAAAGACCTAAATAAAGCTGTTGAGTACTACAAACTTGCGGGGGATGCTCGTGAAGGTAGAGCCTACAACAATCTTGGTGCTATTTATCAAAAGGGGATGCTTGGTAAAGTAGATCATGCACTCGCCATTAAATACTTCAAACTAGCCTCTGATGCCGGGTATGTTAAAGCAACTTCAGTTCTTGGGGCGTATTACCAATATGGTAAAGGCGTTAAAAAGAATTATAAAAAGGCTTTTACTTATTACAAAAAGGCGGCAGACCAAGGCAGTTCAGAAGCTATGATAGGATTAGGAATACTATACGATGATGGGTTAGGCGTTAAACGCAATGATGCAGAAGCAGTTAAGTGGTATAAAAAGGCAGCGGAACTTGGAAACGCCGACGCCATAACCAATCTTGGCATTATGTATGAGAATGGGGAAGGTGTAAAAAAGGACTATAAAAAAGCAGCCGACCTTTATCAGACTGCTTGCAATAAAGGAGAAAAAAGAGGCTGTGAATACATTGCTGAACTGAAAGAAAGCGGAAAATATCGAGTATCTGATTCCAAAGCCAAATCAAAATCAGATGTACAGCGACTTATTGCTAAATCCATTGATAAAGGCGTTAACGCAACATTTACCTGGCAGGGTGATGATGCCGTCTTCACCGCTAATGATGGCAAAGTTGACTGCACCTTCTTGAAGGATTTTTCAGAGAAAGGAGGCAATCTGGCTACCTCGTTTGTTTGCACCGATAACGTTCAAATCATCCTGAAGCAATTCAGAGATACCAAGAATGCCTACCTCGCGGTAATGACTGACAACTTCAACACAGAAGTTAAATCATTTTCGGTCAATGTTTACGTGACTAATACTGGTTCAAACTAATGCTGCTATACCTTTTACCTTGCTTAAAAGTTCAAGCTGTCGTGAGTAAGGTTTTGCGCAATAGTAGGCTTTGATAATCTGCCCCGGTGTCGCATCGCCGGGGTCGAGTCCTTCCTCGCCCAAACACGCAACTTTGACATTAAGACCAATACTGGTCAGTCGCCTGGCTGCGGCCATCGTGTTTCGTATAGCTTGCTTTTCACTATCCCACATCATGATCACATTACGTAATCCACGCGCCTTAAGCGTCAGGAACGCGCCCAACTGATCTTCTGCATCCTGAGTGGTGTTGCCAGATAGATGCATCCCGAACGTTCCTATTGGCTCCACGTAATCACGTAATGTTTCTTCGTCGAAAATAGCTCGTTTGACCCCCATAACATCGAACGCACCCTCACAGACAACTACAGTCTGTTTGCCGACTGCATTATGGCCGTTGTAGAGAAATTTACCTGAAGCTGGAAGCTGCATAGGAAAGAGGTAGCGGCGTTCTGCTGTACCGGTAATGTCTCGTCCCTGAAATGTCTTCATTACCCCATCCAGATCGTAAACCGGTATCAGTATTCGCATATCGAATATCTGCCCTTTTACCTGATCTGTATACGGATCTACATAAGCGTGCTTGCCTTCGACGCAGTATCGTAGGTCAAAATACTTTGCCATTTCAGGTGATATGTTTCGTTCAACCAGATAGTCTGGAAGACGGCCATCTATAGGAAGCTCGTAATGACGAGGGAGTGCAACTGGCCCCTCTAACTCGACTGTGCTTGCAAGCACTAGCTCTTCTTTCTTTGGTGTCCACCCCTGGGAAAGAAGAGCGTTCTGCACATATTCCTCGAACTGCCGTCGTGATTTACCGCTGTAGTGCTTGAGGAAGACCAGCTTATTGAACTGAATCTCTTCGGGATGATCACCAGCGAAGCATTTGCCGACGCCACTGGTCAGATTGAAATATACCTTCCAGTTGGAGCTGCCGCATACCGGACACTCTTTGATATTCACTTCACGACCGCGAGCACTCACGCCTCCACGTCGATAAACGATACCTTCAGTATCCAACCATTGTTCAAAATCTAATTCGGCAATTAGCTCTTTCAGCTCGCTCACGATAATTCCACTTTTAACAGGCAATATTGTGACCAACCTAAATGTTGATATAACATAAAGGCTCATGTGTTTTTCTTTTGTGGTTTGGCAAAAGAAAAGTTGTTTCACCAATGAATCAAGCGTGGAGGTGTTCTCCACGCTTATTTTTTAGGTAACGTCTAAGATTCGCTCAATGAAGCGCATTTGTTCGAGGTTTTGTTTAACGCGAATGCTGATCCCTCCCTGCTGGTTACGTGAACCGGCAAAGTAGAGACGAGCCTCTCCTTTCGCTTCTTCTTCTTCGGTTTTGTTGATCGTTATTACCAGGTCAGCAATACGTACTTTTTCGATGTTGTCGGCAGCGTGCATCATTGTGGCAACTTCTGACGCGCCACCTTCACGGTTTGTCTGCGATGCCGTGATCCCAGCAACGTTATGCTTGTCATAAAGAGCACGTAAATCGGTGTAGATACTACGAATGTTGGCGCGATCATCACGAAGGTCATAACTGGCACGCATCAAATCTGCGTAGTCGACAACAACCATGTCAGGCACCATGCCGTTGGCTTTCATGCTGTTAAGCATACGGTCCAGATCTGCCGGTGACATACTTCCTGACGGACGCTCAACAACCCACAAACTACCAATCCCCTTAGAGGCTCCCAACTCTGCCAACTTACGATGAACTTCATCGCGCCGTTCCACCAACTTGGACATTTCCGTCTCCGACAATCTTGCATCAAAACGGTCGGACAAAATGTTGGTGTGAACCTCCAGCGAGAGATACAGAACATTGTAGCCAGCAAGCGTTGCGTTTATGGAAAACTCACCCATTGCGGTCGATTTACCGGATTTAGCGAACCCCATGAAGAGCACCATTTCACGCTTCGCCCAGCCTTTTTGGTACAGCAACCTATCGAGCAGAGGGAGTCCAGTTGTAATGCTGTTTGGCACATACTCCTCTGAGGCCTCATATTCACGCGCTTTCAGTCGCTCACTTGCTGAGGTGTAGTAGTCATAGATTCCGGTTGCTTCGTTCGAGCCTATCTGCTGAACCTTGGCCATGATTGCCATCGCCCCCTGAAAGTCGCCCTTCTCTTTCAGTTCAGCAGCCTTAATCAGAGCATCATCAAACGCTACGCTTTTTGCGAAGGTTGATACCTGGTCAACCATGTACGAGGTATCGGACAATTTTTCTGCAAGGATGCGCTTAAACGCAGCAACAACATCGGCGAATAGTTCCTCACGGATAGTCTTATCGCGTTTCGCGCGCTTAAGCATATCCAGAATCGCAGATGAAGAAGGCGCGCTCTTGTACATACGGTAATAGCCCGAAACCATATTAACCAATATGGCATTGGCCGCATTGGCAAATTGGCTAGGCACAACCAGATCTCCCGCACGAGTAAGAAACTCGTGATCACGACAAAAATATGCCGTCAGTCTGTTCTGGAAATCTTCATCAAACTCTTCGGACAGCCCGCGTCCTGTATGGCAAAGTTCGGTCATGTGCTTTCCTTTGTTTTTTAAACAAATTGTTTTCTAGTATTAGTTAATTAGATAGGGGATCAATAAACCGCCGTGCTTCTTCCAGTTCTTCTGGAAAGTGGGCGGAAATAAGGCGCTCTGGAACGATTTCCATTAGCCAGATAGCGGAGAAAATTGCGCGTATGCGCTTGCTGCGAGGTATGGTGCGCAAACGCTCCAGAATCCACTCAAAATAGCTTTCCTGAATCGGGTTGAACTGCATGTCTCCCATATGCTTAAAGCTAACAAGAGAGTCATCCAGACGGGTTGTTGCGCGTCTGGCTAATTTCTCTTCAAATATCTCAATCAGTTCTGGCTGCCACAAATGCTGTGGGCGCGGCAGCTTGTCCCACAGCCGTCGTGCAGCTGCGGAAAGAACGGTGGAGATAAAGTAGTCGTATGAGCAGCAATAGCGATCCGCAAACTGGCGTGCTTTCCATAGCGACGTTTTGTTGGCAGTCGACAACTCCTGATAAGGCAGGCGTTTTAACCCGGTGGTGAACGGAGCTGTTTCAAAGTGTTCGCGACCGTGCGTCAGCATGATATTTGAGTACTGACGTTTGTATGCCTCCGTAAAAAGACAGGTGGCCATGAGAGGATGCATGTCGCGGTAATCAAACCACTTCGTCTCGAAGAGTTCAGCCTCGTCTTTACAGCGCGACAAACCAATGTTTTCAGCGACCCACTTGTCCATAACAGCGGTATTCCACTCTGTCATGAAGTCGTACTGGTCGTTGTCGATGGTATCGAAAAAGATTTGGCTCATGTGGCTCACCTGGTAGGTAGTTACTTACTTATCACAATGAGCGGATGATAGCGACTGGTGGCAGTTTTTGGAAGTGGAAACGGAAGGGAGTTGTTCTGGTGGTGTCTTTTAAAAGACCTGCTTCCGTATATATTTAATAAGTTACTTATTATTTATATATACAGAAGCAGGCATAACTTGTCGTCTTAGACGCCCAGAAGCTCTACACTTTGAGCCTGTTAAATTGATTAAAAACTTATGTGTAAAATAGAACGCATTAGTCAGTAGCAAAGAGATGCAATAATGGACGATTTATCGGTATACGCGAGATCATTGGATAAGGCTAAATACTATGTTTACTGTCTCTATGATACAGAAGACAAGATGAAAAGACCGTTTTACATAGGAAAAGGCAAATCGACTCGTTGTCTCGATCACATCAAGTATCCCGATGACTCTCCCAAATCCATGCGGATCAAAGAACTTTTGGCTAATAAAAAATTAGGCATAGATATACTTCGTCATGGTATGGATGAAACCACAGCCAAACTTGTTGAGGCGACATGCATCGACCTTATGGGGGTCGGAGAGCTTACGAATAAGGTACGAGGAAGTGGTTCCATGATGGGCAGAATATCACTGGACGCCTACCATCACTTAGTGCTGCAAGAGGAAACTGAAATTGCTCCTGAGCACGCCGGTCTTGCCTTCCTGCTAAACAGCACCTACAAGTCAGGAATGTCCGCTCTGGCATTATATGAAGCTACGCGTGGCGTATGGGCAAAGGTTCCAAGAGACGAGAATCTCAAATATGCCTACGCTACATATGGTGGGCTGATAATGGAAGTTTATCAGATTGAATGCTGGGTCAAAGCCGGTTCTCAGCAGTACTTTACAAGGGATATAGCTCTTGGCCCCGACACAAAACGTTATGAATTTGTTGGCAGAATAGCCGATGAGCATATTAGAAAACTGTATGTAGGCAAATTAATCAAGAAGCCACCAAGCTACGGTAGCCCTTTTGTGAAGGTTGGGGTGGTTAGGACTGAACATAGTGTTAGCGCGGCATAAAGCTGACACTGTAGTTATGCATTGGCGCAATGTACGCGCCAATGCATGATTTTTAACCTTTCTTCATCAACTCTCGTTTGATTTCATCGGTACGCATCGTGACATCGGCAGCGGTGATCGCCTCATTCAATTTCACGATGTCCTCGATTTCCTGCGGTGACTTCTCTGCCAGATGGAAAATGGCTGCTCGAATCACGTCAGAACGAGTGAACTTCTCGAAGCGAGGGATGAACTTCATCATCTCCAGCAGTTCGAAGTATTCGTCCTCCAGTGACATTGTGCGGCTTTTAATTTTCTCTTTGCCACGAGTCGGGCGTCCCTGTGGTCTGACTGGTTGGCGCAAAGGAGTTGTGTTCTTAGCCGGTGCATCAGGCTCTTTGCGCTTTGCTAGGTCACCCATTTTCATGGACATTATTCTTCTTCCTCCAGACTCAACAGATAATCTACAAATTCTTCAAACTCGGCTTCCGCCTTTTTGTCGCGCTCGCTACCGGTCATTTCAAAGATAGAACGACCAGACTCTTCCGCATCATCATAGACGTTGCGGTTATATAGATTGACTGGCGCAGACTCGATTCCAAACGTCTCAACAATCTCTTTAGCCGCCAGAATGCGAGACACTTGTGATGGCAAAGCCGGGCACTGGTTCATGACCGCGCGGACCTTCACTTTATCGTTTACATTGCGAACATTGTCGATAATAGGATCGATGTCACGTAAAGATTTCAAATCACGACGCTTAGGACGCAGCGGGATAATGATAACGTCAGCCATCAGCATCGCTTGTCGCTGAATTTCGGAGTCGAAGCCACCAGCATCTACCACTACAAACTCAGCTCTACCCTGAAGCGATTTTAGGTGCTTAATGATGTCATCCTGAACGTATGCAAAAGGAATCAGCTCCAGGTCTTCGTTCTGTCGACGGTCTTCACACCAGCTCGTTGTCGTGCGCTGAATATCTATATCGGTAATATAAACCTTCTTCTTCTTTTTGACTTTCAGGCAAACGGCAATTTGCTGGGCAACGGTGGATTTGCCAGGCCCGCCCTTTGTGCCGCCAACCACAAAGATCTTGGTCATTGGAGAGTTCCCTTTGCGTATATAATTATCGTCTGAAACAACTTGTTTTCTTATATGTGATATAGCCTAAATGCCTACGGCTGCGGTGTAAAGGTTAAATGGTAGGTTGTGATTAACAATTGGCAAACATAGCTTGTATTTGTCTGTTGAAAAAAGTAACAATGACCTCTATATTACAAGTACGGTGATATGCCGTACACAATTTGATAATGCACACGTAATGGGCTATAGCCTTTTAAAGTAATTTTTGAGTCGAAAACTCAGTTTGAACAGAGGAGATTGATGGCCTTCCTACATCACGGCCATCAGGAGGAATACATGTCAGCACTAAAAAAGCAGCGCATCGATTTGAGATTAACCGATGACGATAAAAGCATCATCGAGGAAGCTGCCGCAATGTCTAACCAGAGCATTACTCAGTTTATGGTTAGCAGTGCATCTGAACGTGCCGTGAAAGTTATAGAGCAACACCGTAGACTAGTTCTGAATGAAGAATCCTGGAATCTGGTTATGGACGCTATAAGCAATCCTCCGGCACCGAACGACAAGCTGAAACGAGCTGCTGATCGTCTGAAAAGCATGGAGTAGTTTACTCGTGGATAATATAAAGATAGAAATTTTCTCTGGAGAGAAAGATTATGATTTGAATGGTTTTGATTGCGGTGAAGAATCACTAAATGCCTTTTTAACCAACCACTTAAAAAGGCAGCATGAGGGAAAAATTCTTCGCGCTTATGTGCTTTGCACGAAAGAAGGCAGACCAAAAGTGTTAGGGTATTACACTTTGTCAGGTAGCTGCTTTGAAAAGGAGTCCTTACCTTCAAGAAGCCAGCAAAAGAAGGTACCTTATCGGAATGTTCCAAGTGTTACTTTGGGTAGGCTGGCTTTGGACAAGTCCCTTCAAGGTCAAGGATTTGGCTCAATGCTTGTAACACATGCAATGCGCGTTGTGTACAATGCATCTCTTGCTGTAGGCATTCATGGACTTTTCGTTGAGGCGTTAAATGACAAAGCCAAGGCGTTTTATAAAAGTTTAGACTTTATCCAGCTGGTTGGTAACAACGAGCGTTCTTTGTTCTATCCTACAAAATCTATCGAAAAATTGTTCGAAGAATAATGTACTCCCCTCAAGTGAGGGGAACTTCGCATCACCAACCGCAAACTCTCTCTCCCATCGTATTGTGAAAAAGGATTTGGCGTTCGGTTTCTTCGGTCATCACATCATTATTGCTGATATAGATAGGCCCAGCTCCATCGCAGAACAATACGCTGGCGGTTTGTGGTTTAATGACGCACCCACTTATCATACAACTCACGATGAACGGCAGAAGCATCTTTCTGACGTATTTTATTGCTCGTCTCATTCACCACTTCCACTGTGCTTTGAAGTCGTTTTCTGTCTTCCTGTTTTGCCTTCTCTTCCATTGCTCGTCGCGCCGCATTCCCGCCCATCGTGTAAGCGCCGACAAGAACGAAAAGAACGGCAGCCAGCGTAATCAAAGCAACTTTTAGCTTTGTCATCAGGCTGCCTAGCATATTAGACCATCCCTTTCTGGTATTTTCTTACCTGCGACCAGGCAATGAATCCTGCCACAACAATAGTGGCAATACCGAAGATGATGCGTACTGTATCCCCGCTAGAGATATGACCTTGTGCTTTATCCATAGCAGCGGAAACCTGCGGCATAACATCGGCCAGCTGCGCCAGACCAATACCTGCTGTAACAGTTGCGCCTGCAGTTTCTTTAGTTACAGGAACAGCCTTCACGGTTTTCACCGGCTTAACAACGCCAGCTCGACGCAGACCTTCCTCAATAACTTCTGCCGCATACCAGGTGTTCAGCGTTTTTAGCGGGCCTCGGCCATTCTCGTGGCGAATGATTGCCTCAACCAAAGGTCGAAGGATGTCGTAATCATGCAGATCGATGATCATGTCTGCGGTTACACCAACGGCTTTAGACACCTCATTAATGTAGGCGTCAGTATTGTTTTCATTCGGCGGTGCCCAGCGTTCAATAACTTCACGAATGGTATCGATACTTGTGCCGTCTTTTGCGCGACGTTTATCGTGGTAGGTAATTAGAGTCACCGCCAGCGCACGAATCCCCCAAACAGGGTCTTTAAACGTGCAAAAGCGCGGTTCGTCTGGATTCGCAACCAGACCTTGCCACGGTGATCCTTTATCAAGATTACCGGGGTTATTATTACGAATGCCTCTCGGAGTCTTCATCCTTGATCTCCTGTTATTGCAGTCCACTTTTTACGCCATACGCGGCTAACCCCAAAAGCAGTGCGGTAATAATGAACGACGTTATTTTAGAAACAATGCCGCCAAAGAACCCACTTGAGATGGAATCTAACCGGTTAAGGAGTTTGTCCAGATTGGAGTGTTGAATACTATGTTGCGCCGGGGTCATATCACCAAAGTAGGTTTTCAGCTGATCATTGACCTCCTGGCCAATTTCTTCACGTAGCTCTTTACCTAATTTGCCAACAACCTCCCGAGCAACGATCGCGGCAATACGCTCAACTTGCTCTGTTGTAACGCCCGCCATCTCGTTCGACATGTTTTCCTCCATGAAAAGTCAAATCGGGATGGCGGATTTATATCACACTTCTCCTTTCAATTATAGGTATATACTTACCTATCTATGCATATGCCGTTTAACGGCTGTTCAAATTCGTATCTAGTAACTCACTAATATATCCCTATGATTGCGGCTGTGAGATCGCATTTTAAACCTCACAGCCATATAAATAATGTCTAAATCAGTTACTTGTTGCCCCAACAGTACCTGCAAATTTCAGCCATTGACCTGACGGACTTCTATTACTACGGTAGTGATAAACGAGGATTGCGTTTGTAACTCCACCGTAGTCAGCTTTATGTGACGTTGTTAAACGAATTGTATAATCACCGTTAGGTAGATTAAAAACTTCGATTATAGATTCTGCTAATTCTACAGCACCAAATCCCGTTATATTGTTGATACTGCCAGCATTGAATCCCATAGCATCGCCAAAGCCAATCCAATAACTTTTGCTAAACGCCCCATTTGATTTTAGGTGGCTAATGAATGCGGACAAGCTCATGCCCATATCCCCACCTGAAACAGAGGAAGTTCGCACAGTCATGCTTGGAAGAGCACTGCACTTCACATAGGAACTTAGAAGGTTTGTTACCTCTG
>ULNC01003239.1_pt1 | contig 24700 bp, 18 predicted proteins | sample 1951841 | NCBI WGS metagenome assembly ULNC01 (sample SAMEA4835569, study PRJEB28245) | human gut metagenome | biome: gut microbiome; material: fecal sample | place: Denmark | collected 2008
TTTCTGTTGCTGTTACTGCGTTCCTGACCGGTGTGACTGAGCCGCTGGAATTCCTGTTCATGTTCCTTGCACCGCTGCTGTACCTCCTGCACGCACTGCTGACCGGTATCAGCCTGTTTGTGGCAACACTGCTGGGTATCCATGCTGGCTTCTCTTTCTCTGCGGGGGCTATCGACTACGCGTTGATGTATAACCTGCCGGCCGCCAGCCAGAACGTCTGGATGCTGCTGGTGATGGGTGTTGTCTTCTTCGCTATCTACTTCGTGGTGTTCAGTTTGGTTATCCGCATGTTCAACCTGAAAACGCCGGGTCGTGAAGATAAAGAAGACGAGATCGTTACTGAAGAAGCCAACAGCAACACTGAAGAAGGCCTCAATCAACTGGCGACCAACTATATTGCTGCGGTTGGCGGCACTGACAACCTGAAAGCAATTGACGCCTGTATCACCCGTCTGCGCCTTACAGTGGCTGACTCTGCCCGCGTTAACGATACGATGTGTAAACGTCTGGGTGCTTCTGGTGTAGTAAAACTGAACAAACAGACTATTCAGGTGATTGTTGGCGCGAAAGCAGAATCCATCGGCGATGCGATGAAGAAAGTCGTTGCCCGCGGTCCGGTAGCAGCTGCGTCAGCTGAAGCAACTCCGGCAACTGCCGCGCCTGTAGCAAAACCGCAGGCTGTACCAAACGCGGTATCTATCGCGGAGCTGGTATCGCCGATTACCGGTGATGTCGTGGCACTGGATCAGGTTCCTGACGAAGCATTCGCCAGCAAAGCGGTGGGTGACGGTGTGGCGGTGAAACCGACAGATAAAATCGTCGTATCACCAGCCGCAGGGACAATCGTGAAAATCTTCAACACCAACCACGCGTTCTGCCTGGAAACCGAAAAAGGCGCGGAGATCGTCGTCCATATGGGTATCGACACCGTAGCGCTGGAAGGTAAAGGCTTTAAACGTCTGGTGGAAGAGGGTGCGCAGGTAAGCGCAGGGCAACCGATTCTGGAAATGGATCTGGATTACCTGAACGCTAACGCCCGCTCGATGATTAGCCCGGTGGTTTGCAGCAATATCGACGATTTCAGTGGCTTGATCATTAAAGCTCAGGGCCATGTTGTGGCGGGTCAAACACCGCTGTATGAAATCAAAAAGTAATCTGCTTTATGCCTGATGCGACGCTTGACGCGTCTTATCAGGCCTACAAAAGCTCAGTCCAGGTTGGATAAGACGCTTAAGCGTCGCATCCAACAATGACGCAGGACTGGCAAAAGCGGTGGAGATCTTCTCTGCCGCTTTTTTTTTCATCAATCATCCCCATAATCTCAGTGAGATTTTCGATTTTCACTAACTAACAGTTGTCAGCCTGTCCCGCTTATAAGATCATACGCCGTTATACGTTGTTTACGCTTTGAGGAATCCACGATGAGTGAGGCAGAAGCCCGCCCGACTAACTTTATCCGTCAGATCATCGATGAAGATCTGGCCAGTGGTAAGCACACCACAGTACACACCCGTTTCCCGCCGGAGCCGAATGGCTATCTGCATATTGGCCATGCGAAATCTATCTGCCTGAACTTCGGGATCGCCCAGGACTATAAAGGCCAGTGCAACCTGCGTTTCGACGACACTAACCCGGTAAAAGAAGATATCGAGTATGTTGAGTCGATCAAAAACGACGTAGAGTGGTTAGGTTTTCACTGGTCTGGTAACGTCCGTTACTCCTCCGATTATTTTGATCAGCTCCACGCCTATGCGATCGAACTGATCAATAAAGGCCTGGCGTACGTTGATGAACTGACGCCGGAACAGATCCGCGAATACCGCGGCACCCTGACGCAACCGGGTAAAAACAGCCCGTACCGCGACCGCAGCGTTGAAGAGAACCTGGCGCTGTTCGAAAAAATGCGTGCCGGTGGTTTTGAAGAAGGTAAAGCCTGCCTGCGTGCGAAAATCGACATGGCTTCACCGTTTATCGTGATGCGCGATCCGGTGCTGTACCGTATTAAATTTGCTGAACACCACCAGACTGGCAACAAGTGGTGCATCTACCCGATGTACGACTTCACCCACTGCATCAGCGATGCCCTGGAAGGTATTACGCACTCTCTGTGTACGCTTGAGTTCCAGGACAACCGTCGTCTGTACGACTGGGTACTGGACAACATCACGATTCCTGTTCACCCGCGCCAGTATGAGTTCTCGCGCCTGAATCTGGAATACACCGTGATGTCCAAGCGTAAGTTGAACCTGCTGGTGACCGACAAGCACGTTGAAGGCTGGGATGACCCGCGTATGCCGACCATTTCCGGTCTGCGTCGTCGTGGTTACACTGCGGCTTCTATTCGTGAGTTCTGCAAACGCATCGGCGTGACCAAGCAGGACAACACCATTGAGATGGCGTCGCTGGAATCCTGCATCCGTGAAGATCTCAACGAAAATGCGCCGCGCGCAATGGCGGTTATCGATCCGGTGAAACTGGTTATCGAAAACTATCAGGGCGAAGGCGAAATGGTTACCATGCCGAACCATCCGAACAAACCGGAAATGGGCAGCCGTCAGGTGCCGTTTAGCGGTGAGATTTGGATTGATCGCGCCGATTTCCGCGAAGAAGCTAACAAGCAGTACAAACGTCTGGTGCTGGGTAAAGAAGTGCGTCTGCGTAATGCTTATGTGATTAAGGCAGAACGCGTCGAGAAAGATGCCGAAGGTAATATCACCACCATCTTCTGTACTTATGACGCCGATACCTTAAGCAAAGATCCGGCAGATGGTCGTAAAGTCAAAGGTGTTATTCACTGGGTGAGCGCGGCACATGCGCTGCCGGTTGAAATCCGTTTGTATGACCGTCTGTTCAGCGTGCCTAACCCAGGTGCTGCGGATGATTTCCTGTCGGTGATTAACCCGGAATCGCTGGTGATCAAACAGGGCTTTGCTGAACCGTCGCTGAAAGATGCGGTTGCGGGTAAAGCATTCCAGTTTGAGCGTGAAGGTTACTTCTGCCTCGATAGCCGCCATTCTACGGCGGAAAAACCGGTATTTAACCGCACCGTTGGGCTGCGTGATACCTGGGCGAAAGTAGGCGAGTAATTTTAAGTTTCGCTATGCCGGATGGGGCGTTTACGTCGCATCCGGCAAGGAACAGATAAACAGTTTCAAACGCTAAATTGCCTGATGCGCTACGCTTATCAGGCCTACATGATCTCTGCAATATATTGAGTTTGCGTGCTTTTGTAGGCCGGATAAGGCGTTCACGCCGCATCCGGCAAGAAACAGCAAACAATCCAAAACGCCGCGCTCTGTGGCGTTTTTTTCTACTTTTCTACGCGAATTAATCCTGCTTCGCAATTTATCCATAAAATAAATTTAAAATAACAAAACATAATTAAATAAAATGTAACCGCTTTCATCTTGCTGGAAATTCACGCTTTTATTCTTCTGCAAGCCTTTCAACCGCAAACTTAAGCCTTGTAACAAAAATCATCAAAATATGTGCGGTTGCTCATGTTCTTACATTCTGGTTACAGAAAGAGATTGATAATTCGCGTCGCGAAAAATAGTCTGTTCCTGTAGTCAGCGAGACTTTTCTCAACGCTGCTTTTTAAATTTTTATTTTTTTTCGCTGTTCACCTTTGGTGCAGCAATTTATACGTCAAAGAGGATTAACCCATGCGTACGTTTAGTGGCAAACGTAGTACGCTGGCGCTGGCTATCGCCGGTGTTACAGCAATGTCGGGCTTTATGGCAATGCCGGAGGCTCGCGCCGAAGGATTCATCGACGATTCAACCTTAACCGGCGGTATCTATTACTGGCAGCGTGAACGCGACCGTAAAGATGTTACCGACGGCGACAAATACAAAACCAACCTTTCTCACTCCACCTGGAATGCCAACCTCGATTTTCAGTCTGGTTATGCTGCTGATATGTTCGGCCTTGATATTGCCGCGTTTACGGCGATTGAAATGGCGGAAAACGGCGACAGCTCTCACCCGAACGAAATCGCGTTTTCAAAAAGTAATAAAGCCTATGACGAAGACTGGTCCGGCGACAAAAGCGGTATAAGCCTGTATAAAGCAGCGGCCAAATTTAAATACGGTCCGGTTTGGGCGAGGGCAGGTTATATTCAGCCAACCGGTCAGACGCTGTTAGCGCCTCACTGGAGCTTTATGCCGGGTACTTATCAGGGTGCGGAAGCCGGAGCGAATTTTGATTACGGCGATGCCGGTGCGTTGAGTTTCTCCTACATGTGGACCAACGAATACAAAGCGCCGTGGCATCTGGAAATGGATGAGTTTTATCAGAACGATAAAACCACCAAAGTTGATTATCTGCACTCCCTTGGGGCGAAATACGACTTCAAAAATAACTTCGTACTGGAAGCGGCTTTTGGTCAGGCGGAAGGGTATATCGATCAATATTTTGCCAAAGCCAGCTACAAATTTGATATCGCCGGTAGCCCGTTAACCACCAGCTACCAGTTCTACGGTACCCGCGATAAAGTTGACGATCGCAGCGTCAACGACCTTTATGACGGCACCGCCTGGCTGCAGGCGTTGACCTTTGGTTACCGGGCGGCTGACGTAGTGGATTTGCGCCTCGAAGGCACCTGGGTTAAGGCTGACGGTCAGCAGGGATACTTCCTGCAACGTATGACTCCAACCTACGCTTCCTCAAACGGTCGCCTGGATATCTGGTGGGACAACCGTTCTGACTTCAACGCCAACGGCGAAAAAGCAGTCTTCTTCGGTGCGATGTATGACCTGAAAAACTGGAATCTTCCAGGCTTCGCCATCGGCGCTTCCTACGTTTACGCATGGGATGCTAAACCTGCGACCTGGCAGAGCAATCCGGATGCGTACTACGACAAAAACCGGGCTATTGAAGAGTCTGCATACAGCCTGGATGCGGTCTACACCATTCAGGACGGTCGCGCCAAAGGCACGATGTTCAAACTGCATTTCACCGAATACGACAACCACTCCGACATCCCAAGCTGGGGCGGTGGTTACGGCAACATCTTCCAGGATGAGCGTGACGTGAAATTTATGGTAATCGCACCATTCACCATCTTCTGATGCCCGACGCGGCAGGTTTTGTGCCTGCCGCATATTTGAGGAATTTGCTATGAAAAAACTGATTCTCATCGCCATGATGGCATCGGGGCTGGTGGCTTGTGCGCAATCAACCGCGCCACAGGAAGACAGCCGTCTGAAAGAGGCATACAGCGCCTGTATCAACACCGCACAAGGTTCGCCAGAAAAAATTGAAGCCTGCCAGAGCGTGTTAAACGTGCTGAAGAAAGAGAAACAACATCAGCAGTTTGCCGACCAGGAAAGTGTACGCGTACTGGATTATCAGCAGTGTCTGCGTGCAACGCAAACCGGAAATGATCAGGCGGTGAAAGCCGATTGTGATAAAGTCTGGCAGGAAATTCGCAGTAATAACAAATAAGTGAGAGCTGTAACTCTCGCTTTTCTTATTTCCCTTGCATAAAAAAGCCAACCCGCAGGTTGGCTTTTCTCGTTCAGGCTGGCTTATTTGCCTTCGTGCGCGTGCTCATCTTCGCGGCAATCGCCTTCGGCACAGTGACCGTAAAGATAGAGACTGTGGTTAGTCAGGCGAATGCCATGTTTTGCGGCAATTTCACGCTGACGCGCTTCGATGGAATCATCACTAAATTCGATAACCTTGCCGCAGTCGAGGCAGATCAGGTGATCGTGGTGATGTTGCTGTGTCAGTTCAAATACGGATTTACCGCCTTCAAAATTGTGGCGGGTGACGATACCAGCGTCGTCAAACTGGTTCAGTACGCGATATACCGTAGCCAGACCAATTTCTTCACCCATATCGATCAGACGTTTGTATAAATCTTCCGCACTGACGTGATGGTTGTCCGGCTCCTGAAGAACTTCCAGGATTTTTAAACGAGGAAGCGTTACTTTCAGGCCAGCTTTCTTTAGGGCGGTATTGTTATCAGTCATGCGGAATCTGTCCTGTTACTAAGCGGTTCACTTCATTAGAAGAAGTGACAGAATTTGCTCTTGAGATAATGCGTATCATTATAGAATTGCCACGCCTAAATGAAAACCACAAGTCCCTGGCAAATATTGTTAATAAAAACGTGGCATAGCTTACATTTACAACGGCAAGGCCACTTGAACACCGGGACATTGTACAGGTACAACAGCAAAAGTTACAAATTTGTAGCAATTATTTTGATTGGCATTATCTATTAATACGGCGTAGACATGAGTCTACGCCGCATCACATCAGGCATTGAGAATTTCGTCGAGATGCAACTCTTCAGAAATCTGTTTAACCCATTTTTCTACACGTTCAGCGGTCAGTTCCGGCTGACGGTCTTCGTCGATAGCCAGACCGACAAAGTGGTCGTCATCTGCCAGACCTTTTGATGCTTCGAAATGATAGCCCGCAGTTGGCCAGTGACCAACGATGGTTGCACCGCGCGGTTCAATGATGTCGCGGATGGTGCCCAATGCGTCGCAGAAATATTCGGCGTAATCTTCCTGGTCACCACAACCAAACAGCGCAACCAGTTTGCCATTGAAATCAATCTCTTCGAGAGTCGGGAAGAAGTCATCCCAGTCACACTGCGCTTCGCCGTAATACCAGGTTGGGATGCCCAGCAGCAGAATGTCATAAGCTTCCAGATCTTCTTTGCTGCTTTTTGCAATGTCATGGACATCGGCAACGTCTTTACCAAGCTGTTTTTGAATCATTTTTGCGATATTTTCGGTATTACCGGTGTCGCTGCCGAAAAAGATGCCAGTGATAGCCATGAGTGAAATAACCTCTTGAAACTTATTGAAATGGGGGTGGAAAATTGCCCACGGATAAAGGCAATCATAGCAGAACAGGCAGTCTTGCGGAATCAGCAAACGAGCAGGACTGCACACTGTGCTACATGAAAGTGGAAATTTAAACGATGCCCTGACTACGCAGCGCCGCCAGTTGCTGCATTAACATCTCTTCGATCAGTTCGCTACGGCTCATATTGCGCGATTCCGCCAGCTCGTTCAGCGCCTCGACAGCTTCCGCGTTCAGCTTCAGTTCGACACGCTTAAGGCCACGTACTTTGTCGCGTTTTAGTTGGTTGCGTTTATTAATACGCAGCTGTTCATCGCGCGAAAGCGGATTAGTTTTCGGTCGTCCCGGTCGACGCTCGTGCGCGAACAGATCTAATGTCGTACGGTCCGTTTGTTCTTTGGCCATGATCTTGGTGACTTCGGGGGAAACAATCAGCCAGGCCTCTGCCCGGATGGATAGCGCGCCATAATACATCAGCGCGATGAGTCACGCCAACGCCCACGCGCGGAAAGCGACGCGGACGCTGGGTTTTTAATCAGTTGCGTTAATCATTGAGATAGCGACGGATAGCGCGTAATACCGCATCTGGTTTTTCAGCATGGACCCAGTGACCCGCGCCTGCAATGACATGCGCCCGTGCCTGTGGAAATTGTGCCAGTAAATCATCACGGTACTGCTCGCTAACATACGGAGAATTACCACCAGGGATAAACAGGGCAGGGTGATCCCATGCCGGGATTTTCTCCCAACCCACAATATGCGGATACTGATCCCACAATACCGGCACGTTAAAGCGCCACTCCCCGTCAACAAAAGATTTCAACAGAAACTGAATCACCCCTTCTTCATTAAGATGCTGGCGCATTATTGCTGCTGCTTGCTGGCGAGTTTGTGCGTCCGATTCACTGACCGCGTTGATAGCTGCGAAAATCTCATCATGACGGCGTACGTGATAGTCGACCGGTGCGATATCGATCGCCACCAGTTTATCGATGCGATCGGGGGCCAGTGCAGTAAGTGCCATTACCGCTTTACCGCCCATGGAGTGACCGATAAATGTTGCTTTGTCGATCTGCAGTGCATCCAGGGTATCAACAAGATCCTGCGCCATCGCCGGGTAATTCATTACCGGCTCTCTCGGTGAAAGACCGTGGTTACGCATATCAACCTGGATGATATTGTGATCGTTTACCAGATCGCGAGCCAGTACGCCAAGGTTGTCGAGGCTACCAAACAGACCATGGACAAGAACGATGGGAGAATTATTGTGCTGGTTTTGTGCAGTTTGCGCGCGGATATTCAATTTCATGGCAAAGTTCTTTTTTTCGCGTTGTCGGGTTAGGGTATTATGTTGACCATTGTGCCACAGGGCTGCAACAAATAAGGTTTATTCCGAGTTTTTCTGCAAGCCAGGCTTGACGCTATCCGCTGCCGGGATTTATTCATATACTCCTGGCGACTTGTATTCAGCTAAGACACTGCACTGGATTAAGATGAAAACGATTGAAGTTGATGATGAACTCTACAGCTATATTGCCAGCCACACTAAGCATATCGGCGAGAGCGCATCCGACATTTTACGGCGTATGTTGAAATTTTCCGCCGCATCACAGCCTGCTGCTCCGGTGACGAAAGAGGTTCGCGTTGCGTCACCTGCTATCGTCGAAGCGAAGCCGGTCAAAACGATTAAAGACAAGGTTCGCGCAATGCGTGAACTTCTGCTTTCGGACGAATACGCAGAGCAAAAGCGAGCGGTCAATCGCTTTATGCTGCTGTTGTCTACACTATATTCTCTTGACGCCCAGGCGTTTGCCGAAGCAACGGAATCGTTGCACGGTCGTACACGCGTTTACTTTGCGGCAGATGAACAAACGCTGCTGAAAAATGGTAATCAGACCAAGCCGAAACATGTGCCAGGCACGCCGTATTGGGTGATCACCAACACCAACACCGGCCGTAAATGCAGCATGATCGAACACATCATGCAGTCGATGCAATTCCCGGCGGAATTGATTGAGAAGGTTTGCGGAACTATCTAAAACGTTGCAGACAAAGGACAAAGCAATGGCAATCCACAATCGTGCAGGCCAACCTGCACAACAGAGTGATTTGATTAACGTCGCCCAACTGACGGCGCAATATTATGTACTGAAACCAGAAGCAGGGAATGCGGAGCACGCGGTGAAATTCGGTACTTCCGGTCACCGTGGCAGTGCAGCGCGCCACAGCTTTAACGAGCCGCACATTCTGGCGATCGCTCAGGCAATTGCTGAAGAACGTGCGAAAAACGGTATCACTGGCCCTTGCTATGTGGGTAAAGATACTCACGCCCTGTCCGAACCTGCATTTATTTCCGTTCTGGAAGTGCTGGCAGCGAACGGCGTAGATGTTATTGTGCAGGAAAACAATGGCTTCACCCCGACGCCTGCCGTTTCCAATGCCATCCTGGTTCACAATAAAAAAGGTGGCCCGCTGGCAGACGGTATCGTTATTACACCGTCCCATAACCCGCCGGAAGATGGTGGTATCAAGTACAATCCGCCAAATGGTGGCCCGGCTGATACCAACGTCACTAAAGTGGTGGAAGATCGTGCCAACGCACTGCTGGCCGATGGCCTGAAAGGCGTGAAGCGTATCTCCCTCGACGAAGCGATGGCATCCGGTCATGTGAAAGAGCAGGATCTGGTGCAGCCGTTCGTGGAAGGGCTGGCCGATATCGTTGATATGGCGGCGATTCAGAAAGCGGGCCTGACGCTTGGCGTTGATCCGCTGGGCGGTTCCGGTATCGAATACTGGAAGCGCATTGGCGAGTATTACAACCTCAACCTGACTATCGTTAACGATCAGGTCGATCAAACCTTCCGCTTTATGCACCTTGATAAAGACGGCGCGATCCGTATGGACTGCTCCTCCGAGTGTGCGATGGCGGGCCTGCTGGCACTGCGTGATAAGTTCGATCTGGCGTTTGCTAACGACCCGGATTATGACCGTCACGGTATCGTCACTCCGGCAGGTTTGATGAATCCGAACCACTACCTGGCGGTGGCGATCAATTACCTGTTCCAGCATCGTCCGCAGTGGGGCAAAGATGTTGCCGTTGGTAAAACGCTGGTTTCTTCTGCGATGATCGACCGTGTGGTCAATGACTTGGGTCGTAAGCTGGTAGAAGTCCCGGTAGGTTTCAAATGGTTTGTTGATGGTCTGTTCGACGGCAGCTTCGGCTTTGGCGGCGAAGAGAGCGCAGGGGCTTCCTTCCTGCGTTTCGACGGCACGCCGTGGTCCACCGACAAAGACGGCATCATCATGTGTCTGCTGGCGGCGGAAATCACCGCTGTCACCGGTAAGAACCCGCAGGAACACTACAACGAACTGGCAAAACGCTTTGGTGCGCCGAGCTACAACCGTTTGCAGGCAGCTGCGACTTCCGCACAAAAAGCGGCGCTGTCTAAGCTGTCTCCGGAAATGGTGAGCGCCAGCACCCTGGCAGGTGACCCGATCACCGCGCGCCTGACTGCTGCTCCGGGCAACGGTGCTTCTATTGGCGGTCTGAAAGTGATGACTGACAACGGCTGGTTCGCCGCGCGTCCGTCAGGCACGGAAGACGCATATAAGATCTACTGCGAAAGCTTCCTCGGTGAAGAACATCGCAAGCAGATTGAGAAAGAAGCGGTTGAGATTGTTAGCGAAGTTCTGAAAAACGCGTAAACACATTTAATAAAAAAAGGGCGGTCGCAAGATCGCCCTTTTTTACGTATGACAAACACAGAATTGCCTGATGCGCTACGCTTATCAGGCCTACGAGGATGGTGCAATATATTGAATTTAAGCGATTTTTTAGGCCGGATAAGGCGTTCACGCCGCATCCGGCAAAAACAACGAACACTTTGTCAACAAACTGAGTAGCTCAAGGAAATCCCAATGAAGACCAACAGGAGTCTGGTCGTCATAGTGTCACTAATTACCGCCACATTACTGCTGACTGCATGCGCCCAACCTGAACAATCATCATTAGCTGGCGACTGGTTACTGACCCCTAAAGATAAAACCAGAGGATTAACGGGTAGCATTGCGGTAAATATTGCACCTTTCCGGTGTAAGACAAATTGCCGTGGTGATAACTTACCTGATAATACCCGCCGCTGGCAGTTGTCAGGCGGGAACGAAAAAGAACTTACTTATCTTCATAATATGTCAGCACAAGAAAAGGTCGGTTTAAATCCCGGTTGGCAATGCTACACCTCATTTTTTATGCGGGTTTGCCAGGGCAAGCCCGGCACTCGACCGATAGTCAATGAGGATTATGTCAGCGAAAGCGGATTTTTTGGCTCGATGATGCATGTCGGGATTATTGAGTTACGACGCTGCCAGTCAGAAAATTGCCAGCAAGAATTGAAAGCGATAAATACACATTAAAATAGTGAGTCCGGGAATGAAACCCGGACCTGAACATGTCTTATTGCGTGAATGTTTCTTTCATTTGATACTGCATTTCCCAGAGTTCAGTAAGCGAAATAACTTTTCTTGTTCTTGCTTCTTCACTTTGTACCCATAAGAAAGGGTAGAACGTGAAGGCTTCCGTTGCCGATAATTTTATTACGTCTTCTCGCCATTGCTGCCATCGTACATTTTCATAGAAGGTATCTAAATCACCGGATAATGCCCACTGAAGAAACTCAGAATATCCAACTTCCAGACTTTCCCAATTCAGCGTATCTGGCGCAAAATAATAAACGCAGCCAGTATCTTCCCCAAGATCGCCACCATTAAGAGCAAAAATTCCCCCTGCGACATCGTCAGCGATGGGTAAAGCCCGCACGCCTGCGAATTCAGGGCGTTGTGTCCAACTTACTGGATCTCGTGGCAACCGGGGGTGACCAGATCCTGCTATGCGTAACCAACCATTATCAATCAGCAGACCTCCGGAGCCATAGACAAGCGCACCCATCGGTGATTTTGTTGTCACCTGTAATTGATAAAGTGCGGTTTCGGCTAAATCTTTATTAACCGGTAAGAGTTCGGTATGGTTTGTGGCGTCTTTTAACCAGTTCTGGATTATTGGCCAGGCTGAATCTTCAGTATTTACTAACTGATTCATTTCACGCATCGCTACTTGCTCCTTGTGTGCTACGGTGTCATTTATGATGAGGAATTGTATGGAACATTTTTTAAATATTAAGTTCCTTATATTTGAATAAAAAATGACTTTATCCATACATTGCCACTTTTTTCAAAGCATAAACCGATACCCAATACCGGTTTCAGTAATAAAATGGCGAGGCCGGGCCGGATCCTGTTCCAGTTTTTGTCGCAGATGCCCCATATAATTACGCAAATAGTTGCTGTGTTCGATCGCGTTTAGACCCTACATCTGCCGGATGCGGCATAAATAACGAACTATTTGCCAACAAACAGAAAGGGCGATCATTCAATCGCCCTTTTTTACTTTGTTTTATTAACCGTGTTTATTTTTCAGTTCAAAGCGTGGTGATACCAGACCATACAGTGTCCAACCAAGGAAGGTCACGATGGAACCGTACAGCATGGCTTCTTCCCCGGATGAGTACAGCGCATAAAAGCTATACATCGCGCCAACAAAAGCAACAAAGTTTGCAACTTTCGCTTTTGAGGGGGGCACATTAGCGACCTTCTGAATAATGACTAATGCCGCCATTGACAGAATATACGGAATGATATTGGTCACCACGGCCAGGTTAACCAGCACGTTGAACTGACTGTTTAGCGACGGGCTAATGGTCATCAGTGCCAATCCACTCTGAATAATCACAATGGTCAACATTCCCTGCACCGGTGCATCCACTTTGGTTACACGGGAGAAAATTTTAGGGAAGTAGCCTTCATCAGATGAAGATTTAAACACCTGGGCAATGGTGAACTGCCAGCCAAGTAGCGAACCGCAGCAGGACATCACCATCAGCGCCATAATGACTTTACCCACTTCCGGCGTGAACATCTGCGCGAAGGCCAGACCAAATGGTGCCGTTGAATTTGCCAGCTCCATATTTGGCACAATCCCGGCAATCACGTTGGTGGAGACGATATAAATCACCGCCGCACCTAACGTACCGCCGAGTACCGCGATTGGCACATTACGTTCCGGGTTTTCCACTACATCAGTATTCGCACACGCAGACTCCAGACCAAGAAAAGCCCACAGCGTCATAGCGATGGAAGAACCTACCGCACTGAAGAACGGTGCATGATGCGGATTCCAGGAATCAACGTACAGCGTCGGGCTAAACCAGAACCAGCCAATAATGCACAGACCGACGACCGGAATAATGACCCCCCACACGGTAATGCTACTGATTTGCCCGGTAATGCGCGCACCACCAAAGTTAGCCACGGTACAAATCCACAGCACCCCGATGGTCGCAAGACCAATCTGCACTGGCGACAAACTCGCGCCGAGCAGTTCGGTGCCGTAACCAACCGCCGAAATAGCAATCGCGACGTTAGCAATCAGCAGTGAGACGCCGTAGGTATAGTTCGCCATAAAGTTACCGGATTTACCGAAAGCATACTCGGCATAACCGCCCATACCGCCTGATTTACGGCTGAACATACCGCATTTTGCGAATGCCCATGCCAGTGCCATTGAGCCTACGGCTGTCACCAGCCAGGAGATAATTGAGATTGTCCCGACTTCGGCAAGCTTTGTCGGCAGCATGATGATACCGGAGCCCATCATGTTGACCATCGTCAGTATGGTTAACTGAACGACGCCCATTTTGTTCGATTTAGCCTGACTCATAATTTTTCCCCTTTCAACAGGGTGCTTTGCGCATCACGAGGCTTGATGACATAGCACCAAACTTGCTTACGACCATCATGTTCTTCGATATAGACACCCTGCAGCTCCGGTGCAAAACCTGGCAGCAGGTTGATCCCTTCTTCCAGAGCGCTGAAGTAACGCAGAACAGCACCACCCCAGATTTCACCCGGAACAACACACAGCACACCCGGAGGATAAGGAAGCGCACCTTCGGCAGCGATACGGCCTTCTGCATCCGGCAGACGAACCAGTTCCACTTCACCGCGTAAATAGGCGTAGTTGGCTTCTTGCGGATTCATGCTGACGCGTGGGAAGTGCTCCTTACGGAACATCTCTTTTTGCAGTTGTTTCACGTTGTGGCGGGCATACAAATCATGCATTTCCTGACACAACTGACGCAGGGTATAACCGGCGTAGCGCTCTTCATGCTGTTTGTAGATGGAAGGTAGCACTTCTGCTAATGGCGCGTCGGACTCAAGCAGTTTTTCGAAGCGTACCAGCAGGGCAACAAGTTGCTGAAGTTTGGCCATATCTTCTGCCGGAGTCAGCAGGAAGAGGATGGAGTTAAGATCGCATTTTTCCGGCACTACGCCATTTTCGCGCAGGAAGTTAGCAAGAATCGTCGCGGGTACACCGAACGCTTCATATTCGCCGTTACGTGCATCAATACCTGGGGTTGTCAGCAACAGTTTGCATGGATCGACAAAGTATTGATTCTCTGCATAGCCTTCAAAAGAATGCCAGTGTTCCCCTGGTACAAACTGGAAGAAGCGCAGATCAACCGCAATTTGCGCTGTTTCATACGACTGCCAGGGTTTACCATCCACCAGTTCAGGTACGAACGGACGAATATGCTGACAGTTATCGAGGATCAGTTTGCGGGCATTAATGCCATTTACCACACAATCCATCCACATATTACGACCGCTGACACCTTCATGCATTTTGGCGTTGATATCCAGTGCGGCAAACAGCGGATAGAACGGGCTGGTGGAGGCGTGCATCATAAAGGCGTTGTTCATGCGTTTGTGCGGTACATAACGCTGTTGCCCTTTGATGTGGCTGTCTTTTTTATGAATTTGTGAAGTCTGAGAAAAACCAGCCTGTTGTTTATGCACAGATTGCGTAACCAGAATACCCGGATCGTTCTCATTAAGATCCAGCAACAGCGGCGAACAGTCCGCCATCATCGGAATAAACTGTTCATAGCCGACCCATGCTGAGTCAAACAGGATGTAGTCACACAGATGACCAATTTTATCCACCACTTGGCGGGCGTTATAAATCGTACCGTCGTAGGTGCCTAACTGAATCACAGCGAGGCGGAAAGGACGAGCCTCTTTTGCCCGCTGCGGTGCGACTTCCGCGATCAGCTCACGCAGGTAACTTTCTTCAAAACAGTGCGCATCAATGCCACCGATAAAGCCATACGGGTTACGTGCCGTTTCCAGATAAACCGGTGTTGCACCAGCCTGTAGCAACGCTCCGTGGTGGTTAGATTTGTGGTTATTGCGATCAAACAGCACCAGATCACCCGGTGTTAGCAGGGCGTTTAAAACCACTTTGTTAGAAGATGAAGTGCCATTTAAAACGAAGTAGGTTTTATCGGCATTAAACACTTTTGCCGCATGTTGCTGTGCAATGCATGGCGCGCCTTCGTGAATCAGCAGATCGCCCATCGCTACGTCGGCGTTGCACAAGTCGGCACGGAACAGCGCCTCACCAAAGTATTCCACAAACTGATTCCCCGCCGGATGGCGACGGAAAAATTCGCCGCCCTGATGACCAGGGCAATCAAACGCGCTGTTACCTTGATTGACATAATCGACCAGTGCGCGGAAGAAAGGTGGGCGCAGTTGAGTTTCATAATGGCTGGCAGCGGTTTCTAACTGGCGACCATAAAATTCTCGTCGCGATTCGCAATTCTCAAAGACACCCGAAATACGGGGCAAATACTCTGCGGGTACACGTTCTTGATTTTCAGTAGCAATAAATACCGGGATGCCATAACCCGTGGCATCGATTTCATCGAGTTTTCCGCATGTAACATCGTTGAGCGATAAAACTATTGCCGCCACATCGATATTACGACTTTCATTAATGTAGATACATTCTCGCTGCGTGGTAAAACAGTCCGGGCAAGAATCACTAACCGCAATTTTTAATTTTGACATTTTTCATCTCTTTATTTTAGGTAATAGCAGGTCCTTAATTTCTCGAATGAGAAATCGATCGTGCCGGAAAAAAGCAAAGTTACCCCGCTGATAAATAAATCAGGTAGATTGCTTTTTTCAGAATGCAGAAACCCTTACCAGTCAGGTGGCTGATAATACAAGGGTTAACAGAGAATGAGCACTGCGGAATACAGGCATATGCCTGTAATACAGAGAGTCAGGAAGACCTGTACGCTGAAGTGCCCTTAGTCGGTAGACTAACGGGCATTGAAGAAGTGAAAGTCGAAGCTATTGCGATGAGCAAACTTCATAATATGAGTTGTCCGCCTTATATGGGGCATAGTGCGGCTGTTATTTTCCATTTAATTTACCTTTCCTGATGTGAATGAAGGTGAAGATATTCTATCCAGGAAATACGGTTGAACTGTGAAGGTGATCAATAAAAAATGATCAATCTTAATTTATTTAATGATGAGCTTTTTACTCAGTAATATAAAATATTGAATTGTTATTTTTGTGTGTTGTTTAAGATAAAAAGCCGTATTTATTATTACGGCTTTAATTAATAAAAGGCAGGCTGTATTAAAATTAATATTCAAAGCATAAACCGATAGCCAATACCGGTTTCAGTAATGAAATGGCGTGGGCGGGCGGGATCCTGTTCCAGTTTTTGTCGCAGATGTCCCATATAAATACGCAAATAGTGACTGTGTTCGACCGCGTTTGGCCCCCACACCTGGTTAAGGAGCTGGCGCTGGGTGAGTACTTTTCCGGCATTGTTGAGCAGCACCGCCAGCAGGCGGAACTCAATTGGTGTGAGATGCACCTCTTCCTCACCCCGGTGAATCACGCGGGCGGCTAAATCGACGGTAACATCGGAAAATTTTACCAGCGGATCGGGCGCGGTGGTGGCAGATTGGCGGCGTAATGCGACGCGCAGACGGGCCTGCAATTCGCCAATGCCAAACGGCTTACTCAGATAATCATCCGCTCCGGCATCCAGCGCGGCGATTTTGTCGCTCTCTTCGCTGCGTGCGGAAAGCACAATCACCGGCACCGCGCTCCACTGGCGCAGGTCGCGGATAAACTCAATCCCATCACCATCGGGCAGGCCGAGATCGAGAATAATCAAATCTGGCTTACGGGTTGCCGCTTCCAGCAAGCCGCGTTGCAGCGTTTCGGCCTCAAAGACGCGCATCCCGTCGCCCTCCAGCGCCGTGCGCAGAAAGCGACGAATAGCCTGTTCATCTTCAACAATCAGAACGTTTGTCACATATCCTCATGAAATTCTTCAAGTTCAGGGGCAGTTTGCTGGGGAAGTGTAACACGAAAACAGGCACCACCTTCCGGTCGGTTGAACGCGGTAATAGTGCCCCCGTGTACATCCACTATCGCCCGACAAATTGCCAGTCCAAGCCCTACCCCCGGTACTGCCGACTCTTTATTCCCGCGAGCAAACTTATCAAATATCGTCTGCTCCTGGCCTGGCGGAAGACCGGGGCCGTTATCCCAGACATCCAGTTGTAGATTTTCGCCCTCAACGTGGGCATCGATACCAATTTCGGCCTGCGCACCCGCATATTTCACCGCGTTCTCCAGCAGATTAATCAGCACCCGTTCAAAGAGTGGCCCGTCAACGTGGATTAAGGTCAGCGGTTCTGGCAGAGAAAGATTGATGGGCGACGATAAACCCGGTTCCAGCATTTGCAGCGCGCTGCCGACTACTTCTTCCAGCGTTAACCACTCTTTCTTCAAATTAAAGCCGCCGGACTGAATTCGCGCCATATCCAGTAGATTATTCACCAGTCGGGTAGTGTTCAGCACATGCTGACGGATCTCGCTGGCCTGGCGGGCGTGGGGTGATCCTTCGCTTGCCAGATCGAGCGTTAAGATTTCTGCCTGACCAAACAGCACCGTAAGCGGCGTGCGTAAATCATGCGAAAGCGCCGCCAGCAGGGCGTTGCGGATCTGTTCACGTTCGCTTGCCATCCGCGCCTGTTCTTCGCTGGCGGTTAGCGTCAGCCGCTCAAGGGCATTGGCGACTAACAGCGTAAACGTCTCCAGCAGGCGCTGCTGTTCCGGGATCATCAACTGGCGCAGATTCCCCGGCTCCACCACCACCAGCCCGTAGGTTTTCTCGCCGCTTTTTAGCGGCAAAATCTGGTACGGTACACCGGGTAACGTGTCGGTGCCCGCGCCCGCAGGCAGGCCTTTATCAAAACTCCACTGCGCGATGGCATCGTCCCACGGCGTCATTCCTTGCGGATGTGTTAACGGCTGCAATTTACCGTTGTCATCGGGCAACAACACCTGACTGCGGGCATGAAACGTGGAGGCAATAAATTGTTCGCTGGTGGCAGCGATATCCTGCGGACTGCGGCCCACCGCCAGAGCTTTCGACATTTCATATAAGTGCCGTGTGCGTTGCTCGCGGTAACGGGCTACCCGCGCCTGATAACGCACGCCAGCAGTAAGGTTCCCGATCACCAGCCCGACGGTTAACATCACCGCGAAGGTCAGCAGATATTGCACATCAGAGACGGCGAGCGTGCCGCGTGGGGCGATAAAAAAGAGATCGAAACTCACTACATTAATGACGGTGGCAACCACTGAAGGCCAGCGTCCATAAAATAGCGCCACCACCACCACGCCAAGCAGATACAGCATCACCAGGTTGGCGGCATCAAACGCCATCAGCCACTGCATGGCAATTAAGGTGATAACGGCGCATAACGCGGCGGCAACCACGTATCCCTGAATTTGTACACGCCACTTGTCTTTAAAAGAGCGGTTATCCGGCGCGTTGTTAATCGTGCGGGCGGGTGGTTCATCAAGCGCGACCAGCACCTGATCGAGATCGGGGGCGATGCGCGCCAGTCGGTCAGCAAACGTTTCTCGACGCCACCAGCGGCGCGAGGCCGGGCGACCGAGAATAATCTTGCCGAGATTATGTTCACGGGCATAACGCACTACCGCTTTCTCTTCCGCTGGATCAGAAAGTGTTGCCGTCTCCGCGCCCAGTTCCTGCGCCAGACGTAAGGCGCTGAGAATTGCCCGACGTTTTTTTTCCGGTAAGCGGTGCAGGGCAGGGGTTTCAACATACACCGCGTGCCAGACGCTACCCAGCCGTGACGCCAGCCGCGCCGCTGCGCGGACCAGTTTTTCGCTGCCGGTGTTATGGCCGATGCATAAAAGGATCGCGTCGCGCGTGTGCCACACTTTCTCTTCGCCAGGATGCCCCCGCCAGGCGCGCATTTGCTCATCAACGCGATCGGCAGTACGGCGCAGTGCCAGTTCGCGCAGGGCGATCAGATTACCTTTGCGGAAAAAATGTTCAATGGCGCGCTCCGCCTGCCCGGCAATATAGACTTTGCCTTCTTTCAGCCGCTGGCGCAGATCGTCCGGGGGCAAGTCCACCAGCACCACGTCGTCGGCGGCATCGAAAAAAGGATCGGGCACGGTTTCCCGTACCTGAATTCCGGTGACGCCGCTGACCACATCATTCAGACTTTCCAGATGCTGAACGTTGACGGTAGTGAAAACATCAATGCCAGCTTCCAGCAGTTCTTCGATATCCTGCCAGCGTTTGGGATGACGGGAACCTGGCGCATTACTGTGCGCCAGTTCGTCCATTAAGATCAGCGCCGGGCGGCGGGCGAGGGCGGCATCGAGATCAAACTCGCTGATATGCCGCCCACGGTACGCCTGGCGTTTTAACGGCAGAACAGCCAGCCCTTCCAGCATGGCGGCGGTATCTTTTCGCCCGTGGGTTTCTACCACGCCAACCACAATATCCAGCCCTTGCGCCCGCAGTCGCTGGGCTTCTGCCAGCATCGCCCAGGTCTTCCCGACGCCTGCACAGGCACCGAAGAAAACTTTCAGCTTCCCCCGATGCGGCGCGGCAGTTTGTTCCAGCAGACGATCGGGGTCGGGACGTAAGGGTTCGTTATTCATCAAGTTTATCCAGCGCCAGATTGAGTTCAACAATGTTGACAACCGGCTGGCCGATATATTTCACCAGCGGTTGTTGGCTGTATTTTGCGATCAGTTGCGTGAGCTGTTCAACGCTGAGATTACGCGCTTTCGCCACGCGTGGGATTTGCCAGGCCGCCGCTTGCGGGGTGATATTATTGTCCAGCCCGCTTGCCGATGCCGTCACCAGTTCAACCGGAACGCTCGCGCTGGCATCCGGGTTAGCGGCCCGTAATGCAGCAACGCGTGCGGCTATTAGTTTATCCAGCTCAGGGTTACTGACCGCCAGATTGCTCCCGCCAGAAGCCTGTGGATTATAGGGCATTTCTGCCGTTGCCGACGGGCGACCATGAAAATAGCCGTTGCCGGTAAAATTCTGCCCGATTAATGCCGAACCGCGCACCGTATCACCTTCACGAATCAACGAACCATTGGCCTGCCAGGGAAACCACCATTGCCCCAGTACGGTGGTCAGCAGCGGGTAAACGCCGCCAGTAATCAATAACAGAAAGATAAATGTTGATAATGCCGGACGTAATCCACTCATGGTAAACCTCACACCAGACCGCAAACGGTCAGCAGTAAATCAATGACTTTGATACCGATAAACGGCACCAGCAGCCCACCCAGACCGTAAATCCATAAGTTACGGCGCAACATGGCAGAAGCGGTAAGCGGTTTATAACTCACGCCTTTTAACGCCAGGGGAATCAAAAAGACGATAATCAAGGCGTTGAAAATCACCGCACTGAGGATTGCGGAGTCGGGCGAATGCAGGCACATGATGTTCAGCGCATTTAACTGCGGATACGTTGCCGCGAATGCCGCCGGAATAATGGCGAAGTATTTCGCCACATCGTTGGCAATGCTGAAGGTGGTCAGCGAGCCACGGGTCATCAGCATCTGTTTGCCAATGTGCACCACCTCGATCAACTTGGTCGGGTTAGAGTCGAGATCGACCATATTGCCCGCCTCTTTCGCCGCCTGGGTGCCGGAGTTCATCGCCACCGCGACATCTGCCTGCGCCAGCGCCGGAGCATCGTTGGTGCCGTCGCCGGTCATCGCTACCAAACGACCTTCCGCCTGATACTGACGGATCAATGCCAGCTTGGCCTCCGGTGTCGCTTCGGCGAGAAAATCATCGACACCCGCTTCCGCAGCAATCGCGGCGGCAGTCAGACGGTTATCGCCGGTAATCATCACCGTTTTAATGCCCATTTTGCGCAGCTGGGCGAAGCGCTCTTTAATACCGCCTTTGACGATATCTTTCAGCGCAATAACGCCCAGCACACGAGAACCTTCCACCACCACCAGCGGCGTGGCTCCCTGACGCGCAACCTGATCGACTTTTTGATCAACATCGGTAGGGAAGTGACCACCGTTAGCCTCAACATGGCGACGAATGGCATCGACAGAACCTTTACGGATCATGCGGTTGTCGATGTTGATCCCGCTCATCCGGCTTTGCGCAGTAAACGGTACAAAGGTGGCATGGAGCGACTGCACATCGCGCTCGCGCAGGTTAAAACGCTGCTTGGCGAGGATCACAATACTGCGGCCTTCCGGCGTTTCATCAGCCAGCGAAGCCAGTTGTGCGGCGTCAGCCAGCGTTTTTTCATCCACGCCCTGCGCGGGGATAAACTCCGACGCCTGACGGTTACCGAGTGTGATGGTGCCGGTTTTATCCAGTAGCAGAACGTCAACGTCACCTGCCGCTTCAACTGCACGTCCGCTGGTGGCAATCACATTCGCGCCTAGCATCCGGCTCATCCCGGCGACGCCGATCGCTGACAACAGGCCGCCAATAGTGGTTGGGATCAGACAGACCAGCAGCGCCACCAGTACCGTTACGCTGACTGCATTACCGCCCCACGCGGAAAACGGCCACAGCGTGGCGGTTGCCAGTAAAAAGACGATAGTCAGGGCAATCAGCAGAATGGTCAGGGCAATTTCGTTCGGCGTTTTGCGTCGCTGTGCGCCTTCCACCATCGCGATCATCCGATCCAGAAATGTCTCGCCGGGGTTAACGCTACACTCAATCACCAGCCAGTCAGAAAGAATACGCGTGCCGCCGGTGACGGAGGCAAAATCGCCGCCGGATTCACGGATCACCGGTGCCGATTCCCCGGTGATGGCGCTTTCATCGACCGATGCACCCCCTTCAATAACTTCACCATCGCAGGGGATAATATCGCCAGCTTCTACCAGTACGATATCGCCTTTACGAAGTTGGTCGGCAGGAACTTTGTCCGCCGCAGCGCCATATTTCGGCTCACGCAGCTTGCGGGCAAAGGCAGTTTTTTTCACCCCTTTCAGACTGTTGGCCTGCGCTTTACTGCGGCCTTCTGCCAGCGCCTCGGCGAAATTAGCGAACAGTACGGTGATCCACAGCCAACCGCTAATGGCCGCGCTAAACAGCGCATTGCCGGGCATCGCACCGCTTGCCATCGCGATGCTAATACAGGTGGTCAGCAGACTGCCGATCCAGACGATAAACATCACCGGATTGCGCCATTGCGCCTGCGGGTTTAATTTTTTCACCGCTTCTTTCAGCGCCTGAACGACAAGTGTTGGTTCGAATAGCGCCAGTTGTTTACGACTCATATTCAGTGCTCACTCAATATCATCAGGAGAGATATTCCGCCACCGGACCAAGCGCCAGGGCAGGGATAAAGGTCAGTGCGCCAACCAGCAACACGGTGCCGATTAACAGGCCAACAAACAGCGGGCCGTGCGTTGGCAGCGTGCCGGAGCTGGCGGGTTGGCTCTTTTTACTCACCAGCGAACCGGCAATTGCCATCACCGGGATAATCACCCCGAAGCGACCGACAAACATGCAGAACGCCAGTAAACAGTTCCAGAACGGAGAGTTGGCGCTTAATCCGGCAAAGGCGCTGCCGTTGTTGTTAGCGGCGGATGACACGGCGTACAGCACTTCGCTAAAACCATGCGGGCCAGGGTTGAGCATGGCGCTACGTCCGGCGTCGGTCATCATCGCCAACGCCGCGCCCATCAGCACCAGCGTCGGGGTAACCAGAATTGCCAGTGCAGTCAGTTTCATCTCGCGTACGTCGATTTTTTTACCCAGATATTCCGGTGTACGACCAATCATCAGCCCGGCAATAAACACCGCCAGCAGGACAAACAGCATCATGCCGTAAAGACCAGAACCGACACCGCCGAACACCACTTCACCAATTTGCATCAGCCACATCGGCACCATGCCACCGAGAGCGGTAAACGAATCATGCATCGCAATCACCGCGCCACAGGAAGCCGCCGTCGTCACGACCGCAAACAGGCTACTGACCAGCACGCCGAAACGGCTCTCTTTACCTTCCATATTGATGCTGCTGTCCGTGCCCAGTGCCAGCAGATGAGGATTACCCTGAACTTCTGCCCACATCACCACGCCTACGCAGATGACAAAAATCACTGACATCGCCCACAGCAACATGCGCCCCTGGCGGCGATCGCCCGTCACTTCACCAAAGGCAAAGCACAGCGCCGTTGGGATCAAGAAGATCGCCAGCATCTGCACGAAGTTGGTCAGTGCGGTTGGGTTTTCAAACGGATGCGACGAGTTGGCATTAAAGAAGCCACCGCCGTTAGTACCGAGCATCTTGATCGCTTCCTGAGAAGCTACAGGCCCCATGGGTAACAGCTGTTGCGCTCCTTCAACGGTATTCACAGCCTGATAAGGCAGAAAGTTTTGCAGCGCACCTTGTTGAATAAAAAACAGTGCAATCAACAACGCCACAGGGACTAGCACCCATAACGTGATGCGTAGCAGATCGACCCAGGCATTCCCGAGCGTGCTCATGCTCTGGCGGGTAAACGCACGGATGAGGGCAAAAATCACCGCAATCCCGCTGGCGGCAGAAAGAAAGTTTTGCACCGTTAAGCCCGCCATCTGGCTGAAATAGCTCAACGTGGTTTCACCGCTATAAGATTGCCAGTTGGTATTGGTGACAAAGCTGACGGCGGTATTCAGCGCCAGATCCCACGACAGCCCTGGCAACTGCTGTGGATTAAGCGGCAGATAGTGCTGACCGAGCAACATAAAAAACAGCACCGCCAGCCCCAGCATGTTCAGGCCGAGAATGGCACAAAGATATTGCTTCCAGTTCATCTCACGGTCAGAGACGCCAAGTGCGCGAAAAAGTACGCGCTCAACGCCCGTTGTACCGGGAAGAGGAATGTCATTAATCAGCCGCGCCAGCCCGCTGCCTAAAGGACGCGCCAGCACCATTAACACCAGTAAAAACGTGGCGATCAGTAAGAACCCTTGCGCAGCCATCAGAACGCCTCCGCATTGATCAGGGCATAAACCAGATAACCCAGTAATAAAAACACCAGCAATACGCCGGTTATCACGCCTGCACTCACAGTGCACCTCCAGTGGCCTAAAAGTGATACCGGAAGGGTAGAATTCTGGCTGCAAAGATTTCGCAAAAATCTGCGGGCGGGGTGTAAAAAAAGTATAAAAATGGCAAAAGCCATGATTTAACTAATGTTTAGTATTAATTTAACTTTTGTGTAACTTAAGTACAGGATGAATGTAAATAAACCATCAATAAGCAAAAATAAGTGGTCGGATGAGTAGTAAAATTACACAAAAGGCGGTACTATTTTCATCAGATAAACAAATTCATTTTTCCGGTGCCATTCACCGGGTAGATACAAAAGGGGGAGAAAAGTATGGAACTCTACAGAGAATATCCTGCATGGCTTATCTTTTTACGCCGTACTTATGCGGTTGCAGCGGGCGTTCTGGCGCTGCCTTTCATGCTTTTCTGGAAAGACCGCGCCCGCTTTTACAGCTACCTGCATCGCGTCTGGTCGAAAACCAGCGATAAACCGGTGTGGATGGATCAGGCCGAAAAGGCAACTGGTGATTTTTATTGATTGCTGAGTTTTGAATACATTGAAAACC
>ULNC01015536.1_pt1 | contig 18095 bp, 11 predicted proteins | sample 1951841 | NCBI WGS metagenome assembly ULNC01 (sample SAMEA4835569, study PRJEB28245) | human gut metagenome | biome: gut microbiome; material: fecal sample | place: Denmark | collected 2008
GAACCAGCATAGAAACCTTGTCGCCAATCATCAGCATCTCGTTGGAGATGTTCTGGGTCTTGGGGATAACGCCGCGAATCTTCAGGCCATCGAGAACCACATGGTAGTATTTGTCGGTGACGTTGACGATGGTAGCCAGATAACGACCACCAATCATGGATTCACTGACGCCCTCAACCTTGGCAGACATACGCTCCAGCAGAGAATGGCTGACGCGGATGTTGACGGTCTTTGCGCGAGCATCCACTTCCAGTGCTTCGACGGCAACAGGAATACCCATGCCGACCTTGAAACTCTTGGAGGCATCTTCGATATACTCGAATGCAGACAGTGCGCCGGTACCCATGCTCACTTCAACGCCAAAAGCCTCGACGATGACATAGCGAGGACCACAGGACAGAATGCTGGCGGTAGTGGTGCTGCCGACCTCGACACGAGTCTGAGGAGTAGCGCGGAAGAAGTAGCGATTCTGCAGCTGAGCCAGAGCATCGGCGCGAGAACCAACGGCAAAAGGAATGCGAGTGCCGAAATCATCGGTGAAGTAACCGACATCGCGGGGGATGAAGGAAATGACAGCGCCGAGCATACGGTTGGCCTTGCGCTTGTAGCGAATGGTCTTCTCTTCGCTGCTCAGACCATCCATATCCTTCATCAGGCTGTACTTGAAGAAATCTTCGGGGACGAACACGACACGCATGGTATTGCGCTTTGCAACAATCTTGATGCCATCGCCCATGGGCTCGATAGCAACGACCTTTGCATACAGAACGCGATGCTGACGGATAGCACGACGCATTTCGTCCTCATCGGAAGCCTGAACCATATCGGGCATCTGTGCTTCAATCAGGTCGTTGCCGGAATCGACATAACGGCCCAGTTTGGGAAGACGGCGCTCAGGAGCAGCTTCTGCGTCCTCCTCGGGAGCATCTTCGTCAACAGCCTCAGTCTTAGCATCACCGTCTTCTTCATTGGAAGCGGTGTCGGCGGCAACGAAATCGGGATTGGCAGCAACCTCTTCGGCGGTATTGGCGAAAGCGGCCTCTTCGTCAACGGGGGTCTCGACAGCAGCCTCAGTCACTTCGGGAGTATTCAGATTCATAGTATCTTCCATGATAAACTTTACCTTTCTGTAAATAGAAATTTATATACATTACCGTGTGGGGACGGTAATAACAAAAGAAAAAGACCTTACCCAAAAACGGATAAGGTCTTGCGCGTTATATAAGGGGATTAGATGCCAAACTTGTTTTTCTTCTTGGACTGAGCAGTAGTCCCCTTCCCTGCTGTGTTTGTTTCCGTCTTTACGGTACTGCCCATCATATCGGCGGCAGACGGAATCTCGGTACGCTTCTGCTGTTGACGGAATCTCTCCGTGCTCTGTGTAGAAGCGATTTCCTGATTGCTTGCTGCCACACTCAAGAAATCGGCACCAGTCTTGACTTTGTTGGTACCGGCACTGAATGCGTCTCTGTCTTCTGTCGCTGCATATTTCTTGCGGCTTGGCAGAAGGCTGATGATAGGCATCTGTTCAAGTTCGAGTTCGCCCTTTTCGTTCTTGACGGCAAACTCCTTGAACATCGGATGTAGGTTATAGCCAAACTTGTTGGCTTTCAGCACTTTTGCGTGCTGTCTGAAAAGCAAAACATTCTCAAAAGGCATCGCCATAACTTCATCGGGGTTGATGACATTACGCTTGCCTTCGCCAAGAGATAAGGAATAGCCCTGATTCATAGGACGATAGCCAAGAACCGTAGGACGATTATCCTTGACGCTCTTGGATACGACTGTCATGACACCGCTCTTATAAGAAATGAAATCAGCAGTCGTTTTATCGTTAACGCCAAGGCACAACAAAGTATCACAGCAACCGATAATGGTCTCGGCATTTGTCTCACCGTAGGTTTCCTGCAGCTGTGAGTATGTCTGGCAAATCATAAAGATACCGATTTTACGAGAACGAACGGTAGAAATCAGAACTTCAAAGTTCGGAATCATACCGATGTTAACGAACTCGTCCAGAATCATATTTACTGTATTACGGGTCTTGGGGCCATAGGTATCTGCTGCGTCGGAAATATCCTTGAACAGGAAGTTGAACAGCAAAGAAGTAATAGGCTTCATGGCTGCACTCTTATCAGACATAACGCAGAACAAGGCCGTCTTCTTTTTAGAAGGATGGTCGCCAATCGAAGCAAGGTCGATATCTTTGTTGCGAAGAATACGGCGCAAATCGCGCATCTGGAACAGCTGCATACGCTGACCAAGTCCTGTGATGAACTGAGGTCTTGCGTTATCAGAGTTCTGCTTAAAGATTGACCATGCAAGCTGTGCGGGGTTATCCAGAGGAATGTCCTTGAAACACTCTTCCCATTTTGCAAGGTCGTTGTTCAAAAGCAGACGATAAATTTCATCGATATGAAGCGGTGCGCGGCGGTCTACCCAGTCATCGATGTCTGCGATGTACTTTTCGACCCATGCCGATACATATTCATCACCGGTCAACGAGGCATCGATAGCACTGTCGCGCTGTCCGTTTTCGAGGTCTTGCTCGGCCTTTCTCTTTGCAAGTTCTCTTACGCAGTAATACTTATCATTCATAATAGTAGATTCATCTTGAATGATAGTAATGAATTGCTGGCAGTCATTGCTGTCGATAGAGAGGTCTTTACAGAGTTCAATAATAGACTTGGTGAACTTTTCTACTTTGGCGCTTTCATTTCGATATGCCTGATAGAAGATGATAGCTTTCAAAAGGTTGGCTTCGCCGCCGTCCCAGAACTCATCGCCTTCACCGGAGTTCTTCATGATAGCATCTGCAAATTCGGCAATACGCAGTTCGTTTGCATTGCCTGTTTTAGGGTCAATGATTTCGGATACGCAGTCCCAAGAATCGGAATACAGCAGGTCAACAAGGTCGAACAGCTTTACTTCGTATCCGTTATCCAAAAGGAACTTGCGCATATCATTGTGAATTTCGCCCTTGGGGTCAGTAATGACCATTGAGGCTTGATTCTTAACTGATTGGAATACAGCAGACCGAACAAAGCCGTAGGACTTACCGGAACCGGGGGAACCAAAAATCATGATGTTTCTGTTGCCGGGAGAGTTGTTTGCCAAACAAATGGCTTCCTTGCCTTCTTTATCCAACTGGCCGAGAATAATTCCTTCCACATCTTTGACCGGGCCGATTTCGAAATGCTTATGGATTTCTTCAGGCTGCATCCAGTCAGCGGAACCATAAAGAGGATTTGCGGCGACTGCAACACCTCTGTCATCCTCATGCGCTTCCTTCGCAAGGTCTTGGTTTCTGAACTCCATTATAAATAGGAAGCCGGAAATGGCTAACGTAATAATGAAGGTGTAAATCAGACCGTTCGCTCTGATAAGTGCGTAGATTGGGCAAAGCAGAAAATTGATGCTGGCATTATCAGCTCCCAGTAACCCGTTCGTAGATACTCTATAAGCACTTTCTGCAAAGTATCCACCAAGGAACGAGCTCAGAAAAGCGATAATACCGTACTTGACCAGCTTTTGCTTTGTGGAATTCAGACTGTTATACCAGTCTTTGAGTTTTGTTATCTTTTCTTTCACGCGTCAACACCTCCTGTGTGCGATGAAAGAGAAACAAATCATTACCATGTTTCTCCCACACTCCTTTCTGAACATAAAAAATAAGCCTCGTTCGATGTGTGAACTCGAACAAGACTTTGCGGAGATAAGCGTTTCTGAGTACACTTATCTTTATATTCATTATATACTGATTTTTGCACTATGCTATATGGTTTTCTTTACGAAAAATCGAATAGGTTTTTTTGTAGACCATTATACGCAGTTTTATTTGTTTTCATTTTCTTTTTTGAAGTCTTCCATCAAGCGTTTTGCTCTTTCTTCTTCGCATAATTTCCAATACAACAGTACGTCATCGTTGTTAGTCATATCAAATGTACGTGTATAATTCATCTTTGATAAATCAGAATGATTGTACCACGCACTTACCCTACAAAATATTCTATCACACAGAATTTTTACATTGACTATTTTGTATTTAGGAAAGGTTGTGTTAGAGCAATTATTTCCAAATGAAAAAATCATCTCTTTATTTGAGTTGGCGTGTCCAGCATGGACAATATCACATCTTAAATCATATAAAATTTTAGAACTATTTTCTCCAAATATATTAGTTAGCCATTCATCTTTAGATAAATACTTATTACACCAATCTATATAACATTTTTTGTCTTTTGCGTCACCGTCTTTCTTTTTGTATTCTTTATTTCCATCATATTCTAATCTGGAACACATACTGGGTAACATCAACGCTATTGATAATGCACTCCAATAATTATTTTCTTCCAATGACTTTTTCCCTGCTTCTATGAAACTGGAGATATTTAGGTAACTCATTTTGGCAAACTCCTTTTTCTTTTTTGTCCTATTGTTTAACTAAAATAAAAAAAGCCCTCTACTGCAATTTATATTCATTGCAATAGGGGACTTTTTATTTGTTATGATTTTTAATTATAAGCATATTGTTGAAATTGTCAATACTTTAATTTGATAGGTGATTTAATTATTTTTGGTGACTATTTTGGAGTATAATTTTTTAACAGAGGAATTGCTAATGCAAATAAAATCATATAATATTTTTATAAATGACGTGATTTGCGACGTTTTTTGTTCGCTTTTTGTTTTATATTTTGCTTTACTTTCTTAGGGAATAAAAGTTGATATGTTGCATCTATACAACAAACCCATCCGATTGTTATTGCTACTATTATTGCTATGCTAACAAAACACATTATTATAGCAATTATACATTTTAGATTTATTACCTTTTGGATGGCTGACATTACATCTTCAATTTCGTTAATAATAGTATTAAAAATTGGAAAGTAAAAACCTACAGAACAAAAAGAGAATAAAATGGCTTTTTTTCTCCCTTTATCTTTTAAAATCATGCAAAACAAAACAGCCATAATAGTGGGAGCTATAATATATAATAAAGCAATTTCTGCAGATGACAATGTATCCAAAAATTTCATATTATTCTCATCCTTTTCTATATCATTATTTCTTATTCAGATTTGATTTGCGAATGTGTATACTGTTTTCTTGATTCCTTTTTAATTGCTTTTGTTTTTTGATATATCTTTTTGTTTGTTCGATTACATATTTTTTATGAGCATCATTAGGTGCATTCGAATCTGCATTTACTTTATTGTCTACCAACCACCCTATTCCATAAAATCGCGACAATATATACACATCACTACTTTCACTTACTCCCTGTGTAATTCCATACTTTGCTGCTGTAGCAGTTGCGTTTAAACATACTTTTCCTAAATCAATTGCACCTTCTATGGTAAGATTGTCCCAATTTATTTGAAAATCTGATGTTAAAATTGTATTTGTTATTTCTGTGTGCCCATTATATGCTGCTCCATATTTGCTGTCGCCAAACTCTTTGCAAACAAAAACCAATTTAATTTCGCTTGTTTTTGGAGTGATTAAATACGTCATCATATTGTTTGTGCTTTCGTCAATTCCAGACACTATAAGAGATATGTTTGAAATGTATTCTTTATTTTTATATTCTGTGAGAATGATTAACGGAATTTCTTTTATTCCGTTTGCTTGTCCATATTTTTTGCGAATTTCTAAAAGAAAATTTGTTGTTGAGATTTTCTTGTCTTTGTCAATATAATTGTCTCCGCAATGGCTTACGACTACCATATTGGGAAAAGCAATTGTCTTGGCTGTAGCATCCATATAATGTGTATTTTCTTTGTCCTTATCGACGGTTGTTCGTTTGTCAGAAATGGCAACTATGCCGTCTTTCGTAAGAAAATGAATGATTAGAGACATCGTCTGTTCCTCCTTTTATGTTGAGATGAATTGATTGAGCATACCATCGGTCTTTCTCTCCACCTTCCTCATATACTCTTACATATACGCCAAGTCATGCTGGCTGGTCTTGTCCATGGGAAGTCGGATGATGAAATCGGTTCTAATATGTCTGTTCAGTTCATCAGTGAATGCTTCATAATTCCCACAACTTGCGGTAATTGAGGCAGCGACAAACCATTTTACTCTTTCAGTAATTGAAGGGCCATCAGTATGTAAAACACAGACATTCTGTACACCCTGCCGACCATTATTCTTGACTGTCTCCAGACCGTCATCGGCAACATCTTGTTGGTAATCCTGCTTTCAAATCTGCCAACGCTTTTTCGGGCATTTCACGCAAATAAATCAAATAATTATACGCACCTAAAGCTGAAAGAGGATATCCTCCTCACGACCACCCCAAAAACGAATATAGGTTTTATCATAACGCTCAACAAGCTGATAACCTTTGTACTCTTTAAGAACATTCATATATTCACACATTTAATGTTAGCTACTCGTACAACATACGGGTTATCCCCAAGGTATCCCTCATCCATACCGAGAACTTTTTCAAGTTTTCTTGGGTTGCCGTCTGCTTCAACAAGGGCTTGTTCAAGTTCGTTACCTCTGCAAACGAAGGATGAAGACTACGATGGTCTTGGGGTTGACGGCAGTCACGGTTCCGGAGTAAGTAACTTCGTTTCAGTGAGTGCTCTGGCGAGTAGTTTCCTCGTGTTAAACACTGTCCGTGTCACTGATTTCCTCATTTGTCATCAAAGTGATTTCTTTAATTCAATTTGACCATCCGTATTCTCTGCAGATTTCTAAAAAGAAATTTGTTGCAATCTCTACGCCGAGAAAAACCACCATGTAAGGAGTTGGAGTATGTCACTTATCCGACTTCGCCGAATTGCACTTCTTACACAGCATCTGCAGGTTGTCATCTGTGGTATGCCCGCCCTTACTCCAAGGAATGATGTGGTCACCTTCCATATCCTCAAAGGCGTACTCGGTGTTGATGCCATTCGCAACGCACAAGGGACACTTATGCCCTTGCCGCTCATAGGCGCGGAGTTTCTGCGACTCGGTGAACGCACGAAGGGACAAATATTTTTCGTCGCGCCAAGTACGGTCAGAGAGGATGAACGGAATGATACCTGCCTTCTTGGTCACATCATCATCCAGCACAAGTTTTTTGATATCAGCGTCCAAAGCGTTGCTGTTGTACTGCTTTGCATGGTACTTGTTGTAGAGCAGTCCCCATGCCTGTGCATCCGTAATCCCCTTCCGCTTCGTCGGGAACAGCATCTTCGCCCAGTTGATGACAGACTGGAAGTAAAGCCAGAGGTCATTAGCATCCTCGTCATGCTGGTGAACCGCCATGTACATCTGCCCAGATTCCAGACCGTCACGGTCAGCAATCCATGCCAGTGCTTTTTCCAGCAACTCCTGTCGAATCGGGTTGCCTTTCAGGTATCCGTCAGCCATTTTCGCAGCAACACAGTTGCGTTTCGAGAAATAGTTCTTGGCATCGACAAGCCACGGTCCCGTGTATGTAGCATTCAGCAGTTCCTGCGGAGTCAGAACCTCGCCAGCGATGTTGATGCGCTTGAACCATTCCAATTTCTCGGCTTCGGTGCCTTCGCAGACGTAGACCGTCAGCTCATAGTCCAGAATTGCCTGCTTTTCCTCGTTGGTCAAGTTTTGGAAGAACTTGTCGTTGCCATTGATTTTGATAGGAAAATCCTTGTTGATGTACTGGGCAATAGAGACGGTACGCTGCTGCCCATCAAGAACCTCGTATGTGTCAGCCCCGGTCTTAGACCAGTACATGACATTCAGCGGAAATCCGTTCATTACGGAATCGATGACGGCTGCACGCTGCTTCTCCCCGTAAATAAACTCACGCTGGAAGGACGGGCGAATCGTAAGACGGTCATTGTAGCCAAAGACACCGCCATCTCCATTATCCTTGTAGTTTTCGACAAGGTCAGATACCTTGATTTTTGTTTCTGTGATTTTCATGATTGACCTCCTTATCGATTCAACTGCTTGCGGAAATCTTCCGTCCACATTTCGCTTCCGTAGTGGACTGATACCAAATTGCCAATCTTTTTGCATATTCTGATTAAGTCATCTATCTCTTCTTGCAATTCCCTGTTGACTTCTGAGTTACCCGCCATATCTCGCAATACCGTCAAAACTGCTCTTACTGTGATGCTGCCTTGGTGATAGCTCTTCGCTTCTTCATAGTGTTCAATATCGCAGCACTTCTCAAGGATAGGCGTTTTCATAAACGCAATAGTAGTGTTCTTAGCTGCTGCGATAGGAACACCAATGGAACTCTCCCCGCTTTCTATCAGTGCAAGTTTTGCGAGCCAGATATAGCAGCGAAAGACATAGAGAACTTCATTCAAGGAAAGGTCCCGCCAATCGCGGTGGTTGTAATTTCCTTGGATAAGAAAAGCTACTTTCCTAAAATCAAGTTTCGCTTCCGCGTACTTCTTGCCCAGCGCACAAAGACAAGCTATCTGGAATATGGCAGGATAATAGTTCTCGTCCAGTTGCAGCGCCTTCTTGAAACACTGCAGTGCTCTTTCGTTATCCGGATGCATCTGCTTTTCAGATATTCCATATTGCAAGAATATTCCTGCAGTGAAAGGCTTCAATTCGTTCGGTGCGTGCTCTATTGCGTCTCTAAGATATGGACGTGCATCGAGTGCTAACTGTGCCTGTCCTTCGCACAATGTTGCCGCCAAGCAGTACATTGAAACGAAGTCTGGGTCTACACGGTATATTTTATTCAGCTCCGAAAGGAGTTCTTGTACCGGCTTTACAGCGGCATACAGCTTTATGCGCAGCGGAGCATGTGCTTCCAACGATGCAAGGAGTTCTCGTAAATGTCTCTGTCCATTTACATATGCATAGACAGAATAGATACTACTCGGCCCCACGTTGCACTGTTTTGCCATATTGATGAAAGCGTCCGCCATCTTGTTGAGGCAAACAGCTTCCGGTAGATAGTAGTGACCTCTCATGGGAAGAGCCATCAACTCACCCATCTTGAGTGCTTGGAATGTGCTTTTGATTTGTAGAAACTCAAACATGTCGAGCTGCCAGAAAGCAGCGTTAATGTATAAAAGACTTTGGGTCTCTGCTTCCTCATCCTTCCGAATACGGCGGATAATCACATCAAGCGCTGCCTTCTCGAATTGTTCAGCAGAAATCTTCTGGTCAGCGTTGCGCAGAATTGCTTTTCCGTTTATTGTCAGCTCTCGCTTCAAGATACGAAAGCTGCACCACATCTCGTTTTTTGATAGTACAATGCCTTCCGGTGGTCGGTCTGTAAGAAACAGATGTGTGATTCGCTCACTTTCCGGATTGACAAGCGATTTGTGCTTCTCCAGCATAGTTTCTACTGGCATCATAGTCGTTTTAACTAAGCAGCCAACAAAGGAGAAGAACTCTCTTAGCACTTCTCTTTCAGCGCCAAATGGATGCTCAAAATAAATCTGAACAGCCTGAATCGGTTGAGCCACGGTCTCTCCTCCTCACAAAAGATGAGCAATAAATACGCTGAAATGCACAAAAAACGCACGCGTACATTTATCGAACACACGCGTGCGTTTAAGATGCTTTTTATTGGTCGTAGTGCGAAAACATATAGTGGTATTTCCGAATCGGGCAGTCTACCTTGCCCTGTACCCTGTCGCTGACGGATGCCTTCCACTTGCGCCCGCACTTGGCGCAGACCCAGTGGACGACCTCTGTGCTGGAAGTTGACACTCGCATCGGGTCAATGTCTGTGTTGTTCGCATAGTCCCAGTCGTTGAGTAGGTTGGGGTGAAATCTACCCATACTTTTTGATTCTGACATGTATAACTTCTTTACCTCCACAGGCGGCACACATAGCTATATGCAAAAACGGTAAAAGATGAAAGCGCTAAGAGACAAACAAGGATTGCGCAGCTATTCAGCAGATGTTTGAAAGCATCTCCGATTCGATTCCACAAGCTGATTTGAGTTTCCAGCTCCTCTATTTCGTGCTTCTTCTCACAGAATTGCTCATCCTCTTCCAGAGACAATTGCAGGTCTTGCGTTATACCACAGGCGTCGAACATATCATCGCTATCGGCATTACTTCTGAGCTGTCTACGCCGGGCTTTACGCCAATTTGCAATTTTCTTTTGCAGCGCTGCGTCTTTTGCGTCCTTTTCGTCAACTCTCTTTCGCAAAATATAGGAAACCACAATGTAGCAGACCGCTGATACTACAGCAAGAACAACCAAAAGCATAAATGCAGGCCGCGTTCCGCAAAGGAGCAGCATCGCCATGGTAAGTATTGCCACAAAAGTCAGTGCAGTTTGCATTTTTCACCTCTTATGCGCACAGCCGGGGAAATTGCGTTTAGGATTTCGATATCCCGGATACTTGTAAAACCAGATACTTTTATTCAAACCACCTATTTTTGCAAATACCCTAAAAAATAAACCTACAATACTGTAACATCGGAGGAGTCGAATATTTCTTTTTCTTTACTGCTCGGCTTTAATTTTCAAATGCACAGAATGCTTTCGACTTATTTTTTTCGTTTCCATCTCTTTTTTTGAGCTCTTGTTTTATGTTTTTTCAAAAACTTTTGTATTGTAAAATAGTCACCACTAATTTGACCACAGAAAAGATAAAATGCTGCACCACCATAGCTAATTATTGCGGCGAGATTATGCCATAAGGCAGAATTGCTTCCATCTGCATCAAACACGTTTTCGACTACTAAAGGAAAAAAGATAAAAAATGTAAAAGAAAATGCAAGAACTTCGAAACCAAGAATAATTTTATCCTCTGCGCTTGCTGTTCTTTTTTCCTTTTTTCCTTTGTGCAACACATAAAAATATGTAGCAATGCCGAATATCACTGCCAATATGAATAATACAGCAATGTCTTTGCCCAGTATATCAAAGCTCATAATCGTTCCTCAAAGCTCTATCCGCTTTTTTGCAATATCAAAAAAATCGGCATCCTTTTCGATGCCGATAAAATTCCTTTTCGTATTGTTCGTTGCTACGCCTGTCGAGCCGCTTCCCATACAGAAGTCGAGAACGGTATCATCTTCGTTTGTGTAGCTTTTGATAAGCCACTCGCACAATGCCACCGGTTTCTGTGTGCCGTGCGCCGCATATTTCTGTTTATCAGTAGCGAATGTCAGCACGCTCGTGGGAAATCGTTCGGTACTGTCATAACCTTTTGCTGTGTATTTCCCGTAATCCTCTGTCATCTTAGAATTTCGTTTATGTTCGACCGTTGAGACCTTTCTCGGATGTCCTGTTGTCTTTTGAGGATTATAGGTCGGCAGTTTCTTGTAGAAAACAAGAATGTCTTCATGTGCTCGAAGCGGCATTCGGTTTGCATTAAGAAATCCAACCGGAGTCGTCTTCTGCCAGATAAGATTGTATCTCCAAGGAATCGTAGTAGACTCCATCAATGTTTTCGTGTAAATCCCGGCCGAGAAAAGAATCACCACTCCCCTATCGGCAAGGATTCTGTCCAGTTGTGACCAAATTCCATGTTGCTTTCTTTTATTCCATTCCTCGTTGGCGTTCTTGTAGGGAATGTTCTTTTTGAAGCAATGCAGTAAATATTTCTCATAATTGAGATTTTTTCCGTCGTATTCGATAAAATCATCAAACGGCAGCACAACATCCCATGTGTTTTGCGTTATTCCGTATGGCGGGTCAGCCAGAACGAGATTGACAGAATGGTCATGAATCAGCCCGAATGAATCCATACAATCTCCGTGAATCAACATATAACTACTCATTTGGTAATCTTCCTCATTTGATGTCATAAGTACACTCTTGCTGTAAAAAAGCAACAAAAAAATCCCCTCGAATTACTCCGAGGGGGAATGTGCTTATATACTATTCGCTTATAATAAGTATATATCGAATGATTTTAAAATGCTATATGTTTTTCTTTACGAAATAACGAATAGATTTTTTCACAGAAACGACGATTTATGTTTTGTCTTATTCTTGGTCAGTGATGATGTTTCCGTTGAGGTCGTAGTATGTTTTAGAAACTTTCTGAATAACACCTGTCAAGTCAGAATCATCAAGCGGATTGCTGCACACGCTGATAACACGACCCTTAATGGAAACTGTCCAGCCAAGAATTGTGTTTAAATCATCCGGCGTGACCCAATAATACTCTCTCGTTTTTGGTGCTTTAGCTGCCACACCATACGAGCCAGATACTCCGCCAAATCCCATATCGGTGACGTAATAGACATCATTGCCGTCTTCATCTTTAGAGAAGTCACAGCTTCCCTTTGTAGCTTGGTCAGACTCTGTGCTAGGCACAGAATACAGCCCCCAATCAGTAGCCACATAAACGTAATTCTTATCTATTCTTGTAAACAAGGGATTGTAGGCAGTTGCCAGTTGTACCAAAGACAGGTTTAAATTCCCGTTATCATCGATAATGGGGTACGCATCAGGCAGATATTCTCCGTTCAAAATGACTTTCCACTCATTGTCAGTTGAACCGTTTTGAAGAAATTCTTTTCCTTGTGCGCGACGTTCCAAGAATTCGTTTTTCTTTGTTTCATCGTCGAAAAGATAAATGCGTTCACAAGTATTTTCTTTGCGAAGAATAGGATGCGTATTAAACGGATTCAATGTTCCATCATATTCGACCACATCGGCACCGGAAATGATGTATTTTTTTGCATTGCCATTTTCATCTGTTCCGTCATAAACGTAGCAATTCCCGCCAAAAACCATGTATGGATTCCCGTCACTGGACGATGCCAATGTTAGGTTGTATTTCTCTTGCCGCTCTTTTTGTAAATCAAAGTACGATTTGTCCAGCATATGCACGTATCTCTTATCGTATCGAAATACATCAGAACTTTCCGGATTTTCATACGAGAACTCTACGAAAGAAGCGTCGCTTCCGTCCGGGATATTGGTTGCTTCTGCAACTACATTCGCCTTCGCACGCTCAGAATCTTTCGTATCATCAGATTCTAAAACTTCTTTTACAATATTTCCGGGGAGCGAGGTAGAAATGTCACTGTTATCAATGCCACTTGCAGTTTCAGCACTTGCCATGTCTGAACTGTCACTTTCGCTTTCTGCGGACGACGTAACGGACTCATTATTCTGATGATTGGCATCATCTTTGTGACGATTCATACCAACAAAAACAAGAATAATAACGATAACTGCAATGATTGCTGCAACAATCGCAATAGGGCTTGTTCTTTTTTTCATAATTTTACGCGAATTATCGCGTATTCACTTCCTTCCTATGTATATATTATATACCACATTTTTGTGTTTTGGTCAATATCACGAGACGTCCCATCCGTTGAAGCCCCAACCTAAGTAGCCGCCACCACTTTGGTAGTATTTTTGGCTCTTCCACTTTTCAAATGGCATTACCTGAATTTGTCCATAGACGCTGTCGATGACACAGCCGCCGATGTAAATACCAACATGGTTTGCGCCTATATACACAGATGCACCATCAGGAGGCGTATCGTAACCCTGTTGTCCTTTCTTACAAATAGCACTTGTGTTATATGCGTTGATTGCGGAGCCGAAGCTGATACGCGCTTGACCACACTTAGAATAGAAATCTGCAACGAAAGCCTGACAGTAATTTGTGGCGACAGTACAACCAATACTCTTCATATATCCTGTCAGACCAAGAGGACTGTTTAATGCGTCCTGCAATTTACTCACGAGCGCTTGTTGTTTGGGTGTATAATTACCGTTGCTGGTTGCTGCCAGAATTGCTTGGATTTCTTCATCAGACATATTACTGACCTGACCAGAGCCACCTGGGCCAATAGTTCCGATGTCTGTGCCAGTTCCTCCGGCTGTTCTGGGAACATTATATACTTCCATGTACTGTTCCACCTGCTGTTCGATAATATCAGCAGCAGTCATAGTTTTTCCATTTAGGTTTTCTGTTGTTGAATAGTTAGGGCTTTCCGTGCTTTTAAAAGCATCACTGTGGTCACCAATGTTTTCTGTTGGGTCAATTCCATAACTCTCATAAAGCGAATTTCTAATATTTGAGTTCAATTCAAGAGATATTGTTGTGGTGTATGTACGAACCATTTTCATAATGGGGCGTTGGGGGTCTATTTCACCTGTATCTTCTTCGTGACCTTTTACTGGTTTACCATTTTTGTCATATTCATCTACAACCCACTCTTTGATTGTTTCGTAACCGACAACATCTTGTACATCATCATATGTAGTGTCTGTACTTACGACCCATAGCTTATCGCTACCTAAATCAATATTGATACCCAATGCAGAAAGTGCCGTAATAGCATCATCAAGAAGACCATTAGGGCTGATTTCTTTTGCTTTTTTTATCATTCGTTTTAAGCGTTCTGTATCAGCATCTTCTTGTGTTTCATCGTTGCTGGTTGTGTATTTATAAGAATCCAATGCCATGATGTAAAAAGAAACTCTTTGGAATCCTTTATTATCATCGGTTGTCATATTATTGGTGACAAACTTAACATAATCGGCACTTTCAATTCCATCATCGAGTGCTTGTTGTGTAAGAGCATTTTCATCTACCAAGTCATTATATTTATTGTTTGCTCTGGTTGCAGCATTTTTATAAGACTTTCTAAAATACTTATCCAAAGCTGTTATTTGGAGATTAGATTCCCCCCAAAAAGCATCTGTTGAAGGGCTGTCTCCGTAATCTGCCGTGTTCGATGTAAAAAATGACTGTTCTGACTCGGTTCCTTCGCTTGACAGGTAATCATAAAACCCGTTTGCTGTTGTTTTTAAGGAATCATCCGCATCGCTCATGTCCCATCCTTCCAAGACATTCTCTTCTTTATGATTAAAAGCATCTTTTACAGCGGAAAAAATACTTCCGGGCATAGCGATTGCTACGATAAAAGGCCCTGCGATAAGCATAAATTGGAAAAATCCAATTACCAGTGCAACGCATAGTAATTTTTTTAAGAATTCCGGGTTCTTTATGACTTCTTTTACAGCACCGGCAACATTGCCCGCTGCGACGTTTCCGGCAACAGCAGCAACAGTTTTTACATCTTTTGCTGTTTGTACAGCCGCATTCGCCACATTGGATGCATCCTGTGCCATACTGTCGCCATATTGTTGTTGCGCCATGTTAACCATTCCACCTTTCTGTCATTTCAACATTGGCCGTATAAAACTATACGTTGCTCACTGCACGCCGCGTGAAGGCTGTTGGTTTTGTGCAGTTTCCATGCCAGAAGCCAAGAATGACTTCTGACATGGCATTTTACCGTTTACTTGTTGTCAGACTTTTTTCTGCCTTTTCCTTTGCTCTTTTGAGCATTTCTTTTTTTGCTGGGCAAATTGTCAAAATTTTCTTTTCCGAAGAAAGTATCGATATCGCTCTCTTGTGTTTTTGCTTTTGCAGCCATAAAAGACCGAAGGATATTTTCTTCTGTTGCTTTGCCTTTTCCGAGATTCAGAGCAACCGTTTCGCCAAAGCCGTCACTGTCTTTGGAACGTTTTCTTGCACTGCAAGTTCCTGTTTCAGTGTTGATACCAAAGACTTCGAATGTATCTCCGTTCTGCATATCGAAGCGCATGACACCGCCAACACCATTGGAAACTGTAACTTTCTCGGCCTCTTTCATTTCAGGGCTGCCGCTGGCTTTCATAAAGGTGTATTCCTTACACTGCATCACGTCCTGCTTTTTATCTTCCGGGATGGGAACGCTTTTTTCAAGAACAAGGGTTGCGTCCTGACCAGTAATAAACGATGCTGTAGGAACATATCCTTCTGTATTTACGCCTGCAGCCTTTGCCATAGCTGCTGCGCCAATAGGTCCAGAATAGTTAGCATTGTTTGCGCCAGTGAATTTATCGTACGCTTCCTGCTGGTGAATCAATGTGTCACGGTCAGCATTCCCGTCTCCGGTATTTGCCGGAGTCATCATAGCCGTAGTCATCTCCTGCATGTCTTTTTCAACCTGAGCCTGAGACTGCGTTGCCATAGGTGCAGATGTCGTGGTAACGGAAACCTTACCGTCTTTGTATTCCAAGCAGCCGCCTACCTCAGTTTTGAGTCCGGTATTGGGGTCACGATAAATAATCTGGGCACAAGGTTTGCCATCTACAACGCTTTCTGCGGGATAAACCTCAATATCTCCGTTCTGAGCAGCTTTCGACAAGCTTTCAAGGTTGCAGTTTCCGCTGCTTGCGGCTTCATAGAATACAGACGAAGCGGCAGCAGGGTTGATGCGGGTATCTTCCGGAATAGGTTGAGTATCAGAATTAACAACAGCATTTTTCAATGTAGCGGCGTCCTGCTTAGCGGTATCAATAGCGTGAATACCCTCGTCTCCTGCCATATAATTTGCAAGAGCAGTTCCGTCCTTTGCAATTTCTGTAGGTACATCAACCCGATAACATTGTCCGGATACAGAATCATTTACCGTCACAGGTGTTGTTTTTGCATCTGCATCAAGCGGGTTGATATTCGGCGTGCAGGTATAATGACTGTTTGAAACATTGCAGGAAGAATCTTCTGTAAGTCTCTCAACTTTAACAGCACCATCATCCTGTACTCTTGCCGCGCTCATGGTTGTGTTAACAGCGCCAGAAGACATATCACGCTGAACTTTTACGCGCGTACCATCGTCGTTCTGGAAGGTTTGTGTATGAACACCATCTCGGATACCGTTATCGTCTGCTTGCACAGCTGTATAATCTGAGAGAAGGCTCAAATCTTGACTTGTTCCTTTTGCGCCCATCATAGCCTGCTGAGAAGCATATAGATTTTCGGAACTGTTGAAATTCGTGTTTTCAGGTACATTTGCACCATTGCCGTTATAAAGTCTTGCTGCATTGTCATAATCAGCAGCAACTGCTTTTGCACCAAGCGATTCGGATGCCTGACGCGCCATCTCAACCTTACTTGCAGCATCATCCGAATTAGCAAGACTTCCGCTCTGCGTAACTTCAAACGATTTTCCGTTCTCGAGGACATTGCCGTCTGCGCCAATTTGGTTATAGCGCATAATAGCATTGCCGTCTGCAGAAGTGCCAACCTGTGTGCCAGCGAATACTTCTCCCTCACTGTTTCGATAAGAAGGCTTATCTCCCATTGCAGTATAGTATTCGGATTGACCTACAGTTTGCCAATTTCCATTTTCGTCTTTCTTGTAGTTTTGAATAGCAATAGTGCCATCATCATTGGTCATAGCGTGTTTTGCTGTCATTTCGCCTGTTTCTTTATTTACAGAAACATCAAGCTTATCGTCTTCTCCAACAGCAGGCCGCTGTTCTCCGTTTGCACCTTCTTGCATGAATTGGTCATTGATTTCTTGGCGTGCCATATTATTCATCTGGTCCTGATTGACATCGCTTGAATCCATGTTCAGACGTCCTGCGTCGGTGGCATTAAAATAGTTGTCTGTTGCTTCTTTTTCCTGAACAGCTTTATCGAATCCATCTGTCTTGGTTGCCCAATCCGCGACTTCTTCGACATTGTTTTTGTCAACTTTATCAGGAACCTGTACAGACAACGGGTTTTGGGGAACATTTCCATCCTTATCCTTTATCTGTTCAAAGGCTCCAGTTTCTTTGTTATAGGCAAATGTGCCAAGCTTATCATCCTTAATAAGTTTGTTACCGTTTGCATCCGTTGTCACTTCACGACCAGAGGCAACCTGAGACATAACATCTTTTCCGTTGCCGCTAATGGCGACATCGTACATACCATTTGCTCGGCCATTTTTATCTCTGGTTTGAAGCGAAGCATGAATAACACCATTTGAATCTGTGTATGCTTTTGTTACTTCGCCGTTTTTGGCGGCGTCGGCAATTTTTTTATCCTTGCTATTCGCAAGTGCGTCTTTAATTTGGCTTCTTCCCGCTGCAGAATTCAAATTTGGTGCAGTTGCTTTGCTTCTGTCAGGACTCTTCATTTTCAAATAATCGCCAACGCTTTGTTTATACTCTGCTTCTGCTCCCTTTGCAGCAGCATATTCTCTTGCCATTTGAGGAGCCATCATTGCAAGCGCAAGCGGATTTCTCGCCATATTGGCTGTGGTATTTGCTATGTGTCGCTTATAATCATCCATTGTCTTGGTGCCGTTTGCGAGACCTTCTCTAAGATTCGCAGAATCCTGTTTGAACTGGAATCCGCTTGCCGCTGCGGTAGCTGCT
>ULNC01006127.1_pt1 | contig 16111 bp, 9 predicted proteins | sample 1951841 | NCBI WGS metagenome assembly ULNC01 (sample SAMEA4835569, study PRJEB28245) | human gut metagenome | biome: gut microbiome; material: fecal sample | place: Denmark | collected 2008
TTCGGAAAGTTCTCTTGATTTACCACATTTGTAATATCCGATAACTGATTGAAACCGTTACTTGCGAGATTCAATGCTTCCAAACCGACATAGCTATCATCTACTTTACCACCTAATTTTATGAAGTTTTCAGATAATTTTTCCAAACCTAAAGCATATACGGACAGTTCTTTCAGATGCTTCAATTCACAGATTTCTTCACCTAAAGAAATGTTACGGATTTGCCAGTTTGCATTACTTTGAATAGTGAATGATTCTAGATATTTTAAATGACGAACTTCTTTAGGAAGTGTTTCACCGTCCTTTAAATCGATAAGCATGAATTGTACAGAGCGTACGCGACCAATAGCATTTTTATCTCCGTTAGGAAGTTTGTCAGTCGCTTCCCAAAGTTTTACATAATTCCAACTCAGCATACTTTCACTACTATCAAAATTTATCATGCTTTGAACTTTTTCATTGATAGCAAGAATAGCGATTGAGTCACCTGCACGGTCATCTGTAATTCTCAAAGCTGGTTTTTGTTTTACAGTTAAAATAACCTCACCGGTAGGATTACCTTCATTATCTATTAATTGTTCGTCCGCATTTTTTGGTAATAAACGGATTTTTGCAACGCGTGTACAAGGAACTATATTTGCTTTCCATTTAAAACGTACTTTAACTGTACGTGGACGATAGCCCCTATCCAGGTTTATTTCCAAATCATCAGCTTTAGGCATTTCAATCCATCCTGTTCTATCACTCTCTAGCTCATTTTCATTGTCTGCATCTGTTAGGCCTTCAAAAGAATATTCTACATTGCTATCTATTTTGAAAGCGACATTAGCAGAGATGACGGCATCGAAATAACGATCATCATATCTGGCTGAACTTTCTATTTCTACAGTTGGTTCTTTTAATATGATTTGTTTACCATATCCAAACTGAATAACTCTGATTGACTTTGATTCTTGTCCCTCTACAGAAAAACGTATTTGTGCTTCACGTGATTTTTCTGACAAAGTAGAATCAATAGCCAAACTACAGTCCGCCGAACCCAAACCATTAGCAGGGGATATGGATATCCAGGGCTGGGATGAACTTGACACCCAATTGCTATTAGATGAAACAGCAATCTTTTCTGTTCCTCCTTCGGCAACGATTGTGATTTCTTCTCTATCGACTGCAATGCCACCGGGGATTCCTATTTCATCGTCATCTTTACATGAGGTCATAAGCCCCATGCAAAGAATCAGTCCTAATGTTATTTTATTTAAATATTTCATTAATTGGATCTTTCTTATTGTTTATCGTTTAATATCTAAAGCATCACAACCGCGAATGTCCTGCGTTTTATCATAAATCAGCATATACATGCCTGCTTCAATGTAGGGACATATACTGGTGAGGTCAATAGAGATATTCGGATTGTCTTTAATATCCAAAATCCAGAGTTTTGGTGTCATTTCCTCATTTACTTTACGAATATCGTTTGAACCAATCTGTAATTGAAGAAGGCTTGGGCATTTTGTGATTCCGGTCGGCCAATCACGTAGACAACGTTCACCGGTAGCACTACGTTGATGACGAATACCGAAAGCTTGCAACACACTACTGTTCAGTGGTTGAGTTGGGAACTCAGAGAAACGGTTGAAACTTACGTCCATATTGGTTAAGTAAGGCAAAGTTGTTGCACGGAAATCATCGGACAATTCTGTCAGTTTATTAAAACGTAAGTCAATAGTGCCTAACAGATATGTGTTCTTAAATTCCTTACCGTTTCCTTCTTTACTGGACAATGAATATTGAGGAATTTTCTCTAATAAGTTATTATTCAGCGTAATCGTAGTGATCGGTGAATTTGCTTTGAATAACTCAGTAGGGAATTTGCTTATTTGATTGAATGATAATGTTACAGTAGAGGCATTAATTCCTTTATAATCCTTCTGATCTTCAGGAGCTATGTTTTCACCACTCTCACTGCCTATTTCATTATAAGAGAAATCTACTGATCCCATTACATATACCGAACCAGCATTAAATATATTAGGAATATATTTCAGCTTATTATGAGCAAAACTTAAACTTTCTACTTGATCAGTAAAGCCACAAAAGTCTTTTGGAATTTCTGTGATTTTATTGTAATTCAGATTTAGCTGAGTCAATTTAACATCTTTTCCAAAAGGTTGTAATGTTTCTATTTTGTTAGCCATACAATCTAGTAAGCCTAATTTTTCCATATTAGGTAAACATTCTTTTGGGAAATGTACCAGATTATTATAGCTCATATAAAGAATTTGGATTTTTTTTGCAGATTCACACTTATTAGGAGTAGCTAATCTTTTCCAGTCTTCAGTTAATTGCTTACCAGTGCCATCTTTTTTTCCATTTAAGCCGTCAATACCTCTACAACAAGCTATATTCAGTACTTGCATTTCTGGAATCTCATATAAAAATTCCGGTAATGTTGTCAACTTGGGACAGTTATACAATTCGATGTCTGTCAATTCTGTCATCTTTTTCCAATCCAATTCGTCTGCTGTATACTTTTTAGCATATTCAGAATTTGGATCTATCCAGTCTGTACAGATATTCTCAGCAAGGAGCGGGGAATTACCCATATAGAATTGCTGTAATTTTGTAAGACGCATTACAGCTTTTGATACATGCGTAATCTGGTTAGTATAGTTCCCTATTTGCGTATCTTTCAAATGAATGCGATTGTCCTTTTTAATAGCTTTCATTTTAGGATTGCGGTTAACTGAGTTTTGTAACAGTTCAGACATTTCTATACGCGGATCATAATCCAGAAACATTTCTTTGTAGTTCATACGTACTTTTTGTTTCTGTGACTCTTGCATATTTTCGTTGGTAAACAGTCTGCCACCTGCAGCTTCGCTATGCGAACCAAGGGCAAGAACTCTCAGCTCAGTCAATTGTCCGATAGCATCAGGTACTTTGCCTTTTGCACCAAAACCTTCAATACTAAGTCCCGTAACACGACCTTCGTCATTCAACGATACACCCGGTTGGTCACCCCACATATCCAGTTCCTTATTGAAATTCCAGTTAGTACCTTCGGGACTACCGATACCATGATATCCCCAGTTTTTACCGTCCAGATTTTCCCAAATTTCTTTGAGGGCTAAATAGTCTTTAATATATTCGGCTGTTTCAGAAAGTTTAATAGGAATAATAGCTCCTTCAAATAATTTATTATCTGTAATCGTGAATTCATCACCTTTAATATTAGTTACTGCTCCAAGAGTAGAAGTTACAGCACCTTTTTTGGAATAAGTAATGTATTCAGTAACTTGATAAGTACCTACCGGCAGCCATACTGCAGAATCACATTCTGCTGTACCAACATCCATGTATTTATCATCAGCATTGTCAGGATTTTGGTGCTCTACAGATTCTTCTTTATATTTAACTTTCAGTCCTTTGATAGTAGTGGGAATACGTGTAAAAGTATTGGTTACAGTTACATCTATAATAGCGATATTACTAAATAGGTACTCCTTTTCATTATTTGAATTAGCACGTGTAGTGAGTCCCTCTTTGATAAGTTTAAAAGTCACATTTCCGCGAGCTTGTACATCTGCTGTTAAATCTTTTATGGTTAACCCACGTGAAATAACAGAAAATGTATCATTATCACCGGCAGATATACCAATGATAACCTTATCCAATTTGTCAAGCAATTTATAACTTACAATTTTATAATCACCTACTAACAATTGTAATTTATCACTGCGCATACCGTATTCGGCACTTTCTTCGTTATAGGCATTTAGTACAAGGGTTTGAGTAATACTCTTGCCATTGTATTGCATCTCTACTTCAACTTTTTGTGCTTCGCCTAATTTGCTTAATTCATTTGAAGCACGGGTGGTTGTAGTACTTGATTCGGTTACTTCTTCTTGTATATAGGATGCTGATTTATAAATCTTGAATTGTACATAGCCATATTGACTTCCCTGTAATTCATCTTTATCATCAGAACATCCACTTGCCGCTACACCTAATAATAGGGTAAAAAGCGGTACAAGAAACAGTTTCCACTTTATAGTTCTTTTTGACTTCATTTATTTTTTCTTTTCTGTATTATTGTTACAGTTATTGCTTATATTTTTTCGTATTACGTAGTTTTATAACAAAAAACTACGTAATACGGGAATATTTATTCTGCGGCTATCTCAATTATACAAAGCGCAAGTGTCTTACCATCTTCACCTTTAACAACTAATTGATAATTTCCTGAGTAACTAGCAGGATTGTCAAAGTATATTCCCCAACCTGTAATTTGTATAGATTGCCAGTTTTCATCGTATCCTGAACCCGTTACTGTTTCTCCATGTACGTCTGAAATAGATGAATTTTCTGTTACATACTGTCCTGTTGCCATACCAATACCTTCAACGCATAATACCATTTCATTACTTGTGCACATTTCAGATAAATCTTTAGGTATAATTGCTTTCCAAACATTATTATTTTCTACATTATAATCGCTAACATTTTCTGACTCTTTTAAATCTTCAATCCGAACAGACATCATCATATTTGATTCTATATCCATCATACCATCTCCTGGCGTATAAGCGTATTGAGCCTTGAAAGTGATTCTTTCTGCTTGTATTTCTTCTTTTTCTTGTTTTAATGTAGACATAATATTTGTATTGTATATATTCTTAATATCTCCATCTTTAAGAATATTACCTGCTAAATCTTCTTTTATTTTGTCATAAATAACTTTTGGGAATACCATTACTATGGCTTCTCTTTCATCAGCTCCTTCATTACTTTCAACTGTAAGTGTTATTTTATCTTTATTCTCTCCTGTACCAATAACACTTTGTACCCAATCCACATCTCCATCATCACTAAAATCATACGTGTATGCTCCTTCAGCACTATTATAAGTTTGTACAAATTCAATGATATGAAACTCATCATTGCGTGCTATAATAGTTGATACTAATTCGCTACTTGTAGTTTCACCACTAATGATGCTCTGTCCGTCAGGTTTTACTATTACGTTCATGTGAGTAGGACTAATGCCAATAGCGTCAGCCTGTACTCCTTCATAAATGAGGGGTATTTCAACTTTACGAATCTTATCTGTTTTCGCAGTTTCAGCATCTGCTGTAGCGAAAACTAATACACCATTACCTTGTGCAATTGGATATTTTATGTTTAAGCCTTCTTCATTATCTGTATTAAATGTAAATTCATACATTCCGGTTTCTTCATTAATACGATATGTTAACCATTCCGGATTAGTAAATCCAATTTCCATACCGTCTTCTGCTTGTGCTTTAAGTGATGTGTAGATTGGTATAGAAATGTTATTTCCTTTAATAGTTAGCGGGTGCTCGGCATCATATACATTACCTTCTTCATCGGTGATAACCAAATCAGAATATTCTTTCTTTGCACGTTTGATTTTATATATTACCTGAGATTTTTCTCCCATTTTCAAAGTAATTTCAGCAATGGCATCGTCATTGTAATTCTGACCATCGGCAGATACAGCAATTTTGATGGTTTGCTTACCTGCTTTTCCAGACATGATACTTTCAGATATTTCACCATTTATAAATTTACACCATCCTGCATTACTGGATATTTCCCAGTCCAGATTTGCTTCAAAAGAGATTTCTGTGGTTTCATTTGCTCCACAATTGGTTTCTTTTAATTCAGGGAATACAGGAGCGATAGGACCACCGTCTTCTCCATCATCGTCTGAACAACCTGTGAATGACACAATAAACATCATAGCTAATGCCATGATCCAACTCATACTTTTTAAATTTAATGCTTTCATAATTGTATGATTTTAAATGTTAATATCCTTGTTCTTTTAATTTTTCGGCCTCTGCTTCACTAATCCATTCGATTACATTAATGAAAGTACCTACTGTACCATATTCCGAACCATCTTTGTTATCGACACTTACTGTAACGAATTGTAAAAGGTAATTCTCGCAAGTTCTATAATAAGAAGTATAGCTTGTAGGCTGATTCAATAATAAATTGCCATTACCGTAGATAGTTCCGAAAGCTTCTCCTGTACTACCGCACACTTGCTCTTTCATTTCAATCAGTGGTTTAAGCGGGTCTTTGGTATTGAACTTTATCTTTGTATCATATCCATCGTAGTAGATGCCGTGTAGGATAATTGTATTTTCTTCTTCCGCAACGTCGGAAGTAATCAGACGCATATCCACATTTTGATTAGGTATGTCGTTACCGCCAAAGAAAGTAGAAGTAACCGTGCAATATCCTGTAAAGTTGTTGATGTCGAACGGACAAACTTTCTGCAGTACAACTTTAGTTTCGGTGCCGTACATTTCCCACTCGTTAGATTCGGGAATGATGAGGTGCAGGGCAAATCCTAATGAATCGGTAGGCTCGATACTCTCATAGTTACCTTGTACTTCCACATTGGCTGCCATTTCACCGGCTTTGATAGTCACTGTATTTGAAAGGAGTTTATAGTGCTTTCCTTCGACAGCGTTGCTCTTCTTGTCTAATATCTCGACAGCGAAAGTACGATCGTAATCGGCAGGTACAGTGGCTGAAACGGGGACATTGAATATCTCATTGCTTTCTTGCACACCGTATTGGTAGAGCGTGTCGGAAAACATAAGATAATTAGGCCCGCTGTATACCACCTTGTCCTGTTCGCATCCGACAAGGGCTATCAGTGCAGCAACGGCTGTAATACATCCAAATAATAATTTTTTCATTATCGTATGTTTTTAGTCTTATTTGTTACTTTCATTAGGTTCCACTTCCGAGCCCGGAGCATCCAGTTCGTGCTGAGGTATCGGCCATACGAACATAGGATCGTCCGCTTCCACTTTCAGACTGCTGCCGTTGGAAAGTGACTGGTCTTGCGGTTCACGTTTGAAGCCTTTGTGCCAGCGCTTCAAGTCTTGCAGGCGGAAACCTTCCATATAGAGCTCTTTTACGCGTTCTTCCTCAATGACTTTCATTGCGTTTTCTTTGTCACCCATAGGGGTAGAACCACCATACGTAGCATAACGTGCCGCACGGATAGCGGTAATGTCTTTTCCTGCTTCAGCGGTCTTTCCTGATTGTACGTATGCCTCGGCACGTATCAGATATTGTTCCGACAAACGGAGTACTTTCGGCATGGTAACGTGAAGAATCTTGTAGTTGGTGAACTCTTCGTTACCGAAATACTTAATCAGCAACGGCCAGGTAAGTCCGTGGCTGTATCCGGTAGTGAAAGACTGGAAGAAAGTGGAAGCACGCAAGTCATTTGCATCGTATAGATTGATAGCCCACTTTGCAGGAACATAATCCGGACGCAGAGTGGTGTAATCGTAGTTCGCAAAAATAGTTCCTAAACGGCCGCCATAGGAGTTGATAGTGAAACCAACTTTCCAGATAGCCTCGGTGGAGTGGTCGTTTGTCCACATATATTTATAATAGCTGATGCCGGAAGAAATCTGCTGTGTACAGCTTGACAATGTGTAATAGCCGCTTTCAATAACCTTGGTAGAGTATTTGATAGCTTCGTCCCACTTTTTCATGTAAAGAGCTACACGGGCACGCAATGCGTAAACGGTGTATTCGTTGAAGTACGGAGTATCGTATAATGCACCGCTGAAATCTTCTTCAAGTTCCAGCAAATCGGCTGCACGGTCGAGGTCGTCCAATACAAACTGATAAGAGTCTTTTAGTGAAGAGCGTTTCATTTCCTCATCACCGCGATAGTGTTGGCTAAGGATAACACCCAGCTGCTTGGCGGCATCTTCGTCGCTTTCGTATGCCTTGCAGAACAGTTTAATCAGTTCCGAGTAAGCCAATGCACGAGCGAAATAGGCTTCACCGCAACACTGATCCAATTTGTCGAGGGCTGTATCGTCCGTTGTGTTCTTTCTTACATTGTCTACTCTGTCGAGCAGGAAGTTACAACGGTTGATAACTTCGTACAATGAACCGTATACGGCTTCAATATCGGTATTGGTAGCCAGGATGTCTTTCCAACGCCAGATATCGCCGTAGATATTCGTATTGCCGTTTATTCCATAAACGAGGTCGGTCTGCAAATCGGGCAACAATGTAAGGTTACCGGAGTACAGGTATTTGCTCTTGTAAGCGTCGTAAATACCGATAACAGCCAGGTTTACATCGTCTACCGTCTGAATGGCCTGGTCGAAAGGCACTTCGTCTTCAGGCAGTTTGTCCAAACAGGAAGTAGCGGACAACATCACGGCAGCCAACATTATATATAATCTGAATTTTTTAATCATCTTTCTTTCTGCTTATAATATTAGAATGAAACTTCAATACCCAATGTGAACTGGCGTGATGCCGGATATTGTGCTCTGTAAATATTGCTTGCAACTTCCGGGTCGAGTCCTTTGAAACCGGTAAAGGTCAACAGATTCTGACCTTGCAGGTAGACACGTGCGGATGTGAAGAAGTTGGTTTTCTTCAGCAACGGCTGAGGAAGTGCGTAAGCCAGCGTCAGGTTCTTCAAGCGAAGGAATGAAGCGTTTTCGAGGAAACGGTCATCGAGTTGGGCAACCACTCCGTAACGGGGAATGTCTGTAATGTCACCCGGCTTTTTCCAACGGTCGTACAACAGGCGTCTTGACTGGTTGTATGCGCTGTACAATCCGTTGCTTTCTTCGAAGAAACGGTCGTTGTTCATTACCCAACGGTCGGCCATCCAGCTGAATTGTGCAGATAATGACAAGCCTTTCCAACTGAAAGTTGTTCCGAAACCGCCGGCCCAAGGAGAGTCGAAAGTCTTTCCGGTCATTACTTTGTCTTCTTCGCGGAACTCGGTGGTTATTTCACCGTCTTTAGTGTACCACAAGGCATCACCGTTGGCAGGATTTACTCCGGCATAGCGGTTCAGGAAGAATTCGTGTACCGGGTGGCCTACTACGTATTTCAATCCGGTAGTAGAGTTCACATATTCCTGTACACCGTTATAGAGTTCTACGAGCTTGTTCTTATTATAAGATACATTGACATTCAAATTCCAGGCAAAGTCTTTGGTACGGATTACATCACCGTCTATTGAGATTTCGACACCACGGTTTATCATTGCGCCGATGTTTTCCCAACGGGAACCTTCGCCGGTTACGGCGTATGATTCTGGAACGTACATCAACATATTGCTTGTCTTCTTATGGTAGAAGTCAATGTTCAGGTTGGCACGGTTGAAGAAGCCCAGACGCAGACCGACATTGTTTGCCCAGGTCTGTTCCCAGCCTAAATCTTCATTTCCGCTCTGTTTCGGATAGATTCCGGCTTCGTCATTGTAGTTAGGACCGCCGGCAACCAATGCCAAGTGGTCGTAATTGGGTATTTCCGAGTTACCGGAAGTACCGGTACTCAATGCAACTTGTGCGCTGGTAAGCCATTCGATGTCTTTCAGGAAAGCCTCGTGCTTAACATTCCACATGAAACCCAACGACCAGAACACACCCCAACGGTGGTCTTTACCGAAACGTGAGGAGGCATCGGTACGGGTGGCAACTTCTGCGTAATACAAATCTTTATAATTGTATTCACCACGGAAGAAGAATGACAGGTATGAATAAGAGTCATTGGAATCCGCCCATGAAGAAGCGCGTGTACCGGAAGTTACATTCGTTAATTTGTCATTGGCTTGCCCGCGGGTAATTACCTGGAAGCCTGTTGACTGATAGTCCACCGCTTCTTGTCCCAACAGGAAGTTGAGCGAGTGGTCATCGTTCAATGCCCAACGGTAATTGACGGTAGTAGTTTCACTCAATGTAAGAGCGTCTGAGGAGTTACGTCCGGCAGAACCGTTTCCGTCATTAATAATATAGCTGGGATATGACCGCATGAAAGCCGTAGAGTGAGAGTAGTCTGCACCGAATTGCGTATGAATGGTCAGGTTCTTAATCGGAGTAATGTCTGCAAATACGGTAGACAGTACTTTATACTTCTTATAATTAACCGGATTGTTGTTCATCCACTCAATAGGGTTCTGACCTGTTCCCGCCCAAGTTCCGTTGTTTTCGGAAGCCAAAGAACCGTCTGCATTGTACGGGTTCCAATAAGGCAACATAAAACGGGAACCGGAAATAGGAGTATAGAGCGCCATTTCTCCCTCTTCCGCCTGCTGAACTTCTTCGTAAGCGGCCATGGTGTTGGTTCCGATTTTCAACCAGTTGCTGGCTTTTACTTCTGCGTTGGCGCGCATATTGTAACGACGGAAAGAAGAGCTTTGGGCAATACCGTCCTGATCGTAGAAACCTCCGGAAACGTAATAGTTCAAGCGTTCGGTAGCGCGGTTTACAGAGAGTTCGTAGTTCTGCAGCGGAGCGCGGTCGTTAAATACTTCATTCAGCCAGTTTACATTGGTACGTGAAAGGATTTCATAATCCTGTCCGGTATCCAGACCGATTTCTTTCTCAAACTGAATACGCTCGGGAGTGTTCATCATTGTCCAGTTGTCGTTAGACGCCAACTGTGAGAAACCGTACTGAGCACGCAGCGTTACTTTAGCCTTATCCATTGCCAGACCGCGTTTGGTAGTGATTACAACCACACCGTTTGCGGCACGCGCACCGTAGATAGATGTTGAAGAAGCATCCTTCAACACGGAGATAGATTCGATATCTCCCGGGCTGATTGTGTTAAAATCCGAACTGGAAATAGGTACACCGTCCAGAATAAACAACGGGGATGTACCCGAATTGATAGAGTTAGTACCGCGAATCTGGAATACCGCCGCTTTGCTGGGCTCTCCGGAATTGGAGATAACTGACAAACCCGGCGTCTGTCCCTGCAATGCCTGGTCGAACCCGGCTGCCGGTACATTTTCCATTTTTTCCGATTTTACGGTTGATACAGAGCCGGCAATCGTCCCCTTTTTGCGGACTCCATACGCTACTACCACTACCTCGTCTATTAACGCGGCATCCGGAGCAAGACGAACATTCAGCGTACCGGTCTTGGCGCTGACTTCATGTTTTTGCGATTGCATACCGATGTACGAGAACAGTAAAGTGGCTCTTGCCGTACCTTTAATCTCAAGACTGTAGTTACCGTCAACGTCGGTTACTACACCATTTGTGCTTCCCTCTTGCAAAATCGACACACCAATCAACGGTTCATTATCCTCTTGGGAAATGACCTTACCTTTTACAAAGAATCCTTGTGCAAAAGCAGATTGAATAGTCAATAATGTAAGAAAGACAAACCAAAGAATTGATTTTCTCATCCTTGTCTTTAAATTATTATTGATTAAAATTAAAATTGATAAATATGCTGTTGTAGAATTTTTGGAATAGTCTTCTTCTTAACGTGAAATCTCATCACGCTTTTTTACGTTTCTCCAAACAAAAGATAGACTATGTACAGTATTGTATTTCATTTTTTTAGCTGAAAATAGAATCTATTATATAAACCGTTGCAAAGGTATTAAATAAACTAACAGCATCATTAATAAAATAGCAAATAATTATGTATCGAATTGTAAGTTTATAAAGGGCTTATGTTATTAAAAAATAGAAAAAGGACAGATGATTATAGAGTGTATATCGAAAAGATAAAAAAATAAGTGATATAAAGTGTGAAAAGCAAATGGATGTGTGACAATATGTTTGTATAAATATGTAAGGTTAAAAAGTGTTTCGTTTTATCGCTTTCCCCATAAATTCAAATTATAGGTTGCTTCTACCCGTTTTTCAATATTATCGGGTAAGGCAGGGAAGAAATCCATGCCGGTAATACGCTCTACTTCATCCACACTATTAACATAAGTATCTAAGGGATGATTTCCTGATGTATTTTTATAAATAAACCCGATAGCTTTAGGCGGATTGCTGTTTGTGCAGAGTATTACTTTGAAAAAGGCTTCAGGCACGGTGATTTTATGCTTCTTACCGATAGTACGATGCTTTTGCCGATAAAGGACAGGTCCGCAAACAATATAGATTTTTCCTTCTTTCTTCGCCCATAAGCGACAGGCTTCTTCCAACTCTTTCCAGTCGCCTCGGTTCAGATTGTGATTTTGAGGACAGATATTGGTCATGTAGAAACTTTCCTGCATGGCTTTCCAATGCCAGCGATTATCGCCTGCAGGACACATATGTCCTCTGTCCATGCCGCTGCGTTTATAGTCATCGGTGGTTACGGCCTGGCTTTCGGGCAGGTCGGGATCGGGCATGAATTTGTCGGTACGGCTTTCACATTCTATCAGTTTTTCGGGAGTAAGTTCCCAGGCTACCCAGTTCGGTATTTTTGTTTCTTTGTTATAAGACACTGTATATCCTTTACGGTACAATATCTGCTCCGGTGTGTTTTTTAGGGGAGCGGGGTAGAGTACGTTCTTTACGGATATTGCTTCGGTGGAGGTTGCTTTTACCGGTGTTTTTTCACTGAGTTCCGTTACGGCAGCAGGAAGATTAATATGCAAGGCTCCCGCTATGGGCTCATAGCAGATGCAGACGATGCATATTAATATAATCAAATAGAGTAATCCTTTGGATTGCTTTTGTTTTCTTCCTTTTTTTCCTTTTCTTGCCATAATGGATAGTGGTGAACAGACTTTTATAGCAATTGTTTTGCTTTTTCCAGCGCTACATTGATGTTGGGACAAATATTATCTTTTCCAAGCAATTCATAAAAGCCGGATTTCTCCAGGACATTATGTACTTTTTCGTTAACGCCGGACAATACAATCGTAATTTTCTCTTTTTGAGACATCTTACAAAGGCTTTCCAGATTATGGATACCCGTAGAGTCTATGAAAGGAACTTTACGCATACGTATAATACGTACCTTGGGACGGTCACCGAGTTGCGCCATCACCTCCTCGAATTTTGTGGCGATACCGAAAAAGTAGGGACCGTTGATTTCGTACACCTCCACGCCTTTCGGTATAATCAGATGCTCTTCGCTTGTGGTAATATCCGATTCGGCGTTCGGATCTATCTCGTCTTTGATAACCGATATTTCGGTTGTCTCCATGACACGGCGCATGAAGAGTACGCAGGCAATAACCAAACCTACTTCGATAGCGATTGTCAAATCGAAGATAACCGTCAGGAAGAAAGTTATCAATAATACGGTGACATCCGATTTGGGGTTCTTCATCAATGCCCTGAATACGCGCCAACCACTCATATTATAAGATACGACTACCAGTACGCCTGCCAGGCATCCCATCGGAATGTATTGAGCCAGCGGCATAAGCAGCAACAGAATCAAAAGCAGCACTACCGCATGCACTATGCCGGCTACGGGCGACTTACCGCCATTATTGATATTAGCCATTGTACGGGCAATAGCGCCTGTAGCGGGAATACCTCCGAAAAGCGGAGTAGCCATGTTGGCAACACCCTGAGCTATCAATTCGGTATTGGAGTCGTGTTTGTCACCGATAACACCGTCGGCTACGGTAGCCGAAAGCAAGGATTCTATGGCTCCCAATACAGCAATCGTAATGGCAACGGGGAATAGGTTCTTAATCGCTTCCCAGTTCAGTGCGGGCATCACAGCGTCGGGAAGTTCGGCTTTAATGCTGAAACGGTCGCCAATGGTGTCGATGCAGTCGATGCCGCCGTACATCTTCATCAGATAAACGGCTACGGTCACTACGATAATGGCAATGAGCGAGCCGGGAATCTTCTTCGAGAATTTCGGAGTAATGGCAATGATAAAAATACTGGCAATGCTGACAGCCGTATTCCACCAGTTGACAGTGTCGAAATGACGGAAGTAGATTATCCACTTTCCCACGAAGTCTCCCGGGACTTTTTCCCCGCCGAAGCTCAATCCGAATATATCCGCAATCTGAGTGGTAAAGATAGTAACGGCGATACCGCTTGTAAAACCTACGATAATGGGATAGGGGATAAATTTAATGACTGCCCCCAGCTTGAATATTCCCAGAAGAATAAGGATGACGCCCGCCATTAACGTGGCGACAATCAGCCCCGCTTCTCCATATTGCTGGATAATGCCGTAAATAATAACGATGAACGCACCGGTAGGGCCGCCAATCTGAACTTTACTTCCTCCTAACAGTGAGATGATAAAACCGGCAATGATGGCCGTAATAATACCTTTTTCGGGCGATACGCCTGATGCAATACCGAACGCAATGGCAAGCGGTAAGGCAACGATACCCACAATGATACCGGCCATCAGGTCTGCCATGAAAAGTTCTTTTGAGTAATTTTTTAAAGCCGTGTACAGTTTTGGCTTGAATTCGAACGCTTTCATTTTATTTTAGAAACTTTATTTTACCTGAAGTTGTGTCAAAATGAATTTCAGTTATTAAAAAGAGAGTGCAAAATTAGGTAAAATAATGCAAATAGCTATAACTATTCCATTCTTTTTGTTTTTATGTATCCTTTGGGGGAGACAGCCGATTGTTTTTTGTGGATATTTGAACATAAACAGGTTGTTTCTTGTTATTAACATCAGACTGCTTGTTATTAATTAGAGATTAAAAAATAGCCTCATTGGATTTATGGAACGAAATAGATTTTACCTATGAAGTGATAGACAAATCCAATGAGGCAAAGTGTGGTTTTATTAAACTAAATTCGTATTTTTGTCCGGTTGACATAAGGAAATACGAATAATCTATACGTAATTACATTAACTAATAAAAAAAGAATTTATGAGCAAGAGTATCAAAGGAACTCAGACAGAAAAGAATCTGTTGACTTCATTCGCCGGTGAATCACAAGCAAGAATGCGTTACACTTATTTTGCAAGCGTGGCAAAAAAGGAAGGTTACGAACAAATCTCAGCCATCTTTACTGAAACAGCCGATCAGGAGAAAGAGCATGCGAAACGTATGTTTAAGTTTCTGGAAGGCGGAATGGTAGAAATTACCGCTTCTTATCCTGCAGGCGTTATCGGTACTACATTGGAGAATTTGCAGGCTGCCGCTGCAGGCGAGCACGAAGAGTGGTCTTTGGACTATCCTCACTTTGCCGATGTTGCCGAGCAAGAAGGTTTTCCCGCAATCGCTGCTATGTACCGTAACATTGCCATTGCTGAAAAAGGACACGAAGAACGTTACCGCGCTTTCGTACAGAACATTGAGAATGCTACTGTTTTCGCTAAAGAAGGTGAAGTAGTATGGCAATGCCGTAACTGCGGTTTCATCTACACAGGTAAGGAAGCTCCTGAATTGTGTCCTGCTTGTTTGCACCCGCAGGCTTACTTCGAGGTAAAGAAAGAAAATTATTAATATTCGGCATACTTGTCTGAATATTAAAATCAGGCACGGATTACACGAAAGCTCGCGGAATGCTTTGTCCGTTGAATTCGTATAATCCGTGCTTTTTTTATTTTTTCTGTGATGTATTCTTATTTCTTCAATACTACGGAAAGCGCTTCATAGGCTTTGGAAGCGTCTTGGATTTGAAGCAGCTTTTCCCAATTGGCAACCGGTTCTACCTTATGATTATACCGTTTGAGGATATTCAATATAAGTTTGCCGTTTTCTGTAACAGCTTTTGCGGTGAAAGTGCCACACTCGTTTTCTACTTTTACGTTCAGCTTCTCTACTCCTTCGGGAGCCGCTTTGTAGCCTGCCGGAAGATTTACAGTGATATTCCATTGGAAAGTACGGGGAGCGGACATATAGATGTCGGCGGAACGTTTACGTTCCTTACCTTCAATTCGGGTCTGTTCGCCGATTAGTTTGCCTGCGGAAAGTACGTAGTTAGGACCTGCTTTTCGGATATAGCCATCCATTGTATAGCGGACATTATAAATAAAGGCTGCGCTGTCCGGGCGATTACCCAGACATTGCATCTGATAGTCGAGCAGTTCTTTGGCGTTTTCACCGTGATAGAAATCTATTTCCCATTTATAATTTTCCTTTTCCTGTTCGCGACCTTTGCGGAATGCTTCTTGGAGATCATCCGCATATTTCTTGCCTACTTCTTCGGCAAACTCTTTGTCAATGCTAAGCAGACGTCGGTAAGCGGCGTCCACATCTTCCATTTTTACTAACATCTCCTGCATATACTCTTTTTGTGTTCCGGTGCGATATTCGTTCCGGTTAACGGTGAGTAACGTATTATCAAGGTCAGCTTGTATGGCGGTAATGTTGCAGTTGTCATCGGCTGTACCT
>ULNC01002825.1_pt1 | contig 15488 bp, 6 predicted proteins | sample 1951841 | NCBI WGS metagenome assembly ULNC01 (sample SAMEA4835569, study PRJEB28245) | human gut metagenome | biome: gut microbiome; material: fecal sample | place: Denmark | collected 2008
TCGCCCAGGCGTTGCACTAAAGGCTGGCCGCCTAATTTCCAACAGGCGCGGAATTCGTTATATGGAAATTCGAGCCCCAACTTGGCCCATAAATAAGTCTGTTCGGTATCATACGATTGGCGGTCGAAAACATCTACCTCTTTTTCCGGATATCTTTCCGGGTCTCCTGCATCGAATTTGAAACCGTCGATATGATAGTCTTGTTGCATTTTCTTGAGCGTACTCCGTAAATGGTTATAAGCGTCGGGATTGCTCAGGTCATAGCAGGCACTGGAACCGTTCCACCAATCGAGAATTGCCGGCTGGTCACTACCTTTTCTTTTTACCAGATATCCCTTTGTCTTTAGATACCTGAATTCTTCGCTATCGGGTGACACAAACGGACTTACCCATAACATCACTTTAAATCCCATGGCATGAAGTTCGTCAACCATTGCTTTGGGGTTCGGAAACTTGTCCGGGCGGAAGTTGAAGTTTCCGTAATCTTTTTGCCAGTTATCGTCAATCATCAGTATGCCGGTAGGAAATCCGTTGTCGATAATACTTCTTGCATATTTCAGGATATCCTCTTGATTCTGATTATATATAAGCTCTATCCAGGTATTGTATTGCGGTTTTGAGAAGAACAGTTCGGGCGGCAATATACCGGTGGGTGGGAGGTACTTTCCGGAAGCGGCCAAGTAAGCCTCTTTTAATGTGTTTCCCGCGGTAGCGTGCTCTATTGTTCCTCTGGCGGATTCTATGCGGATTTTGCCGTCTCTCAGTTGAAACCGGAATGGACCGTCACACCAGATATAACGCCCCTTATTCGAGATAAGTAACGGGGTAGTCTGGTTATTAAAATTCTGGGTTTGTAGGTCGGCTTCTATTGTGTTATCGCAGAAAGGCATTTTATTGCCGAGATCGGTAGCTCCTCCCCACCATTTTTCATTGGGAAGGATTTCTATTTCTTTTACCTGTTGTGGCAAAGCAGTTGTAACGAGACTGAATGCCAGGATACTGAGGATTAATTTCTTCATAATATAAATATTAATGTGACTAATGCTTGATAAATTCGGAGGGTGAACTGCCGAATTGCTCTTTAAATGTTCTTGTGAAATAAGACGGACTTTCGATTCCGACAGCATAACCGACTTCACTGATTGACATATCGGTGGTTCTTAACAATTCTGCTGCCTTGTCCAACCGAATCTTACGGATGTAATTTCCCAAAGACATTCCGGTTGCCGATTTGATAAAGCTATATAATTTGGTCCTGTTCATCCCAAGTTCGAGGCAGAGGTGGTCGACAGAGAATTGCTGGTCGGTTAGATTGGCATTAACCAACTCCACTAGTTTGTCAAACACTTCTCTTTGTTTCTTGTCTTGAATCTCTTGCCGGACGTTGTTGGCGGTAGGCAGATTCCGCATCTGATGACTTTTATTGAGAAGATTGCGGACGTTTGCTTTGAGAAGTCTGGGGTTGAAGGGTTTGGGGATGTACGCATCCGCTCCCATTTCAATCCCTTCAATCTGGTCCTCAACCTGCGATTTTGCAGTAAGCAGAATGATAGGAATAAAACAAGTCTGTAAGTTCTTCTTTAGAGTTGCACACAGTTCTATACCGTTCATTCTGGGCATCATTACGTCTGAAATGATAATGTCCGGGAGACTGCGGTTACATTTGTCCAAGGCTTCCTGTCCATCAATAGCCATGATGATATTATAGTCTTTTACGAAATACTCCCTTAATATCATAAGTATTTCGTGGTTGTCGTCTACCAGCAGAATCGTAGGTTTGCCTTCCATATAGATAGCTGTGGTTTCTTCTATCTCCAATGGTTCGTACTCTACTGCATAGTTTGATAAATAGTCTTTTAGTACGAAAGTACTTTCTTCTATCTTTTCCTCTTTGGCCAGATAGGTGTCCGATATCGGCAGGGCTATGATGACTTCGGTTCCTGCATCCGGCTTGCTACTGATGATAATTCCGCCGTGGTGGAGTTCGATAAGGGATTTGACCAGAGATAACCCGATGCCCGAACCGGTATGCTGTTTACCTGTATTATTTTGCACCTGATGAAAACGTTTAAAAATGGTAGGCAGTACGGCTTTCTCCATGCCAATCCCTGTATCGCTCACTCTTATTATCGCCTGTTCGCCGGGAATCATTTCTTTGGTATTCCAGAAAGAATCCTTATAGCGGGGAACAATGTCATTCATGTATCCTTTAGCAACCTGAATGTTGATTTCGCTGCCGGCATGAGAATAGCGTATACTGTTGGAAAGAATATTCGATAGTATTTTACCGAAATGCTCCGGGTCTATCCACATCCCGATCTCCGGATTGTCAATTTGTAAGTTCACATGGATGTCGGAGGCTTCCGCCCAGCCTTTGAATTCTTCGTAAATATCGTTCACGTATTCAGGAATAGAAGTATAGGTCGTCCTGAGTTGGGCGGACTTCACTTCTGCCCGGTGAAAATCTAGCAGTTCGTTGACCATGTTCGACAGTTTGCCTGTATTATGCTTTATGATATTTACATATTTGTTTGTGCAAATGTCCTCGTCTTCAGCAATCTCATTGATAGCGTGGCTTATCAAGGTCAGCGGGGTCCGGAACTCATGAGAAACATCCGTGAAGAATCTCATTTTCATTTGTATCATTTCCTCTTTCTGTCGTTCCTGCTCTTTCTGCATGGAAATCGTATTCTTCATCTGAGTCCACTTGATGAAGTAACGGAAACCTACGTAGAACAGTCCCAAAATGGCGAGAATATATAGGGTATAAGCCCACCAAGTCATCCAGAAAGGGGGTTGGGAGTAAATCTGCAATGCATATTGTTCATTACTCCATGTTTGCCAGTCGCCTGCTTCCACCAGTAAGGTATGCGAACCGAACGGAATTTTCTGATAAGCTACGGCTGGTTCCTTGCCTGCTTCTATATATCGCCATTCATTATCATATCCTTCCAGTTTGTAGCGGTAGCGTATGTGGTGCTGGTTACTGTAAGATAATGAGGTGAAGTTGACGGAGAAATTATTATCAGGATACTTGAGTTCAAGACTGTTGGAAAATTCGATGTCCGAGTCTACAGGTTTTCCGTTGATATGGCAACCGGTAAAGTAAACACGATATGAGGTGTTATGCGGAGTTTCGGCAATAGGAGTGAAGTAGTTCAGGCCGTGGGCTCCTCCGAAGTATAAGTTTCCTTCGTCATCCTTGGCGGAAGAGGAAGTACCGAACACATAACTTTGTAAGCCATCGTTTGTGTCGAATACATTGAAGCGTTTTATCCCGTCGTCGAAGTAGTTCAGATTAAAGCCTCCGCACCATACACGCCCGAACTTGTCGACTTCGATACTCTCTATGTCGTTGGACGTCGCTCCGGCTTCTATCCCGTAACTTTCGGCTGAGTAGTCATAAATCCCGTTGGGCCTGTCTATCAGTGTCACTTTGTTAAGCCCGTTGCCCATGGTGCCTATCCAGTAAGTGGAGTCACTTCCCTTGTCGATAGGCCAGATGTAGTTACTGCTTAAACTGTTCTCGTCGTTTTCTCTCGCCAGATATTTGACGATACGGACTACCTTGCCTTCATTATCGAATATGACACGGTTGATACCCATTGCCGATGTGATAATGAGTTCATTTTTAGTTGTGTCGCTATATATGTTGTGAAGCAAGTCGGTGGACAGATTACAGGGAGCGGGTGTCCGGCTGGTATAGGTCATCGTGTTTTTCCATAGACCGTTGATCTCTTCGAAACACTCCAGTCCGGCATACGTCGTGACCCACAAACGGTTGAACTTGTCGAAATCCAGCCAGAAAATATAACCGCCGTTGATTGTCCGCAGTGAGTGGGTAACTTCTCTTGTTTTTTTATTGATAATGACGATATTATCTCTGACAGCTGCATAGATATTCCTGCTATCCGACTGTATACTTGTGATACTCGGAAATAACTGGGGAAGGTGACAATAATCCCATATCACCTCTTTTGTTCTGATATCGAAACTGCTCAATCCGCCAAACTTGCTTCCCATATATACATGGCCATCCTTGCTGTAATGTACGGAACTGATAAATTCGGAACCGATACTTGTATCGGACGTTCTGAAAGGACTGTATCTGACTGTTTTGAAAAAACGGGCCCTTGTATTGGCATAAGACACGCCTGCGGTCCAGGCGGATACCCATAGATTATTGTCCCTGTCGAGGAAGATATTGTTGATGTCACTTCCTACCGAATAGGGATTGGACGGTGAGTGCTTATGTTCCATGACAGAGGTGGACTCATTGCTTTTCCATACTTGGAAAAGCCCTTCGTTTGCTCCTATCCATACATATTCGGGGTCAACACATAAGGACAGTACCCCGCCCGGAGTATGGAACATGACCTGCTTGGCAAGTGTATAACTGCCGTCGTTTTCGATTTTATATTTAGCCAGATGTTCCTGGTAGATGATCCATAAATCTCCGTTATCATAACAAATATCCCTGACTCCCGAACCTATGTTATTATTGATATTGCCGGAAAACTTCAGTTCTCCCTCAGCGTCAACCTTGTAGGCGGACAGATACCTTTTTCCTGAAATCCAGGCATTTCCCAAGCTGTCTGTTGCCACCTTCGGGTTCAACTCGTCGGAAATATAATTGTAAGCGTCTCCTATCTTTCTGGCAGAAATGACCGGTTCCCCGTTATCTTTTTCGGAAGATTCAACCTTTACCAATCTGATTTGGTTATCCGATATGAGCCATAACTGATTACCAATGCCCTGCTTGAGCATCCTGACTTTGGAATAAAAGGCGGGATCGGGTTGAGCCTCTGTCCGGTAACTGACAAATTGCTTGGTTCTGATATCAAAACAAGCCAGTCCGGCTTCCGTAGCCAGCCAGATATAGCGGCCTACTATCTGAATACTATAAACTCTGTTATAATAGACTGAATTTATAATACCGTTTTCGTACTTGTAGGAATCAATGGAATATCCGTCGTATCGATTAAGCCCTCTATGGCTTCCGAACCACATATATCCTAAGGAGTCTTGTACGATACAGGTCACGTTATCGTGTAGCAGTCCCTCGTTTCTGGTCAGATGACGGAACAGGAGTTCTTCCTGTGCATTGCCGGTTATGAATGCACAGGAAAGAACGATAAGTGACAGAATGATTTGTTTATAATATCTCATAAGCAAAAAACGTCTGTGTTATGGACGAACGGTTATGTCAATGGTAGAGAACTGAGTGTTGTAATCATATTCACTCGCATGAATATTGTTTCCTACATTGTCTTTATACCCGCTATCCGAATAGTTTTTCATACTTGTATTGGTGCCTATTACGACTACCTGATAATTACCCGGTTGCGTATACGTATATTGATATTTCAATATTCCGGAGTTGTCATTGATGTTCAGAGACTGGCCTGTGGAGAACGGAATATAGTCTATATCACCATAACTTGCGGAAGCTATGTAGTAATCGCCTAAATATCCGGCATTATTACTAGGAGTAAATAAGATCTGTATGTATGACAATGTACCCATAGTTTTTCCCGTAGCTCCCTGCCAGGCGTCTATAACACTCGACAAATCAACGGAGTAGTCCGTAAACGCGGTATTGGGATTCCAGTATATGTCCCAGACGGTTTCATCTCTGAATATAACCTCCGTTTCACCGACTCCGATGCCGCCGAGGCGGATGACTACCTGAAAGGTTGTTATGTCCGGACGCTGTTCTCCCGAACTGACATCTCCCAGGATGTCTTTGTCGAATCTCATCCGTAAATTCAGCTTTTTGTTTGTTCCCAGCTTGGCGTCCGTATGCAGGCGGAGTGCTTGATACCACCATTCGGGATGAACGGATGTGATTTTCAGTACATTCTGCTGAATGGACTCGTCATACTCGATTTCGGCTTCCGAACCTATCAGGTTATCGCCACTGCCTGCGTTCACAACTTCTGCGAGATTGTCTGTAATGGAAGTGGAACCGGCGGGTGTATCGGCAAAGTTACAATTATACGGTGTAATTTCCGGATCGATAGGGCGATAATTGTTGTTTTGTAAATCATCGTTGGTTTTTCCTAGCAGTAGATAGTAGGCACTGCTCTTGTAGTCGTGCCCGTCATCTCCGGTGTAAATGGATACGGCCATTGCATTATGCCGGATACTGAATGTAACGGGTTCTCCTACCTTTACCTCTGTCTTGTCTGCACTGGCGGAGATATGTAAGCTGGGGGCTTCCTCTTCATTGCACGCAATAAATGTAGTTGCTGCGAGCAGAAGTATGAATTTAGTATAGGTTGTTTTCATTCTCTTATCGTTTTAAGTTGACACAAAAGATTAATATCCCGGGTTCTGAGTCAGGTTCTTGTTCACATCTATTTCACTCAAAGGCACGGGCAATAACATATTGCGGGATTGGATATTCTCCGGAGCTCCGGGAGTTGTGATTTCCCGTTCCGTATTACTGATGAACGGGTTGTATTGCCGCCATGCCTGCATCTGCTTTACCAGGATGCCACGGCGGACGAGGTCGCACCACCTGTCAGTCGACTCGGCTACTAGTTCGCGTGCCCGTTCGTTAAGTATTTCAGTTCTGAAGGCTGTATAATCATCGCCGTATCTGTTATACTCCCAGGCAGTTCTCACTCCGTCGTAGATATAACCGTATGCTCCGGGTTTCCAGTCGGGTACACATTCGTCTACTTCGGTAGCATAGTCGGTAATTAATTTACGGGGCAGTACATCCTGGTGCATAATGCCTTCGTTGGCGATTCGCGAACGTTTGCGCACAAGGTTGACAGCGTCGTAAGCAGACTGTATGGAGATTCCGCTCATGTCCATTCCTGAAGAAGGTCGGTAGTCGCCGGGACCGTGGTTGACTTCGTTGTATGCTTCCGCGTACATCAGTAATACGTCCGCATAGCGGAGCAGAGGTTCATCCATACCGAAGTTGGTGTAATTGTATGATGAAGGGTCTGCCAACGGATATCGTCTGAATTTGCCGATACTCCATTGAAGCCAGTTATTGTTTTCCGTGGCCTCGCTCAGCTTCTGGTCGCCCCTTGTGTCCCAATACATCTTGTAGTCCCAGCCCCATAACGTTCCGTCATCTTGTATGGTCATTCGCGGGCAGTTCCATAAACGGCGGATAGAGTCGCTCGGTTCATACATCATGCGGTGGTAGTCCGAACTTGAGATGTTATCCCACGAACCTCCGAGATTTTGGTTGCCTCTGATACCGAACATCATGCCTGTCCATGTTCCCGTATCGTCACCTGTCAATCCCTGAACACACCACAAAACTTCATCCGGTGCCTTGTCCCGGGTCTTGGCATTGAATACATCCGGATAATAGTCCACCAGTTTGTAACGTCCGCCCTGAATAACAGCACTTGAATGTTCAAGTGACTTCTCGAAATTGTCGGCTGCATTGCCTAGTATTTCTTTCCCGTCCCGTTGTGCTACGCTACCCAGCCATAAATATACTTTAGCCAGAAAACCATGGCAGGCGTCTTTGGTCAATCTGCCGTATTGATAGCCTTTTGAAGTGTCACCCTTATCCATTGTGTGACTGATACAGTATTCGAAATCCTCTATGATTTGCCGGAACACTTCTTTCTGCGGAGTGCGTGTCACCTCCAGTCCGTCAAGAGATTTGGTATCGGTCAATACCAGCGGCACATCACCAAACCACCTGACAAGGTCGAAATACAGGAAAGCACGGATGCCATGTGCCTGTCCGACATATCTTTCCCAGTTGTTGATTTTCTCTTTATTGGCAGTCACGTTGTCTATCACTGAATTGCAGTCTTTTATCACTGCATAGTGATTTTGCCACATACCGGCGATATATGTGTTCTCAGAACCGTATGTGAAGTTACTCAGTCCGCTTGCTTCGTCCCAGCTTGCGCGTTTCAGCAAGTCGTTGGGGATTTGCTTTATATTGTATCCCGTCACCCACGAATCGGATAATCTGCGGTAAACACCATTAATGGCTTGCCGCGCATCGGATTCACTGTTGTAGAAATTGTCAGTTGTCAGCTTGCCTTTGGGGTCTTCTTCCAGAAAATCGGAGCAGCCACAAATGTTCAGGCATACAAGCATTGCAATTAATATGTTAAACTTATTCATGTCCTTGTTCTTTTATGATTAAAACCCTAGTTCGATTGAAAGCGAGAAGGAGCGTGGTCTCGGGTACGGGCTCATGTCGAGTCCGGGAGCCAGACGGGCTACTGTTCCGTAACCGGTATTTGCCTCGGGGTCGAAGCCGGAGTAACGGGTCCAGAGCCATAAGTTCGTTCCGGTCAGTGCTATGCGCATTTTGGAGAGTCCCATTTTGCCGGTTAACTTGGCGGGGAAGGTATAGCCCAGGGTCAGGGTTTGCAGACGTAAGAATGAACCGTCTTCTACCAGGTCACTTCTAAGTACGCTTTCTCCCCAGGTTCCTCGGCCGTACAAAGGATAATTATTAGTGGGGGTGTTGGCAGACCATACATCTTTGTAGACACTCTTCAAGACGTTGTTGATACTAGTCGTTCCTACGAGATAGTAGGCGTTGCCGTTTACTACGTCGTTGTCGTATGACCAGCGGAAGAAGGCATACAAGTCGAAACCTTTATAAGAGAATGTATTCCCGATTCCTCCTGTATGTTTGGGGTTGACATCCGCAATCGGTGTACGGTCGTTCGAGTCGATTACACCGTCTTTATTGACATCGACAACTTTGAGTTGTCCCAATCCTAGGTTAGGGCCGGGGTATCCGTTGATGACTTCGGTATCATTGTTGTAAGTTCCGTCGCTGATATAGCCGTAGTAGATACCTACCGGCATTCCTACTCTGAGCAGGACGTCACTGGTAATTTTGGCATTAATCCCTCTGTCGTAGAATTGCTGGTATTGACCCTTGTCCAGTGACAGGATTTTATTCTTGTAGAAGGAGATATTGAAGTCCGTCGACCAATTGAAAGCGCCTTTAAACCAGTTTGCGTTAATGGCGAACTCCATACCCTTGTTCTCCATTGAACCTGCATTTTTCCAGGCTTTGGTATAGCCGGAAGTAGAAGGAATGTTTACTTGCAGTAACATATCGTCAATCCTTTTGTAGTAAAAGTCTGCCGTAATAGAGAAACGGTTATCCAATACGCCGAAATCAAATCCGATGTTGTACTGTTTCTGGCTTTCCCATTTCAAGTCGTCATTCGTTACGTTGGAAGGATAACGCCCGATTTCCACCGTGCTTCCGTTCATTACCACCTTATTATTTTCCAACTGGGATAAAGATTGATAAGAGGGAATCTGATTATTACCCGTCATACCGAAGCTGGTGCGTACCCTCAGGTTGGATATGAAATCAAACTTCTTGATGAATTCTTCTTCAGAAGCGCGCCATGCGACACTGACAGCAGGGAAATAGCCGTATTTGTTATTGGCTCCAAACTTGGATGAGCCGTCGACACGCAAAGAGGCATTTAATACATATTTATTGTCGAAAGTATAGGTTCCCCTACTGATAAACGATACCATTTGATTGCTGTCATACGTGTATTTGGGAGCGTAAGTGACCAGCCCCTTGTCTATTCCCCATATACCGACAGCCATGTCTTCGAAGTTTGTTGATTTGTTGTAGACATCTTTCATCGACCATTTGCTGGCCTCAAAAGCTCCCATTAGTGAGAAGGAATGCTTCTTTATGCTTTTCGCATATTGCAGCCGTGCTTCATATACCCAACTGTTTTCTTCCCGGTTACTGATTTCCATGCGTCCCCTTTCCGATTGCCCGTACCAGGTATCCGAACCCCAGAGCTTGTCCTGATCCATGGAATACTGGCGATAAGAGGCGCTGGTACTGAACGTGAGGTCTTTCAATATCTTATAGTTGAAGTAGATATTACCGTTGAGCTCACTATACCGATTGTTGATATTGACCTGATCGACTGCTACCAGAGGGCTCATTATGTTCACGTTACTGTAATTCATGATATCTGCCAGTCCCGGATAAAACAGGAAAGGAGAAATCTGCAAGGCATTGAGAATGACTCCCGACTGTGACCAGTCGCTGACCGGATTCTTGTCTTTAGAGGTAGAGTAAGACAGATTAATACCGATATTGATTTTGGAATTGACCTCCTGATTCAAGTTCAGGCGTGAGGTGAAACGGTCGAATGCAGACCGTTTGATAATTCCCGTATTATTCAGATATCCGAGTGAGAGCATATAGGTTGTTCCTTTGGTTCCTCCGGATATACTTGCGTTTGCTTCGTATTTTCTCGCTGTCCGGGTAATTTCATCCATCCAATTGTGTACGGACGGGTCGTTCCAACCTTTGTTGTCAATCACGTTTTGCCAGAAATTGATGAGGTTCGGACTATCGTATGTTCCGTAATCAAGCATCTTCTTTGCGTACTCTTCCGGAGATAATACTTCCAACGGAATGTTTGGATTCATATCCAGACCTCCTGTCAGACTGAACGAGAATTTAGGTTTGGTAGAGGCTGCTCCCCGTTTGGTGGTGATGATGACAACGCCATTGGCTCCTTTGGCACCATAAATAGCTGCCGCCGCTGCGTCTTTCAGAATCTCCATAGATTCGATGTCGTTCGGGTTCAATCCCAACAATGGATTATTCACCGTTTCGGTATCTTCATTGGTGATCTGTTGAGTAGGCATGGGGACACCGTCGATGACAAACAGAGGTTGGGTTCCGCCTGTGATAGAATTGACACCTCTGATTCTGAAGGTCATTCCGCTCGATAACGAACCGTCTGTCGGGATAATCTGCACACCGCTGATTTTGCCTTGTAGTGCTTGCAGAGTTTGCGCCGAACTGCTTTTGGCAATATCTTTTATATTGACTGACGCAACGGCGGTTGCAATGTCGCTTTTTCTCTGGCTACCGTAGCCTACGACTACTACCTCGTCCATTTCTGTTACTGACGGATCCAGCGTTATATTAAACTTGCGGTTCTTGCCGATAGCTACTGTCTTGGGTTTATATCCCAGATAACTGATGACAATCTTTTCGGAAGGAAGTGCTTTTAGAGTGAACTTTCCTTCTAAATCTGTAATTACGGCGTTGGTAGTGCCTTCGATATTTACCGTAGCACCGATCAGAGGTTCGCTCTTCTCATCCAACACTTGCCCTGAAATAGTTACTTGCTGTGCTAATGCTACAGTGAAATGTAGTATTAGGAACAATGTGCTTAATAGTACCTTTCTCTTCATAGTGCAGATATTAAAGTTTATAATAAGAATGAATACAAATAGACTTAAATGGTGATGCAAATAAAGCGATTTATAATATTCGGGCTTTGACTTATAGTACTTTTCTCTTGACCAAATTACAAACTTCTCTTTTAAATTATCTCCGTACGCCTTAAAATTAGGGGAGAGTACTGCTTATTTATAAATAAATAGTCCGGAAAAAGACCGGATATGAAGGATTGTATATTCAATCATTCTATTTTCTGAAATATACGGCTCGGCGTAGGCCTGAAGGGAAAAACTCGAAGGATTTAGTATTAGTGAGTTTGCGAATGTTATCATATTGGGCTATTCCCTGTTAATGTGTCGCTCTTTTGCTGATTAGTGGTGTGTGTGGAAGAAGATATTAATGATCCTGTTTGAAAATGATAATATCAGTTGCTTCTTGCCCTTATGCCAACTAGAATAAATAGTGCTTCAAATAGGTGTCTAAAATCCTTCTTTATCGTGTCCAGATTGTTTCGCACCTTGAAACATTTTGTATCTCACCGGGAAACACTTTGTGTTGCACCGGGAAACAAGTCGGGAAACGGTTGTTTCTTGCATATTTGTCTTGTTTATATGCATAAAAAGGCTGGATATAGTATATATATGCGTTGCTTTATGCGCGATTTCTTCTCTTAGTGAGAATTTGACAGTCCCGGTTGTGATGGGAATCTTAAAAATAGGACTTTTAGCGGACTTATCGGTTTCATCTATCGCCGCATAGAATTATTCGATTGGACTTTTTTTGCAAGGGCGGGTCTTCCGCCTTTATCTTTGCATCAGAAACAAGAAACAAAACGAAGTTTCTGATGTTATAAGTCAAATCAATTAATAACAATAAAAGCAATAAAGATTATGGAACCAATTTTAAATTCTCAACTTCCTGAATTCAGTGTTCAGGCTTTTCAAAACGGAGCTTTCAAGACTGTAACCAACAATGACCTGAAAGGTAAATGGGCGATTCTGTTCTTCTATCCTGCCGACTTTACTTTCGTATGTCCTACTGAATTGGTGGATATGGCTGAAAAGTACGACCAGTTCAAAGCAATGGGCGTAGAAATCTACTCGGTAAGTACTGACTCGCACTTCGTACATAAAGCTTGGCATGATGCTTCTGAAAGTATCCGTAAGATTCAATATCCGATGTTGGCAGACCCGACAGGTGCTCTGTGCCGTGCACTCGGAGTATATATCGAAGAAGAAGGTATGGCATACCGTGGTACATTCGTTGTCAATCCGGAAGGAAAGATTAAAGTGGTGGAATTGAATGATAACAATATTGGCCGTGATGCGAGCGAATTGCTTCGTAAGGTGGAAGCTGCTCAGTTTGTAGCGACTCACGACGGAGAAGTTTGTCCGGCCAAGTGGAAGAAGGGTGAATCTACCCTGAAACCGAGCATCGACCTGGTAGGTAAGATTTGATAGATCTTGATAATGATGATTATGAAGGGCCGGTAACGGGAGACGCTGCCGGCCTTTCTTTTCAAAAAAATAGAAGGAGAAAAAGGTATATGTTAGAATCTGCATTAAAAGAACAACTGAAGGGTATTTTTGCCGGACTGGAGGCGAATTTTACTTTTGATATATCGGTATCATCCAGTCATGAAAATAGAACTGAACTGGTTGAACTGCTGGGAGACGTAGCAAACTGCTCCGACCACATCACTTGTGTAGTGAATGAAGGAAGCGGACTGAAATTTGCTTTATTGAAGAACGGTGACCGTACTGGAATCACTTTCCGGGGAATCCCCAACGGGCACGAGTTTACTTCGCTATTGTTGGCTATACTGAATTTGGACGGCAAAGGGAAGAACTTCCCCGATGAGGCTGTCTGCAATCGGGTGAAAGCACTGAAAGGCCCGATACATCTGGTTACCTACGTTTCGCTGACTTGTACGAACTGCCCTGATGTTGTACAGGCTTTGAATGCGATGACAACACTCAATTCTTCCATTACGCATGAAATGGTGGATGGTGCGCTCTACCAGGACGAAGTAGATGCATTGAAGATACAGGGAGTGCCTTCCGTGTTTGCTGACGGCAAATTGCTCCATGTAGGCCGTGGCGAATTCGGCGAGCTGCTTGCAAAATTGGAAGAACAATATGGAATTGATGAAACCAAAGCGGTGGCTGAGGTGAAAGAATATGATGTGATTGTTGCCGGTGGAGGCCCTGCGGGAGTGTCGGCTGCTATCTATTCTGCCCGTAAAGGATTGCGTGTAGCTATTGTAGCCGAACGTGTCGGTGGGCAAGTGAAAGAGACTGTCGGCATCGAAAACCTAATCTCTGTTCCTGAAACAACGGGCAGCGAACTGGCAGATAACCTGAAAACTCACTTGCTGCGTTATCCGGTCGATCTGTTGGAACATCGTAAGATAGAGAAAGTGGAAATACTGGGAAAGCAGAAACTGGTAACGACTTCTGTCGGTGAAAAGTTTCTGGCTCCTGCATTGATTATTGCGACCGGTGCAAGCTGGCGTAGGCTGAACGTTCCGGGAGAAGCGGAGTATATCGGTCGCGGTGTTGCTTTCTGTCCTCACTGTGACGGCCCGTTCTACAAAGGAAAGCACGTAGCGGTAGTTGGCGGAGGAAATTCCGGAATCGAGGCGGCTATCGACTTGGCAGGTATTTGTTCTAAAGTAACTGTCTTTGAATTTATGGATGAACTGAAAGCGGATAATGTACTTCAGGAACGCCTTAAAACATTACCGAACGTAGAAGTATTTGTCAGCTCACAAACTACCGAGGTGGTAGGAAACGGCGACAAACTGACAGCTTTGCGTATCAAAGACCGCAAAACGGAAGAAGAACGTCTGGTGGAACTTGACGGAGTGTTTGTACAAATCGGTCTTTCTGCCAATAGTAGCGCATTCCGCGAAGTGGTGGAAACCAATCGTCCGGGTGAAATTGTGATTGACGCACATTGTCGCACCAACGTGACCGGAATCTATGCAGCCGGAGATGTTTCCACCGTGCCTTATAAGCAAATCATTATCTCTATGGGAGAAGGGGCGAAAGCTGCACTTTCCGCCTTTGATGACAGAGTACGCGGCGTTATTTGATAGAACCGGAACTAAAAATAAAAGCTACAAAGGTATCGTTCATGCCTTTGTAGCTTTTATTTTTTTATTACCTTTGAGGCTCATTTAATTAACCCCCAATGAGAAACATGAAAAAGAATCTTTTATTCATTTTTGCCGCTCTATTTATTTTTTCGGCACAAGCTCAGAATACGTTGAAACTGATGAGCTACAATATCAAGAATGCAAACGGTATGGATAATGTATGTAATTTCCAGCGTATAGCGAATGTTATAAACAATACATCCCCGGATGTGGTGGCTATACAGGAAGTTGACAGCATGACAAACCGAAGCGGGCAGAAGTATGTGTTGGGCGAAATTGCCGAACGTACTCAAATGCATGGTTATTTTGCACCTGCAATAGACTATGACGGAGGAAAATATGGGATCGGACTGTTGACGAAACAAGTCCCGCTTCGTTTGCAGACCTTACCTTTGCCGGGAAGGGAAGAAGCGCGTACATTGATTCTGGCGGAATTTGCCGATTATATCTATTGCTGCACTCACATGTCGCTGACCGAAGAAGACCGTATGAAATCATTAGAGCTGGTGAAGGCTTTCACTTCCTCCTCTACCAAGCCTCTCTTTCTGGCCGGTGACATGAATGCTGAATCGGAATCCGGCTTTATCAAAAAACTGCAAAAGGATTTTCAGATACTCTCTAATCCGAAACAGCATACATTCCCTGCGCCTGATCCTAAAGAGACGATAGATTACATTGCTACGCTAAAGCAGAATGCGAAAGGATTTGCTGTGATATCTGCAAAAGTCATAAATGAACCGATGGCTTCCGATCATCGTCCTATATTGGTGGAACTCCGTACTGCCGAAAAGGCGGATAAGATATTCCGCATGAAACCTTACTTGCAGAATCCGGTAGGCAACGGTATTACAGTGATGTGGGAAACCACCGTTCCTGCTTATTGCTGGGTGGAATATGGAACGGACACTACCCAACTGAAACGTGCACGTACGATTGTCGACGGACAGGTGGTTTGCAATAACTACTTGCACAAAATACGTATAGACGGCCTGCAACCCGGTCAGAAATATTATTACCGTGTATGCTCACAAGAAATTCTGCTTTATCAGGCGTATAAAAAGGTGTTCGGCAATACGGCGCAGTCGGCCTTCAGTGAGTTTACACTTCCGGCAACGGATACAGACTCTTTTACTG
>ULNC01024138.1_pt1 | contig 15349 bp, 9 predicted proteins | sample 1951841 | NCBI WGS metagenome assembly ULNC01 (sample SAMEA4835569, study PRJEB28245) | human gut metagenome | biome: gut microbiome; material: fecal sample | place: Denmark | collected 2008
TTTTCAATCTCTTTTCCCGGCAGAAGATTCCGCATGATCTTTGCCAGCTCCAAAGAAATATCCCTGTGGTATCCGGCATCTTCCTCGATCATCTCCGGCGCCTCGATCGTAATGTACGTCCCCTTTGGCCTTCCCATCGCAACGGATGCATTCTCGGTCTCGATCATCACGGTACTGACAATCACTCCATTTTCCCGCCGTTCTTCCAGAACACGGATGCCGCGCATATCTGCCTGGTCTTCCTGCAGCCGCTCCTGTGATTCGAGTGCCAGATCCGTGCGGATCGGATAACTATTTTCCAACATGCCTCTTCCTCCCCTTTTACCATATGCATTTTTGCAGAAATGGTTTCTGGAGATAGTATGTACGGCATAGATTTTTTTATGCCTGAAATTAAAAACCGCAGGGACATTCGTCCCTGCGGTTTATCTGTATTCCTCTGTTTCCGGATCAATTATTTACCAGCGTAAAGAGTTACTAACTTCTTTAAGTGGTCATACTCATCCTTAGAGTTCTTCTCAGCCTTTGCAAATAACTCAGCAGCTCTCTCCGGGTTGAACTTCGCAAGAGATGCATAACGGTTCTCACCCTTTAAGAATGCCTGATAATCGCCTGTAGGCTCCTTGCTGTCTAATGAGAATGCATCTTTGCCTTCTGCAGCAAGTGTTGGGTTGTAACGGAAGTTGAACCAGTATCCGGACTCAACAGCTAACTTCTCCTCGGTCTGAGCCTTGCTCATACCCTTCTTGATACCATGGTTGATACATGGAGCGTAAGCAATGATCAGTGATGGTCCCGGATAAGCCTCTGCCTCTGCAAGAGCCTTAACACACTGATTCATATCAGCACCCATAGAGATGTGTGCTACATATACATAACCATAGCTCATTGCGATACCGGCAAGATCCTTCTTCTTTGTCTCTTTACCACCGGCAGCGAACTGTGCGATCGCACCTGTAGGAGTAGACTTAGAAGACTGTCCACCTGTATTTGAGTAAACCTCAGTATCGAATACCATTACGTTGATATCCTTACCGGATGCTAATACATGGTCTACACCACCGAATCCGATGTCGTATGCCCATCCATCACCACCGAAGATCCACTGAGACTTCTTAGCGAGGAAATCTTTCTCTTTTAATACATTCTTGGAAGCATCGCATCCGCAAGCCTCTAATGCTGCTACTAACTTCTCTGTAGCTGGTCCGTTCTCGATACCGGAAGCAAATGTATCATTCCACTCCTTGATGGCATCCTTAACATCAGCCTTATCTGTGTTAGCTGCGATCTCATCCAGCTCGTTCTTTAATCTGTCACGGATTGCTCTCTGAGCAAGTAACATACCATAACCAAACTCTGCTGCATCTTCGAACAGTGAGTTAGACCATGCAGGACCATGACCCTTCTTGTTTGTTGTATAAGGTGTAGAAGGTGAAGAGTTTGCCCAGATAGAAGAACATCCAGTTGCATTTGCAATGTACATTCTGTCACCGAATAACTGGGTAATTAACTTAGCGTAAGGTGTCTCACCACATCCACCACAAGCTCCGGAGAACTCAAGTAATGGCTGACGGAACTGAGATCCCTTAACAGAGTTAAGTTTGAATTTCTCGATAACATCTTCCTTATCCTCAAGAGATACTGCGTAATCGAAGTACTTCTGCTCATCCTCATGTGCCTCGAATCCGGTCATTGTGATAGCCTGTACCTTATCAGGACATACGTTTACACAAGAACCACATCCTGTACAGTCGAATGCGGAAACAACGATTGCGAACTTGTAACCTGGCATCTGGTTGAGATCCTTCATCTGCATTCCTTCCGGAGCCTTAGCTGCCTCAGCCTCTGTCATAGCGACTGGACGGATTGCTGCATGAGGACATACATAAGAACACTGGTTACACTCGATACACTTGGTAGCATCCCATACAGGAACGTCTGTTGCAACACCACGCTTCTCGTATGCTGCTGTACCGGATGGAGTCCAGCCTGTCTCGTATTTCTTAACAACAGATACAGGAATTGTGTTACCCTGCTGTCCGTTGACTTTCTGCTGAATATCCTTAACGAAGTCAACAACTTCCTTGTTGTCTCCCTTAACTTCTACAGAGTAATCATCATCTGTGCAGTTCTTCCAGCTCTCTGGAACATCTACCTTAACGTATGCTGTAGCACCGGCATCGATTGCGTCGTGGTTCATCTTAACGACATCGTCACCCTTCTTAGCATAAGATCTTGTAGCTGCGTCCTTCATAAGCTTGATAACTTCCTCTTCCGGAATCAGCTTTGTCAGAGAGAAGAATGCTGACTGAAGTACAGTGTTGATACGGTTTCCAAGACCAATCTCTTTACCGATCTTTACACCGTCGATGATGTAGAAGTTGATGTTGTTCTCTGCGATGTATCTCTTTACCTGACCCGGTAACTTCTCATCCAGTTCATCAACTGTCCACTGTGTATTGAACAGGAATGTACCGCCCGGCACCAGATCCTGAACCATGTTGTACTTGTAGATGTATGCTGTACAGTGACATGCTACGAAGTTTGCCTGAGAGATCAGGTATGTGGAACGGATTGGAGAATGTCCAAAACGTAAGTGGGAAATTGTAACACCACCGGACTTCTTGGAGTCATAATCAAAGTATGCCTGAGCGTACATATCTGTGTTGTCACCAATGATCTTGATGGAGTTCTTGTTGGCACCTACTGTACCATCTGCACCAAGACCCCAGAACTTACAGTTTGTAGTTCCTTCCGGAGTAGTAACAGGATTTTCCTTAACATCCAGGGAAAGATTTGTAACATCATCGATGATACCGATGGTAAATCTCTCTTTCTCTGTGTTGTTGTATACAGCGATGATCTGTCCAGGAGTAGTATCCTTAGATCCTAATCCGTAACGTCCGCTTGTAATTGTAACCTGATCGAACTTAGATCCCTTTAATGCAGCAACTACATCTAAGTATAATGGCTCACCAAGAGAACCTGGCTCTTTTGTTCTGTCTAATACTGCAATTCTCTTAACAGTATCCGGAATAGCCTCGATTAAAGCTTCCTTTACGAATGGTCTGTAAAGACGAACCTTAACAACACCGACCTTCTCGCCCTTTGCCATTAAGTAATCGATGGTCTCATCGATGGTCTCACATACAGAACCCATAGCAATGATGACACGGTCAGCATCAGCAGCTCCGTAGTAGTTGAACAGCTTGTAGTCTGTGCCGATCTTGGCATTTACCTTGTCCATATATTCCTGTACGATTGCAGGCAGCTCGTCGTATGTAGAGTTGCAAGCTTCTCTTGACTGGAAGAAGATGTCAGGGTTCTGTGCAGATCCCATTTCTACCGGATGATTTGGATTTAATGCATTCTTACGGAAAGCATCAACTGCATCCATATCTACCATATCTTTCAGATCTTCATAATCCCATGTCTCGATCTTCTGAATTTCGTGAGATGTACGGAATCCATCGAAGAAGTTGATGAATGGAATTCTTCCCTTGATTGCTGCGCAATGAGCAACCGGAGTTAAGTCCATAACTTCCTGTACGGATGACTCACAAAGCATTGCAACACCTGTCTGACGGCAAGCATATACATCAGAGTGATCACCGAAGATGTTCAGTGCATGTGTAGCAACACAACGAGCGGATACGTTGAATACGCCCGGAAGTCTCTCACCAGCTACTTTGTACAGGTTCGGGATCATAAGTAACAGACCCTGGGATGCTGTGTAAGTAGTTGTTAATGCACCAGCTGCAAGAGATCCGTGTACAGTACCGGCTGCACCAGCCTCAGACTGCATTTCTGTAACCTGAACGGTCTGTCCGAAAATGTTCTTACGACCAGCGGTTGCCCACTCATCTGTAGCCTCAGCCATAACAGATGAAGGAGTAATAGGATAGATTGCTGCAACATCAGTAAACGCATAAGAAGCGTGTGCTGCTGCATGGTTTCCATCCATGGTTTTCATTGAACGTTTCATGAATTAGTCCTCCTATTTTTAATTAAAGTTCAAACATAAAAAACATTGAATCAGAATGTCTTCTAACTAAATAATATAGGATGAATGCACCCAAAAATCAAGCGATAGCGACAGCATTTCTTGTTTTTTTACAAATACATCTTTTCAAAGTCGCCAATCGGAACCGGACAATTGCATAAATATCCCTGTCCGCAGGTGAATCCACCTTCTTTGAGGAACTGCTCCTGTTCCTCCGTTTCCACCCCCTCTATAATAATATCTTTCTGTAAAATCTTTACCATACGGCCGATTTCGTAAAGAAGATTTTTCTTTTGTTCCGTCATGCCTTTATTAATAAAACTTTTGTCAATTTTTATGACGTCTGCAGGCATGTCTGCAAGTACGGAAAGTGAAGAATATCCTGTTCCGAAATCATCAATTGCCACACGGAATCCAATCTCGTGCAGCCGGTTCATACACTTTTCAAGGACTGCTACATTTTTTACAAGTACGCCCTCTGTCACCTCAATTTCTATATACTCCGGACGGACACTGTATTTGGAAAGCACATGCTGGATACGGTTTAAAAATTCCTCTCCGTCCGACTCAAAATGACGCCCGGAAAAATTGGTTGAAATCACAATTTTTCTCCGGTGCTGCTTGTCCCATTTTTCGAGAGTTTTTAACACTTCCTCATAAATATAAAAATCAAGCTCTGTGATATATCCTATTTTTTCGAGAGAATCAATAAACATTCCCGGCGGAAGAATCTTTCCATCCGGACGTTTCCATCGTGCCAGTGCTTCTGCCCCGTAAACACTCCGGTCACGTAAAATAAACTTTGGCTGCAGATACATCTGGAAATCATCCCGGTATAATGCCTCATAAAATTCCCCGACTATTTTTTGCTCCTCGGTACGCTGGATACGCAGGGAAGGATTATACAGGGTAATATCCCTCTTCCCGGTATTTTTTGCATTTTTCCATGCAAGATTGGCATTTTCGATCGCAAACTCGATGTCCATTTTATTGTCTTCCAGAATATATCCCCCTGCCGATATCCCCATTCCACTGTTTGGATACCTGTGATTCTGCATATTGGAAAATCTTTTATTTCTGTTGTGCAGACGATCGATCATTTTTTCCTGACTTTCATCTGCAATCAGAAGCAGAAAAAAATCCGAATACAAACGGCAGCCTGCACGGAAATACTCCTGCATAAAGATATCCTGTGCAAACATTTTAAGGACACTGTCCCCTACTTTATAGCCATAATTTTCATTGATATATCCAAAATTATTGATATCCATATACTCAATGGCATATACTTCATCCGGCTTGGAATGTGCCAGAATTTCAACCACCGCTTCACGGAATGCCTCCTGATTGTACAGCCCTGTCAGCGGATCTTTTTTCTGGATGGAACTGATCTGTTCCCGGCTTTCCGCGACCCGATAGCGCAGGGACACAAAAATAGCCATCATACGGGTCAGTTCCTGAAAAATTTCCAACTCTCCCGGCTGCCACTGCCGTTCTTCGTCCAGTGACACATAAATTACTTCCCCTGTACAGCCCCCAACATATTCAAATTTTCCAACCACAGCAGAAAACGGAGCTTTTTCGTTGTATGTATCCGTTGACTTAAGATAATTTCCCATCCCCGTTGCAAAATTGCTCCGCGAATTTTTAACTATCATATACTCCCCTGGCTGTAGTTCCTTTAGTGAAGGACTTTTCTTTGGAAACGCACTTTTCCCATAAAAAGAGAAATTATTTCCAAAATAATTGGTCATGACCATTCCGTCATTTTCGGTGTTATCCTCAAATACCATAACAAGATCCAGCTGGTATCTTTCCGTAATCCTGTTTAAAAGCATATTCAGCGACCCATCTATATTTTTGGCGTGCGCCATAAGACTGATGGAAAATGCAAGGAATTCACGGTCTTCTGCGCCCATGTTTTCCCGCCGCTCAATGTTTTTGATTCCGTTTCTGATCATTCCCACATCTTTTGCACCGGCAATCTCATATCCATTTTTGCCCCCCTGCTTGGTACGATACATGGCATGATCCGCTTTTTCAAACAGGGAACTGTATGTATTTCCATCCCCACCGTTACAGGCGGCCAGACCAATACTTGCCGAGATCCTGTAGTGAATGGAGCCCCCCGTATAAACTTTGCAGAGTGCTTCTCCAAGATTTCCGGCACGTTCCTTTGCCTTCTCGAGTGTTGTGTTCTTCATCAGCACAAGGAATTCATCCCCACCGACCCTTCCGGTCAGATCATTGTTGCGGAAAAAAGATTTGATGATATTTGCAACATCTACGATTACAGTATCACCGAATGTATGCCCGAAATTATCATTGACACCTTTAAAATTATCAATATCAATCAGAAACAATACATGGGTTCCGTCTTCTGTTCCTTCCAGAAATGCATCGGTCTCCCTTTGGATTTCCAGCTTGTTGAGCAGTTTCGTCAGCGGATCTCTCCGCACTTCTTCCTGAAGATTCTTATCTTCATCAATATTAAAACTTCTTCCGATAATCCGGGTGATCCGTCCATTATGGTCTGCAATGCTCTTGTAATAAGTTCTAAACCAGAGATATTTCGGTGTCTCATTTTCCGTATGGATATTAAACCTTGTATCCATACTTCCGGTTTTTTCCTCTGTGGCAGCTTCTTTCATAGCCTTCAGAAAAAGCTCCTGATCCGGTGGACAGAGTGTCAGAACTTCTTCATCCACCGGAAAATATTGTTCGGAATAATCGTATTGTCCCCTCAGTTCCATCAGCCGGTACGAGCGCAGCATCGTCCAGTTTTCCACATCCAGATCAAACGGATATTCCAAAGACAGCTGTTCCATCAGCTCATATTTCTGGTTCAACAGTTTCTGATGTTCTTCCCGTCTTTTTTCCTCATCAATATCCCATAAAAATAAAACCACATATGGTTTTACATCGTAATGTGCCAGAACACTGCACCGCATCTCCACCCACCGGGTTTTCCCATCGGGGCGTACGATACGAAGCTGCATTTTTCCGTTGTCATGTGTCCGGACAACATTTTCCAATACACTGACCAGATTTGCATAATCTTCGTCATATACCATTTTTTGTGGTCTGGTTTCCCGCAGTTCCTTTTCCGTGTATCCAAGTACATCCGTAAACTCTGCGTTTGCCTCTTCCACTCTCCAGTCTGCCCCACAACTGACAATTGCAACTGCGACAGGCAGATCCAACTGTATAAATTCCCTATAATCCATAGCTTTGCCCCAATTTCGTTCAATTCTTTCTCCATTATATCATTATTTCTATACATTTCCAACAAGAAAGCGTTTTTCTTCTTGAAATATATCCCATGTCATGTTTATAATAGAATTTGTGATTTTATCATAGACATATTAAGTAAAGCAATGAGGTTTTCGTATGATTAGTGCAAATAACATTACTTTAAGATTAGGCAAAAAAGCCCTTTTCGAAGATGTAAACGTAAAGTTTACCGAGGGGAACTGTTATGGTTTGATCGGTGCAAACGGTGCCGGCAAATCTACCTTTTTAAAAATTTTATCCGGGCAGTTAGAGCCAACCAGCGGTGACATTGTCATCACACCGGGACAGCGTCTGTCTTTCCTGCAGCAGGACCACTTCAAGTATGATGAGTATACCGTACTCGACACGGTTATCATGGGAAATAAACGTCTGTATGACATCATGAAAGAAAAAGATGCCATCTACATGAAAGAAGATTTTTCCGATGAGGATGGTATCCGCGCCAGTGAACTTGAAGCAGAATTTGCAGACATGGACGGCTGGAATGCCGAATCCGATGCTGCCACCCTGTTAAACGGTCTTGGAATTCCGACCGAGGATCACTACACACAGATGGCAGACCTGCCGGGTGCCGCAAAAGTCAAAGTACTTCTTGCGCAGGCACTGTTTGGCAACCCGGACATTCTTCTTCTCGATGAGCCGACCAACCACCTGGATCTTGATGCCATCGCATGGTTAGAAGAATTTCTGATCAACTTTGAAAACACGGTTATCGTGGTTTCCCATGACCGTTATTTCTTAAACAAAGTCTGCACCAACATTGCAGATATGGATTACGGCAAAATTCAGCTGTATGCCGGAAACTACGATTTCTGGTATGAATCCAGCCAGCTTCTTGTCCGTCAGATGAAAGAAGCCAACAAGAAAAAGGAAGAAAAAATCAAAGAGCTGCAGGAGTTTATCTCCCGTTTCTCTGCAAATGCTTCCAAATCCAAGCAGGCAACTTCCCGTAAGCGTGCCCTGGAAAAAATCCAGCTAGATGACATCCGTCCTTCCAGCCGTAAATATCCGTACATTGATTTCCGTCCAAACCGTGAAATTGGAAATGAAGTTCTGACCGTAGACGGAATCAGTAAAACCATTGACGGTGTAAAAGTTCTTGACAACATTTCCTTTATTGTCGGACACGATGACAAAATCGCCTTTGTCGGTGGAAATGAGCTTGCAAAGACAACATTGTTTAAAATTCTCGCCGGGGAAATGGAACCGGATGAAGGATCTTACAAATGGGGAGTTACAACAAGCCAGTCTTATTTCCCGAAGGATAATACCGCCATCTTTGATTCCGATGAGCTGATCGTTGACTGGCTGACCCAATACTCCGAGATCAAAGACGCAACTTATGTCCGCGGTTTCCTCGGCCGTATGCTTTTTGCCGGTGAAGATGGTGTAAAAAAGATGCGTGTCCTCTCCGGTGGAGAAAAAGTCCGTGTCCTTCTCTCCCGCATGATGATCATGGGAAGCAACGTTTTAATCTTTGATGAGCCGACAGACCACCTGGATATGGAATCCATCACCGCATTGAATAATGGTATGATCAAATTCCCTGGTGTCATCCTGTTTGCCTGCCGTGACCATCAGGTCGTACAGACAACTGCGAACCGCATCATCGAGTTTCTTCCGGATGGAAGCATGGTAGACAAGGTTTCTACTTATGACGAATATCTCGAAAGTGATGTTATGGCAAGAAAACGTCAGGTATACAATACAACTGCAGATGAGGAGGCAGATGATTAATCTGTTACCCTCTGTCTGTTTGGTAAAAACAGGAAACCCTCTCTGCTGGTCTGTCCAGCAAAGAGGGTTTCCTGCATTTCGAAAACTCATTTTCAACTATTTTAAAACATATCTGTAAAAATATTTCCGCTGTTATAATTGTAATTATACGTGCCGTTCTTCGTATATGTATTGGATTTTGCGGCTTCTGACTTTGCATAGGACTCTGTCATGGCTGCCTTTGTTGCCACACTGTATGCATAGGAACCGGTTCCATTGAACAGGTTCTTTATTTTCTCTGTGTCTGCACCCTTAAACGTTGTCTCATCCACCGACAGCCTGCCGGTCTTTTCATCGACCGTAATTCCTATTTCCTTTAAGGGTTTCTCATTGTAAGAAGTCTCATTTTTCATAGAACTTACCGACCGGGAAATGCGGTTCGTCGATGACTTGCCGGCTGTATCCAGCATGGAGTTGTAATCATCCGCAAAACTCTTTACTGCTTTGTAGATCTTGTCCGTATCGTAGCTGCCCCCGGAATCCTTTGTAAACACCTTGTTGTTACTGCGGGTATACAATGCCTTGGCAGAGTCTGTCAGTTCCTTGGCATCGGACTCTATCGCAGCCAGCGTCTTGGTACTGTCTTTTGACGTTGATGTGGTCGTGGCCAGATCCTCGATCGTATTTTTGGTGCTGTCATCCGACTTCGAGGTGCCCTTCGTGGAATCCATTGAAAAATAAGAGCGCATTAATTTGCCATAAGAACCACTGCGAATACTTGCATACTCACTTAAATTGATTCCAAACAGGCCACTTCCTGTGCTTTTCGAAGAACCCAGACTGGAAAATAAAGTACTTACTGACGATGAATCATACATCGAAATTCCTCTCATAGTATCACCTCTTTCACACAATTCTTTCTTTTATCCTATCGCTTTTTCACTGTTTTTACAATACTTTTGTGGTATTTTTCCGTATTTTTGTTATAATTACGAAAAGATAACAATTTCTTTTCGTTTTGTTCATATTTTATTCACAATCAGATGCTATTATAAGAACATAAAAGAAAGCAAAGTTACTAACTTGTTATTTTTTCATAATTCGCCCCATTGTCCATTGGACAATGGGGCACTCCTCTTTTTATCAAGAAATTTCTTAAATGTCTTCTATCTGCCAGTCAATCGGCTCGATTCCATGTTCTTTTAGAAACTGATTTGCCTGACTGAAATGTCTGCATCCAAAGAACCCGCGATACGCGGAAAGCGGACTTGGATGCGGTGCCTTTAAGATCAGGTGCTTTGGATTTGTAAGCATCGGTATTTTGCTCTGCGCCGGACGTCCCCACAACATATACACAATCGGACGATCCTGCGCATTCACTGCCTGAATGATCGCATCCGTAAACTGCTCCCATCCTCTTCCCTGATGGGAATTTGCCTGATGCGCCCGCACCGTAAGCACGGTATTCAAAAGCAGTACACCCTGATCTGCCCATTTTTTCAGATAGCCGTTGTTTGGAATTTTACACCCCAGATCATCCTGCAGTTCTTTATAAATATTCTGCAGAGATGGCGGAATTTCTTTCTGATCCGGAAGGACAGAAAACGAAAGACCATGTGCCTGATGTTCATTGTGATACGGGTCCTGTCCCAGAATCAGTACTTTTACCTCACTAAGCGGTGTAAAATGCAGTGCATTAAAAATATCCTCTGCCGGCGGATACACAACCGTGCGGCTATACTCTTCTTTCACAAACTGATACAGCTGCCGGTAATATGGTTTGGCGAATTCCTCACGGACTGCCGGAAGCCAGTCGTTTGTTATCATTGCCATAATTTCATTCACTCCTATCTACGCACGGAGACACCGCGGTCTGCCAGATAGTTTTTCAGATCCATGATCTCCAGCTCCTTATAATGAAACAGGGACGCTGCCAGTGCTGCATCTGCATGTCCCTCTGTCAGGGCCTCATAAAAATGTTCTTTTGTGCCCGCACCACCGGATGCAATCACTGGAATGGAAACATTGTCTGCAATCTGTCTGGTCAGTTCAATATCATACCCTGCCTTTGTTCCATCGCAGTCCATGCTGGTCAGAAGAATTTCTCCCGCACCAAGTCTGTTAGCTTTCATTGCCCATTCTACAGCGTCAAGCCCGGTATCAATACGACCGCCGTTTTTGTAAACATTCCAGCCACTTCCATCCTCTCTTCGTCTGGCATCAATGGCGACTACCACACACTGGCTGCCAAACTTGTCCGCTGCATTTCCAATCAGCTCCGGTGTATTGATTGCGGAAGAATTAATGGAAATCTTGTCGGCACCTTCCCGAAGCAGTACCTTAAAATCCTCCACCGTACGGATACCACCGCCTACCGTAAACGGGATAAACACCTTCTCTGCAACCTTACGCACCATGTCTACCACCGTTGCACGGTGATCGGAAGATGCGGTAATATCCAGAAAGACTACTTCATCTGCGCCCGCCTTGTCGTAAGCTGCTGCGACCTCTACCGGATCTCCGGCATCTCTTAAATTCACAAAGTTAATGCCTTTTACCACACGTCCGTCATTCACATCCAGACAAGGAATAATTCTCTTCGTAAACACTATGCATTTCCTCCCTGCAGCTTTGCAAAATTTTTCAAAATCGAAAGTCCAACCGTACCGCTCTTTTCCGGATGGAACTGACATGCAAATGTATTTCCGGATTCTACCGATGCATGAATTGTCGTACTGTACTGTGTGGTTGCTTTCACTATCTGTTCATCCGCTGCTTTCAGATAATAGGAATGTACAAAATATACATACGGATTTTCCTCCAGCCCAGCAAAAAGTCTTCCGTCATTCTGTAAATGCAGAGAATTCCACCCGATGTGCGGAATCTTAAGTCCCGACTGATCCGGAATCCGCAGAATCTGTCCGTCCAGCACATGGAGTCCCTCTACACCCTGACTCTCATCGCTTCCCTCAAAGAGAAGCTGCAGTCCCAGACAGATGCCAAGAAATGGCTTATTTTCCGCTGTCACCTGATGAATCACCTTGTCCAGCTCGTATTTTTTCAATTGTTCCATCGCATCGCCAAATGCACCGACTCCCGGAAGAATCACTTTGTCTGCGGTCTCAATCTCGTGAAAATTACGTGTGATCACACAGTCTTCTCCGAGAAAATGCAATGCTTTTTCCACGCTTTTTAAATTTCCAGCGTTGTAGTCTATTATTGCAATCATATAGGTCTTACTCCTAAATTAACAGTCTCCTGCCTTACTTTCTGCTATTTTTTTATCCCAGCCCAAGTTCTTTCAGCTTCTGATGCAGTTTTACCGTATAATCATCCCGCTTTCTGGTCTGGTAGATATCCAGTGCCTCATCCCCTGTCATATCATAATCTTTCAGCAGTGCTTTGATAATCTTTCCTCCGATCTTCTCCAGCTGATCTTCACAGCCATACTCTTTGGCATTTTTCTGGTTCAGGTCATAACGCCCATATGCACATACCAGTGCATCAAGTGCATCAATTTTTGAACCGTAATTATCAAATACGAGATATGCCTGATACTTTTCCGAGACAGCAGCAAGAGTTGCCAGCTGATGATAAAGCTTTTCATCGCGCTCCTTAATCGAAAGCCCCTGCAGCTTACGGTATGCTTCCACATAAGAACCCTGCTCATATTTTTCCTTTGCCTGACTTAAGTTTGCCTGATACCCCAAAAGATTTGTCACAATCATGACAAATGCAAACAATGACACTGCCATAAGAACAATCGCAATCACCGGTCCCTTTGGCAGCGGCGGTGTGTTATCCACTTCCTTAGGTTTTTTCTCCTTTTTCGGTTTCGGCGGTTTTGGCTGTTTGGGCTTCTTTTCTTTCTTCGGTTTTTTCTCTTTTTTCGGTTTTTCCTTTTTCTTTTCCGGTTCCCTTCCGGCATCACCGCCTGTACCTTCAAGTTCCTTTAAGATCTGCTGGTTTTCCTCCGAAAGTTCACTGACATCCGCTCCCTGTGTATTTCCGATGTCAACCGCCTGCTTTTCTTCCTCATCATCCTCTCCGAAAATAATCCGGGAAAGTTTCTGCCAGAAGCCGCCTTCTTTCTCTTTTTTCTCTTTCTTATTCTTTTTCTTTTTTTCTTTTTTCCCATTGGAAGGGGTTTCTTCTGCCTGTGCCGGTATGTCTTCCTGCTCTGTAAGTTCTGGAATCTTATCTGCCACTTCTTCCTGCGGATTCATTTCCGATCTTGCAAAATCACCGATGGAATCAGTTTCTTCCAAAGGTTTTCCATCTTGATCAGAAGAAAGCATATCCCCCAGATCCGATAAATCCTGATCTCCGGAAAGCATATCCATAAGATCCGAATCCGAAAGCCCTGACAGATCCAGTTCTCCATCCTCTTCTTTTGGCAGATTGCTGTCAAACGTTCCGACTGCATCATCAAGTGTATTCACCTCGAAATCATCCTCATCGGGTGGTATTGCAGTTTCCAACGGACTTTTCCCCTGAAAACCGGTTTCTTCTTCCTTTGCTGCATCCCCTGTCGAAAAATCATCCTGTGGAATATTATCGAGCAGATCATCCAGGGAAGCGTCAATCTGTGTGGCTTTTTCTTCCTGTTTTTTTTGATTCAGGCTCTCGGTATACTCCGGAATATCTTCCTTGAGCAGTTCTTCCTCAAACTCCCTCAAAAAATCTTCTTCATTTTTCGCTTTTGCCTTTTCCTTCGTTTCTTCTTCTCCAAACAATTGCTTTTCAAAATCATCTCTCAGAACCTGTTTTGCTGCCTGCTGTTCCTTCGGATGTTCCGTTTCTTCTCCATGCATGGAATTTAATAATTGATCCAGATAATTTTCCGATGAGTGGTCTCCCATGTGTTTTTCTCCATTCCATCTGTTTATTCCATAAACCTGCAAAGGGATGTGATGAAGCCATCACACCCCTTACTGTTTTGCCGGAATTTATTTGTTTCTCTTTGCAAGTAATTCATCAATGGCATCTACAAGACTTCCGATTTCAGGTTTGGTCAGCTGTGCATCTGCACCAAGCGACTCCCCTTTTCTTCTCATTTCCTCATTTACAAGAGAGGAGAAAATGATAACCGGAAGATGTTTCAGTTTGTCATCTGATTTGATCAGCTTCGTAAGACGATGTCCGTCCATCTGGGGCATTTCAATATCGGTAATGACACAATGAACGTTCTCGTCCAATGTCCCCGCCTTTTCAAATTCCTGAATCTTGTCCCATGCTTCCTGTCCATTACATGTAACAATCAGTTTTTCGTATCCTGCTTTTTTCAGGCAGTCCGTAATCAGACTGCTCAGCAACGGAGAATCCTCTGCAATCAGAATTGTATCCTCGCTCCGGCTTCTCTCCCCGATCTGTTCAATATCATTGACCCTGAGACCGGTTTCCGGACTGATGGATGATACAATTGCCTCAAAGTCAAGAATAACAACCAGTTTTCCGTCCATCTTGATCACACCAGTTGCAACACTTCCGTCTTCTCCATTAATCGTAGAATCCGGTTTGATGATCTCATTCCATGATACACGGTGAATTCCTACCACCTGATCCACATGAAATGCCACATCAAGTTTATTAAAATTCGTGATAATAAACAGACCTTCCTGTCCATCATCCTCCATGCCAAGACACTTTTTCAGATTGATGACCGTAATCATCACCTCGCGCGGCATAAAAATGCCTTCTACGCTCGGATGTGTATTCGGTACAGGAGTAACCTTCTGGTATGACAAAATCTCCCTGATCTTTGCCACGTTGATTCCGTAATGATTATCTCCTAATGTAAACTCTAAAATTTCTAATTCGTTCGTCCCTGACTCTAACAGAATATTTGTATCCATATACGTCCTCCCGCACTTTTCTGTATTGGTAATCCCTTATGTTTATTATATCATATTTTGTAAAATTTGGGGGCATTTATTTGTATTTCAGAGAATAAATTGTATCTTTTATTTCTGCATACAGTGTCTCACCCGAAATTTTATCAGCCTGGTCTTTCGGAATCTGAAACAGTAAAACCGCTGTTTTCTTCTTTCCGCCCCTGATGGTTTCCCCATAAGAGGAAAGACTTCTGGTTCCGAGCGAAGCAGTCTCCTTTATCCTGTTTTTTCCGTCAAAACATGCATAAAATGTAATACCGAGTTTTTCTGTATCCAGCCTGACCTTTTTCTTCCCCTTATTTTTAATTTCAAACTTCATCACAACAAGTTTGTTTCCATCCTCAGGAGTTACTGCAAAATAGTCTCCCTCCTGATAGATATTCTGAACCCTGTATCCTTTGTAAGAAACGGTCAGACCCGATGCATGTCCGATTGCCTCGGC
>ULNC01010214.1_pt1 | contig 15259 bp, 8 predicted proteins | sample 1951841 | NCBI WGS metagenome assembly ULNC01 (sample SAMEA4835569, study PRJEB28245) | human gut metagenome | biome: gut microbiome; material: fecal sample | place: Denmark | collected 2008
AGGCGCTGAACGAGTGCCGTAAACGTAACGCAAAGCATTATTATCATCGGCGGGAAGAGCATCTTGTTGCTTCTGCCCGTAACCTTCATAAATACGCAGAGGGTTATAAGTACGAGAGCGCTCAAAAGCTGGTTTGCCGAACCGAACAGCGGCCAGATGTTTGCATATCCGATTTTTGTAAGTACAAAGCCGAAAAGAAGCGTAATAATTGTTGAGAAATACGGATTGCAGAGAACCTTGCGCCAAGGCTTCGCGTTTTTCATATCGTCAACCGCAAACAGCTCCTGAAAGCTCATTCTGCCTATACGCGCAACGGCGTCAAGGCTTGTAAGCGCAAGTGCCGAAACGCACATTGTCATAAATACCGTAGCGAAGTGTACGGGAATGCCAAACATTTCAAAGAAGCCGGCAACGCCGCGGCTGAATATCTGGAAAGGCGTGCCCGATGCAGGTGTGCCGTCCTGAGAAGCCGCCGCGCCTGCTACGCAAAGAGCAAGCACTGCGAGCAGGCTCTCAAGTACCATTGCGCCGTAGCCGACCTTTGTCATATCTTTTTCGTTTTCAATGGTCTTTGATGAGGTTCCGGAGGATACAAGGCTGTGGAAGCCCGAAACAGCACCGCACGCAACCGTTACGAAGAGTATCGGGAACATTGTACCGAGCTTTTCGTTTGTAAAGCCGGTGAATACGGGAAGATTCATTGTGGGGTGAGCAACAAGCAGTCCTATAACCGCACCGGCTATCATACCGATAAACATAAACGTGGTCATATAATCACGCGGCTGCTTTAAGAGCCACATGGGAAGCACCGCCGCAAAGAAGATATAAACAAATGTAATATAGCTCCAAGCGTCCTTTGAGAGAATGAGCGGAAAATGCATACCGATAGCAAAGGAAGCCACCACACAAAGAAGACCGACAACGGCTTCCTTCCAGCCGGAGAGATTGAATTTCTTTTGGATAAGTCCGAATATTACGGCAAATACCATAAACATTATTGAAATGGTGCCTGCACAGCCGTTTGTATTTGCGGCGTCGGCAAGTACCGAAACGCCGTCCTTTACGGTATATGCATTAAATGTTCCTGCAACCATATCGGCAAATGCCGCTATTACAATCAGGGTAAACAGCCAGCAGAACAAAAGGAAAAGCTTACGCCCTGTTTTGCCTATGTATTTTTCAATAAGCACGCCCATGGATTTACCGTCATTTTTAACCGAGGCATAAAGAGCGCCGAAGTCCGTGACCGCTCCGAAAAATACGCCGCCGAGCAACACCCAAAGGAGTACCGGAAGCCAGCCGAAAGCCGCTGCCTGTATAGCGCCGGTTACGGGGCCTGCGCCGGCTATCGAAGAAAACTGATGGCTGAAAACGGTCCAGCCGTTTGTCGGTACATAGTCCTTGCCGTCATTGTATTTTACGGCAGGAGTCTGCGCCTTGGGATTTATTCCCCATTTTTTCGCAAGCCAGCGTCCGTAAAGCAGATACGCTGCCACAAGGACAACCGCCGCGATAAGCACAATTACAAGTGTGTTCATTTTTCTAACCCTTCTCTTAAAAAAGATTCTCAGCCGAATGCATTTTTGCAAAACAAAAAGCCCTCGTCCTCACACAGCATACCCGCTTTCGGGTAGCCCGTGCAAAGACGAAGGCTAAACTTACAAAACGTATATTTTTGCGCCGTTGCAAATTTACTTCCGCGATACCACTTTGCTTGCCGATATTTTACTGTCGGCCTCTCGACCGCCGCCCATAATGGATGGCGCGCCCCTTTAACGGTGGGTTTCCGGCTTCGACTACTAGAAAATCTTTCACCGAAGCTGCTAACAGGTGAGAGCCAAACGTGCCTTGCTGCCGTCTCGCACTGCCGACGGCTTTCTGAAAGCGGTGATACGAATAGTCATGTCCTGCTCATTGCATTTGACTGATACATTGCTAATACAATAGTCTTTTTAAAATAATTTGTCAATAATCTTACAGGACAAAATTTATTTTTGTAGAACAGAATAAACAACGGTATATTTTGAATGTTATTTCTTGTTGAAATTGCAAACAAATTATTAACAGCATCATAAAAACAGGGTGCCGAACAAAATCCGGCACCCCAAAGAGTCAAAATTAAAACCCGACAAAGCTACCGCTTATTTCGCCTTACCCATAGCTTTGACCTCGTCAAATTCATCGGTTATTTCCTTGCTCGGAGCTTTGGTGCAAAGGCTCACAACAATTATTGTGATAAGTCCCATAAGGAACGCCGGCAAAAGCTCATATATTCCGAAAACTCCGCCGAGCGGCTTTATAAGATATTTCCAAACAAATACCATTATTCCGCCGACAGCCATGCCCGAGATTGCGCCCGGGAGATTTGTGCGCTTCCAGAAAAGCGCGCATATAACGAGCGGTCCGAACGCCGCGCCGAAGCCTGCCCAAGCGAACGAAACTATGCCGAATACCGAACTGTCGGGATTTCTGGCTATAACAACGCCGAGTATCGCTATTATAACTACCGTAATTCTTGCGGCAAGCATACTCTTCTTCTCCGAAATTTTAAGTCCCAAGGTCTCGCGCAATATGTTCTCGGATACGCTCGATGCGGCAGCCAAAAGCTGTGAGTCCGCCGTGGACATTGTGCTTGCAAGAATTCCCGCCAAAATAAGACCTGCCATAAGTGCCGGGAAAACACCGTGGGTTGAAAGAAGTCCGGCTACGCGAACTATAACCGTTTCCGTGTCATTTCCGTGGAGGCTGTCGATAAGTCCCGTACCCGAAAGGCCTCTGCCGACTAAACCTATAAGCACAGCCATAGCCATTGCTATAACGACCCAAACAGACGCAACTCTTCTTGAGAGTTTAAGCTTTTTATCGTCCTCAATCGCCATAAAGCGAAGAAGGATATGCGGCATACCGAAATAACCGAGTCCCCACGAAAGAGTTGTGATTATGTGCAAAAGGTTGTACGGCTCGCTCTCGCCCGTAGTTTCGGAATATGACGAAACGAACGAAAGATAACCGGGAAGCTGTTTTGCGTTTTCCGCAACAGCCGAGACGCCGCCTGCCGACACGGTGGCATATATCAGTACAAACACAATAGCCACGGTCATAATAATGCTCTGAACAAAGTCGGTGGTAGAGGCAGCAAAAAATCCGCCCGCAGCCGTGTAGCCAACTATTACTATTGCCGAAAGCAGCATTGCGGTCATATAATTCATACCGAACAGCGACGAAAACAGCTTTCCGCAGGCGGCAAAGCCCGACGCCGTATAGGGAATGAAAAATATTATTATAATCAAAGCCGCCATACACGATAATATGTTTTTCTTATCGCGGAAACGGTGCGAAAAGAACTGCGGCAGGGTGAAAGAGTCGGTTTTATGGGTATATCTGCGAAGTCTGCCGGCAGTTAAAAGCCAGTTGAGATATGTACCTACGGCAAGTCCTATGGCGGTCCAGCCGACGTCGGCAACACCCGACAGATACGCAAGACCCGGCAAGCCCATAAGCAAATAGCTTGACATATCGCTCGCCTCGGCGCTCATTGCCGTGACGAGAGGGCCGAGTTTTCTGCCGCCGAGATAAAAGTCGGTTGAGGACTCGTTCTTTTTGGCATAGTGAAATCCGATTACGAGCATTCCGACGAGATAAACAAATATCGTCGCCAAAATGCAGACAGTTGATGACGTCATTTCAGCACTCCTCTTAAAAGCAAAAATAAAACGAGCCGCCGAGATGCTTCGGCAGCTCTCATTCCCGTATCGCCGTGTGCGATTCCGATAAAAGCTATTTTATCACACAAATTAAAATATTTCAACGATTTAATACATAAAATCGCCGATAAATTGTAGTGTTACAATTCGAACGGTTACCGAAAAGCAGCCGTCCTTGACATACCCCATTATTTCCGCTAATATGCAACTATGTGCGGTCAAGCCGTTTTCGACTTGACCGCACATTACCGTTCTGTCTTTTATGTTGTTTTTGAGTTTACGCAAATTGTGAAGAAGAGCCGTTTTTTTATTTTTCGCACAAAAAAGGCAATAAATTGTCAACAGCTGTTTCTAAGGCAATACGATCAATGTTACCAGATTTAATTTGAATCATCTTCTTGATAATAAATTCTCGATTGGCTTTGTTTTTATCTGGATCAGTATTACATATTTTTGCACCTTTAAAAATACCCATAGTACCTAAAAATATTTCTATTTCTTTTTCATACAGTTTTACAACATCGTTATTATCCATAACTCCTAATTCTCCTTTATAATATGTTATCAAATTTTCGTAACAATGTTAAAAGTTATAAACGCTTAAAACATTATCGTTTCGTCCAAGTACATTCTGCTGAATTAAGATATCTTTTAGAAACATTATTTTGAATACATAAAAACTCATTCTTATTCCCGCAACAAAATAATCTGAATAATTAGAAGTAGTTGTTGCAGATATTGAAAATACTTTTGAGCCATTTAAATGTGAACAATAATTGGATTCAAAATGGCTATATCCACTGAAATCTAAAGAATATGCCGTTGCACAAAGTACTTCCTATGTACTATTCTCTTCAAAAAATATTTCTATGCCTGATGATATTTGCAAAGCATGTGATTTGATTGTTGTAATAGACTTTGGAATTATTATTTTTTAATTAAAATCGGATAATCAACTGTTATTTTTTGCTTTGTTCCACTGACGGTATATGGACCAAAGGTGCAGTTTAACAATTCCAAATCCGAGTATAACAGGCTTTCATTATCAGCAAAATCATTCAACGGACTGTTAAACTGATAATCTGTTGATTCTTGAGTTGTCCAGCAGTATTCATTAAAAACAGTATCGTATACATAATAAACTTTATTTACCCGACAACTTTTAAGAACATACTTTGATTTATCAAATGTGACAGAGCCTTTATTCATACCATCAAATGCATCGTCTATATATTCAACTGAATCAGGGATAGTTAAGGTTAAGGATTTACAAAGAGCGAAAGCACGATTATTTATTGTTTTTACACTATTAGGAATATTAACCTCATTTAGATTGTCACAAGCATCAAACGCAGATCTTCCTATTGTTGTTACAGTATTAGGTATTTCTACTTTTTTAATTACAGAATTACCATAAAAAGCACCTCTGCCGATCTCCGTGACATCTTTTCCGTCTATTTTTGATGGAATATTAAGTTTGTCAAGGGTTTTTCCGCGTTCGGATAAACCGGTGATTTTATATGTACCGGAATCGAGCAGACTATAAGTAAAATTCAATTGATCTGTTGTCACATAATTATCGCTTGTTATTTTACCAAGATTATCCGATGTCCCGTCGGTATAGGTTATTACCAATTCGCCGTTTACAAGCTCGGTTTTTGCGATTCCGCGTCCGTCGGCGCCTTTGGTGCCCTGAAGTCCCTGCTGACCCTGCTCGCCTCTGTCGCCTTTTTCGCCCTTGATATTGCCGAGGTTGGATATGGAATTATCGGACATTGTAACCACAAGTTCGCCGTCCGGGGAGAGTGTGAGCGACTTAATTCCGATTCCGTCGGCGCCGTTTGCACCGTCCTTACCGTTCTCACCGCTAACCTTACCGAGATTTTTGACGTCGCCGTTTGAATAGGTCAAAACAAGCTCGCCGGAGGTATTGATTTCCGCCTTGGTTATGCCTAATCCGTCGGCACCCTTGATGTTGCCGAGGTTAAGAACCGTGCCGTTTGTAAGCGTTACGGTCAATGCGCCGTCAGCCGACACATCGACATTTTGTATACCGACGCCGTCTTTTCCGTTAAGTCCGCTGTCGCCTTTATCTCCCTTGTCGCCCTTTGAGCCTTTGATATTGCCGAGATTTATAACGTTGCCGTTTGAGAATGTCAGTACAAGCTCGTTATCGGCATTTATTGTAACATCTGTAATGCCTACACCGTCAGCTCCGTTTGTACCGTTGATACCGTCAGTACCGTTGATACCTGCGTCGCCTTTTTCACCTTGGACGCCTTGGTCGCCCTTGTCACCCTTTTCGCCTTGAATGCCTTGGTCGCCCTTGTCACCTTTTTCGCCTTGAACTCCCTGTGCGCCGTCATTACCTACCACTCTGCCGAGATTCACCGTGTTACCGTCGCTGTATGTTATAACAAGCTCGCCGAGAGCATTTATTTCGCTGCTTGCAACGCCTACGCCGTCGGTGCCGTTCGTGCCGTCTTTACCGTCTGCACCATTGACACCTGCGTCGCCCTTATCGCCCTTGTCGCCCTTGTCACCTTTTTCACCCTGTATGCCTTGGTCGCCCTTGTCGCCTTTTTCGCCTTTTTCGCCTTGAGCTCCCTGTGCGCCGTCGTTGCCGACTACCTTGCCGAGATTTACCGTGGTTCCGTTGCTGTATGTTATAACAAGCTCGCCGAGAGAATTTATTTCACTGCTTGCAACGCCTACGCCGTCGGTGCCGTTCGTGCCGTCTTTACCGTCTGCACCATTGATACCTGCGTCGCCCTTTTCGCCTTTTTCGCCTTGAATGCCTTGGTTGCCCTTTGCGCCCTTTATGTTTCCGAGATTAAGCGAAGTTCCGTTCGTAAGGGTAATCAAAAGATTTCCGTCGTTTGAAATTTCAATATTATTTATACCGGTGCCGTCTTTTCCGTCGGTTCCGTTGAGACCCGCGTCACCCTTTTCACCTTGTACGCCTCTTTCACCTTTTTCGCCTTTTTCACCCTGTACGCCTTGGTCGCCTTTGTCTCCCTTGTCACCTTTTGCACCGACAACGGGGCCGAGGTTTTCGGTAAGGTCGTTTGTATATGTGATTATAAGCTCACCCGCGCTGTTGATTTCGGACTTTTTAACTCCTATGCCGTCCGAACCGTTAAGACCGTTTTCACCTTTGTCACCTTTTTCGCCTTTTGCTCCCTGCAAACCTTGCTCGCCTTTATCACCTTTTGCGCCTTTTGCGCCGACAACCGCTCCTACATTGGCGCGCTGACCGTTAGAGAACGAAAGCACAAGCTCACCCAACGAATTGATTTCGGCGGAAGAAACGCTTATGCCGTCTTTACCGTTTGTGCCGTTCACACCGTTTATACCGTCGGAACCTACTACTTTACCGAGGTTTGCCGTCGTCCCGTCCGAATATGAAATAATAAGCTCACCCGACTCATTTATAACCGCTGCGGAAATGCTTATACCGTCCGTTCCGCTCGTACCGTCTCTGCCATCTTTTCCGTCAGCACCGTTTTTGCCGTCACGACCGTCTTTGCCGACTACTCCGCCGAGGTTGGCAGTTTCGCCGTTTGTATAAGTCAACACCAGTTCGCCCTTTTCATTTATAACCGAAGAAGCAATACCGACTCCGTTGTTTACTGTTTCACCGACAACCTTGTCAAGATTTACGCTGTTGCCGTCGGAATAGGAAATGACAAGCTCGCCCTTATCATTGATTTTTGCCGATTTTATTCCTATGCCGTCCTTACCGTCTTTTCCGTCTTTTCCGCTTGCGCCGACCGCCTTACCGACATTGATTTTTGTTCCGTCGGAAAGCGTAATTACAAGGTCGCCTTTTTCCGAAAATGCTGCGGAGCTGATATCGGATTTGTCTTTTTTCGACATTGCGGTAAGGGTTTTGCTCCAATCCTTTTCACTGCCCGAATATCCGTTATCGACGGCAATCTGATATGCCGATTTACCCTGGAGAGAAACAAGCCAATCATCAAGGCTTCCCGCATATCCCTGCTGCACCGCAAGCTCGTATGCGGACAAGCCGTTTTTAACGCTTGATGCCTGCACGCTTTTTTTGTTGTGCACAAAATTTGCGACTGCGAACGATATGCCGGTCATTATAGCTATCAGCAATACCGCCACAATCACTTTGATTGCCGCTTTACGTTTTGATGACGTTTTCTGTTTTTCCATTTATTTACAACTCCTTCTCAATAATAAAATACTTCATTTATGATAATACTCAATTATTGAGTATATGTCAATACTCAGCTTTTGAGTATGCTAACATTTTCACAAATTACAATGGAGGTTTTGTGGAAATGGATTACAGAACAAGGATGAGAAACATCAGGGAAGACAGAGATTTAACGCAAAAGCAAGTAGGTGAAATCATCAACAAATCCCAACAGGGCTACAACCATATCGAAACCGGAAGAGCGGAATTGAAAATCGAGGATTTAATCAAGCTCTGTCAATTTTATAATGTTTCCGCCGATTATTTTATAGGTTTAACCGACCAAGAGTAAGTTCGGTTACTTCAACGCATAATGCAGCGGTGCTTTGCGATTTTTACACTACTTTGCGCGATGCGGTGCTCAAATTTATCATATCTGTATATTGATGTTAATTTTTTTGGTGCTATAATTGTGTTGCGTCCTACAAGGCGACACAGCTAAAAAAAACAATACCGAAATAAAAAAATACGTAAATGCAAAAAGGATAATTATGCCGAAAAAGACGAAGTTAAAAAACAGTAACAAAATGGATATGATAAACGGCCCTATATGGAACAAGCTTCCGCGATTTGCGCTGCCCGTGGCCGCAACAGCAATACTTGAGCAGCTTTTCAACGCCTCGGATATAGCCGTAGTCGGAAACTTCACGGGCGCAGCCAAAACGGCCTCGGTTGCCGCCGTCGGAGCGAACAGCCCGGTAATCGGGCTGATACTCAACCTGTTTATAGGTATAGCCCTCGGTACAAATGTAATAATAGCGAACGCAATAGGCAGGGACGACAGAGAAACCGTACAGCGTGCGGTTCACACCTCGGTGCTCACCGCATTAATCGGCGGATTTCTTGTAATGATACCCGGTGAAATTTTTGCCGTGCAAATTTTATCGGTTATGAGCATTCCGGAGGATGTACTGCCGTATGCCGTTCTGTATCTTCGCATATATCTGCTCGGCTTGCCCGTAATACTGTTGTACAACTTCCTGTCGGCCGTTTTCAGAAGCGTGGGCGATACAAAAACGCCGCTTATAGTGCTTGCGCTCTCCGGATGCCTCAACGTGCTTTTGAATTTATTCTTTGTAATAGTTCTTAAAATGACCGTAAACGGAGTTGCCATTGCCACCGTTATATCCAACGCAATCAGCTCGATTGTGCTGTTTATTGTTTTAATGAAGTCCGACAAGTACATAAAGCTGTCGCTCAGGGAGTTGCGCATAGACAAAAGAGTACTCGGTCAGATTTTGGAAATCGGTCTGCCGGCAGGCTTACAGAGTGCTGTTTTTGCCATTTCAAACATAATAATTCAGGCGGCTATCAACAGCCTCGGAACAATAGTTATAGCGGCGTCGAGCGCGGCATTTAATATAGAGGTAATAGCTTACGATGTCTTTAACTCGTTCAGTCAGGCGTGCACGACCTTTGTAGGTCAAAACTACGGTGCCGGCAAGCTCGACCGCTGCAAGAAAACCCTGCTTCTGTCAATTGCGGAGGACACAATCGCAACAGCCGTCACAATAGGGCTTGTTCTTTTCTCGGGACGATTCCTGCTCTCGATATTCACAAGCGACCCACAGGTAATAGAGCTCGGCTATACCCGACTTTTACTGATTTTCTCGGCATACACGTTTTCAATGCTTTACGAAATTATGTCGGGGTATCTTCGCGGCTTCGGCATATCCTTGGTACCGGCTCTCCTCACAACAATAGGCGTTTGCGGCACAAGAGTATTTTGGATATACGTCGTTTTCCCGTCGTCGCCTACCTTCAAAACCATTATGTATGCGTACCCGATAAGCCTGTCGCTTACGGCGGTACTGATATTTATAGCTCTGCTCGCCTATCACCCGTCGCGCAGGTTTAAAGGCGCCGTATCCGCCGAATAATCCGGCCGCGTAAAATTATGACTTAATGTAAAAAAGGCACGTTAGTTAAAAAATAACTAACGTGCCTTTGCCGTGTCTGCAAAAGGAGCCGATGCTCATTCGGCTATAATGTTGTCATATATCAGAACATTTCTGTGAACATCCTTGACGGGCTTCAAAAGACAAATAGGCTCAAACTTAATCGGGTCTTTTTTAGAAAACGTGTTGTCGTGAATTTTCATATTCCTGCACGGGCCGCTTTCGTACCAATCCCTGCAATCGCACGAGATGTAAATATCGGGCATACCGACACTCCTGAACGTGTTACCGAAAATCTCCGACTCCTTATCGGTAGTACAGAGAATGCCTCGCGTCGGGATCGCATTAAAGGTACATCCGCTCACGGTGAGATTCGGGTTATACGTGATGTTCTCAAAGACATACATTTCCGGCTTCATCGGCGGCAGCTTTTCTTTGAATTTCACAATGACCGTCTTTTTATCAATGTTGTCGTCCGTGCTGTCTACGGTATAAACGCCGTCAAGCTCCGACAAATCGGTTCTGCTGTATATTTTCACTTTATCACCGGGGTAAAACGCCTTGTAACCTCCCTGCTGATGATGTACAAATTCAAGCTCGGCGGTTCGCTCGTCGCAAGCCTTTCTGAACCTTAAAAATGCGCCGTGCACATTGATTGCGTCATCGTGCGGGTGTTCAAAGTGCGAGTCGGTTATTTTCACATAGCCCTTGCAGCCGCATACGTGAATCAAATCGGCAAACGAAGAAACTCTGTAACCGCTCGCCGGCTTAAATGTCAGCTTATCAAAGCTCAGGTTTTCACACATCTGGGACAGCCACCCGAAGCCGTGCATATAGTTGACGGTTATCCTCTCGCAGAAGATATCGGAGCAGCTCTCAAAAAACAATCCGCAGTTGTCGCGCAGCTTATTACGAGACATCGCAACGACGTCTCCGACCTTGAATTTAGGCGACATAAAATATCTGCATTCGACGGTATGATCCCCCGTTTTTTTGATTTTTAAGGCGGTTTTCGTAGGTGAGCGCAACGTTCTGAAAACCTCGTCACCTCTGTGAATTACGTTGCAGTAGCACTCGCCGTTGGCTGTATAGGTATAGTAATTCTCTCCGCTGAACGGACTTTTTTCGAAGAACGTAAGCTTGTTATTTTTGACCTCAAAGTCGCTTCCCGTCGGGATTTTATATGTAATTTTATTGAGCGAACGCTCGGTGACCTCCATTTCAAAATTCGTCGGAGAGGCATATCTTACGGTGAAATTTACAAGCCTTACATTTTTACAGCCGCGCAGAGAAAACGCACACATATCGCCGTGAATCACAAGGGTTGAACCGCAGCCGTCCACGGTAATATTCTCCTTATTCTCGATAAGCACCGCAAAATACTTGTCGGGTGCCTTAAAGGAGTCCGTATTTGTCATATGGCAAACCTTGTGAATACAGCGGTCCTTGTAAAAATGATACTCATTCTTCGGGAAAATAAGAGTGTCTCCGCTCTGTAATTCATTTATCGCTTTGATAACGCCCTCGGCAGAATTTGAGACGTCGCAGAAATCCGTGGCTTTGATATTCAATGTCTTCCTCCGATTGTAAATTATAGCGCAAGATGTTTAGACGGTTTTTAACTATATGCTCGTTTTCGGCACATTCAGGTGTGCTCGCATCACCGTTTGAGTCGGATTTTCAAGAGGTAATACCCGCTTTTTTAAGCTCCCTCTTCAGTCTCTTGACTGCCGCTGCAAGTATGATTTCGGTGTTTGTTCCGGTTGAAATAAGACAATACACCTCGTGATAAACCGCATAAAACGCACACTTCAAATCACACTTTTCCGAAACGGGATATTTCCTTTTATATGCTTCGTAAAGCCCAAAGCACTCCCCGGTCAGGTTTCTAAGCTGGAACAAATCAAATTCTTTGTCAGCCCACTTGCACTCAAGGGGGTCGATTATCGCGGTGATATTAAGTCTTTTATCGGACATTACATTCATAACATTCAAATCGCCGTGGATAAGAGACGCCTCTTTTACTGGCTCACTGAAAATGTAATCAAAATTTTCCCACGCTGTTTGCATAACATTAAGCGTACTGTCCTTCAGCCGTTTTTTTCTGTTAAGCTCTGCGGCGGTCTGTAAAATATCCTGCGCAAACGGTCGGTAAAAATCAAGCCAATTATCGTACTCGGGGAAATCGAGGCTGCCGAATTTGTTGCTGGTAACGCTGTGCCAATTTGCAAGACAATCCGCTATTGCATCTGCAAATTTCGCTTTTCTTTTTTTGCTTAAAAACAATTTCGAAAAGTCGGTGAAGCAATCTGTTCCGTTCACAAATTCCTCAATTATAAAATCCATGGGAATTTCGTCGGTTGCGTCAAAGGTAAAATAGACCTCGGGAATATGAACTAGCGATCTTTCGGCAAGCTTTTTCAGCGCGGCGCTCTCATTATGCTGCATACCGGCGACGCGGCAGGCCTTTACCGTAAGAATGTACGGCATCACGGGCAATTCGGCCTTGTAAACATATCCGAAGGAGCCGCCGCCTATGTATTTAATCTGCGTTGCTCGGCTCCCGTAATGTCTGAAAAGCACTTCCTTTGCAAATTCGCATGTCTGTTCTTTTGTGTATTTGCTGACTGTTTTTTGCTGCATAGGTACCTCCCCTTTTTCACACTGTTTTTCAAATTTGTTAATACCCGTATGTTTTCGACGTACCGATTTACACATTTATGTTTTAAAAATATTCTATCAAAAAAAATAATAAATATCAATAAACATCTCTATACAAAGGAGCCGTCGGACATATAGCCCGACAGCTCTTAAGTCTTATATGTATTATGGTGCTTTCGACGTCCGCAAGGCTCGCCGAGCTCCTTTTCAATTTGCTTTTTAAGCGCAGCCAGCCTGTTTCTGACCGTTGACGACGGCATATTTTTTATCTTGCCGATCTCTCTGCTCGACCAGCCGTAGCTTTTAAGAGTCACTATTTCTCGGTCGATCTCGCTCATTTTCAAAAGTATCTGCTGAATTTCAACAGATGTGATATCATCAAACACCTCAAGACATTTAATGCTTTCAAGCTCATCAAACGAGTCGGCAAAATTGTTTTTACGAAGTCTGTCGGCAAGCACGTTTTTAGCAATTTTAAAAATCAAGGACTTTTCTTTTTTGATGTAACCGAGCGTCGGCAAATAACCCCACAGCTTCATAAAGGTGATTTGAGCCAAATCCTCTGCCTCGTCGCTGTCAAATCGCCTTGAAAAATACGAAACTATGCTTTTATAATACTTTTCATAAATTTGGTTAAACAGTTCAATGTTATTCATTTTTTTCCGTGATTTTGTTGCCTACGGTTGAATTGACTTTAACATAGCCCAAAATATTTTTGCCGCATTTCACCTCGTTGCCTGCCGCAAATGTTATCTTTTTATCGGAGAGCATTTGCTCGGTCACGTCATCAACAATATCGACATTGTTGCCTGCGGCCACCAATGTATTGTAATCGAAGCTCCTCACCGTATTGCCGTCGATTTCGATGGTGTTAGGGTAAGGCTTTATTACGACGTTATCCTCAACCTCAACACTTCTGCCGTTCATTCGCGTCATCTCATAGCGTGATTTTTTTCTTTTAAGCAGAAGCCCGTTCACGCATAAATCCGGAATCTTTTCAACGGTCTCAAGAATAATAATGCCGTTGACAATATAGAGGCAATCATCGGAAACATTTTTATCGTTTAATATTACCATTCCGTTTAAAACGCTGTATTTGCTGTAGCTGACCTCTATAATGCTTGCAACATTTCGGATTGTTATCTTGGCATAGGCATTTTTCCATTCGTCACTCGCATTTTTCGGAATAAGAAGCATCGCACAGCTCTCGATTTTCTTAATATCCCTTAACGCCTCGGCAGTAAAATTTTGCAAATCAAGAAGCGCTATGTTTTTTATGGTTTTTCTAAGCATAAACATTCCCCTTTAAAAGCTTTGAAACACACTTCGTTTATTAAGACGAATTCAAAATAAAAACTGTCCGTATTATTTCAATTTATTTTTACTTGCGATTACACACCCAAACGACATGCAAAGTAACGCTATTATCCGCACAACTCCGTCGGCGAACTGAATTAAAACAATTTTATCCATAATTCAAATTTCCTCTTAAAAGTTATTGAAGCGCGTTTCACTTATTAAGACGAAATTGAAGAGTAAACTGTCCGCATTATTTAAAAATTTATCGGAGTCCGCAAAATGCGGTATCGCAAAATAAACAATAAGGACTCCGTTTTACGAAGCCCTTGAGCAAGTGTGTTCATATCAAGCGAAAAATCGAAGCCGTGTGATTTTACGTTCATTTTTCCTCGGCGGACATATTTTTGCGACTGTTTACACGCAAAATCACTTTATTTGAAATATTCTTGATTACAATCGGAACCGCTACCGCCAAAATTACATAGAAAAGATAAATTCCGGAATCTCTCCACATGTATGCGTACCACAATGTGCTCTTTGAAAATCTCGAAGCCGCATAGCTACCTGGGCTTCAGACTTTTTCGATTTATTCCCACTCGCAAACGCAAAGCCGGTCTTAAACGACTTTGTTTAGGGAATGTGACTCGATTTGACTCGCATTGTTTCAGATTATCCTATTTGCATAGGGTGTACTGACTAATGCTATCATTTTGCTATCACGAGATTGCTATCAATTTAGAAATGTTTTTTGACTTATTATAAAGCAAGCAAACAACCAAATAAATCATTGATTGCCCTTTGAATCGATTTATTATCGACGCCATATTCTTTAAGTTGCATTGCATAGTGCAATCCTCCACGGGTGCATCCTCGTCGATGATATTCGTTAAGTCAGCAAAAAGATATGCCGAATCAATTCCCAGGCGATCAGCACCGCTGTCGGAATCAGCGAGATCCAAATACTCCGCTTCGTAAACGCTCTCACCGTTTCCTGCTCCGAAGAGAGACTCTGTGAGAATTGCTCGCTCGTTTTCCCAACCTGTGAGGATAAATTCTCGGCTGCCGTACTCATCCGTTCGGTATATGCCGTCACCGTCTGCTCCATCATCTCCGTGAACTGTTCGATCTGCTCCCGACTGCTCTCGGCGTACTCGGTCAGTATCCCGATCTGCTGATCCATATACGAGGTGAGTTCCCCTTTCGTTGTCAGCTTGGTCAGCGAATCCTGTATCTCCGAAAGCATATCTACCTGCGTATTCATCGCCGCGATCAACGCCTTCCAGTTCACATCCATGATCGCCGTACAGGGGACGGAGGTTTCCGCTTTCTTGATCTGCGCTCTCGCCGTACCCTTCAAATCCTCTCTCGATTTCTCGCCGTATTCTGAACTCATATTCCATATTCTCCTTCAAAAATTTTTCTTCGTACAGTTTGTTATCCCTGCACCGTTTTCCGTCGGGTGTCGTGTAGGT
>ULNC01020198.1_pt1 | contig 14819 bp, 10 predicted proteins | sample 1951841 | NCBI WGS metagenome assembly ULNC01 (sample SAMEA4835569, study PRJEB28245) | human gut metagenome | biome: gut microbiome; material: fecal sample | place: Denmark | collected 2008
GAATATTTTGCTGACACCTGCCAGTTGCGCAGCAAAAAGGATAGCCGGATGAATATTTCCATTTTTATCGGGAGGCGTACAAAGTACGATTTCCTTGCATCCTGCAATTTTAGCCGGAACAGCCAACATTAATACAGTTGAGAAAAGCGGTGCTGTTCCACCCGGAATATATAAGCCGACCTTTTCGATTCCCACTGATTTTTGCCAGCAAGTTACCCCATTCATTGTCTCTACCTTCTTCCCGACAAAACGCTGGGAAGAGTGGAATGTTTCAATGTTTTGTTTAGCTAAAGAAATGGCAGCCTTTAGTTCATCGTTTACTAATGTCCCGGCGGCTTGAACCTCTTCAGGAGTCACAGCAAGTGCGGACAAGGTTACTTTATCAAAAGCAGCCTCATATTCCAATACTGCTTTATCGCCTTCTGTCCTTACCTTATTTATAATAGAACGAACAGTATCGAACAAACTTTCCGTATTTAGTGCCGGACGTTTCAAAAGTTCTGTCCATTGCTCTTTTGAGGGATATTTAATCAATTTCATGGTTCATATTTTATCAGGAACGAATTTTCGTTCCTATCTATTTATACAATCATCTTTTCAATCGGCAGTACCAAAATACCTTCTGCTCCCAGTCCTTTCAATTTTCCGATAATTTCCCAAAAACGTTTTTCATCAAGTACTGTATGAACAGAACACCAGCCTTCCTGTGCCAATGGCATCACTGTAGGACTCTTCATACCGGGCAATACAGCTATGATTTCTTCCAGTTTGTCTTTTGGAGCATTCATCAATACATATTTTTTATCTTCAGCTGTTTTTACTGCGTTCATACGGAACAGCAATTCTTCGAGCACTTCTTTTTTCTCTTCGCTCATGTTCTTGTTGCCAATCAACAATGCTTCCGACTTCATTACAACTTCCACTTCTTTCAAGCGGTTGCTGACCAAAGTAGAACCGGAACTTACAATATCAAAAATGGCATCAGCCAATCCAATACCCGGAGACACCTCTACCGAACCGGTTATCACATGTATTTCGGCATTTACGCTATTTTTTTTCAGGAAGTTACGAAGAATAACCGGATAAGAGGTAGCAATCTTCTTGCCTTCAAACCATGACAAACCGGGATATTCAATATCCTTCGGCATAGCCAGTGACAGACGACATTTGCTGAATCCCAGACGTTTGACAATTTCCGCATCTTCCTCCTTTTCCATAAACTCGTTCTCACCAACAATTCCCAAATCAGCTACCCCGGTAGCTACCGTTTGCGGAATATCATCATCACGAAGAAATAGAACTTCGATAGGAAAGTTAGAAGACTGTACCAACAAGGTACGTTTAGTAGTGCTTAACTTGATATCTGACTCTTCTAAAAGTGCCATTGTCTCTTCGAAGAGACGTCCTTTGGCTTGTACTGCGATTCTTAACATGACTTTATTTAATTACTAATTATTAATTACAAATACAATCTGCGTTGAAAAACAAAAAAGGCTTACCGCATTCGGTAAGCCTTCGTTATCGTTTATATAGTTATACACAATATCATCCACGCCCACCGATTATTCGTTAGGAAAATGATGATGATGATGTGTAGCTGTATATTTCATATTTCTTTTATTAACTGCGACAAAAGTAAAGTATTTGTTTGATACTACCAAACATTTATCACAAAAACTTAAGTTTTTATTTCAAATTAATGGTAATATCTCTTCCGATTCTACATCACATTTCGAAAAATGCATTTCATCTTTCGACTTTTCTTTCGAGAAAGTAAAGTAAGTACAAACTGATTCTGTACAGACTTCTCCATCCTTATTATATAACTTTGCTTCAACAATAACGATGTTCCGCTTTACCTCTTTAATAGACGCGCGTAATACGATATGAGAATCTTTGGTATCAATCGATTTTCGGTAACGAGTTTCCATCTTCGACGTCACCCCCGTGGTTTGTAGTTTACGAAGTATAACCCAGGCACAGATTTCATCCATCAAGACAGCTTGAATACCGCCATGCAAGGTATCAATCCAGCCTTGATATTCGGGACGTGGTTTCCAAATGCTTACCACTTCGTCACCATCTTCGTAAAATTCCATTTTTAATCCGGCTTCATTATTGGAAGCACAACCAAAGCAGTTGTACCCTTCCAAACCTTTCCAGGGATTTATTATCTTCTTCATAGTTCTCTCTTTTAGTTAGTTTTACTTCCCAAATATAAGCAATTTATGGAAAAGAGAAGCCTTTTTCGTCGATTTACTTTCTGATGCAACGAATGGCAAAGGCTTTTGTATCAACACCTGCATTAGATTCTTCAATGATATCCGTATCACTTTTCAGATAGAAAACCTTGATATCGATAGCGGCATTTGCATTATCCAGTGTCCAATATGCCAGATGTTTTTTCTCGTAATCAGTTTGAAAAGCCCCCACATACATTCCTACAGGTATTCCATTAAAACCGGATAAATTAGTTGCAGGCTGTACCTGTTCTCCCGCTTTCAAAGGTAACCAAGTACCTGATTTCAGCAAAGAAGCCTCTCCATTCAGATAGTCTTTTAAAATGTTCCAGTCTTTCCAATCCGGTATACTCCAATGAGCAGGCAGAATTTTATTAGAAAGTACTACATTAGCTGTATAAAAATAGTGTTCCGTAGTAGATTGCAGATATCCGACAACATTCGCTGTCACTGCATCCAGTCTGGGAAGTGCTTCACCGCCAACATACGAAGATGCCTCCAGATTATCCCGCATCCAATATTGTGTTCCAATCTTCACTAACGGATAATTATGAATGATTCCTCCACGTACATCACGAACGATATCTTCCAAAGCCAAAACAGATAGTACGTCATCTGCTGTCGTAACAGATAAAGAAACGGTTCCGTTTGCCATCACATATACATTATTACGAATCGGCAAAATTCCGTCAACATAGGCCAATGAGTAATCTTCCATATTCCATGATACGCTTCCTCCATTCACTTTTCCGGATTTCCCTAGCAACTGTGCTACAACACCTTGAGATAAGTCCACACTACCATCTTTTTTCATCGGATAGGCAACGATTGCCTGCGAAGAAAATTCCGGAGTAACAAGATACTCCTTACATATTTCAGCTACTTGCTTTCCCGAATGTAACACTTTATACACATTCGACTTTTCAAAAGTTAACTTCGAAACATCTATGTATTTATGAAGCGTGACTGATTCTGTATGATCTATTTCGGTTCCGTCCCAATCTCCGATTTCCCCATTCACTTTGCTCATTAATACATCTTCGGCTGATACAAACTTTATTTCCAATTCGCGCTGCTTTCCACTTTTTAATTGTAAAGTAGATGGTAATGGGCTTATATATAGCTTTCCTGCAGCTTCCAACGTTATGTATTGGTATCCCGGAGTCGCCTCCTGCGGTATCAAAATAAATTCCTTTCCTATCAGTCGTCCGTCTTTTATCTCCCATTCTCCTGCAGGAATAATATCTTTCTCTTCGGAATAACCAGAGAAAGTCTTTTTCTGAAAATCATAACTTGTTTTAGTATAAAAGCCACTCACCGAAAGCGTAGGCTTAACGGATAACATATCTTCCAAATTCTCCCCCTCTCCAGGAATAAGAACAATTTTCAGACGAAAAAACTGATGATTATAGGTCAGAGCGACCGCCTCCTTACTGGCTAAGACCTCTTCTTTAGAAGCAATTAGGAAATCAGAATGTGAATAATCGTCAGGAATATTTTGAGTCGTTGAAACCGCCACCTGCATGGTGCTCTCCCCTATCCCCACGCCACTCTTTTGATAAGGATAATAACTGATTAAATTCAATGTAACTCCATCATCCGGATAGTATACCGACTCGTTAGATTCAAACTCACCATTGGATGAACGTATGAAATGAAGATTATCCACATAACGTTCTTCTTGCATTGTAGTGGTTCCGGCAAGAGCAAACAGACCGACTTCATCCCCTTCAGCAAAGTTATTATTTGCCATACGGGTACCAACTGATTCACGAATATCGGCAATAAATTTCAATGGAATATCTCCATTATTAACACTATCCTCCTCTTCCTCCGAAATATGGTTCACACAAGCACTAAGCAAGATAGTACAAAAAACAAGTAAACCCACGCCCCTTTGTAGGTTATAAAATAGTTTCATCATATTTATTTTTTAATTTTCCAATAGAAACTTTTGATTGAACAGAAAGAATAGCATAAGAGGAAGTATTCGCTTTCGGTTATGGGATACTGAACAACACGTCTGTTGTACTGAGGAATCATCAATTTCAAGATATCATTTTGATGTCTTGAAAGCAAAAGTATATAATTATATTAAGTCGGAGTATAGTTTCTATAGGAAAATTTCACATTTTCATCTATAACGCAAACAATCAACAAGTTACAAACGACTAGTCAGGAACAAAGAATTAAACTCTCACATTATTATATTAAGAGCCTGCTAATTTCAGAAAGAATATCCCACTTCTATTCCGGCAATGTGTCTGCCTTGCGAAGATGCATATTGATAACAATAGAATGCATCCAACGACCAACGTTTGGCCAAAGCTATTTCTACTCCGGGACGATAACGCATACGATCGGCTCTCCAAAAAGAAACGTCATCCAAACTCTGATAGATTTCAACAGAGAAATAGGGAGAAACAATTCCTTTTGTAGGAGCATAAGATAATTTCAAGCGGGAACGCAAACGAGTTTCAGAGTTGCCACGATCAAAAGTCTGCTGAAATCTTTCCCTTACAGCTACTTTCAACCATTGATAACGAAAACTGACAGTAGCAGTTATATGATAGCGATGCCTGAACTTCCAGTCCGAGTCACCCAAATTCCGAAGATGGGTTTCATAGCCAACCCCCAGATTCAAAAATGAATAGGGTCGGTAACTTCCGCCAACAGTCAGCCCCCAACGATCCAATTTACTCACATCATCTTTCATGCGCAATTCCAAATCACCTGAAACTGAAAACCGGGAATCTATCTTATGGTTTACCTTGAATTTAGTCCATGTATTAAAATCGTCACTTTGTGCCCATGCAGAAAATGATATTCCAAACAACAGCACAAATAATAGCCAAGTCTTAGTATTTAATATTATTCTACTCATTGATTTTCGGGTTAAAGTTACAAAGATAACAAATTATCTCCGGCAAAGAAAAAGCATGATACTGAAATAATACTGAAAAACTGTTTGCGTTTCATTAAAAGGAACATGTTGTTTCTCGGTGTGAAACAGGTCGTTCCTTTAAAAGAAACGACCCGTTGGTTTAAAAGGGAAAAGTCCCTTTTTATAAAGCATTGTTATTCAAATCATTACTTCGGCTTCACATTCCACACCAATAAAGCGAAAAATACAGACAATAAAGCCGCTCCTATCCAAAACCAATTGATATAAGTGAAATCATAAACATCGACTCCATTCTGAACCGTCTTTTGCCCCTCTATCAGAACACCACTCATTACATCCTGTAATCCGGCCCCAATATAACTGGCAATGCCGACTACCCCCAATGCTGCTCCCGACGCATTACGGGGAGCAATATCGACTGCCATCAGGCCACCCAGAAAACAAATGAGAACTCCGATACCCAAACCGAAAAGAACCATAGCCAACACATCTATCCAAAAGTGTACACCGGGAACCAACAAGAACAGGCTAAGTGCAAGAACATTCATCAATCCGAAAATCAGGGCGGGAACATTTCGACGACCGCCAAATAACTTGTCAGAAATAACACCCGAAAATATGGTACCTACGATACCACAGACCGGACAGATGGAAATAATGAAGCTGGCATCCAACGTGGAATATCCTTTTTGCGCTTCTAGATAAAAAACACCCCAGCTATTGATAGCATAGCGACTGATATACATAAAAGCACTCGAAAGAGCCAGTATCCAGATGGCAGGCATCATCAATACCTGGCGTTGGGCTTTATTAAAGTCTGTCGTTTCCACCACACTCATCTCCTCTTTCTGTTTTGGAGCATTTACAGGAGGAAAGCCCTGACTCTCGGGAGTGTCATGGAAGAACTTCCACACAATTAAAGCACCAAGCAAACCAACAATACCGGCACCGAAGAAACCGTACCTCCACCCCAATACACTAACGATAGACGCAACAATTAGGAAGGTCAACGCCTCACCGATATTGTGGCTGGCAGACCAAAATCCGTAATAGGAACCTCGTTCTTTGTCCGTGAACCAACGGGAAAGTCCCACTACACAAGAAGCAGCACCCATAGACTGAAACCAGCCACTAATCCCCCAAAGGAGAGCAAACAGAATAAAAGAATGGGTAAAACCCAGGCACAAGTTCACTAAAGCAGTTACCAGTAAACCGGTAGTCATAAAGCGGTTGATATTGCTACGGTCAGCCAGAAAACCATTCGTAAATTTTCCAAGGGCGTAAGTAAAGAACAATACCGAACCGATAATTCCCAGTTCCGTTTCGGAGAAAATTCCTTCATCTACGATGGGCTTCTTCACGACATTCAGGCTAAGACGACAAACATAGTACATGCCGTAACCGAAAGTGGCTGAAAGGAAAGTAGACCATTTCAGGTATTTCAGACGACGGGCATCGGAATGAAGATGTTGTGAGCCGGATGAAGACAAAGCTTCCCCGTTACAAGGTCTCGGTGAAGAGACCTTGTAAAAGTTTATAAGTTGTTTCAACATGAAAAAGTCTATTTAGTCGTGAAGTTTCTTTTTGCGCAGATACTCCAATAAGAGGGCAGGACGGTCAGTTTGAATTAATTTGGCTCCCTGATTAATGATCCATCCCCAGCTTTCATCCGGTTGATGAAGTTCTACTGCACGGTCGTCATCATGACCACCACATAATTCGGGCCAAAGAGAGTTTATAAACAACTTAGAACCCGTATCACGCACTTTTTTTATCAGGTTAAGCACCTCAGGACTATCATTATCAAACACTAACTCATAAGCAGCAGGCTTCATGTGAGTCTTGTAACTGTCAATAATAGCTTCGGCTCCTTTTTTATGCAACTGTACAATAGGCATAAAAATCACTTTATCCAATACAGCACCGTTTTCGGCTTTCACTTGTTCATAAGGAAGGCCGGCTTTGATAACACACTGGTCAACCGTTCCCGTCTTTTCGAGTACAATATAAGCTTCCTGAAAATAATCATACCCCTTATCAATATTTACCATGATCTTACCTTTGCAGAGCAACATCACTTCTTCCAATGTAGGAATCTGATGTCTTGTCTTACAAGCTACTCCATTTTTAAGACGCATTGCTTTCAATTCGGCCAATGTATAATCTTCCACCAGTCCTTTTCCAGACATGGTACGATTGATCGTTTTATCATGCATCACTACTAAATGTCCGTCTTTGGTTCGTTTCAAATCGATCTCCACCATATCGACACCCATATCAATGCAATTCTGTATACCTTGCAATGAGTTTTCCGGGGCATTACGCCAGTCAGCCCGGTGGGATACAACCAATATTTTATCTGGATGATTTCCCAGCAGATTTTCTCTGATTTCAGCTATTCTATTTTGAGCAACAGCCAGTTGCACCAAACACAGAAGAAGTATGAAGTTACATATCCGTTTCATAAGTTCAAGCATTAAGAATTTTAATTCAGTTTATTGTTTTTCCAGACTAGTTTTTCTCCCCACATTGGTACATAAGTCTGTTCACAGTTAATCTTCGAAGCCCGTTCGAGTGCCATATCCAATGACCATCTTGATTCATCAACACCTGCATGAGCCAGTTCCAAGATATGTGATAACAAGACATAATCGGGCTCCACCTGTCCCGCACCTGAACCCAGAATATTATTTTCGGTCAGAGCATTGGGAGCATAACGCGGTATCAAAACATTCACATGAGAAGCCAGATTCGTATATTGTTCCGGTTTATAGTTAGAGTCTCCTACATGCATAAAAACGAAATTACCGGTATCTTCCCCACAATCGATCGAAAACACAGTCACAAAATTAGATAACCCGGCATTGTTATGGTCAGTGATACAGGTTTTAATCTTGAATTTTCCAATTTCATAATCTTTATCCCCCTTTGCAGTATAAGGATATGTCGTGTCTTTCAAATAGTTGGATAACACCGGTTTACCTAAATCAAACATAGCCTGGATAAGATCATTACTATAATGATCGGAGTGCTTGTGTGTAACACAGAGAAAATCAATATAAGGTGCCAGCTCTTTCGCCCAACGATGAGAAATGTCAATAGCAAAACATCCTGACGGAGTTTTTACCACATACCCCATATTATAGAGTAACCAGATCGCTGCCGTACCATTTTCTACTTTTGAGTTTTTAATTCCATCCATTACACGATCAAATGCACTCCGATAAAAATAGATAATCGGATCACACTTTTCCATACTCGTACTTGCCTGATCGAAGCCATTCAGATAACTGATGAAATAATCATCTTTACACTTATCCGCATATCCCTGGATCTTGGTCAAAGTAGTGGTACGTCCGGTATTGACAATCAAAGGAGAAGAACTCCACAACTGTTGTGCAGTGGCATCTACTTCCTCTGCCAATTGCGTAAGAATTCCTTCATGACCAGTTTCGGTACTGTTGTTGTCATCATCATCACAAGCAACAAAACCTATTGCCAAAAGACAAAACAGTAAATATTGTATTTTTCTTATTATATCCATCTTATTTCTGATTTTTATAGTCATTAATTATTTTATTGAAAGTCTCAACCACCCGTTCCGGTGTCGGACGCGTATTGTCGTTTTCATGGTCTTTGGTAGCTTCATACATGAAAACCCCTTCATAGCCGATTCCTTCGAGTGCATGCATTAACTTTCCCCATTGAATGTCACCTTGTGTAGGAAGCCAATGACACTCGTTGACAAAATCAAAGTCCGAAGCGTGTATAGTACCTATACGTTCACCAACAGTTTCTACAAAATGCCCTGTCGTCCCTTTAGTATAATGATTGGTATCAAAACAAACCTTCACACCCGGAGTATCTTTGATTATTTCCAAAAGCTCTTCAGGAGTATTACCCAGACAAGTTCTCGGCAGATTTTCGATGCACAACTGTGCTCCTATTTGATCCGCATATTTTTTCAGATAAGCGATAGACCTGGAAGCGTTAGTTATTCTTTGTGCCCGAATACTGTCAGCAATAGGCTCGGAACTAGGATGCAGTACCAAACATTTCGGCTGAAACTGAGCGCACTGTCCAATCATCTCCGCCATAAAATCTACATTTTCTTTCCTTTTCTTTTCATCCAGCACCGATATATCCAACGTGCGTGAGAAAGGAAGATGTATAGACCAGACCTTGATACCGGCACTATCAATTTTTGCTTTCATATCCCGGATACGAGGAACAACTTCATCTGCCGGAACTCCTCTATAACACTGGTTAAATGCTACTTCCACATACTCTACCCCCACAGACCGGGCTTGAGAAAAGTCTGTGGAAGCAGGTACTTTCCACAAAGCTGTAGTCGTACCTACTTTATATTTCTGTGCATATAAACCCATTGTCATCGCCATAAATAAGATAAAAACAGGAACTCTCATTATCGCTTACTTTTGACGGTTTGTACCTTGAATATCACCACCACGAATACTCCAGGAGTCTGTTGCTAATGTCTTATTGACAGCAAAAGCCTTTATCGAACCGATATTATTAGATCCGATCGTTCCGCAATAAAGCCGTCTGTCCGGACCAATGCTAACAGCTGCCATGACCTGTTGTCCCACAGTCTCTTCAAAAACAATGTTTCCATTAGTGATGTCAAGTCCCAGCACTTTGTTATTCGATTGGGTACCTATATAAAGAATACCATCCGTACTCAAAGCACCTCCACTGTAGTTCAAATTGTTACCCACATTTTTCTCCCAGATTTTAGATCCGCTGGCATTTACTGCATGAACAGTCTGCGATCCTTTTTCAGTAAAATAGACATTGCCATTTTTATCAGCAATCGGGAAATAAGCATCTCCTTTTGTAGTCGGATACGTCCATTTCTTTGTTCCGTTTGTCATATCAACAGCAACGAGTCCTCCGTTTTTCAAAGTCGCATAAAGTACCTGATCCTTCAAAGCAAACGTAGCCTGTTCTGTCACATTCACTTCTTCCAATTTCCAATTCTGCTCTTTATTCGATTTAAAAGAATAAATGGCTGCACTTGTACCTGCATAAACATTTCCGGCTTTATCAATAGCCACAGCACTACCGGTTGCTCCGTCAAGCGATTGTTGCCATTTAATAGCACCACTGGATGCATCCAGCGCATACAACGTACTCTTATTGGTGAGACAGTAAAGAACACCATCGGCCGACAATGCAGGGAAAGCTCCTATCGCAGCATCCAATTTTACTGCCCACTTTTGAGTTCCGTTCGGATTAATAGCATATACATTATTAATAGTGGCATTTCTTACACACTGATAGATTGTACCATCAGGAGCCACCAACGCACCTCCGCCATAAGTTATCTGACTGATAGCAAACACCCACTTGAATTCACCGCTCACTACGTCAATAGCAAATAAATGACCCGCAGGAGTAGATGTCGGGATATACATTGTTTTTCCATCCGGAGAGAACACCGGATTGGAGGTCTTTACATATCCGGTAAGTCCACCGAAGTTCAAATCGACAGAATTCCATTTATAATTGCCGACCGTGACAGTCAGACTGCCCGACTCGGTGGGATTATTAACATAAGTCACCGTTACAGCCACTGTATAAGTACCGGTAGTAGTAAAAGCATGCACCGGATTGTCTTCTCCCGATGTCGTACCATCACCAAAATCCCAACTTACCGATTTCACTTCACCAGCCATGAAATACATATCGTTATAAGCAAAGGTAGAAGGCTCCCACACAACCAGTTCCGTACTAGCGAGAATAGGATAGATCAATCCGGGAGTAGCAGAAGTTTCCACCGCAATAGAATTGCCTGTAGGATAAACACAGACTACATTGAATGTATATTCCTGATCGTTAGTCAAACCATCAACGATGTATTCTTCCAATGAAGTATCATCCAGATTGATAATCTGATTACCGGGATTCACGGTAACCTGATAGCGAGTGAAACGTTCACTCGCAGGTTTCGTCCATCTCAAACGCACTCTTTCATTGCCGGCTGCTGCCGTCAGATCAGAAATCGGATATCTTGCATTCTTCGGTGTACAGGCAGCAGTAGTTTTACTGGCCAATCCTCCCGCATAACGAGGTTGCACAGAAAAAGTGTAAGCAACATCGTTCACCAGATTATTGATAGTGGCAGTCATTGTTTTTGCATCCACAGTCATCTCGCCTCCTTCCGCTTCTGATGATCCGGAAGTCCAAAGAATCAAATATTCATTCGGACGGGCATTCTCGTATGCTTCCCAGGAAAGAGTCACATTCATATCTCCGGCTGTTGCCGTTAGTGACTTCAGTTCATATAAATCGAAACTTGCCTTTGGCAGATCTTCTTCACAAGCAGTAAAGACTACCGTGAAAATAAACAACAAGCTATATAGTATTTTTTTCATCGTTTGATTTCTTTTAGTTTAATCCTATTAATATCCCGTATTCTGCCACAACAGTTCTGTGTTGTTTATTCTTTCCAACTCCGTTTTTGGAATAGGATACAGGAATTGATAGTCCTGAATAATATGTCCTTCTGCTTTCATAGCCTCCTTAGCACCTCCCATACGTACCAAATCGAACCAACGCTGTCCTTCATAAGGAAACTCCTGTTGACGTTCCAACATAATCGCTTTACGGAAGCTATCCTGATCGGGAAGCTCTGTTATCTGAAGCGGAGACAATCCGGCACGAGTATGCACAGCATTCAAAGCAACCATAGCTTCTGAATTCTGCAAATTACTATAACTGATTTCATTCAAAGCTTCAGCGTACATTAACAGCACATCGGCATAACGGAGAATAATCTGGTCATTACCGACTGTATTATAGGTCGCACTTTTGACATCCTTAAATTTATTCATCACGCATACTTTATCTTCCACCTTTACATAGGTAATCAGATTCTTGCGCTTATCCCCATCTTTGTAGCACTCTTTCAGAGACTTTGTCTGATTGGTATCATCAGTCAGATTAATAATAGAGAACCAATATCCATGTCCTTCTCCTTCAACATCCTTATTAAAGCGAACAGCAAAAATAATCTCATCGTTCATTTTATTGTTCACGTCAAACACCTGTTCGGGAGTAGTCATTAAAGAATACCGACCCACTAGTTGAGATAGCACATTGCGAGCCTCCGTCCATTTATGGAAAGTCAGGTAAATCTTGCCGAGCAATGCCATTGCAGCACCGGAAGTCACTCGTCCCATATCGGCACTTGTATAAGAAGACGGCAACATATTTTCATTAATAACCTGATTCAAATCACCGACAAGAAAATCATAAACCTGTTGATCGGAACTGCGCCCGATTTTAAGAGCTTCAGCCACCGTCACCACTTTATTAGTCATCGGTATCCCTCCCCATAAACGATACATATTAAAATAAGTAAGGGCACGGATAAAAAGAGCTTCGCCTTTATATTGTTTTTTCAGAGTTGCGTCGAAGTTGGCCTCATCAATTCTATCTAATACAAGATTGCAACGATAGACTCCATTATTAAAGTTCGCCCAGGCATCTTCCAAAATTCCGTTAGAGGCTTTATCTGCAAACTGATCGATATCATAACGGTCTTGTGTTCCGGCAGTGGGCGCACTCAATGTCAAATTATCACTCCGATATTCGCAACACTCTGTAAAATAGGAAACTTGTGTCTGCAATTTGGAGTAACATCCTATCACGGCTACATTAAAATCTTCCGCTGTCTTATATACCTTGTCGGTAGGCACACTGCTACTCGGTTCTAAATCGAAGAAACTATCTGTACAAGCAACTGATAACAAAGCAGTTGACAGGAATAGTATTAGTTTATATTTTTTCATATAACGTGTATTTTAAAGGATGATTAAAGTGTTATGTTCAGCCCGAACAAGAATGTTTTAGCCAATGGATAAGTTCCATAATCCTCACCCGGTGAAAGAGAATTACTCGGACGTGCATTTACTTCCGGATTATATCCGCTATAATTAGTCGAAGTCCATAAGTTTTGTCCGGAAACGTAAACTCTTAATTTTTCCACGAAAAAGCGTTGAGTCAAGTTCTTCGGCAAAGTATATCCTAGTGTCACATTCTGCAGTCGCAGATAAGAACCATCTTCAAGATGCCAAGTTGAAGTACGACCATTATAACCCTTTGACTTACGATTGGCACGGTTCACCTGACCGTTTCCCGGATCTTCCGGACTTTTCCAACGATTCAAGGCTATAGTGGTGCCATTGGTATTACCTTCCAGATTATCAATGTAACGACGATTCAGATTCAGAATCTCATTACCATATACTCCTTGAAAATTAAAATCAAGGTCAAACCCCTTAAACCAGACTTTACCACCAAACCCATAGGTAAAATCGGGCATATAGTTACCCACGATTGTACGATCTTTATCCAAATCCATCACTCCATCCCCGTCTACATCCACAAAGCGGAAATCTCCCGGCTGGGTATTGCTGAAATGAGGATACTTTTTTAATTCTTCTTCATTGGAGAAAATTCCATCCTGCACCAACAGATAATAACATCCGATGGGTTCACCGACTTTCGTTATGTAATAAGCATGATCTACGCTACCGGTAGATATGATAGGAGCATTACCCGGACCGAGTGCCTTCACTTCGTTCGTATTAGTGGCATAATTAGCATTAAACGAATAACCGAAATCTTTAGTTATATTCTTCTGTGAGGTCAAAGCAACTTCCCATCCCCTATTATTCACTTTACCGATATTCATCAATGCAGTGCTATATCCGGTCAAGTGGGGAACTGGTACATTCAACAACATATTAGAGGTATTGGTATTATAATAATCCACAGTCAGTCCCAGCAATCCTTTGAACATCTGCAAATCAACACCCACATTCACCATCGCATTCTTTTCCCAACTCAAATCTTCATTCTTTATGGTACTTGGCTTATAACCATTCACCAATTGTCCGTTACCTGTGCCAAGCACATAATTATCCAAAGCCATCAGAGACAAATGATCATAATTACCAATCTGGAAGTTACCGGTCACTCCATAACTCGCTCTTAACTTCAAATCATCAACAAACGACAGACACTTAGCCTTCATAAAGAAGTCTTCTCCACTTATTCTCCACGCCAAAGAAGCTGAAGGAAAATATCCCCACCGATTATTCTTGCCAAAACGGGAAGAACCGTCTGCACGAATAGCCGCCGAAGCCATATATTTACCTTTATAGCTGTACTGCATACGCGCCAGATAAGAAGCAATCGTCCATTGGGTTTTATCGGATGCACCTTTCGTCACCGTACCTCCGGAAATTGTTTGTATATAGTCGTTCGGGAAATCGGTCGCCGTCACATTATCTCCTTTATATGTCTCTTTTTGAGCCGACTGTACTAAGACCACATTGATGGAATGAGCATCTTTAATCGTTGTGTTATAATTGATTTTATTCTCCACCAACCAGTTGAAATAAAAACCTGATGAACTGTAGGCTGTCGGATTTGACTTTACATCATAATACTTTTGTCCCAATAAAGGAAGTTCCGAAGAACGATATTGGTCATTATGCGAACCATAATAATCGCCACCAAAAGAAATGTTATAAGTAAGCCCCTTATACAACTCCAATTCAGCAAAAACTTTTCCGACAATCGCCATACGGTCTACAACATCCGATTGTAAGTTTGCCATGGCTACCGGGGTCAATACGGCA
>ULNC01000976.1_pt1 | contig 14664 bp, 9 predicted proteins | sample 1951841 | NCBI WGS metagenome assembly ULNC01 (sample SAMEA4835569, study PRJEB28245) | human gut metagenome | biome: gut microbiome; material: fecal sample | place: Denmark | collected 2008
GGGCGGTAAAGGACGTGGCCTGGCATTCATTGACAATATGGTGAAGCACCATCCGGAATTCGACGAATTTGAGAATGCCCGCGTCGCCATACCCAAAACGGTAGTGCTTTGTACGGATGTATTCGACGAGTTCATGGATACCAACAACCTGTATCAAATAGCCCTCTCCGATGCGGATGATGATTTGATTTTACGATACTTCCTGAAAGCCAAACTGCCCGACCGCTTGGTTGAGGACTTTTTCACTTTCTTTGATGTAGTAAAATCCCCTATCGCTATCCGTTCTTCCTCGCTATTGGAAGATTCGCATTACCAGCCTTTCGCCGGAATATACAATACTTATATGATTCCTTATCTGGACGACAAGTATGAAATGCTCCGCATGCTCAGCGATGCCATCAAGGGAGTTTACGCTTCTGTATATTTCCGCGATTCAAAAGCCTATATGCAAGCAACAAGCAACGTTATCGACCAGGAGAAAATGGCAGTCATCCTGCAAGAGGTAGTTGGTAATCAGTATGGCGACCGTTACTATCCATCCATGTCGGGTGTAGCACGCTCGCTCAACTACTACCCTATCGGAGATGAAAAGGCGGAAGAGGGCATTGTCAATCTGGCGCTCGGATTGGGTAAATATATTGTAGACGGCGGTATGACACTTCGTTTCTCTCCCTACCACCCCAACCAGGTCTTGCAAACCAGCGAGATGGAGATTGCACTAAAAGAAACCCAAACGCGTTTTTATGCGCTCGACCTGCGTAATGCCGGTCATAACTTCTCCATTGATGACGGTTTCAACCTATTGAAATTACATGTTAAAGAGGCTGAGAAAGACGGTTCCCTCAATTATATAGCTTCCACCTATGACCCTTACGACCAGATAATCCGTGACGGTTTATATCCGGGTGGGCGTAAAGTGATCACCTTTGCCAATATCTTGCAGCATGATGTATTCCCACTACCCCGTATCTTACAATTGGCATTGAAATACGGACAGCAGGAAATGCGCCGCCCTGTTGAAATCGAATTCGCAGCTACCATGAGCCGGGAAAAAGACAAGACCGGCACATTCTATCTGTTACAAATCCGTCCGATTGTCGATAGTAAGGAAATGCTTGATGAAGACCTTACAGCCATTCCCGATGAACAACTATTGCTCCGTTCCAACAATTCATTGGGACATGGAATAATGAATGAATTACAGGATGTAATTTACGTAAAAACCGATGATTACAGCGCTTCCCACAATCAGGAAATAGCCTGGGAGATAGAAAAACTGAACCAGCAATTCTTGAACGAAGGAAAGAACTACGTCCTGATAGGCCCGGGCCGCTGGGGCAGTAGCGATACATGGCTCGGCATTCCTGTAAAATGGCCTCATATCAGTGCAGCACGTATTATTGTAGAAGCCGGGCTGACAAACTATCGTGTCGATCCCAGCCAGGGAACGCACTTTTTTCAGAACCTGACTTCTTTCGGTGTCGGTTATTTCACAATCAACGCGTTTATGAATGACGGTGTATATAATCAAGACTTTCTGAATGCGCAACCTGCTGTACATGAGACCAAATACCTGCGTCATGTACACTTTGAACATCCGATAACAGCTAAGATGGACGGAAAGAAAAAGCAAGGAATAGTATTACTACCCGAACCGTAACATTTTATAATTAAAAATAAGCTAAAAAGTACATTAATCAACTTTTCTTTTTTTGTAGGAAATGGGACAAATGATGTCCCATTTTTCATTTATCGCTGTAAAATAGAGCTTTACACGGTTATTTTATTGCCAAAAAACAGTATCTTTGCGCCCAGTTTCAAGTTTTAATAGGTAAAAAAGATAATTAAGTATTGTCAATGGGCAAAAAATACACAACTATTTTAACTCTGTTTGCCATAATATCAGTTTTATTCGCGGGATGCGAACAAGACGAAAGACATGCTACAGGTTATGGCACAATGAACATACAACTATCCGCTAATCCAAGCATGATAGAAGTAGGTAGTTCGTCCGATACACGCGGTCAATCCGATAAGCAATCGGCTATTACGACCACCCGTATGGAAGAAGTACCGGAAGCGTCATCATTTTCATTATCTTTATCCAATGAAAAGGCAGAAGTGAAGCATTGGGATTCTTATGCAGACTTTAAAGAAAGAGAGAAAATAGCTATTGGCAATTACACGCTGAAGGCCTACTATGGTGACGAAAAGAAAGAAGGTTTTAATGCTGCCTACTATGAAGGAAGTACAAATATCCAGATCCTTGAGAATCAGAATACCACTGCTGACATCACCTGCTACATAGCCAATGTACAGCTTACCGTGATTTGTTCAGAAGCTGTTCAGAAGTATTTTACAACGTTTGAGATGCAGGTCCGTTCAAACACCGGCACAACTATTGATATTGCAAAAGACGACCAACGTCCTGTCTATTTAAAGCCCGGCAGTTTACAACTTGAAGCAAAAGTAAAAAAACAAAATGGTATAGGACAAACTTTAAGACTACTGGATATTGATGAGACCGAAGCACGCCAGCACTACATTATTCAGGTCGATGTAAATGGTGGTGATACGGGAAGTGGAACATTGAACATTACCTATAATACCGTCAAATCTGAAGAGGTTGTAACAATAGATATTTCGGACGCATCGCTCAATTTAAAAGCTCCGGAATTTACTGCGCAAGGTTTTGATAACGGTCAAACTATTACCTTACGTGAAGGTTCTCAACCGGAATCAATGAAAGTTACTTTAAATGCCCGTGCAGGTATCAGAGAGTGTGATTTACTTATAGAATCTCCTTATTTGAATTCTGAAGCAGTAGGAATAGATGGTTTAGTGAAGCTTGTGCCTACAAGTGATGCCGCCAAAGCGATGAAACAGAAAGTAGTAGACAAAGGACTACGTCTTCTCGGACTGGAGGATGGAAAGATAGAACGGTTGGCATTGATTGATTTTACACAATTAATAATGAATATGGTATGTACCGGAGATAATGACGAATCCAGTAAGTTTACTCTACGTGCGGTGGATAAACGAGGTGTAGTACATGAAACGGAACTCTCCTTTACTACTACTTTGCAAAGCAATCAATTCTCATTCCCTGCAATTGCCAAAACGGTACTTATTGGAAGCACTGAAGCCGAAGCAGAAATTAACCTCTTAACATCCGGCATTACAGGAGAACAGGATGTTAATAATGTTATCTTTGAATACAAAAATGAAGCGAGCGAATGGGTAAAAGCTACCACCGAATGGGTAAGCGATAATACAGAAGAGGTCAAAAAACATAAAGTAAAAATCAAGAAGTTGCCCGAAATACATAGAAACTTAGTAGTACGCGCACGATATGGTAGTAAAATTTCTGAAGAACAGACATTGAGCTACCATATACCAGAATTTACTATTACGGCTGATGAGAATGACATCTGGGCACGGAAAGCAACTTTACAGGTAAAAGCTAACACAGTAGAAGCTCAAAATGCAGTACTGAAATATTTAAAATTGACATACAACGGTTCTGAAATATCAACTACGCGAAAAGGAAATACATACTTGTGGAGTGGATTAGAACCTGGAGTTACATATACCATAGTCGGAATATGCAATGAAGGTGGAGAGGTTACAAATAATGTAGAATACTCCTTACTAACAGAAGCAAAAATACAGTTGCCCAATCCAACATTTAACGAATGGACTTCTGGACGTTACAACGGGACAACTATAAATAAAGGTGGCCCATGGGCAAAACGAGGAGCTGGATTCGATTTTTCTGGATATACAACAACAGAAGAATATCAAAAAACAACATTAAGTGTAAATACGCCTGTAGCATGGGAAAATGTAAATGAAAAAACAATGCCAAATTTAACAGGAAATGCTGTTAATACTTGGTATATTGTACCCTCTACAGATAAAGTCATAATTGATGATAACACATATGTAAGAATAAGGAATGTAAGTTGGAGTGGAGTAGGAGGCGATATTTCCCCATTAGGTAGTATTGGATATTTTATAAATAAAAACGAATGTTATGCCAGTTTTCCTGGATTTGAACAATTAAATACTCCATCAATAACCTTACAACAATCTGCAGGTCGATTATTTTTAGGTTCTTATTCATATCAAAACGAAAAAGATATAGTAAATGAAGGATATCCTTTCTTTAATCGTCCTTCTCAATTAAAATTTAAATACAAATATACATCCAAAACAAGTGGGCTTACCACCGACAAAGGATATGTAAGAATTATGCTACGGAAAGGTTCTAAAAGTATATTAAAGGATAAAGAATATCTTGAATTAGATTTGGATGAAACAGCTAATATATTAACAAAAACTCTTGATATCCAATACCCATCAGTAGGATGTGAAAAACCAGATAATATATGTATAATGTTTTGTTCTTCTATTGGTGGAAAAGATTGGTTAACGAGCGAAGAAAAAATTGATAATCCAAGTGTTACAAGCCCAGAAAGCAAAGCTCAAGCCTGTGTTACCGGCTCCGAATTATATATTGACGATATTGAATTAATCTATTAATTATATAGATATGAAGAAACTATACACCTTTTTTTATTTATGCTGTATTCTAATCAGTTTTATTGCATGTGATAGAGAAAAAGTAGAATATACAGAAGGAGGCGATCCTCAAATGGTGGATATACGTTTAAAAGAACTTTTAAACGTACAAGTAACAGAAGCTCCTACAGCACGTTCTGTTACAAATACCGATGAATACATTGTTTCATTATACACAAAAGACAATAGTTTAGTAGAATCATGGACTTATAAAGATATGCCGGACTTAATCAGTGTATTATCCGGTGATTATTATATCAAAGCAATGTCCCATCAATTAAAACAGGTGGATACGAAAGCATATTTTGAAGGGACTTCGGAAGTCTTCAGTATTAAGCCAAGTGCTATTACAGAAGTAAAACCGATTACATGTGAAATGAAAAACATAAAAGCGGTGGTTACTTTCGATGAAGCCCTTAAAAAATTTTTGGGGACAGATGTTACCGTTACCATAGTTGTTGGAGAGAACTCCCATACTTATTCAGATATTGAAGAGGCCATCAACAATCCTATCTATTTTGCACCTGCAAAAGGTGAAATTACAGTGGTCTATGTAATCTTTGACGGTACAGTGGATACCTATAAAGAAAACTTTACTAAAACATACTCTGCGACATCAGGCAGTGCAGTGAACATTAACTTTACATTAACAAATGTGAGTGAAGATGTTATCGAAGATTCCGGTTTGGTATCTTTAAAAATGAAAGTAGATTTAAGTGTGACAATTATTGATAAAAATTATAACATCATAGCTGGTGAGGAAACAATCCCTGATGATGAAGATGAAGAAGAAGATAAAACTAAGCCTACTATTACAGGGCGTGGTTTTGATATAAAAGAAGCCCAAAAAGTTCCTTCCAGTGGCCAACTGACGTGTGTAGTGGATATTACTGCTTCTAATCGTTTGACACATTTGTATGTGACGATTGACTCGGAAGTTCTTACCGAAGACGAATTGGCCGGAGTAGGCTTGAAAAAGAGCTTTGATCTTGCTTATCCGGAAGAATTGCAAGAAGGATTAGGTAGTCTAGGATTCCCTGTTGCAGATCAGGTAATCGGACAGAAATCATTAGAATTCAATATTACAACTTTCGTTCCATTGCTTGCCGGTTTAGGTTCCGGTACGCACAAGTTCATAATCAAAGCAGTTGATCAAAACAACGTGGTAACAGAAGAAACGTTGACATTGATTACCGGCAACTAATAAAATATGAAAAAGCTATTTTTATATATCTTATTATGCGTTCTATGCTGTCTGACTTCTTGTAGTGAAGAAGAATTGAACGGCAATGGAATTTTAGCCTTATCGGTTAAGATGGGGGCAAGTGTTCCTTCTACTACCCGCACTCTGCCAACGCTTGATGAACTCAATAACGGCTGTGTCGTCAAACTTCGTAATAGCGATAGTAAACTAATCCGGGAGTACGAAGGAATCAGCACTGTACCTTCAAGTCTAGAATTAGTCACAGGCATGTATACAATAAGCGGGTCAGCCGGCATCAAAGTAGATGCGGCATATGATGCACCTTATTATAGTGGTTCTATGGACTTTGAGATTAAACGAAATCAAACGACCCCCATTACTCTTCCTCTCTATGTACAGAACACTGTGGTAACCACAGCTTATACAGAAGTAGCTGCTGCAAAGTTTAAAAGCAGTAAAGTAACCGTATCCATGTCAAGAGGAGCTTTGGAATTTGATAAAGAGCATCCGGAACTGACTGGTTATTTTATGCTTCCTACAGGAGAAACGGAACTGGACTGGAAAGTCGAAGCAGTGACAGTAGATGATATTTCCTACACTAAAGAAGGCACATTGAAAGATATAAAAATATCTACCAAATATACTCTGACTTTTGATTACGAAGAATTAGACCCACAAGATGGCGGTATGGCCATAACCTTGAATGTAGCCGAAGAGCCTATGTTAAAAGCATGGAATATAGGGATTAGCCGGCAACCTCGTATAGAACGATATGAAAATGGTGTTTTTCACTCCTTAAATGACCCTGTTAACTTTGCTCTTGACGATTCCGGAAAAGATGTAGACGTATTTGTTCTTACTACTTCGGAACTTAAAAGTTTAACACTAACATGCCCGGAATTTATTTCAAAGGTAGGCTTAAAATCAAGCTCTATTGACGTACTGACGATGGCGGATAATGTCAAAGAAACTATCAAAGATAAGGTTACTTTTGCAAATTACTATGACGAAGAGACTACCAACTCTATTGTTAAAATGACTTTTAAGGCTGCATTTTTTGCCGCTTTCGCAAAAAAAGAAGGAGAAGAAGACAAAGGGGGAGATTATCTGGTAGTTATAAAAGCAACCGATGCCAATGGTAAATATCGTACGGCAAATTTACGTATTTTAGTATCGAATGCTATTGTAACCACAGAATTGGTAAATGACTATGCCGTTTGGGCACATAGAGTTACAGTAGAAGCAAATGTCAACAAAACGGCCTATGACGCAGCGGAATCAAAAGATTTGGCTTTTGAATATAGAGTATTAGGCAGTGAAAATGAATGGGATAAAGCTGTTGCCACAATTGAAGAAAACAACCAAAGTAAAATGTCCGCACTTATCACAGGACTTACCCCTGGTACAACTTACGAATATCGAGCATGGTGCTCAGGTCAAAGCAGTGAATCGCCAACCTATACATTCACCACGGAACGAACAATCCAACTTAAGAACTCCGGCTTTGAGGATTGGTCGCAACCGGACAAGCCCCTACTCTTATACAAAAGTGGAGACGATATGTATTGGGATAGTGGTAACTGGGGGTCCACAACCCTGTCTGCTAAAGATAATGTCACTACTTATGACGAGTCGTTGAGAGCACCGGGAACAACCGGCACACGTTCTATCAAGATGAAATCCGCCTTTGTCGGTTTAGGTTCTATCGGCAAATTTGCAGCTGGTAATGCCTTTGTGGGCAAATATATCAAAACTATCGGAACAAGCGGTGCGCAAATAGGTTTTGGGCGTCCACACGCTGCCCGCCCGGATAAATTAGTAGGATATGCCAAATACAATCCCGTTGCCATAAATTATTCCGATTTAGATTATGTAAAAAAAGGCGATATGGACAACGGATATGTTTATGTAGCTATTGGTGACTGGCCGGAAGACGGAACCGGTGACAATAATGTTCCATTTCTGGTAGACACTTCTGCTAAAAAGTTTTTCGACAAAACAGGGCCAAATGTCATTGCCTATGGAGAGATTATTTTCCCGGAAGCAACAGAGGGGGATGGTATGATACCTTTTGAAATAGAGTTAAAATACAAAGATACAAATCGTAAAGCCAAATATATCATTCTGGTAGCAACTTCCAGCCGATACGGTGATTACTTTACCGGTGGTACCGGTAGTACATTATGGTTAGACGACTTAGAATTGATTTATAATAATGATTAAACTAATAATAAAGTTTATATTTCTCATTGGTCTGCTATGTAGCATAATTCCGACAATAAATGCTCAGGGAATGAGAAATATAACGATGCATAAGTTTGTACCCAAAGGTCAATGGATCGTGGGCAGTTCAATCTCTTATTCACAGTCCGAACAGAAAGATTATAATTTTCTTGTAATAGAATCTGTGTCTGGAGATGGATACACTTTCAAAATCAGTCCATTATTATGTTATGCTTTTGCAGATAATATGGCTGCAGGCGGACGTTTCGGTTATAAACGTTCGCTGACCAAAATCAACCAGATGGATTTGGAAATAGGTGAAGACCTAAGTTTTAACTTGAACGATGTTTATTCTTTGAGCCACAGTTATTCCGGTATGGCTATGTTTAGAAATTATATCAGCCTGGGTAACAGCAGACGATTCGCTTTATTTGCAGAAACCCAGCTAACGTTTGAAGGCGGACAGTCTAAATTCATAAATGGTAAAGGAGATGATCTTACCGGTACATTCAGTAAAAAGTACAGTGTAGAGTTAGGAGTAGCTCCGGGATTAGTAGCTTTCATAAACAATTATACGGCAGTGGAAGTGAATATTGGTGTATTAGGTCTCAATTATGGGCATACCCGTCAGGTAACCGATCAGATACATATCGCTAATCAATCTTCCAGTTCCATCAATTTTAGAATCAATATATTCTCTATTGGAATGGGGATTGCTTTTTATTTATAAGAATACAGCCAATGAATACATATATCAGAATATTGTGTTGCACTTGCCTAGTCTGTCTTGCTTTTCCTTTATATGCTCAAACCGACACTTTAAGGATAGCAGATGACCATAAGATAACCAATGTATCAGATACAATCTCTGAAAAGAGATTTTTAGGAAGGTTCGACAGAGGAATTGTGAACCATTTGTTCGTGAAACGAAAAACATGGATGACTGGCTTAACCGTATCCTATGCCGGATACGACAGTGAAGATACTCAATTCTTATCACTATTGAAAGATTTTGATTGTAAAGCGAAGTTATTCACGATCAATCCTTTTGTTGGCTACTTCATTAAAGAAAACATTTGTATCGGTATTAAATTTGGATACCAAAACGTATACGCCAATTTAGGAAATATAAGTTTGGATATAGATGATGACTTAAGCTTCTCACTAAAAAACATGTCTTTTGACGAGCACTTGCTAAGTACCACCGTTTTCTATCGTTCATACGTAGGGCTGGACAGGGGAAAACGTTTTGGGCTTTTCAATGAAACCTCTCTCTCATTCAACACAGGCAGTTCACGTTACAAACGTGGTAGTGAAGAAAATTTTAAAGATACTCAAACACGTATTCGTGAAGTACACATCGGATTAAATCCGGGAGCTACAGTATTTATTATGGAGAATATCAGTGCAGAACTTTCATTCGGAGTGGCAGGATTCAAATATAGGGAAGAGAATCAAACCACCAATGGAGAAAGTTCCGGTTGGAGAAAATCAAGTGGCGCGAATTTCAAAATTAATATACTGAATATAAGCATAGGTATTGTTGCATATTTATAATTATGAAGAGAAGAATTCTAAATATCAGCCTCATATTGATTTGTTTCCTATCTTGTATGCAAATCAATATTTCCTGTATCAGCAATGATATTCCCTACCCGGTCATCTCACTTCAGATACTTACATTTGAAGTAGAAGGACAGGAAGGAAGTACAATTATCGATAAGGTAACTCGTACTGTCACTGTACCGTTAAAAGAGACTATCAATTTAAAAGAGGTAGTAGTCAAACAGTGTAAGGTGACCGAAGGTGTAGAAGCTCCATTGGACTCTGCAACAGTTATTGACTTATCTTCACCCAAGAAGTATACTATATCTTTATATCAAGACTATGAATGGACAATCCAAGCAAGTCAGACAATTGAAAGAAAATTGACAATCAAGAATCAGTTCGGTAAACCTAAAATCAATAGCAAGACACATGAAATCACTGCCGAAGTTGCTAAAACGGCCAGCCAAAAGAACGTATATATATCAGATATCAAATTAGGTCCGGCCGAAATCTCAACCCAGACTTTCTTAGATCCATCAGGAAACGAGATAGAGATTCCATTAAACACTGCCCTTGATTTTTCTTTTCCAAAGACCGTGATAGTACGCTACCATGACATTGAAGAGAAATGGACTATCTCCATATCTAGAAGTGATAAAAGTGTGGCAACCGGTGAAGCTGACGCATGGGTCAATGTGGCATGGCTTCATGGTAATGGTGAAGAAGGCGCCAACAATGGATTTGAATATAAACCTGCAGATTCTTCAGAATGGAAGGTCGTAGCAGCCGAAAATGTAAACGACGATGACGGAGAATTAACTGCACGTCTTTCAGGATTGAAGTCTAACACAACCTATGTTTACCGTGCTTATTCGGGTAGTGACTACGGAGAAGAAGTATCTTTTACTACAAGTGAACCCGTTACACTGCCGGGCGGTTCTTTCGACGAATGGCATCAAGTAGATAAAGTTTGGAATCCTTGGGCTATAAACGGTACTCCTACTTGGGATACTGGAAATAAAGGCGCCACTACAATGGGAGATAGTAACACTCAACCGACTGATGACACTTGGAATGGTAAAGGAAAAGCGGCCAGGCTTGAATCCAAATTTATAGGTCTCGGCAGTATTGGCAAGTTTGCTGCCGGTAATTTATTCATTGGAGAATATATCAGAACTGAAGGAACGAATGGAGTACTTGATTTCGGGAAACCTTTTACAGCTCGGCCGACCAAACTAAAAGGACATTACAAATACTCTACAGCCCCAATATCTTATGTATCTTCCGGATATGAACATTTGAAAGAAAAGCCGGACACTTGTGCTATCTATATAGCGCTGACAGATTGGAAAGAACCTTTAGAGATACGTACCAAACCCTCTGATTTATCTGTATTCAACAAGAATGATCCGGGTGTCATTGCCTATGCAGAATTTTATAGTGGCGAGACAGTCACAGAATATAAGTCATTCGAACTGACTTTGGACTATCGGGACACAAGTCGGGTTCCTACTTATTTAGTTCTCGTTTGCTCTGCCAGTAAATTTGGTGATTTCTTTGTAGGTGGACCTGGAGCTTTACTTTATGTAGACGATTTCAGTTTAGAATACGATTACTAAATAAACACACCGTGTATTTACTCATGATGCATGGTGTGTTCTATATTAACAAATCGCCGTAACGTTATCACCACCACCTCGCTCGGCGCAAACAAACGTACGTTCTTACGGGACGTACCGATACCATTAGTAATGATAATCGGCGTATTATTTGAGTTATACCTCAACCCGGTAAGGAAACGCTGCCCGTAACGAGACGGAATGACAGGAGCATACAGTCCGAATAAAGTAACCTGTCCGCCATGCGTATGTCCGGCAAGCACGAGGTCGGTATTGGTAACAGGAACATCCTCGGCATAGTCGGGAGTATGCGAAAGCAATATAACGAAGTCATCGGGAGAGAGCGAAAGCGTAGGCGACTGCCCGTTCTGTCCGAGGTTGAAAGGATTGCGTACTCCGGCTATCACAATCCGCCCACCGTTTCGTTTCAGAGTATCGGCTTCATGCTCCAGTAAGTGAATACCTTGACGTTCCATTTCCTTCAGGATATCATCATAACAAGCTTCATAATCATTGTTTCCAAGAACGGCATAAGTCCCCAAAGGCGTTTTCACAGCTCCCAATGCCGCAATGACATCCGGAACATACTCACAACCTTCATGCAAATCACCGCCTATCAGCAGAGCATCGAGACGCAAATCATTCAGCAGGCGGGTTATATCCCTCAATCCTTTCTCCTTCAACAAACTCCGGTAATGCAAATCGGAAACAAACCCCAGCCTGCATCCGTCGAACGCGGCAGGTACATCACGGTGTGTAAACTCATACTTCCTGACACGCTTCACATTCTTATATCCGGATGCCGAAGACTTGGACATCCGAATGGAATACTCTTCAGGGAGAGGTGAGGTAAAACTCCGCGTAGACCGACACGAAGAAAAGAACAGCAATCCCAAAACAGAAAAAAACAACAGGCTCTTACACCCTCTATAACACAACACCTGACCCATAGACTTATCTTTATTGTTTGATACAATGAATAATTTTACCCGAACAGTAGTGCAAAGATAACAAATCCTTTAACTATCTTTGTGGTATAACTTTCTAAAAGAACAACATGAAAGCAATAACGACCAACTCGTTCTACGCATGGATACTCGCCGCCCGTCCCAAGACATTGACGGGAGCTGTCATTCCCGTACTGATAGGCTCTTCACTGGCATTCGCCGATGGAAAATTCGACATCATACCGGCACTGCTATGCGTATTGTTCGCCTGCGGCATGCAGATTGCCGCCAACTTCATCAACGACCTTTACGATTATCTGAAAGGCAGCGACCGTGCAGACCGCCTCGGCCCCGAACGCGCCTGTGCACAAGGCTGGATTACCCCCATAGCCATGAAACGAGGAATAGCAGGAACGCTTATATTCTCCTGCCTCATGGGTTGCGCCCTGCTGCAACAATGTTGGGGACGCTTACCCCACGGCGGCTGGGAACTGATACTGTTAGGGCTGCTCTGCGTAATATTCGCATTCTTATATACCACCATCCTCTCCTATCAAGGATGGGGCGACCTACTCGTATTGGTTTTCTTCGGCTTCATCCCCGTAGGCGGAACTTACTACGTACAAGCCCATATCATTACGGCCGACGTATGGGTAGCCTCGCTCATCTGCGGCCTGGTAATAGACACCTTACTGGTCGTAAACAACTACCGCGACCGGGAACAGGACGCTCTCAGCGGCAAGCGCACACTGATTGTCCGCTTCGGCGAACCTTTCGGCCGTTACCTGTATCTGGGATTAGGCATAGCAGCCGCCTTGCTCAGCCTATGGTTTGTTTACAACGATAAAATAGAACCGCTTGCTTTCATCTGGGTTCCCTGTGTCTACCTGTACCTGCACGTACTGACATGGCGTAAAATGGCAGCAATACGAAGCGGTAAAAAACTGAACAGCATATTAGGTGAGACCTCACGTAATATGCTGTTCTTTGGCCTGCTGCTGAGCCTTGCCTTTATTCAGTAACTATTATTTCTTTCCGTACATTCTTTCGTAGTACTTCTGATAATCGCCGCTGGTCACCTCTTCCACCCAGTCCTGATTATTCAGATACCATTCGATAGTCTTAACGATACCGACTTCAAATTTTGTTTCGGGATACCAGCCTAAGGCGTCCGTTATCTTGGTGGGGTCGATGGCATAACGCTGGTCGTGACCTAAACGGTCTTTCACGAACGTTATCAACTCTTCGTTTATCCAGCTGATGTCAATCTGTCCGTCGGCGTCTTTCACTTGTTTTTTCAAGACTGCGCGATATTTCGGTTCTTCTTCCATCAGACGGCGGATAGTGGCGATAGTCAGTTTCACAATCTCCAGATTGGTCTTTTCGTTATGGCCGCCTACATTATAAACCTCACCCTCTACGCCTTTGCGCACAACGAGGTCGATGGCTTTGCAATGGTCTTCCACGTACAGCCAGTCGCGTACATTGCTGCCGTCACCGTATACCGGAAGGCTCTTACCTTCGAGGATATTCTTTATAATCAATGGAATCAGTTTTTCCGGGAAGTGATACGGACCGTAGTTATTGGAACAGCGGGTAATGGTAACCGGCATTTTATAGGTATCATGATAGGCCATCACCACCATATCGGCACTGGTCTTAGACGCACTGTACGGGCTATGCGGACACAGCGGCGTATTCTCCGTGAAGAAACCTTCCGCTCCCAGCGAACCGTAAACTTCGTCCGTAGACACCTGGTGATAGCGCACTCCGTTACGCCAGGTAGGATAACCGGATTCGTCCTTTCCCGTTACCCACGCACGACGAGCGGCATCCAGCAGATTCTGAGTACCCAGAATATTAGTCATAAGGAAAAGCTGAGGGTTTTCGATACTGCGGTCTACATGGCTTTCTGCTGCAAAGTTCACCACATAATCGAATTTATATTTCGCAAACAGTTCGTCGGCAAGAATGCGGTCGCAGATATCGCCTTTAACGAAAAAACAACGTTCATCATCAATATCTTTGGCAACAGTACCCAAATTTCCGGCGTAAGTCAGGGCGTCCAATATCACAACTCTTATATCATCGTGCTTCGCCAGAATATACTTTATATAATTAGCTCCGATAAATCCGGCAGCGCCGGTTACAAGATAAGTCTTCATAAATTAAAAATTGAGAATTAAAAATTAAGAAATAGAGAAGTCACATGCTGCTTGTCAGCGGTACGAGTCCGCAAGTTCCATCAAATACTTGCCATATTCCGTCTTGCCCAGTTGTTCACCGAGGCGATGGAGCTGGTCTACATCTATCCATCCTTTGCGCCATGCTATCTCCTCGATACAGCTCACACGGAATCCCTGACGGTTCTGTATGGTAGCAACGAAATTGCTGGCTTCGAGCAGACTGTCGCAGTTACCCGTATCAAGCCAGGCGAAACCACGGCCGAAAAGCTCTACTTTCAGCGTACCTTCTTCCAGATAAAGACGGTTGAGGTCGGTAATTTCATATTCACCGCGGGCGGACGGTTTCAAAGCGG
>ULNC01011504.1_pt1 | contig 14199 bp, 17 predicted proteins | sample 1951841 | NCBI WGS metagenome assembly ULNC01 (sample SAMEA4835569, study PRJEB28245) | human gut metagenome | biome: gut microbiome; material: fecal sample | place: Denmark | collected 2008
AAGCAGTTCCATCTTGTCGAGGATAAACACGATGTCGCTCAGCTGGGCGTTCTCGGTGACTTGCGTTTTTGGGGGTTCGTCCCTTACATTTTTCTTTGCCATAACTGTAATTTTTAGGGTTTATAACTGTTGTTGTCACCGCAAATATATAGTCATAAATTTGATAAATCACTATGTCTCAATGCGTTGTGCTATCTGTTTCATCGGATGTCATCACGTTTCACCGCAGAGGGAGAAAACGCAAGGCGGAAAAACGGAAGAATCAAGGATAAAAGTGTGAGAAACGTACCGGGTCCGATAAAAGAAGAGAGAGAAATACGCGAAGGGAAAGCCAAAAACAAAAAAGGCGGAACGGGAAAATGGGAAAGGGTGGAAAAGCCGCAAACGACACGAAGCCGATAAAGAGAAACTGTATTATGCAGAGTGGAGAGCGAGCTGTCTTTAGTCCCCGCTTCCTTCTGTTACTCCATAGGACTGGATGAGAATTTACGTGCGGTTGATGTTGACAGCATAATCCATTAGGACATCAGGTGTCGGCAAAATACCGCCGCCGGATTGTATCTTGGTTTTGTCCTATGCGTCGTAGGTCGCTTCGCTTGCTAAGTCCCGGAACGTTTCTCCAACTCGGACGGCGATACCGGAACGTTTTTTCGGGTGAAAAATTACCGAAGGGAATTTTTTGCCCGAAAACCGCAGGCCTGAACGTAGAAGGTATCGTCCCTCCGAGTTATCTTCTTAAAGGGACTTGACAAGTGAAGCGTGGCTTATGATGGATTTTTATAGAGGAATATGGAAAAATGTACCTTTAGCCCAAGAAAATTGCAATCATTTCGCAGAAGTAATCAGAAAATGATTACTCTTGCAGAACGATAATACATGAAAAAATGTTTTTGTTCACTCATCTATGGATGTTCATTTTTAATGAATGCGAGCAAATAATGAACATGGATTCGCTTATATCCGCCTTCTATTGGAGAAAATTGGTCTTTTACCCATTTTTCTCCAATAGAATAACCGTAATACTGATAATTTTCACTACTTTTGCAACATGATTATACCAAGGGATAAATATTTGCAAGAGCTAAGAAGTGTAATGCACAACGGGATGATTAAGATTATTACCGGTGTACGCCGTTGTGGAAAATCTTATCTTCTATTTGAATTATTCAAACAATCATTACTTGAAAACGGTGTGAATGAAGAGCACATTATTCAAGTTGATTTGGAAGACCGACGTAATAAACACCTCAGAGAGCCGGACAGATTATTGGATCACATCGATGGACATATCACAGATAACGATATGTATTACATACTATTGGATGAAATACAACTTGTTCCTGAGTTTGAAGATGTACTCAACAGCTATCTGAAAATTAAAAATACAGACGTATATGTGACAGGAAGCAATAGCCGAATGTTGTCCAGTGATGTAAAAACAGAATTTCGTGGTCGAGGGTATGAAATCAGAGTCCATCCACTGAGTTTTTCGGAATTTCTCAAGGCAGGACAGTACACAAATGAACTTTCTGCCCTACAGGATTATATGATTTATGGAGGAATGCCACAAGTCGTATCTTTTTCAAAGAAAACAGAAAAAGAAAATTATCTAAAATCCTTGTTTCAAGGAACTTATATACGCGATATAAAAGAGCGTTACAATATTAGAAACGATGATGATTTGAGTGAACTTATAGATATTATTGCTTCCAACATAGGCTGCCTGACCAATCCGACAAACCTTGAAAATACATTCAAGTCCGTAAAAGGTCATAGTATTTCAGATACAACCATACAGAGTTATCTTGGAATGTTACAAGATGCCTTTATGTTGGAAAAAGCCATTCGATATGACATCAAAGGAAAGCATTACATCAACACGCCTTCAAAATATTATTTTGAAGATGTCGGACTACGTAATGCCCGTCTGAATTACCGTCAAATTGATGGGGGTCATCTTATGGAAAATATCATATATAACGAACTGCGTATCAGAGGGTATTCGATTGATGTAGGGCAAGTGGAAGTGAGAATAACAAATGATGATGGAAAGAAAATGCGAAAACTACTGGAAGTTGATTTCATTTGCAATAGTGGGGATAAACGTGTGTACATACAATCAGCACTTGATATGCCCACTCAAGAAAAAATTGACCAGGAAACCAATTCCCTTCGTCATATCAAAGATGGATTCCCTAAAATAGTCATTGTGGGAGGTTTGACCCCTTCTCATGTGAATACAGATGGCATATCAATCATTAATATAATAGATTTCCTTAAAGATACAGAAGGAAATCTATTATGAATCCACCATAATATGTAGCATAATAGTGTGTAAAAATAGTAAGGACAATGTGCATAATGCACCCAAAATATAAATCCACCCCTGCTACAAATAGCTGTAACAGGGGTGGTTTTATCAGAAAGGGAGTTTTGACTTTACCTGCACCGTTTTTCACGCAATTGCAGATTAACTTGTGGTATAAAAATTTTATGTATGTATGCTCCAGCCGTGAAATGGTTCCATCATTACGGCAAAAGACTCATCCGGTCTGCCGTGATAGAGCAATCCACCCACAATGCCGTTTCTTCCATCCGGTGTCCTTTCCGCAAATCCGAATGAATACGGAGCGAAATCGTAATACAGTTCAATTTCATACCTGCCGCCAGAGTTCTTCTCCCATTGTTTGAGGCGTTCAATGCAATTCTGAAAGGTTGTGTCACCAATACTTTTGGCGTATTCCGCCACCTTGTCGTAGTGTTCCTGACATTTGATTTTCATATCCGGTAATTTTAAGTTGTTTGTAGCAATTCTTCGTATATTCCGAAATCGAGGCATCCGGCAACAGTAAAATCCTCCCCATCTTTGTCCGTCAATGATTTCAAGTCTTCCAGACTATTGCAGTAGAAGAATATCTCGTCATCCTTTTCCGTGTCGGATTCCATAGCCAAAGCGATCCTTACTTCTACTGTTTCCAGTGTGTCACACCATCTGATGACACAGTCCGCATAATGAGGTTCACATCCTTGCTCACTGTAGAACTTCAGATAAAGACCTCCTATTTCCTGTCTGACTTCATCGGGCTTTTTCCATGTACTGTCATCCACGATTTCAAAGCCTATTCCTTCAACCAACAGGCACGTGCCATTGTCATTGACCATCATGGTGCGCTTGCCGATATGTTTTTCTCGTATTTCCGCCCAATCTGGCAAGTCCCAACGTTCTACAGTCCAGATTCCACGGTAATTTTCTGGGATGGCATTGTATTCACTCAATATTATCTTTTTCATTTCAAATCGGTTTATGCTGTTATAAAAGTCACTTCATACGTTTTACATGGTTTCCCAAAGGCCGGGTAAGCATCAAACTCTCTGTATGCTTCCCAATCCACCGACATGGTATATCCGTTCGGAAAATTTTCACCGATGAATCGGGTTATCAGATCCTTGTCTTCATCGGTAAGGAACAATTCTTCTTCAATGCCGTACTCCAATGCAAAAATCGCCCATTCGGGAATGTTGTTCCAAACGAGCGGTGTATTATTGTTTTCCTTCATACTTTCAAGTTTATTGCGGTGATACCAGCAGTCTTTGGATGATGCCGTCAAGTTCCGTTTCCCATTTGTCCGTACCGTTAAGGAGAGACGGGTAAGTCAACTGTTGCCATTGCCGGTAGTCGAAGAGTTTCATCCGGAGCGGATAATAATCAAAAAGTTTCCGTCCTTCGGAGAATATTCTCAGGTGATTGACACCTACTTCCATCAGTTTCAGACCGTAATGGTCGATAATCTCATGAAATCTATTCATCGGTGTGAAATTGCTTCTTTTCCTCATAATTCATTTGTCATTATAATTCGTTCAACAATACATTTTATACAAATCGGTATCTGACAGCGTACACAACTCTTCATCCGTACAGTAACCGTCAATCTCTTCGCTGGCTTCCATTGCCTCATATATACCGTTACGCATATCGTTTGCCAGTTCATTCCGCAGGCTCTCCACTGACACCCTGAATATATGGTTGCCGGCATCTATTTCCCTGACGGGATAGACACATCCTTTCCAATGGATTTGCCCGATGACGATTGCTTCATTCGCATTTTCAGCCATCCAGTCCAGGTATTCTTTAATGATGTCCCCATGACAAGGATCCGGTTTGCAGAAACATCCCAATGTCTTGCCCTGCAAATTCCCGATCCGCTTGCGGAACTCTTTATCCGTACTCAGGCGATGATAAAAGTATTTCCTGTATCGGCCAAGCGTACTGCCTTTTGCCATCGTTGCTTCCAGTCTGAACGGATTCCCGAAATAACCGTCCTTGCCATATCCAGCCCTGCCAATGTACACGTCACAGGTTTCCTTGCGGATATTGACCACTCTTGTTCTGCCCATAGCCATATTTCTTTTATTCAGTTAAACATTCACCGGCTCGTGAGCCGATATTTTATTTCTTGCCTGCATCACTGTCCCGTGCCGGATTGTGCAAGGCTTTCCGGAAAAATACCGCAAGCGGAGCGCGGAAGATTTTTGCGGAAACCCGTAAGGGCTTGGCCTTGCTCAATCCAGGCGGGCACGGGACTACCTTTGCAGGCTGAAATAAAAAAGCGGACTTGTTCTATTCGTCTTTTTTATCATCTTCCTTCTGCGGAATCAGGTGTTTCAGATCCGGATCATTGGCTATCCTTGCCATCTCTTCCTCAATGATCTGCAGTACGTCAGCCTTGATGCGTGAATAGTTGCGGTCTATCTGTTGCTGCATGATGTCGTTGCCGTCCTCGTCCTTGAACTCGTTGATGACGGGTATCTTCTTGTAGGCTTTTGTTTCCGCCGCCACTTTTTCACTGTCGACAATAATCCGCGCATGGAAAATCTTCTGTTCTATCTCTTCTCCGAAATTGTCCGCCACGCTGCCCACGAATGTTCCCTGCGAGAGATTGGCTATTTTGGATGCCGGTATCAGAGAATCCAACTGCGTGTTGATGGAGGTGGATGTATCCTGCCGGTTGATGGAGATGGATTGCCTTTGTTGCAGGATTTTACCGAACCGCTCGGAAAGGCTCTTTGCGGTTTCACCTACCACTTGGCCGCTGAATATATTGCCGACCGTATTTTGGATTACCTTCGCCTCTTTTTCACCGTAGTCACGGGTCAGCTGGGAGAAATCCTGGAAGCCGAGACAGACTGCCACTTTGTTGCTTCGGGCGGTGGCTATCAGATTGTCAATACCCCGAAAATATATCGTGGGTAGCTCATCTATGATGATGGAGGATTTCAACTGTCCTTTCTTGTTTACCAGTTTCACTATACGGGAATTATACAGACCGAGAGCCGCCGAGTAGATATTCTGCCTGTCCGGATTATTTCCCACACATAGGATTTTCGGATGTTCAGGATTATTCAAATCCAACGTGAAGTCATCGCCTGTCATGACCCAATAAAGCTGCGGTGAAATCATCCTCGAAAGCGGGATTTTAGCACTCGCTATCTGGCCCTGCAACTGATCTTGTGCTCCGCCCTGCCAGGCATCCATAAAGGGGGAAAGATAGTTTTCGAGGGACGGGTAAGAGGTGAGAATCGTGAAAATATCAGCATACGGCTTGTTAAGGAATTCTATCGCGTGAGGGAAGGTACAATACTTGCCGTCCTTGTAAATTCGCAGATACCAGATGATTGCCGCGAGCAGGATAATCGGTGATTCCACGAAAAAATCACCCTGCTTCTGTATCCAGGTCTTGTTCAAATTGAGCATTATCGTGTAGGCACTTTCATAAGCATCGGAAATATCCGCCATGAACTTGGGATTGATAGGATTACAGCGGTGGCTGCGCCTCGGATCGTCAAAATTAATGACATAGAACTCCGGTCTTACCTTGTAATGCTCCTTGTGCTTAAGCAAATGGTTGTATGCAATTTCGGACAAATCCGGAAATTTGTAATCATAAATATACATGGCAAAGGATTTCTCAATCTGCTGTTTTATGTAATTGTTTACCACTGCATAGCTTTTCCCCGAACCGGGCGTTCCCAGTACGATGGACGCACGAAAAACGTTTACAACGTTGATCCATCCGTCCCATTCCTTGCCCTGATAGACAAACTTCGTGGGCAAGTTGACGGAATACTCGTTCTCCATAAGCCTTGTTTCCTGTATGAAACTCTCGTTGGCAGTATTGAAGACATCTTCCATAAGGTTATGTTTCAGCATACGACTGATCCACATACCCGACATCAAGAGAAGGATATATCCTGCGGTAAGTGTTACCGTATATATGACAGCGTTGGCCGTCGGGCTGAATGGCAGGTCAAGCATCCACCAGTTCATGAAAAACAGCACCAATCCCGAAAGGAAAGCGGCGTATATCCTGCCCCATGTCATCTCCTGATTTTTCACTCCTTGGGTACCCAGGCATGAGAGGGCAAGGAATATGACGGCAAATACTTTCGTTACAAGCAGGTTGCTGAACAGTCCTGCCGTCCGTTGGAAATTGAGCAGTATCCTGTCGACCACACCTATATTTATACCCATATCCACAAATGACCGGTAGCAGAACCAGTACACGTGAATGACAATAAACACAATGGAGATAGCTCGCATGAATTCCATGACTTTGGCCAGTCCTCTCAAATCATCTTCCTGTTGCATAATGAACTAATTTTAATATTAGAAAAATCGGTAATTAGGAAATTCCGCGTGAGCGGCGTTTCTTCTTCTTTTTACGTTGCAGTCTTCGGGCAAGAGCCTCTTCCTGTGGGTCGGGACCGTTCTGTTCCATGGCGAATATACCGAAAGCCTGTTCGATGGCGCTTTCCATATCGGAGGAGAATCCGCTTTGCAGACCGATGTCCGGCATGTGAGCATCCACATTGGGGATGTTGTCAGGATTATTGAAGAGCCGTTCAAAGGCATTCGCCGAGAACTCCTTGCCAAGTCGGGAGCCGTTATAGACCTCGCGGTTCTTGTGGTCGATGAAGGTCGCTCCATAGATGCGTCCTTCATCGTTTTCACGGAACAGCGCGTCTATGCCTTTGTCGGCAAGCAGACGGACAAATTCCTCTCTGTTGCCACGGCAGCCGTGCATGGCAAGGGTAATCTCGTTCCGTATCTTCGGTTGCCATTTTTTTGCTTTATACTCGCGGGCGTTGTAACCGATACGTTTTTCCAACCCTTCGTAACCGTAGCGTTTACCGATAAGGGAAGACTTGATGGGTGTGCATACCGGTTTTCCCGTATCATCTGTCATGATATAGACGATACCGTTATAGGGTACTTCACCAAATTCGCCTTTCACTTGCTTCGCCTCGATATTGAAACAGGAAAGCAACGCGCTGTATTCTCCGAAAGACTGGTAACGGTAGGTACCGAATACGCTCTTGACGATATTGGATACCTGTTTCTTCACGTCACCGCTTTGGTAGTCCGCTTTTTTGAGATACGGTTCCAGCAGTTCCTTCCGCTTGTCTTCCACCTGTTTCAGGCCGAACTTCCGTTCCAGTTCCCGGCAGGCTTTCATCGAGCGGTTCCACTCGTAGGCATCGTCAATCTTTTCCCCTTTCTCGTTCACGCAAGTGGATACGATATGGATGTGCCTGCGGCTGATGTCCTCGTGTACATATACGATGTAGGGCTGGTCGCCATATCCCATCTTCTGCATATACTCTTTGGCGAGGTCGGCAAATTGGCTGTCTGTCAGCCGGTCATCCAATGAGGGGTTTAACGAGATGTGCAGTACGGGCTTCTCCGTGTTCTTGTTGGCAAGCAGGTAATTCTCGAACGCCCATATCGTCTGCCGCATGACCTGTTCAGGATTGCCCGTGACATCGGTAATCATGCGGTTCTCGTAAATGATACGTGCCGTGGCATCATCCACTTTCTGCTGGTTATAGACGATTGCCCCGTAAAGGGAAACGCCTCTGTTGATTTTCGCCACCATATCATCCTTCCTCCCTTTTCCTTTTGATAAGGTAGGCTTCTTCAAACTCGTGGGTAAGCATAATAATCCGCTTGCTCAGCACTACCAGGTCTATGGTCGCCTTTTCTAGATTTCGGAGCAGGGCATATGCCCGTTTTTCCCCGAAATTGGTCTTGACCGCCTTGACCGTCTGGTTGTAATTGTTGCCGATACCCTGGAACTGGTGGTAGAAATTGGTCAGGCGGATGTAGTAGTCCATCGTTGCCTTGTCGATTTTAACCACCTTGATTTCGTGTCCGAAAAGCATCGCCTTGATAAATTTTGAATGTTCTTTCAATCCGGATTTCTGGAACTGGATGTTGAAACGCCCGTTTTCTTCCGAGTTCAACCGTACTACATAACGGTGCACGGCAGGGTCGGATTTTGGCTTCCGCCCCACACCTTTTGTCGATTTTTTCTTTCTGTTTTCTTCCATACGCATTGATGTTTCCTGTTTCTGATTTTCCGTCCCGGATTCACGACTTTGGAGTGAATCCCTCCCGAGCCGTCAGGCGAGCGGCAAGTTGTTTTGAGTGCCCGAATTTATTTCGGGTGCCTCAAAACACAACTTGCTATGTTCGCTTGAACATGAATTTTCCTTCGTCAAATTGTGTTTGCCCCCTTCAGCCTCATTCTTCGGTCTCGGGAAAACCCCGCAGCGGTATCCGTTCCGTTGTCGGTGCAAAGTTATGGCGGTTTATCTTGTTGTAAAATAGCAAGTTATATGTAACATGATGACATATGGTGACACAGGTCGTCACCTCCCTTGAAGCATGGTGGAAGTATGGGAAAATACCATTTTATTTGCAGCATGAACGACGGGATATGTGCAGTAAAGAGTGCCTGAATCACTTACTTACCGACTGTCCGAATGAGAGAATGGATGACCGGAATAATGCACGAATGGATTACTGCACACGTGCAGTAAGGAATGTCCGACCGGCAGACTTGTGATGTGCAGTAATGACCGCCGGACTGAATGGAGTACAGGCCATATTACGGCACATATACGGTTATTCCTTACTTACTGAAAGACTGAATTCAATTGATGTTTAACATAAAATAAAAAAGCAATGAAAAAGGACACAGTTTTAGTCGCCATCTGCAACCAGAAAGGCGGAGTCGGTAAATCGACCATGACAATTATGCTCGCAGGGTATTATCATTACCTGAAAGGATTGAATGTGGCTGTCATCGACTGCGATTATCCGCAGTACAGCCTGGTACGTATGAAAGAAAGGGACATGCGTACAGTCGAGCAAAGCGAATACTTCAAGCAACTGTTGAAATCACAGTATGAACGTATCCTAAAGAAAGCCTACACGATTGTCGGTTCAAAGGCGGAGAATGCCCGTGCTGCGGCTGGGAAACTGATGAATAACGGGAATTACGACTTGATTATCGTGGATCTGCCCGGAACGGTGAACTCATCAGGCGTAATCAACACCATCGTGAATATGGACTACGTGATTACACCGATTGTTCCCGACCGTATTGTAATGCAAAGCAGCCTCTCGTTCTCTACCAGCGTCTGGGACTACGCCAAGGCAAGCAAGGAAGCCCCTTTACAGGAATTCCTCTTTTTTTGGAACCGAAAAGATGCCCGTGCTTCTACGGAAGTCTTTGATGCGTATAATATCATCATGCAAAAGTTGGAGTTTACGGTATTGGATACCATCATTCCGGAAACCAACCGCTATAACAAGGAACTGTCTTTGGCAACCAGGAACTTCTTTCGTTGTACTCTGTTTCCACCTCCCGCCAAATTGTTGAAGGGCAGCGGACTGACAGAACTGGCAGAAGAATTATTAGTCAAATTCAAAAAATAAATACCATGGCAAAAAAACAAGTAATCGTAAATGAAGAGATGATCAGGGGCATTATGGCCGGAGATATACCCAATTACGGAAAGGATATACCCGAAGATGCGTTCATTACCGTTGACGAATCAGAACAGAGTGATTGCGAAACGAATAATCCGGAACCTGCGCCTGTAGAGAAAAGTGCCGCCAAACAGAGGAAACGAAAGGACGGTACAGATTCGTACCGCAAACAGTTTCTCATGGGTGGTAATGTCCAGCAAAGGCAGCAGGCTTATATAGGAATCGACAATTATCAGTTCATACAGAGATTTTTATCGGTTGTAGCCCCCAAGGTCAGCATGTCGAAATACATTGATGATGTACTGACCGCCCATATAGAACAATACCAGGAGGAAATAGACAGCCTCTATCACAATCAAATCAATAATAAACCTTTATACAAAAAATAATTATGGGACATTTTTTTGACATCATGACTATTGCAGTCACCATTATCGTAGTATTCCTTTTGATAATAACAGCCATTCATAGTTCTGTAAGGCTTGTACAAATAACAATTGGCAGAAAATCCGGTTTGAATAAAAAGGATACAGACCAATCAAGTGTAGCCCCCAAAAACTTTGTATCAGAAAATCAACCTGAGACAAAGAAAAAATCACCTGACCTTGATGAGTCGTGTGCCATTTATAAAAAGAAATTCCTAACTCGTAAACCTTTGTCGAAGCGGGCACGCGTAGATATTGAACAGGAGAATCTCGACCTGATCAGACAATTGCTCTTTGTCATTGAACCTAAAGCAAGCATATGTGGCTATATCAATAGCATCGTGAAAGACCATCTGGAAAAATGCAAACCGGAGATTAGAAAGTTGTATAATGAAAAACATGCTGACAATGGAAACTAAAATTTATTTCACCGTCAAAGTCCTATGCGCAATATTCATATTTTATCAACTGTAGATATTCATCTTCAGCCCAAAAATATATGACGGATGGGACAAGGTTTACCGTATGATGCGTATCGCCCGTATCAAGTTATGGAAATATCGGAAGGAGTGCCGGAGAAAGAAAGCTGAAAGTGCCCGCAAAAAGGCAAGGCGCAAGAAATCGTCAGTGGCAACAAAAGTGGTACAAGAAATTCCCGGAACAATGACAGGTTCTTCCCCTTCTGAGGATAATGATGTAATCGGCAAGACAAGAATAGTCTATCTGGAAGACCCGGAAACGGCAAGAAAAACTCCTACACGTTCCGAACCTATGGAAAAAGAACCCATAGAGGAGGATGAGGAAATAGATGCGGATGATGTGGCTCAGGAAAATAAGGGTCTGACCGAAGAGGAAAAAGCAGAATTGATGGCTCCTGTTGATGCCGAACCTGATTCTGAATTCAACACGGCAATGACATTCGAGGAAATGAATAATGTAGCGGAAGTGCTGACCTCCGCTACAGAGGACAAGCAGAAAGCTCTCCGTGCAAGTATGACCATTTATCACAAACTTTCCGGTACGGAAATATTGAATATATTGGAAAATGAAATCGGTTGTCAGCAGAAAATAGAGAGTCTGATCAATGAATTTCTGGATGAAGCCGGTAAGCCACTTTCAAAGCGAAAGGCCATATCCAAGAACAAAGAGGTATTCGATATAAACAAATATGCCTGAAATTTTCATTCTAAGGAGATTTTACGATAAAAATCAGATGTTCATACCTTTATAAATCTTACTTTTGTAATAAATTGATTGAGTATGGCAGTAACAAAGGCGATATTGGAAAAATGGATGGTGGCGCAGAAGCGTCACCATCTTTCGGACAGGCAGGTACAGATGGCCCGGGAATTGGGACTGAATCCTGACAAGCTCGGCAAGATAGACAACCACAAGCAGGAGGTCTGGAAAACTCCGCTTCCGCAGTTTATCGAAAGTATCTATTTCAAGCGTGAGAACCCGGAAACGGTCAAGCCCTTAAAGCAGATTATGGCTGAAATGGAGGTCAAGAAGAAGCAACAGAAAGCGAAGAAGGAGGAACGACGGAAACAGCGTGCCCTCTCTTCCGGTTCTGAGGAATAGGTAATATATATAAAGAAGCGAAATGTGAAAGCCGGTCGGCTTTCACATTTCGCTTTTCCATCCCAATACAGACAGCCGCTATTTCATCCTTTCATAAAGGTTGATGACCGGCTTTCCGCTTTCCAACGCCTTGCTCACCGTGTAGAATGTTCCCCCTTTCGGTACGAGATCCCAATAGGCAACGATAACATCCGCCTTACGCACCATGTATTCATCCCTGCGCAGGTAGCACCCTTTGTGGTAATTCTCGGAAACCATGACCACCCGATCCACTCTTTCCAGCAGACTTGCATACAACAGCCGGTCTTCCGCATCGAACCATAAAGGCTGTTTCCGGAATGGCACTGCCGCTACGAGCATGATATCCCCGTATTCATCCCTGACCTGTAAGACCGCTTCCGCAGCCGCCATGTCAAAGCCATTGGCCATCCCGGTATAATATACTTTGTACCCTTGCCTATACAGTTCTGTTACCTGCCTCACAACGGCCTCCTTGATCCGTGTGAGTACCAGAGGATTGTTTCCGCATCCTTGCAGGATACGTTCTTTGCGGTGTCCCGTGAAAGCCACCACCTGATTGTCTTTCGCTTCCATACTATTACCGTTTATTGTTTTACATATACCTGTTCATCCGGAACGGTATTTTATTTCTTGGAGGCTTTCCCGTTCCGGTCCGGGAGTCGACAAGGCTTGCCGTGAAAAAATACCGCAAGCGCAGCGAGGATGATTATTTCGCGGCAACCAGCCCGAAGGGCCGCCTTGCCGGGTCCGTCAGGACACGGGACGACCTTTGCCGGAAGAAATGAAATGCCGTTTTCTGCTTGACCTGTTTTCTTGTTTTACTGTTATCAAAGAAGCTTTTTTTGAATGGCTTGAAACCCCTTGCCGATGTAACGCGACGACATACGGTGTCACAGGTCGTACAGTTTGTAAATCAATGAATTAAGTGCTATATATTCGCAGTCGAAATGATTTTTTGTCTCACTAATTAAAAGTTTCGACACATGAAAAAAAGATTTTTTTCGGCAGCCATGACGCTGCTTGTTTCAGTGGGGGCTTTCGCCCAGGGTAACGGTATCGGCGGCATTACCGAAGCGACCAACATGGTCACTTCGTATTTCGACCCCGGCACCAAGTTGATTTATGCCATCGGAGCCGTTGTCGGCCTTATCGGGGGCGTGAAGGTCTATTCCAAGTTCTCGTCTGGCGACCCGGACACCTCGAAGACCGCCGCCAGCTGGTTCGGTGCCTGCATCTTCCTGATTGTCGCCGCCACCATCTTACGCTCATTCTTCCTGTAACATGGCGAAGTATCCTATCAACAAGGGAATCGGGCGCAGCCCGGAGTTCAAAGGACTCAAGAGCCGGTACCTGTTCATCTTTGCTGGTGGATTGCTTGCCCTGTTCGTGGTGTTCGTCATCATGTACATGGCAGGTATCGGCCAGTGGATCTGCATCGGTTTCGGGACCATCTCCGCCTCGGTGCTGGTCTGGACGACTTTCCGGATGAACACGAAGTACGGCGAATGGGGACTTATGAAACTCCGGGCGTTGCGCAACCATCCCCGCTACATCATCAACCGGAGAAAATTCCTTCGGTTGTTTTCTTCAACCGTCAAAAACAGAAAAGCATGAGAAACGTAATGAAAGCAGCGACATTGGAAAGCAAGTTCCCGCTGCTGGCCGTGGAGGACGGCTACATCATCAGCAAGGACGCGGACATCACCGTGGCATACAGGGTGGAACTGCCCGAACTTTTCACGCTGACACGCGCCGAGTACGAAGCGATGCACTCCACCTGGGCGAAGGCGGTCAAGGTGCTGCCGAACTACAGCATCGTGCACAAGCAGGACTTTTTCGTGGAAGAGGGCTACAAGCCGGACATCTGCAAGGACGGCATCAGTTTCCTCAGCCGCAGCTTCGAGCGGCACTTCAACGAGCGTCCGTACCTGAAGCACACCTGTTACCTGTTCCTGACCAAGACCACGAAAGAACGCAGCCGCACGACCAGCAGTTTCAATGCACTTACAAGGGGATTCATCATCCCCAGGGAAATGCAGGACAAGGAGACCGTCAGCCGTTTCATGGAGTGCTGCGGCCAGTTCGAGCGTATCGTAAACGACAGCGGCCTGCTCCGCATCACACGCCTGACGGACGGGGAGATAACCGGGACGGAAACCTCGGCGGGCATCATCGAGAAATACTTCTCGCTCTCGCAGGAGGATACAGCCTGCCTGCAAGACCTCTCGCTCGGTGCGGGGGAAATGAAGGTGGGCGACAACTACCTCTGCCTGCACACCCTTTCCGACCCTGAAGACCTGCCGTCAGGTGTGGCCACGGACTGCCGCTATGAACGGC
>ULNC01005128.1_pt1 | contig 13309 bp, 9 predicted proteins | sample 1951841 | NCBI WGS metagenome assembly ULNC01 (sample SAMEA4835569, study PRJEB28245) | human gut metagenome | biome: gut microbiome; material: fecal sample | place: Denmark | collected 2008
GAAATGTAAACTTACTCCCGGATTATCCTCCGGTGACTGGAACGAATTTTGCAGCCGTTTCCATTTCCCTCCGGATGACCTGCCTCATATTCAGGCAATTTATACGGCACTTCTTCCCCTGGTTGAATCCTATGCGTATTACTCTCTGGATCAGGATTTAGACTGGGTTTCTCTGCCTCACTATGCCTATGGGTTTGTGACGCTTGGAAACGGAGTGGATGAACTGTCGGAATTATATCTGAACCATGAACAGATCCAGGAGGCTTACATTGTGGACTGCATCAGCCTGATGCTTTTGTCAAAGGCTTATGAAGAGTTTGCACATGTGGTAGAACGTCAGAGCCGCCTGTATCTTGCAGAATTATCTTTTCTGGGAGATACCTATTCCCTTGACCTGCTCCCACAGATTTATGGGCGGCTTGCCCCGGATGGCATCCAGCTTACCGAGGGGCAGATGCTCCGGCCGCTTAAGACAGCAACGCTGATCCTGCATCTGGATACAACAACACACGCCAATCTCAAGCATTTGTGTAATACGTGCGCAACCTGCCGGAATTTTTCCTGCCCGTCGAGAAAGGTCACGGCTCCGCATTTGCCGCATACTTATGGAGCCATGCAGATATTCCATACAAAATAATTATTTTTCAATTGATAAGTCAGCATTTTACCGTGCTTTTTTCAAAAGTTCTTCCGCTGTAATACCAAACAATTTCTTAGTTGCTCCACCCACCCGACACGGACAATCTCTGCTCTACACCTTGTGCTTCCAATATAAATGAAACCGATATGGTGAACTGATTAAAATGCTTCTGTTTTTTATAACTGATGATTGAAGAAATATAAACAAAAGCAAGGGGGTTGAGAGTAACCTCGAATCTGAAAACCTTATATTTACTAGTTTGAGGTTTCGAATGATTATTAAGATAAAAATATGTAAATAACATAATATTAGCAGTTGACTTTAACATTATTAAATGATAATATCAACAATATTAAAGAAAGGGGTTGGTAATGAGACGAAAAGCGCAAGAATGGATATACAATTTAAGTGATGAAGATATCACATTTATAAAAAATTTTGTTATGTCATCTGGCTCTTTAAAAGAGGTTGCAAAATTGTATCATATAACATATCCTACCGTGCGATTGAGACTTGATCGACTTATACAAAAAATGCAAATGAATGATCAAATAGAAAATGACGCTTATATTTCATTAATTAAAAAAATGGTAATAGATGATCAACTTGATTTTGACACAGCAAAAATATTGATAAAAAAATACAGAGAGCAAAAAGGAGAATAAATGAAATTTTCTACAATTTTATTCATCGTAATAATAATGGCATTAACCATTATTTGTGTACGTTTTTTAGAATCATATTTAAATAAAAAAAGAAGAACAACTACCGTATCGTTAACACCAATTATTTTTCTTGTTCTTTCAATCGTATTAATTATAGTGTATCTTAATTTTGAACCAGAAAGTTTTGAACGCGTTGAGAAGCAGGGGTTATTGACACTCTCATATAGTTTCGTTTCCAAAAATCAGATGTCTATAAAGGATAAGATACATAATTGTATCATTATCTTTATACTTACAAATATTCCTGCTGTTATATCAATTTATAATCGGATAAAAAGAAATAGAACGATTACGCGCAAAAAGAAAATAAATGAAATGAAATTGCGGGAATTATAATGTTCATCTCTATATATTATATATAGTTGTGATGCCGTTGGATATTATAGTGGAAAGCACTGGACAAATGCAAGTGCTTCTAATGCAAGCGTAGATTCTGACTTTGTTATATATACATATAAACTTTCTGGACAAAGTAACAAAACCACATGTACTTCCTCCTGTATTACCTTAAAATGTTCTGGAAATCTTGATACTTATGTTGGAGTTGGAAATGTAGGAATTGTAAAGATTGCATACATCGCAAACTTATTCGAGTAAAACCAATTTCTACGCTTCAAGTTATTTATAATAATGAAAAAAAGATATATAGTGATACTCGTTTTGCTTATACTGATCTTACTCTATAATAGATATGGATCTGGTGTCTAAAATCATTTAAGTGCACAGGTAGACAGTATTTCAATTGAGACAGTATGAAAAACTTATCCAGCGCGAACGATTAGAAATTGTTCGCAGATAATAAAACAATTTAATGGTATCCAGCAAAGATCTTTAAATCATTGACAAAAAAATTACGCAATGGTATTATGAAAATACAAAAAGCAATACCGTGTAGGCGGTTTGCCAAAGTTAGTTTTAAAAAATAACCGGTCTTTGGTAGGGGCGGTTATTTTTTATGGTTAAAAAAGATCATTACGATCAGATTGATAATAGCAACAATCAGTATGCAAAACTGAAAATATTGTTCCCCACACATGACTTTGATTTTGTGTTTACTCCTTTACAGATTTCTTGAAAAGATGGAGAAATTAAATTTTCTTCCATATATTTTACAATATACTCATACATTTCTCTTTCTTTATCCGTAAGTTCATTGCTTAGCAGCTTAGCTTTTCTCCCATTTGCTACCTCCCTATATGCCTATACAATAAAACATGTGTTCGATTATATCAAATAAAAATTATTGCCAAACCATCCTCAACTGTCCGACCTGCTCCTCCACAATCCGCCCCAACCTCTGCTTCATGACTCTCTGCACAATCTGCCGCCTCCGGTAAAAACAATTCCGGCTGATTTGGAAAATTCCGTAGTGCACATTCACTTTATTTCTTGTGTATTTTTGTGTATTTTAGTTGACTTTTGTGTAATATTGTGTATGATATAATTAAAGGAGGTACATAATGAATCCAAGGCAACAAACGATTAAACAACTCAGTGCTTCCGGTTATGAATCGAAACGCCACGGTGCTAATCACGACATTTACTACAATCCGCAGACACACAGCACCGTACCTGTCAAACGACACGATTTCAATGAAAACGACATGAAGTACATCTTCAAGGAAGCCAATATTAGCAGGATGCATTAAATATGTTTCCTGCTTCCAAATAGGAGGGTTACTATGAAATATATTTATACAGCTTTGTTTACACCTATCGAGGACGGATCTGGATACTACGCAAAAGTCCCTGATCTTCCTGGATGCATCACTACTGGCAATAGTCTTTCTGATGCAATTGACCAAATTACCGATGCAATGAGCGCATGGCTTGTTGTTGCAGAGGATGAAGGCGAACCGATTGCTCCTCCATCACCACAGGAAAAATTAAGTGTTGATGCCGGCACAATCTGTTCCCTGATTTCCGCAGATACCATTGAATATCGTGCCCAGACAGATACTCGCGCCGTTCGAAAAAATGTTTCTCTTCCAAGTTGGATGGTCCGTCTTGCTGACAAGCGCGGAATCAACTGCTCACAAGTCCTTCAGGATGCCTTACGAACACTTCTTGATAACTCCACTATCGCACATACTCATTAACATTATCCCTTAAAAACCAGTTATCTATATGGGTAACTGGTTTTCTCATAAAACAAAAAATGCCTCTCCATCAACCATAACACGGTTATTTACTATCTTGAAATCTGGAGCATCCCTGCCTATAACCATAAATATAAAAACGAGCAGCAAAACCGGATTTACACCAGTCTGCTACTCGTTTGATGATTATAATATTTTCTTTTCTTGTGCCATTGCAACCAGTTATCGGACAAATGGCAGGAACGTAATGCTATACTTTATTTTCCAAACCGGCTGATTTCTTTCGCATATGATATTTCCGTTTTTCCTCATACATTTTCTCATCCATATGCATTAAAAAAGTTTCTGCATCATCTTCTGTCCCAAATTCCGTGTATCCCATGGAAACACTTAAATGAAACGGTTCTATACCGGATTCATTAAACCGGGACAGATTATGGTTAATCTCCTCCATTGTTGCTAAGACACGCTCCGTATCAACACCTGACAGCAACACAATAAACTCATCTCCCGCATACCGGATTGCCATACCAGCATCCGGTATGGATCTGATGAGTATATTTCCCAACGTACAAATAGCCTTATCACCCGTACTATGACCTAAATTGTCATTAATACACTTGAAATCGTTTACATCCATCATGATTCCATATAAGGATTTCTGGCTTGCAATTTTCTTTTCTGCAAGCACCGCATTAAAATATCTCCGGTTGTATAATCCGGAAAGCTCATCCATATACAAACTCTCTGCGTATGACTGCATCTGCACAAATATCAATGCGACCGCAACCAGCACCCATGATGATGTAATTCCATAAAAAAGGAACTGGATAACTACACCTGCAAAACAAGGACCAACGAAATAGATCACCGGGAAAAAATTCAGGTTAACCCCTTGTTTTTTGGAATGATACACCAGATAGATACTGTAAGCAAAATATATGACAAGCGAAATATATCCCACCAGCGCACCGGCAGTTCTCTGGTATACATTCTCCCCGGATATTTTAAACATAATCCCTGTTCCAAACAGATTACATAAAACCATAATTACTTCTACCAGCCAGGGAAATATCTCCACTCCTGCTTTTTGAACCATTCTTTTATAATTTCGATAGATACGCAATTCCACGTACATACACCAAAGCATACCCATACTGACTGTCCCTATAAAGCATATGCTGTTAGAGATATAATTAATCTGCCGGCTGCCAGTAAACTGTTTTCCATCTACGAGAAAAGCAATGGTTTCAGACAATGCCCCCACTAAATTTACGATTGCTATTCCATCATATATTTTATCTCCCACATGAAGGCTCTCTCTGTTCTTTCGTCTGCAAAACAAAAGGAACCACATCATTAACACGGTCAATCCGTTTGCCATTAATATTTCTTCTAAAACGATGATTGTTATCCCCTCCATCATTCACAGTATGAACTCATTTTTACTAAAATGAGCTCTATCATTATACCAAATGAAAACCGGTTTTTGTCTTTTTCGACATGAACTACAGTTTTTTTAACGTGAACGATGATTTTTTATGTTTCATCACTTTTCACAGCCTACTGCAACTGTGAAAAACCCACGGCTTACAAAGTTAACGGTCTTTGTATCGGAATCATAATAAGATCCCGGTATCTTAACTGCTGCACCGTATTTATCAATTTTATATGCAAAAATCTTTTTGTCTTTTTCCTTTTTCGAAGCATTATAGGAAACAGCGACCCTGATCCGTCCCTTTTTCAGGACAGACGACTGCTTTTTCTTTATTCCTGTGACAGAAAAATCATAAATTGGACGTTTTCCAATAATTTTCCCCGCCCTGGCAGAAAGATTTTTCTTGTCAGCCTGTTTCATTTTGATAACCACAGCTGTATTCATCTCTTTCTTTAATTCTTTTAATGCCTTCGAATCAAAGGTAAGATTTACATTGCCACCATTGACCTTCAATTCTTTTACATTCTTTTTGACAAGTAAATTTACCGCCTGCCCGTCCATTTCAAGATGCAGATTCTTCCAGTTTCCGGCTTTTGCCGTATCAAAAGTTATTTCAACAGACAGGTCTTTTATCCTGCCACCCTGTTCTTTTTCTGCCTTTGTAATTTCTTTTTTCAAAACTGCTGCAATATTCTTCACTTTGACCGTATTATTTTTAACTGCAGTTTTTGCTTTGACATTAATATCCTTAACAGAAACGGACGTATCTGCTGCGGGTGGCGGTGTCACATTCCCCGGTTCTTCTTTTGCATGATCCGGTGCCGGTAATGTGCCAAAATCCGGTGAAACATTGCCAGATGATCCGTCCGTGCTTCCACCGGCATTTTCTCCGAAACCTCCACCGGAGCTGCCTCCGGAACTTCCACCAGAACCGCCCCCGGTCTGGGAATGATCTGCCGTTACACGGACCTGACAATCTGCCTTACTTCCTGTATAGTTGCCATTCCCATTATAACATGCGGTGAACGTATATGTTTTCGTTTCATTCGGAAGCGTTGCCATCCAGTGATCCGTTCCCTTTTCTTCTAATGTGATCCCGGAAACATCACAGGTTACTTTTATCCCGGCATCTTCCGGAATCCCCTGTCTGCAAAGCTGTAATTCTACTGTCCCCGCACCTTTGACCGTATCGGTTTTTGCAGTCAGCTGCATGCTGGTGGAAGCCTTTTCGATTTCCAAAACAGCCTCCCCGTATGTTGGAATAAAAGATGCCTTTTCCGCTTTAAAATAAATCTTATACTGGCCTGCTTCTGTGTAAAATGGCATCTCCGTTTGTGTATACGATCCGTTTTCTGTCAAACTGTAACTGATTTGTACACCATCTTCCTGTTTGATATCAAATGTATGGGGTTTTCCATCATAAGTTACGCGGACAGGTACGGTTTGTATTTCCGGCATCTCACTGTTTTTCCGGTAATAATAAGTGATCTCCTGGCGATCCTCTGTGATGTTTATTTCTCCCTGATTTGCACTGTTTCCTACACATGTATATCCATATAAATCCGGACTTCTTAACGTATACGCAGAATTCTTTGGTACATATACTGTCGCGGGTGCCGTATCAGGCACTGTTGTTTCGGTCCCGTCTTCGTTTTGCAGCATATAACGAATCGTTACGGTACTCCACGCCTGTCCTGCCGTCTGATTGTCAGCCAGAATTTTCCCAGTGTCCTCATCTATGATCTTTCCTTCCAGTCTGTCCCCGGAAACCAGACCAGTTACCGCAGGAAGTGTGACAGAAAGGGACTCTCTGGCTGCATCCGGATCATACCAGTTACTGAGTGGCGGAACGGTATATGTTTCTTCTTTTTCATATTTGACTGTATTGTCTGCTCCAATAATGCGGAAAGTAATCTTCAAATGCTGTTTGGCATCCACCATATTTTGTACGACTGTACGGAATTCCAGATCCTTTCCATTTGCTTTTGTGATATTTGTCTCATCGATCCGGTATTGGTCACTATCCCTGTCAAGTGTTCCTGTCCTGCTATGCGGAATTGTAATTTCAGGATCGCACACATAAACAGATGCCTGCCTGCTGACATAATCACGGTTATTTAATCTCCGCGCCAGTTCCATTTTGCACACTTCACAGAAAGGATTCCCAAGATCCCGCATCATGCAGACGCGGCTCGGCGCAAATACCGTTTCTGTTCCTGCTGCCGTTATTCCGATTCCACGGAACCCAAGCATCTTATGCCATTTAATCTTATCCGGATCCGATGTGTCGGAAATATTTTCTCCCTGCATCTTTTTATCATATTCATCGCCTAATCTTCCGATGCTGTGGGAAATTTCATGGGTCATGACATCCCCCTGCTCATTCTCATCTGAATTTGCCGAAAAAGAAAAGAGTGCATTAGAAGAAGAACCAATATTCGCAGTCGTATTACAAATGATATGGATGGTTCCAACGGCTGCACCGGTATCCAGATATCTGCTCTCCAGCTCTGCCCTCAGTGCCCTGGCTTTATCTTCCCCGTCCTTTGCAAAATAGCAGGATTTCCCGAATGCCTGCACATGAAAATATGTGTCCGGGTTCGACTCCCCATACATCACGCCCACACCATTTTCATTGGATACCGTCTGTACTGCATAAATATTGATCCTGTCGGAATACTCTTTATAAGGGGACCACTTTAGCAGCCCCTGTGCTTTTGCCGTTGCATCCTTCAAAAATTGTTCCTGTTGTTCCCGGGTATAGCCCTCACCCATGATAACAATCACAAAATTTTCCTTATCATCACCTGTCTTGTGAATGGCATAAACGGAAGCTGCCGTTGTCTGGTCTGCCGCTGTCTGGTCTGCCATCACAGGATATGGAAACACCAGGGAAAGCAATAATATCAGGCTAAGTACGATTGCCCCAAACCGTTTTCCATCCTTCTTTTTTACATTCGTCATATCATCCTCCGTACTTTACATTACCAGAAATACTGGTGCTTTCCCTCTTCTTCCCACAGACAAACTCCCGGGAAACCATCTGCCGTAAGGCTTCTTAAAGCACGATTACTGCAGCATCAAACCCCTCTACATTTCCATCAAAGGTGTTTTCGGTAAGCAGATTGTACTTCTGCGTGTACTCATTAAATTTTTTTGCACTGCTGCTGCAGTTAAAAATCATGGCAATGGTCTCCTCGCCATTTTTTCTGATCAGGACAACTGTCCCTTCCTCATCTTCTGTGACGCTCCCAGCCAGTTCGCCTTCTACAATGCATGCATGGCTTTTCCGGACCTGAATCAGCCGCTTGTACCATTCATACATCTCTTTGTCCTGGTATTCTTCATCCCAGTACATGCCCCGTCTGCAGTCCGGATCGTTTGCTCCCGGCATCGCATACTCATCTCCATAATAAATCATAGGCATTCCTGGCAATAACAACTGAAAAGCGGCTGCCAAATGCTGTTTTTTCTTATTGCCATTACAGAGATGTAAAAATCTTGCTGTATCATGGCTGTCAATCAGATTCCACATAAGGGGATAGCAGTTTTTGTGTAAGCGTCCCTTCAAATATCCAAGATTTTGTACGAACTGGCTGACCGTAATCTTTTCGTCTGCAAGCAGATCGATCAGGTTCAGGTAAAATGGATAATTCATGACTGTATCCCATTCATCCCCCTCAAGGAAATCTCCTGCATAATGCCAGATTTCCCCAATGATCAGCATATCTTTCTTCACTGCCTTTACTGCTTTTCTGAAATTCTTCCAGAAGAAATGGCTGATTTCGTCTCCTACATCCAGTCTCCATCCGTCAATATCGCATTCCCTAATCCAGTAGCATGCAACATCCGTAATGTATTTTTCAACTTCAGGATTTTTCAGGTTTAACTTTGGCATTCCGCCATAATAACCAAAACATTTGAAGTTTGGGATCTCTCCCCATTCGCTTTTAAGTGGGAATCCATCAATAAAATACCAGTCCCGGTATTTGGATTTTTCACCATTTTCCAGGATATCCGCAAACGCAAAAAATTCTCTTCCCGTATGATTGTATACCGCATCCAGGACTACCTTCATACCACGCTCATGCGCTTTTTGTACCAGCTCTTTGAGATCCTCTGTTGTTCCAAAGGACGGGTCTATCTGGTAGTAATCCGTGGTATCATACTTATGGCACGAATTTGATTGAAAGATAGGTGTCATATACAGCACATCGATTCCCAGATTCTGAATATCATCCATATGTTCGATGATTCCCCTGAGATTTCCATGCAGATCATCCATAGGCGTAATCGGTGCTTTATACCACAGTTCTTTGTCTACCGGCTCCGTTGCTGCAAAACGGGATGGGAAAATCTGATACACGACCTTGTTTGCTGCCCACTCCGGCACCTCAAACATCTCTTCCTCCCGAAGGTTCTGCGGACAGTCAAACATTCTGTCCCTGTTTGTAATGCATTCCTTATCAAACTCATAATTTCCATAATATACCTTTTCTCCCTGCGTGTCCGTAAATTCGAAAAAGTAACGCAGACAGATCAAATGCATCTTTATCTGTGCTTCATAATAATCATGAAACTGTGAGACAGCAACCTTCTTCATCGGAACTGTCTTTCTGGTATCCTTACGCTCCATAGGTATATACTTGTCCTCATAGTGAAGGATTACCTCCTTCATATCATCCTTTTTTACCTGCACGCGTATCACAAATAAATCCTTATCAACTGCATAGCTAAACCTTTTATCCATATCATGAAAAATTGCTGAATATTCCATAAAATTTCCCCTTTACACTTGTTGTTTTCCTGTATTTTAACTTACTTTTTTCAACAATTCTAGCACTATATCCACGATATTTTTAACTTTTTCTACTTTTATGCTTTTTTGCGATGATATTACTATTCATATAATTTAAAATGTGCGTTATCAGTTTAAAACCAATAACGCACATTTTCTCATTGCATCCTTTTCCCGCATTTATATATGTCACAAGTCAAATTATAGTTCCTACCTGCGACAACTTTATATGTAAATTCAACATCAATAATTTTTTGCACCGTTTTTAATTTTTATTTTCTGCAACTTTAAATTTCTGGATCATTTCACGCAGATTTTCTGCTTCACTGCTCATCTCCTGACCGGCTGCTGCACATTCTTCAGATGTTGCCGAATTCGTCTGTACGACATCATTGATCTGTTCAATTCCATCATTAATCTGTTGGATTTCTGTTGTCTGTGTCTCTAACGTTTCTGCAATATTTGTGACTTCTTTTGTAATGATCTGGGAATTCTCAGCGACCTCCTGCAAATGTGATGCCGTCTGCCCTGCAATCACCATACCTTTTTCCACGGCTTTCACAGAGGTTTCAATCAATGTTGCGGATTCCTTTGCTGCCTGGGCACTCTGGTCTGCCAGCACATTGACCTGATTCGCTACCACTGCAAATCCCTTTCCTGCCTCCCCTGCTCTTGCAGCCTCAATGGAAGCATTCAATGCAAGCAGATTCGTCTGGGACGCAATTTCATTGATTGTTGCAATGATCTTGTCAATCTCTTTTGATGCCCCATTGATCTCATTCATGGAATCAACCATATCCCTCATTTTACCATTGCTTTCCAGAATGGCATTTCCAAGTTCGTCTACTCTTCCACTGATTTCTTTTGCGGATTGTGAATTTTTTCCTACCTGTTCAGAAACACCTGCGACTGTTGCGGTCAGTTCTTCTACAACTGCTGCCTGATTTGTTGCTCCATCCGCAAGGTCATTGGAACTTGATGCTACCTGATCTGCGGCACCCGAAACTTCATCTGAAACATGTTGGATTCCCTTTATTGTCTCTGCCATGCTTTCTTCAAACAACATAAAGGAGTTTAGAATTCCAACGAAATCCCCTTTCCACTCTACTTCCGGCTGCACATCAAAATTTCCTTCTGCAAACATCTTCATTGAACGTCCAATATCATCTACATAGCTTCCCAGAATGCGGATGGATTTGCGCATATTGTGTGCCAGTATTCCAATCTCATCATCTGAATGGTAGTCCAGCGTGCTGTGCAGGTTTCCATCTGTTAATTCCTGTGCAACGGCTTCCACTTCACGTAATGGTACTAAAATTGACTCAAGTACTTTTTTGCCTGTTTTTATTGCCAGTTTCCATGCCAAAACCAGACAAATAATAATACACACAATTCCTGCCACTGCAGAAATAACCGTAATTCTGACTGCCTGGCTGCTTACCTCATCGGTCATTTCATCTAATCTTGTTGCAATTTTTACGGCTTTATTTAATGCCGGGGTACAATCATTCAGAATTGAATCAACTGCCTTATCCTTGTCACCGCTTTTGATTTCTTTCATGATGGAATAACCAATGTTTCCCCAGTCTGTAAGGGCAGATGCGTATTCTTCACAATCCGCATCCGGAATAACTCCGGAGTTCTTTAAATTTTTCAGTTGGGTATTAACTTCTGCAAGCAGTCTTTCTACCGTCTGCTCATAACCGTCATAAGAGGATGTATCATTATTTAATGCCATTTCCCTGATATTTCTCGCTGATGAGTTAACATTTATCCTGCAGATTTTCACCGCCCGGTCTGCAACAGTAACATTTTGTACATAATGCATCGTATTGGCAAATAGCATACCTATAACCACAATAGAAAACAGACCTGAGACTAACATCATAATAATGACTTTTCTGTAGCCATAGTTTATCCTTTCCTTCAGATGTAAATTTTCCAAGTTCTTTTTCATCATATTTTTCTTTGACGGCATAGTTTGCTATTTCCTTTCTCTTTTATTCGCTTCTGATATATCAAATTTTTTTCTCAAAGTCAATAAATTTCGGGAACAATTTTATTATTCTATTTTTCACACAAAATGTTGTACCCATCCGCCCCGAAAAATACAGCACTTTTACCAATTTTTTCTACAGTTACCTCTCCGATCGAACGAGATGTAATCTGGAATGTCGTGCCGGTGGTTCCCTCGTAAGAGTCATACTAGTACATAACTGAAAATACTATTGTCTGAAACACCCTCTGTTTTCATATATGGCATCAGGTTCTTCCAAAACATTCTCTAATTGTCTTTGAAATATCTGAATCAATAAAACCTTTATGTGCCATGTCATCAAGGATATCACATGTTTTTTCATGGGACAATCCCTTTTTATAAGGTCTGTCTTCCGTAAGAGCCTGATAAATATCAACACATGCCATCATACGTTCCTGCTCATTTAATTCATCAGCGGTTTTTCCAAAAGGATACCCTTTTCCATTTAATTTTTCATGATGGAAAGCCGCCCAGTCTCGTATTTCTTCAAAATCATTAACCTCCGATAATATAAGGTATGTATAACCAGCATGATTTTTCATTGTAGAAAATTCATCATCCGTAAGCTTATCCGGTTTTTCCAGAATTTCATTGCCTACCGCCATTTTTCCTATATCATGCAGTGCACCAGCCAAATACATTTTCTGTACCGTGATTGAATCATATCCCATATATTTGGCAAGCAGGGAGGCTTTTTCAGCTACTCCTATAGAATGCCTGCTTGTAAAAGAAGATTTATAATCTACAATCTTTGCAAAGAAATCCGCAACATTTTTACACATTTCCCAATCAAAAACCATTTTTTCTCTTGGGATAATTTTCCACAGCTTCGTTTCAAAAGAATCATCACTTAAACACATATAGGATTCTTTTGTGAATACATGAAGAAAAGCATTAACACATTCTGAATCAAATAGACTATCCTTTTTTTGGGAAAGATACTGACATATAAAATCCCATCTATTATCATCAGATTTAATACTATTTCCTATGATATCAACGGTATCTGCAAGATGAATAATTCTTGCAGGCAATGGGGTTTCATTCCACTTTTTTTGAAAAGGACCAGTTCCATCGGCATGTTCATGATGATACAAAATCACATTTGACACATCTGTTTTAAATGGAATTTTAGTAATATTTTTTTCACCATAAATACAATGAAGATTCGTTTTTCTTACGGACAAATCTTTTTTAATGTCAATAACATAATTCCTTTCCAGCTCTTCCGTAATATATTGTGTCAAAGCATTATCATGCAGTAAGGCACACATAGCTAAATCTTGTAACGCATCACCTTGAATTGCCAGATATTCAGCCATGCATACACTTATATAAGCCACTCTTTTTCCATGCTTGTTTTTGATTTTTACCAACTCTGCTTCTATACAGTCCAAAGCATAAGAACAGGCTCCTGCAAGTCCGATGATATCTATACTTAGTTCTTCTTTCATTGTTATAATCCTATCATAATACATTTATGCTTCTGAGAACTGGTCTTTTCCAACAGAGCATAACGGACATTCAAAATCTTCTGGAATATCCTCCCACTTTGTACCAGGTGCAATACC
>ULNC01000156.1_pt1 | contig 13080 bp, 8 predicted proteins | sample 1951841 | NCBI WGS metagenome assembly ULNC01 (sample SAMEA4835569, study PRJEB28245) | human gut metagenome | biome: gut microbiome; material: fecal sample | place: Denmark | collected 2008
TGCCACAGTTCGGCATCATAATCGGCAATGTTCATTTCACGCTTTAACATCCGCATCTCCTGACTCAGCTAACAATAAAATTTTTGGCCTTTATAGGCGGTCCTGTTGGACAACGGCGAACAGTATAACCGAATCATTGTGCGATAACAGGTCTTGACAAAGGAATTTACGCAAACGATTACCTTCAGGCTACGCAAGGCTTTGGAGAATAAAGAGCTTGCAACCGGAAACGGATTTCTTTTCAGGTTTGTGATGCAAATTTTTCACTTCATCACATTCTTTCTGAAAAACACCAAAGAACCATTTACATTGCAGGGCTATTTTTTATAAGATGCATTTGAGATACATCAATTAAGATGCAAAAAAAGGAAGACCATATGCTTGACGCTCAAACCATCGCTACAGTAAAAGCCACCATCCCTTTACTGGTGGAAACGGGGCCAAAGTTAACCGCCCATTTCTACGACCGTATGTTTACTCATAACCCAGAACTCAAAGAAATTTTTAACATGAGTAACCAGCGTAATGGCGATCAACGTGAAGCCCTGTTTAACGCTATTGCCGCCTACGCCAGTAATATTGAAAACCTGCCTGCGCTGCTGCCAGCGGTAGAAAAAATCGCGCAGAAGCACACCAGCTTCCAGATCAAACCGGAACAGTACAACATCGTCGGTGAACACCTGTTGGCAACGCTGGACGAAATGTTCAGCCCGGGGCAGGAAGTGCTGGACGCGTGGGGTAAAGCCTATGGTGTACTGGCTAATGTATTTATCAATCGCGAGGCGGAAATCTATAACGAAAACGCCAGCAAAGCCGGTGGTTGGGAAGGTACTCGCGATTTCCGCATTGTGGCTAAAACACCGCGCAGCGCGCTTATCACCAGCTTCGAACTGGAGCCGGTCGACGGTGGCGCAGTGGCAGAATACCGTCCGGGGCAATATCTCGGCGTCTGGCTGAAGCCGGAAGGTTTCCCACATCAGGAAATTCGTCAGTACTCTTTGACTCGCAAACCGGATGGCAAAGGCTATCGTATTGCGGTGAAACGCGAAGAGGGTGGGCAGGTATCCAACTGGTTGCACAATCACGCCAATGTTGGCGATGTCGTGAAACTGGTCGCTCCGGCAGGTGATTTCTTTATGGCTGTCGCAGATGACACACCAGTGACGTTAATCTCTGCCGGTGTTGGTCAAACGCCAATGCTGGCAATGCTCGACACGCTGGCAAAAGCAGGCCACACAGCACAAGTGAACTGGTTCCATGCGGCAGAAAATGGCGATGTTCACGCCTTTGCCGATGAAGTTAAGGAACTGGGGCAGTCACTGCCGCGCTTTACCGCGCACACCTGGTATCGTCAGCCGAGCGAAGCCGATCGCGCTAAAGGTCAGTTTGATAGCGAAGGTCTGATGGATTTGAGCAAACTGGAAGGTGCGTTCAGCGATCCGACAATGCAGTTCTATCTCTGCGGCCCGGTTGGCTTCATGCAGTTTACCGCGAAACAGTTAGTAGATCTGGGCGTGAAGCAGGAAAACATTCATTACGAATGCTTTGGCCCGCATAAGGTGCTGTAATTTGATGTTGCCGGATGGAAACATCCGGCAACCCTTGACGCGGTTTAAATTGCCGCGTCGTCCTCTTCACCGGTACGGATGCGAATGACCCGTGCCACGTCAAAGACGAAGATTTTACCGTCACCGATTTTGCCGGTTTGCGCCGTGCGAATAATGGTATCGACACAGGTATCGACAATGTCGTCCGGTACGACAATCTCAATTTTCACTTTCGGCAGAAAATCCACCATATACTCCGCGCCGCGGTACAGCTCGGTATGGCCTTTCTGGCGACCAAAGCCTTTCACTTCGGTCACCGTCATGCCGGTAATACCGACTTCGGCCAGTGCTTCGCGGACATCGTCCAGCTTGAAGGGTTTTATAATCGCATCAATCTTTTTCATGCTATTCCTTGAAAAGGTCGCCTGTCTTTTGATCTGCTAAACGTAACACATAACGCCAATTCATTCCTTGAAATCGTTTGCATCCAGCTCGTGTCGGGAAAGCAGTTTATAAAATTCTGTCCGGTTGCGCCCCGCCATTCTCGCCGCGTGGGTGACGTTGCCTTTGGTGATTTGCAGCAGCTTACGCAAATAGTTGAGTTCAAACTGATTACGTGCCTCAACAAAGGTTGGCAGCGCCGTATTTTCACCCTCCAGCGCCTGCTCCACCAGCGCATCACTAATCACCGGAGATGAGGTCAGCGCCACGCACTGTTCAATCACGTTGACCAACTGGCGCACATTACCCGGCCAGCTCGCGGTCATCAGGCGTTTCATCGCATCGGTAGAGAACGCGCGGACAAACGGTTTATGTCGCTCTGCCGCCTGGCGCAACAGGTGATTTGCCAGTAGCGGAATGTCTTCTGTGCGCTCCGCCAGTGCCGGAATTTTCAGGCTGACAACGTTGAGGCGGTAATAGAGATCTTCGCGGAATTCCCCGCGCGCCATCGCTTTTGGCAGATCACGGTGAGTGGCAGAAATAATCCGCACATTGATATCAATATCGCGGTTACTGCCCAGCGGGCGCACTTTACGCTCCTGCAACACGCGCAGCAGTTTGACCTGTAACGGCGCAGGCATATCGCCAATTTCATCGAGAAATAGCGTACCGCCTTCCGCCGCCTGGAATAAACCTTCGCGATTGCTGACAGCGCCAGTAAACGCGCCACGCGCATGACCAAACAGCTCCGACTCCAGCAATTGCTCGGGCAATGCGCCACAGTTAATAGCAATAAATGGTTTGCTATTGCGCGGGCTGGCGTTGTGGATAGCCTGGGCGAAAATCTCTTTCCCGGTGCCGCTCTGGCCATTAATCAAAACGCTGACGTCTGATTGCGCCACCAGCCGCGCCTGTTCCAGCAAACGCAGCATCAGCGGGCTGCGGGTGACAATTGCCTCGCGCCAGCGTTCATCGGTGGCTGGCGCGGATTGCTCCAGCGCATCGTCAATTGCCTGATATAGCGCATCTTTATCGACAGGCTTGGTGAGGAAACTAAAAACGCCCTGCTGTGTTGCAGCAACGGCATCGGGAATAGAACCATGCGCGGTAAGAATAATTACCGGCATTCCCGGCTGCACTTTCTGGATTTCAGCAAACAGCTGCATACCGTCCATTTCATCCATCCGCAGGTCGCTGATAACTAAATCTACTTTTTCGCGATTCAGTACCCGTAATCCTTCAGCGCCACTTTCCGCCGTGACCGCACTGTAGCCTTCGCTGGTCAGGCGCAGGCCAAGCAGTTTCAGCAATCCCGGATCGTCATCGACCAATAATAAATGCGCAGGTTTATGGCTCATCAGGAGTGACCTCATGGGTGGATGGCGCGGGCTTTTCACTCTCGTGCGGCGTATCCGGCGAGAAATTTCCAGCCGGTTTGCGGGTCGAGAGCTGGCGTTCAATATCGGTCAGGTTTTCCAGCTTGCGGGTGGTGAGTTCCAGTTGCTGCTGTAGAACGTGATGTTGCTGGCGCAATGTATCCAGCTCGCTGTCGCTGGACTGCTGGAGTTTACTGTAACGTTGGCGCTCTTCCGCCAGTTGCAGTTGCAGCGCCTGACCGTCGCGCCAGAGTTGATACAGTGGGCGAACCTGTGCCGGGATCTCGGTACTTAACGCTTCAATACGCGCGACCAGCTGGCGGCGCTCATACGGCGTAATTTTGGCGTCGGCGAGCAAAATCCCTTGTTTAAAGGTATTTTGCCAGCTGCCGTCGTCATATTGGCGAGCTTGCTGACGCGACTGCGCAGGCATTAAACGATCAGCACAATCCATCGCCCGCAGCCAGTAAAGCGGATTGGTTTCGGTTGATTTACCTTGCAGCGCCCAGATGTCGCTACATTCAGTAGAAAGATAGTCAGCCAGTTGATAAACCGGAATTTTTTCTTCTGCTGGCGTATCAATGGCTGGCTTATTGTGATTCTGCACGCAACCCAGCAATGCCAGACATGGCAGCCCTGCCAGCCACAGCCGTCGGGGCAATAATCGTTGAAAAATGTGTCGCATATTCACCAGACTTAAAGCCTATCCCAGTGGGCGTAATTGTTGCAGACAGTCTGGACATGGACAGCGCGGAGAAACCGGAGCGTACATATCGTACGTGAAGATTTCGAGCACTGCCCGGGGCCGAACTGACAAATAAAATAGCCTGATAGGATAGGCTGTTAGCATTATTTCGTGTTTTTCGACGACGGTAATTCAATGCGGAAACAAACGTCTTGCCCGCTCTCGTCGACCAGATACAGTTCCCCTTGCATACGGCGAATACAATCCCTGGCAATGCTTAATCCCAGACCGCTGCCCTTCACCGCCCCTTTTCGCTGGTGGCTTCCCTGAAAAAAGGGTTCGAAGATCATGGCGCGTTCCTCTTGCGGAATGGGCGTGCCTGTATTGATGACATCAATATAAACCCGCGCACCATGTAAACTGCTGCGAAGGCAAATGTTACCGGATTCAGCCCCGTAGTGCACCGCATTGGAGTAAAGATTATCCAGTACGCTCATCAGCAGCATTGGCTCCGCCAGGCAAGCTGTTGCTTTGAGATCGACGTCGGTATGCATCATTTTAGCCCGTGCGGGCAGGCTATGAGCAGAAACCACTGTCTCCACCAGCGGTGCTAACTCAACATTCTCCAGTTCCACCGCACTGTCCGCCTGTTTACGGTTGTAATCAAGCAGTTGTTCGATCAGTTTTTGCAAATTGCGGCTGCTGCTATCAAGAATGCTCACCACCTCTTTTTGCTCTGGCGTAAGCGGCCCGACAACCTGGTCAGCCAGTAATTCAGTGCCCTCGCGCATACTCGCCAGTGGCGTTTTTAATTCATGAGATAAATGTCTTAAAAATTGATGGCGTTGGGATTCCAGCCATGACAGGCGCTCACTTAACCAAAGAATACGTTGCCCAACCGAGCGTAACTCGCTCGGTCCACTGAACGAGACGCTATTGCCCAGAGAACGCCCTTCCCCCAGACGGTTGATCATGCGCTCGATATTTTTCACCGGCCCGATAATCATCCGCGTGAAAAGCAGTACCATTACCAGACTCACCAGAAATAGCACCAGCGATTGCCAACCAAAATATTGCCCACGTTCGGCGATTTCACGCTGAAGCTGCTGCCCACGAGAGAACACCACTGTGCGCGTGGCCTGTACCATTTCGGTATTGGCACTGGCAAAGGCTTCAAGACGTGCGGCGGCGGCAGCATCGGGACCGCTGTTGTTACACTGAAGTTGAGCCAGATTGTGCAAATCCTGACGTAATGCCTGGTAGAGTTTATCGTCCGGCAGCACGCCTGCGTGGGCATCGAGCATTTCGCTGTAACGCTTGCGCTGGCTTTGATAAACCTTCGCCAGGGTTGGGTCGTCCAGCACGCAATACTGACGGTAACTACGCTCCATCTCCAGCGCCGCGTTGGTCATCGCTTCACTGCGCCGGGCATCAATAAGCGTAGTGCGGTTAACCAGCGCCGCCTGATCGCTAAGCGCATTCAGGCTTTGCCAGGCTTGCCATGCCAGCACCAACAGGGGCAGCAGAATCAGCAAAAATGCCAGCATTACCAGTTGTCGTAATGAGCGGGGAAAAACGGGCCAGCGTTTCAAGGTGTTACTCTCGTCAGACGCGAATAGCCTGATGCTAACCGAGGGGAAGTTCAGATACAACAAAGCCGGGAATTACCCGGCTTTGTTATGGAATAAGGCGGTGCCTAACTCGACGTTTCGCCCGATGGTTGATATAGCTACGCTGATATCAGAAGTTGGACGGCAGGCACCTTGTTGTGCGTCATTCGTATTTTATGTAGCACGTCCCGAAGGGGCTGACATAAGTCGGTGAATGAGCCACTGGTTACTATTATGCAGTAACTGTGCCAATAAAGAAAATAGTTTGGTAACGTACTGATTATACGTTGCTTTGAGGGGTTTATGTCTCCTCCGCTGTTTGAATGTAAATCAGCCACTGTGTCGCTAAAAAGAGACAACTTAAGATAAACTTATTAGATGACATTAAAATCAATGAGTTAAACGTCACCAAAAAGCGACACAGCAAACCATCCATTGTCGTGATTTACAGACACAAAAAAGCTCCCGGAGTTGGGAGCTTATGATAGTGGTTGGTGCTTAATGCCGCATCCGGGCTGCAAAACCAATGGGCTGACGACTTACCCCAACTGCTTACGCGCATTGCGGAAAATACGCATCCATGGGCCATCCTCGCCCCAGTTTTCCGGATGCCAGGAGTTGCTGACAGTACGGAAAACACGTTCCGGGTGCGGCATCATAATGGTGACTCGACCACTTTCAGTCGTGACCGCCGTAATACCATTCGGAGAACCGTTCGGGTTAGCCGGGTAGGTTTCAGTGACTTTGCCGAAGTTATCGACATAGCGCAGTGCCACCAGCCCTTTGCTTTCCAGTGCCGCCAGATGCGTCGCATCACGCACTTCCACGCGCCCTTCACCATGAGAGACAGCAATCGGCATTTGCGAGCCCACCATCCCCTGCAACAGCAGAGACGGGCTTTGGGTTACTTCAACCAGGCTGAAACGCGCTTCAAAGCGATCGGAGGTGTTACGCACAAAACGTGGCCACAACTCACTACCCGGGATCAGTTCGCGCAGATTAGACATCATCTGGCAACCGTTACATACCCCCAGCGCCAGCGTTTGCGGACGGTGGAAGAAGGTTGCAAACTCATCGCGTACACGGTCATTGAACAGGATAGACTTCGCCCAACCTTCACCGGCACCCAGCACATCACCGTAGGAGAAACCACCGCACGCGACCAGGGCGTGGAAATCCTCCAGTCCCGTGCGTCCAGCCAGCAGATCGCTCATATGCACGTCGATAGCATCGAAGCCTGCACGGTGGAAAGCTGCCGCCATTTCAACATGCGAGTTCACGCCCTGCTCACGCAGTACGGCAACTTTCGGGCGCGCGCCAGTGGCAATAAACGGTGCAGCCACATCTTCGTTGATATCGAACGACAGTTTTACATTCAGGCCCGGATCGGCGTCGTTTGATTTCGCCTGGTGCTCCTGGTCAGCACACTCCGGGTTGTCACGCAGGCGCTGCATCTGCCAGGTAGTTTCTGCCCACCAGACACGCAACGTGGTGCGGCTTTCGCTGAATACAGTCTGCCCGTTGGCGGTAATCACAAAACGGTCACCGGAAACCGCCTGGCCAACATAGTGGACGCAATCAGCAAGCCCATGCTGTGCCAGTACCGCTTCAACTGCTTTACGGTCAGCGGCTCGAACCTGAATCACCGCACCCAGTTCTTCGTTAAACAACGCCGCCAAGCGATCGTCACCCAGAGTGGCGATATCCGCGTCAATGCCGCAATGACCAGCAAAGGCCATTTCCGCCAGCGTTACCAGCAGGCCGCCATCAGAGCGGTCGTGGTACGCGAGCAGCTTACGCTGTGCTACCAGCGCCTGAACCGCGTCATAGAAACCTTTCAGTTGCGCGACGTCGCGTACATCTGCCGGTTTATCGCCAAGCTGACGATAAACCTGCGCCAGCGCCGTTGCGCCCAGCGCGTTATTGCCTTTGCCCAGATCAATCAGCAGTAATGCGTTATCTTCGGTAGAAAGCTGCGGCGTGATGGTGTGACGCACATCTTCCACACGGGCAAATGCAGAAATCACCAGCGACAGTGGCGACGTCATTTCGCGCTCTTCGTTACCTTCCTGCCAGCGGGTTTTCATCGACATAGAGTCTTTACCCACCGGGATCGTCAGGCCCAGCGCCGGACAAAGCTCTTCGCCCACGGCTTTAACGGCTTCATACAGGCCCGCATCTTCACCAGGGTGGCCTGCCGCCGCCATCCAGTTGGCGGAAAGTTTGATGCGTTTGATATCGCCAATTTGTGTTGCGGCGATGTTGGTTAACGCTTCACCGACCGCCAGACGGGCAGAGGCGGCGAAATCCAGCAGCGCAACCGGCGCACGCTCGCCAATCGCCATCGCTTCACCGTAGTAGCTGTCGAGGCTGGCGGTAGTGACCGCGCAGTTAGCGACCGGCACCTGCCACGGCCCCACCATCTGATCGCGCGCTACCATGCCGGTTACGCTGCGGTCGCCAATGGTCACCAGGAAGGTTTTTTCCGCCACAGTCGGCAGATGCAGCACACGTTTCACCGCGTCTGCAATGGTGATCCCTTCACGGGCCAGCGCGTCGCCTTTCGCTTTCAGCGTTTGTACATCGCGGGTCATCTTCGGCGTTTTACCAAGCAGGACGTCCAGCGGCAGATCGATCGGCTGATTATCAAAATGACGATCGTGCAGAGAAAGATGCAGTTCTTCGGTCGCTTCACCAATCACCGCGTAGGGTGCGCGCTCACGCTTACACAGTTCGTCAAACAGCGGTAATTGATCGGCAGCAACCGCCAGCACGTAGCGTTCCTGGGATTCGTTACACCAGATTTCCAGCGGGCTCATGCCCGGTTCGTCGCTTAGAATCTCGCGCAGTTCAAATTTACCGCCGCGCCCGCCGTCGCTCACCAGTTCCGGCATGGCGTTAGAAAGACCGCCAGCGCCAACGTCGTGGATAAACAGGATTGGGTTGGCATCACCAAGCTGCCAGCAACGGTCGATCACTTCCTGGCAGCGACGCTCCATCTCCGGGTTGTCGCGCTGTACGGAAGCAAAGTCGAGGTCGGCATCAGACTGACCAGACGCCATAGAAGACGCTGCACCACCGCCAAGACCGATGTTCATTGCCGGGCCGCCGAGAACGACCAGCTTCGCACCGACGTTGATCTCGCCTTTTTGTACGTGATCGGCGCGAATGTTGCCGATCCCGCCCGCCAGCATGATCGGTTTGTGATAACCGCGCAGCTCTTCGCCGTTGTGGCTGTTCACTTTTTCTTCATAAGTACGGAAGTAGCCGTTCAGTGCCGGACGACCAAATTCGTTGTTAAACGCCGCGCCGCCCAGCGGGCCTTCGGTCATGATGTCCAGCGCGGTGACAATGCGCTCAGGCTTACCGAAATCTTCTTCCCACGGCTGTTCGAAGCCAGGAATTCGCAGGTTGGAAACGGAGAAACCAACCAGACCCGCTTTCGGCTTTGCGCCGCGCCCGGTGGCACCTTCATCGCGGATTTCACCGCCGGAACCGGTCGCCGCGCCCGGCCACGGAGAAATCGCCGTCGGGTGGTTGTGAGTTTCGACTTTCATCAGAATATGCGCCGGTTCCTGATGGAAATCGTAGCGGCCCGTTTCGTGGTCAGCAAAGTAGCGGCCCACTTCAGAACCTTCCATTACGGCGGCGTTATCTTTATAAGCAGAGAGAACGTGATCTGGCGTGGTTTCGAAAGTATTTTTGATCATCTTGAACAGCGATTTCGGCTGCTGTTCACCATCGATAACCCAGTCGGCGTTAAAAATTTTGTGGCGGCAGTGCTCGGAGTTCGCCTGGGCAAACATATACAGTTCGATGTCGTTCGGGTTACGACCAAGCTTTGTGAAAGCATCCTGCAGATAGTCAATTTCATCTTCCGCCAGAGCCAAGCCAAGACGCAGGTTAGCGTCGATCAGCGCCTGACGGCCCTGCCCCAGCAAATCAACGCTGGTAACCGGAGTCGGTTGATGGTGGGCAAACAACTGCTCTGCATCATCTAAAGCAAAAAAGACCGTTTCCATCATGCGGTCGTGCAGTTCAGCGGTAACCTGCTGCCATTGTTCATTGGTCAGCGTACCGGCTTCTATATAGTAAGCAACGCCGCGCTCAAGGCGGTTTACCTGTTGTAGCCCGCAGTTATGGGCAATATCGGTCGCTTTCGAAGACCAGGGAGAGATGGTGCCAGGACGCGGGGTCACCAGCAGGAGTTTGCCTTGCGGGGCGTGGCTGGCGAGTGCCGGGCCATATTTCAGCAGGCGTTCAAGTTGTGCGTGCTCATCATCGTTTAACGGCGCATTGAGGTCAGCAAAATGGACATACTCGGCGTAAATATTGTGAACCGGGAGCCTGGCAGCCTGAAAACGTGCCAGCAGTTTGTTGATTCGGAATGCCGACAGTGCAGGCGAACCACGCAGAATTTCCATCATAAGTCTCTCGTCTTCTAAGCTTTCGGTGTACCCAAGGGGGGGAAACGGGCGTCATTATAAAGAATCTGATGCGCTGACGAAACCGTTTGCGTGGAAATAAAATCACCATCGTGAATTAGCAACGCGTGCCGCCAATGGCTGTAATAAGTTGCCATCTGGCGCAGGTTTACGCAAAATGCCGCTCATTTATGAGTAAACCTTTCACTATTATTACGTTTTTTCAAGCTGGGACGCGCACGACACAGAGAATTAACTAATTGAAAAAATTAAAGATTAATTATCTGTTCATCGGCATTCTGGCACTGCTGCTCGCGGTCGCTCTCTGGCCATCCATTCCCTGGTTTGGTAAAGCCGACAACCGTATCGCCGCCATTCAAGCGCGGGGAGAGTTGCGTGTGAGCACCATTCATACTCCCCTGACTTATAACGAAATCAACGGGAAACCTTTTGGCCTGGATTACGAACTGGCGAAACAGTTTGCCGATTACCTCGGCGTAAAACTGAAAGTGACCGTGCGGCAGAATATCAGCCAGCTGTTTGACGACCTTGATAATGGTAACGCCGACCTGCTGGCGGCAGGACTTGTCTATAACAGTGAGCGGGTAAAAAATTATCAGCCTGGCCCTACCTATTATTCCGTGTCACAACAACTGGTTTATAAAGTGGGTCAGTATCGCCCACGTACGCTGGGCAACCTGACGGCGGAGCAACTCACCGTTGCACCGGGTCATGTGGTGGTTAACGATCTCCAGACCCTGAAAGAAACAAAATTCCCGGAATTAAGCTGGAAGGTAGACGACAAAAAAGGCTCTGCAGAATTAATGGAAGATGTCATCGAAGGAAAACTCGATTACACCATTGCTGATTCTGTCGCCATCAGCCTGTTTCAGCGCGTTCACCCGGAGCTCGCCGTAGCGCTCGATATCACCGATGAACAACCGGTGACTTGGTTTAGCCCGTTAGATGGCGATAATACCCTTTCCGCCGCCCTGCTCGACTTCTTCAACGAAATGAATGAAGACGGTACGCTGGCACGCATTGAAGAGAAATACCTGGGGCATGGCGATGATTTTGATTACGTCGATACGCGCACATTTTTACGCGCCGTCGATGCGGTACTGCCGCAGTTAAAGCCCCTGTTTGAGAAATACGCCGAAGAAATTGACTGGCGTTTGCTGGCCGCTATTGCTTATCAGGAATCGCACTGGGATGCACAGGCCACTTCACCGACGGGTGTGCGCGGCATGATGATGTTAACCAAAAATACCGCGCAAAGCCTCGGCATTACGGATCGTACCGATGCCGAACAGAGCATCAGCGGTGGCGTGCGTTATTTGCAGGATATGATGAGTAAAGTGCCGGAAAGTGTGCCGGAGAACGAGCGGATCTGGTTTGCCCTCGCTGCGTACAATATGGGCTATGCGCATATGCTGGATGCCCGCGCCCTGACGGCAAAAACCAAAGGGAATCCTGACAGTTGGGCTGACGTAAAACAGCGTCTGCCTTTACTTAGCCAGAAACCCTATTACAGCAAGCTGACTTACGGCTACGCTCGTGGACATGAAGCCTACGCTTATGTCGAAAATATTCGTAAGTATCAGATTAGCCTGGTGGGTTATCTGCAAGAGAAAGAGAAGCAGGCTACAGAAGCGGCGATGCAACTGGCGCAGGATTATCCGGCGGTATCGCCTACGGAGTTGGGCAAAGAGAAATTTCCTTTTCTCTCGTTTCTTTCCCAGTCGTCATCAAACTATTTGACCCATTCTCCCTCTCTGCTGTTTTCCAGGAAAGGGAGTGAAGAGAAACAAAATTAATCCGTCGAGGATTGCGCTTTTTTCTGCGCTTTAATTTCCTGGCGGCGCATGCGAAAGAAGTCACTGAGCAACGCCGCGCACTCATCCGCCAGTATTCCTTCCGTAATTTCCACTCGGTGATTCATACCCGGATGATGCAGCACATCCATTAAAGATCCCGCAGCGCCAGTTTTCGCGTCACGCGCACCAAAGACCACGCGACCAATGCGACTGTGGATCATCGCTCCGGCACACATTACACATGGTTCAAGCGTGACATACAACGTGGCGTCGATCAGACGATAATTTTGCATCACCAGACCACCCTGCCGCAGGGCCATGATTTCTGCATGTGCGGTGGGATCATGGCGACCAATCGGGCGGTTCCAGCCTTCGCCGATTACCCGATTGTTATGCACTAATACCGCGCCGACCGGCACTTCCCGCTCATCCCAGGCACGTTTCGCCAGCGTCAGCGCGTGACGCATCCAGTATTCGTGGCTAAATTCGACTTCAGACAAAAAGAAAACTCCGGTTATAAAAGCGCGGCGCATTATACACGGACGCTATGCTTTACTCTATTCCAGTTGCTGGAGTTCACCGCGCGGGGTTACTCGCCAACGATGCTGACAGAAATAAAGCAGCGGATTGTCCTGATTACTGTCGCTATAGCCACTGTACAGCCGCAGCGGAGTGCCGATTTTGCGCTCCAGTTGTGCGACCTTTTCATGTCCCAGACAACGCATCGTCAATACCCAACCACCATAGCCACGCTGAATTTGGCTGGCGATAAGATTAACCCGCGGCAGCCAGGGCGTATCGAAATAAACCGCTTCAACCAGCGGCTGCGGAGAGCCGGTAATCAACCAGATATCAGCATCGGAACTTAACAGGTAGGTGGTTAATCGCTCCTGAACCAGCGGAAAGGCGGTAACATTGTCGCGAAACCAGCGCACGAAATCGGCCTGCAACGTCTGTAAACGTGCTTCGCTGTGACCAAAAGTGCACCCCCACAGAAGCAGACTCATCGGCCAGCGTGCCGCACGACCTTTTATCAATAACGCAATGGCTATAATCGGTAACAACGGCAGGACAAGTAACGCATTCAGCGGTTGGCGACGTAGTAAATAGCGCAGAAAACTGCCGAACATATCCTGCTGATGCAATGTTCCATCTAAGTCAAAAAACACCACACGACGCT
>ULNC01023063.1_pt1 | contig 12840 bp, 9 predicted proteins | sample 1951841 | NCBI WGS metagenome assembly ULNC01 (sample SAMEA4835569, study PRJEB28245) | human gut metagenome | biome: gut microbiome; material: fecal sample | place: Denmark | collected 2008
AAGTCATAGTGTCCTTGACAAAGGGTACACTTTATCCTAAGCGGAAGGTCGGGGGTTCAAATCCCTTTTGGCGCGCCACAAGCAATGCCGAAAGCCTTTGTTTTCAAGGACTTTCGGTTTTTTATTTTGTCAAAAACGAGAAAAACGAAAAAACCGCAGTTTTTATTGGCTGTTTTTCCGTCTGTTAACGGAATTTATGACTGATGTCGTCCGCCTTTCGGGCGGATTTTTTTATGTTATCCGATGCGTATTTTTATGATTGAAAAATTTAAAACGTGCAAAAGTGCGCATTTACGGTTCAATAATATTGCATATTAGATAACAAAATGGGCACACTATAAGCATAAACGCTGAATTTTATTGCGCGATATTGACTGTATTTGAATGTTTCTGTATAATTAAGGCACAACAGAGATATCGGAGGTGTGAATATGCTTACAACCGACAGAAGAGCGCAGATACTTGAAATTCTGCGTCAGAACGGCTCGGTTACCGTTTCAAAGCTTGCCGAAAAATTCGAAACAAGCGAATCTACGATAAGGCGTGACCTTTTGGCTCTTTCCCAGCTCGGGAAAATAAACAAGGTTCACGGCGGAGCGACTGTTCTCGGGCAGGAATTTCTCCACAACGAGGAGGATTTCGACAAAAAATCGCTGATGAACATAAACGAAAAGGAAGCAATAGCAAAATATGCCGCATCGCAGATAAATGATGATGATTTCGCTTTTATCGACGCAGGCACGACCACCTTTCTTATGACGAAATATATAACCTCTTCCAAAGCAACCTTTGTAACCAACGGAATCGCCCACGCAAAGGAGCTGACGGCCAATGGCTGCAAGGTTTTTGTTATCGGCGGTGAATTAAAAAGCACAACCGAGGCAATCATAGGCTTAGTAGCCGCTTCAAATCTTCAGAAATATAACTTTTCAAAAGCGTTCATCGGAACAAACGGAGTCAGCGAAAAGCAGGGCTTTACAACCCCGGACACCGAGGAGGCAATGCTAAAAGCCGTTGCCATAGAGCGAAGCTTTGTAACCTATGTGCTTTGCGACCACACAAAGTTCGGAAAAGTTTCGGCGGTATCATTTTCACCGGTTGCGGCGGCGTGTATAATCTGCGACAAATGCGATGACGAACAGCTTAAATCAAAAACGGTAGTGAAGGAGGTAACTGCTTAATGGTTTACACCGTTACTCTGAATCCGGCTCTCGACTATGTGATGAAGCTCAAAGCTCTCAGAACCGACGACATAAACCGTACGGACGGCGAAGAAATCTATTACGGCGGAAAAGGCATCAACGTGTCGGTCATACTCACACAGCTCGGAATTCCCAACACGGCACTCGGCTTTCTCGGAGGCTTTACCGGAAAAAAGCTTGAAGAAATGCTCAAAAACGACAATATCAGCTGCGACTTTAATTATCTTAAAAACGGCGATACGAGAATAAACGTCAAAATTAAGGCCGACAAGGAAATTGATTTGAACGCCTGCGGCCCCGAAATCACAAAAGAGGATATGCAGAGCTTTCTCAAGAAGCTTGACGGCATAAAGAGCGGAGATTATCTTATCCTCGCAGGCTCTATCCCGAATACCCTCCCCGATGACATTTACGAGCAAATACTTGAGAGAGTCGGCGACAGAAATATAAACTGCGTGGTTGACGCAACGGGCGATTTGCTCAAAAACGTGCTCAAATACAAACCGTTTTTAATAAAGCCGAATCATCACGAGCTCGGCGACCTGTTCTCGGTCCAGATAAAGAGTGATGACGACATTGTGAAATATTCGAAAAAGCTTCAGGAAATGGGTGCTAAAAACGTACTTGTTTCAATGGCAAAGGACGGCGCAATGCTTACGGACGAAAACGGAAGCGTCCACAAAATAGGCAACGCAAAGGGCAAGCTCATAAACTCCGTCGGTTGCGGAGACAGTATGGTAGCAGGCTTTACGGCAGGATATATCAAGACCGCCGACTATTCCTACGCTTTAAGACTCGGCTCGGCGTGCGGAAACGCAACTGCCTTTTCAGAAAAGCTTGCAACCCGTGAAGAAATTGAACGCGTCTTTAACGCGGAGTATAAATAAGGAGGAATACTTATGAAAATCATCGACTTATTAAAAAAGGATGCGATTGCTCTTAATGTTTCTCTCACCGACAAGGAAGAGGCAATCGACAAGCTGATTTCCCTGCACGAAAAGGCAGGAAATCTTGCCGACAAGGCGGCGTACAAGGAGGCTATCCTTGCAAGAGAGGCTCAGGGCTCGACCGCAATCGGAGAAGGAATTGCCGTTCCGCACGCAAAATCGGACAGCGTAAAGACTCCCGGTCTTTCGGCGATAACGGTTCCGAACGGCGTTGATTACGGTGCTCCCGACTCCAAGCCCTCGGACATTTTGTTTATGATTGCCGCTCCCGTTGACGGAGATTTACATCTCGAAATACTCTCCCGTCTTATGGTAATGCTTATGGAACCGGAATTTTGCGCGGCTCTACGGGGCGCAAAAACAACGGACGAATTTTTAGAAATAATCGACAAAAAGGAAGCGGAGAAATACCCCGAGGAAGCGGTAAAACCCGAAGTAAAGCCGAAGGGTTACAGAATACTCGCAGTTACAGCCTGTCCGACGGGCATAGCGCATACCTATATGGCGGCAGAGGCACTTGAAAAAGCGGGCGAAAAATTAGGCTATCCGCTCAAAGCCGAAACCAACGGCTCCGGCGGTGCTAAAAACGTGCTCACAAAAAAGGAAATCGAAGAATGCGACGGAATAATCATTGCCGCAGATAAAAACGTCGAAATGGCACGTTTCGACGGCAAGCCCGTTGTAAAGACCTCGGTTTCAAACGGAATAAACAAGCCCGAGGAGCTTATCAAAAGAGTCGTTGACGGAAAAGCCGCGATATATCACGCCGACGAAAGTGAAAAGCAGCCTATTGATGACGACGAAAAGGAAAGCGGCTGGCACAAACTTTATAAGCATCTCATGAACGGTGTTTCGCATATGCTCCCGTTCGTTGTCGGCGGCGGAGTTCTCATAGCTCTCGGCTTCCTGTTCGATACGCTTGCAGGCAATGCCGATGTCGGCGGAACCTTCGGCTTCACAAGTCCCGTTGCGGCAATTGTATTCTGGATAGGCAAAGCGGCATTTGCGCTTATGCTCCCCATTCTTTCGGCTTATATCGCATCGTCCGTTGCCGACAGACCTGGTCTTTTGCCAGGTATGATAGGCGGCGTATTTGCGGCAAACGGTTACACCTTCAGCTCGCTGATTGAAAACCAAAGCCTTACCGGAGACGACAAAGCGGTATCGGGCTTTCTCGGCGCTCTGCTCGCAGGCTTCCTTGCCGGTATTATTGTAAATCTCCTCAAAAAGGCATTTTCTTGGCTTCCGAAATCAATGGACGGAATAAAGCCCGTATTTATCTATCCTCTTTTCGGCACGCTTATCATGGGCCTTCTTATGTGTCTTGTAAACCCCGTTATAGGCGTTGTCAACTCCGCTCTTTCCTCGTTCCTCTCGTCGCTCGGCGATACAAGCAAAATACTCCTTTCCATAGTACTTGCGGCAATGATGGCAACGGATATGGGCGGCCCGTTCAACAAGGCGGCTTATGTTTTCGGCACGGCTGCAATAGCCGACGGCAACACATGGATTATGGCGGCTGTTATGATAGGCGGTATGGTTCCCCCGATTGCAATCGCACTTTCGACAACCTTCAACAAGAAGAAGTGGACATCGGAAGAAATCAAATCAGGCCCCGTAAACTATCTTATGGGTCTGTGCTTCATTACGGAGGGTGCTATCCCCTACGCCGCTTCCGACCCGGTCAGAGTTATCCCCTCATGCTTAGTAGGCTCTGCTGTCGCAGGTGCTCTTACATCACTGTTCAACGTTACATGCCCCGCACCTCACGGCGGAATCTTCACATTTATAGTATGCGACCATCCGCTTCTCTATATCGTAGCCCTTATTGCAGGCTCGGTTGTCGGAGCGCTGATGCTCGGTCTTCTTAAAAAGGATCGTAAAGAATCCGTATAACAAACAATCAGAAACCGTGCCGAGGGGCATCATCCTCTCGGCAGGTATCAAACATAAGGAGAATTATTATGGTACAGAAAACTTTTACAATCACTAATAAAATGGGACTTCATATGCGTCCGGCAAACACCTTTGTAACGGAAATGTCTAAATTCTCTTCGGAGGTTGACATTGTTTTCGGAGGTAAAAGGATCAACGGCAAGAGCATTATGAATATAATGGCAGGCTGCATCAAATGCGGAAGCGAAATCACCGTAGAGTGCAGCGGTGCAGACGAAAACGAAATGCTCAAAAAAGCCGAAGAGCTTATCACATCGGGCTTCGGCGAAGAATAATATTGCCGCGGCTTAATGAAAGGGTGGGTTTAATGCTTAAAGGAATCGGCGCATCTCAAGGCTTCGGAATCGGCAAGGCCGTTGTTATAAGGGACACAAACCTTGACTATTCATCCGTAAAATTTACCGATTCGGATCATCAAAAAAAGCGTCTGCACTCGGCAGTCGCCGACTTTTCCGACGAAACAAAATCACTTGTGGCGGAGCTTAAAAAGGCTGCCGGAAAGAAAGAGGCGGAGATACTCGAGGGACATCTTGTTATGCTTGAGGACCCGTTTATGCTCGCACAGATGGAAGAAGCAATCGACAACGGCTCTGTTGCCGAAGCGGCGGTTGACAGCATATGCACGATGTTTATCAATATGTTCTCCGGCGTTGACGACGAGCTTACGCGCCAACGCGCCTCGGATGTAAAGGATATAAGAGACAGCCTTTTGCGCATTCTTCTGGGTGTAAAAAGTGTGGATATTTCATCCGTACCGAAGGGCTCTGTTCTCATCGCCAAGGATTTCACCCCGTCCATGACGTCACAAATAAACAGGGAAAATGTTTCCGCAATTATCACCGAGGTCGGCGGCGTTACGAGTCACAGCGCAATACTCGCCCGTGCCATGGGCATACCTGCCGTTTTGTCGGTCGTCAATGCGGTTGAAAAAATCTCGGACGGCGATATGATTATTGCAGACGGCTTCAAGGGAAAAGTATTTACCGACCCCACAGAGGAAGAGCTTGAAGAATACAAAACCAAGCAGGCGGCATATCTGAAGGAAAAAGAAAGCCTCAACGAATACTTCTCAAAAGAAACCGTTACAAAATCCGGCGTAAAAAAGCATGTGTACGGCAACATCGGCAAGGCTGAGGACGCGCAGAACGTATTGCAAAACGGCGGCGAGGGCATAGGCCTCTTCAGAACGGAATTTCTGTTTATGGACAGAGCCTCTCTTCCCACGGAGCAGGAGCAGTACGAAGCATATTCAACCGTCGCAAAGATAACAGACGGCAAGGAGGTTATCATTCGCACACTTGATATAGGCGGAGATAAAGCGATAGATTACCTTAAAATCGAAAAAGAGGACAACCCGTTTCTCGGGCACCGCGCGATAAGATACTGCCTTGACAACCCTAAAATTTTCAAAATTCAGCTTCGTGCAATTCTCCGCGCAGCGGTTTTCGGAAACATAAAGGTTATGCTTCCGCTTGTAACGACACTTGACGAGGTTCGCAGAGCAAAAGCCCTTATCGAAGAATGCAAAGATGAACTTAAAAATGAGGGTCTTAAATTCGCCGACATTCCCGTGGGCGTTATGATAGAAACTCCGTCGGCGGCAATAATTTCCGATTTGCTTGCAAAAGAGGTTGATTTCTTTTCCATCGGCACAAACGACCTGACGGGCTACACCATGGCTGTTGACAGAGGAAACGCCGCTGTTTCAAAGCTGTATGACCCGATTCAGCCTGCGGTTCTGCGCCTTATCGAAACGACGATCAAAAACGCCAAAAAGGCAGGCATCCCCGTCGGAATGTGCGGAGAAGCGGCAGCCGATACACGTCTTATTCCCTTGCTTTGCAAATGGGGGCTTGACGAATTTTCGGTAACGCCCTCTTCGATTTTGCACACAAGAAAAAGTATATGCGAATGCGAATAACGGCAAATCTCCCGCATCTTATTTTATATAATCAAGCAGCTGAGCCCTCGTGAAACACCTCAAAACAATATAATTTGATACAGAAACGGCCAAAACCCCTCGGATATGCGTCTGCATTATCCGAGGGGTTTAGTGCATTATTATATGAAAAACCGTTTATTTTAAGCAAAACCTACTCATAACGTGTTAATAATCAACATTCTCTTGCTTTTTTGTATGCTATATGATATTATTGGTATGCATACTAATAATATTATAAACAGGTGATATATTTGCGTAGAAACAGCAGTGAAACAAAAAGAAAAATCTTAACGGCGTGCGTTCGGTTGTTTTTGGAGGAGGGCTACAAAAGCACCTCCGTCAGTCGAATAGTCGAGGAAGCAGGCGTCGCAAGGGGCAGCTATTTAAATCTGTTTCCGACCAAGGACAAAATCTTGCTGGATTTGACCGAATCGATGTTCGGCGGTCAATTTGACGTGGCGAGGAGCATTGCGGACAAAAAGCTGCCGCCCGTATACGCCTATGCGGTGGAAACGTCTCTTCAGCTCACGCTAACGGAGCTTAACGAGAACCTGCGAGAAATCTACATTGAAGCATATTCTCAGCCCGACACGGCGGAATTCATCTATCTGCACACCACGGCGGAATTAAAGCAGATTTTCGGAGCAAATTTCCCCGATTACAGCGAAAGTGACTTTTACGAAATGGAAATCGGCACGGCAGGACTTATGCGTAACTATATGGCTCGCAAATGTGATATTCATTTCCCGTTGGAGCGCAAGCTCAGTAGGTTTCTGGCGGCATCAATGAGAGTATATCGTGTACCGGAGGAAGAACAGGCAAAGGTGCTTGCTTTTATCGGCTCGATTGATATTCGGGATCTTGCCGTCACGGTTATGCATAAGCTGTTTGCCATGCTTGAAATGAAATATGACTTTAAGCTGTCTACGGACGGCGAAACGGAGGAAAGAAGATGAGAACAGGGAAAAAACTGCTCACAGGTATGCTTTTGGTGCTTTTCATTGTTTTTGTCGCAGGATGCGGCAAAGCGAAAAAAACCGGTGCCGTGTTGCCGGAGGTGCGCAACAGCGGCACGGCGATCCAATGGAGATACCCCGCCGAAGAAGAATGGCGCGACCTTGTGGCACTTACTGAGCTGCGTGGTGCCTCCGGGGAAAACGGCAAGGACGGAATTAACGGAGTTGACGGGAAAGACGGAAAAGACGGCGTTAACGGCACCGACGGAAAGAACGGTATTGACGGCAAAGACGGTGCCGACGGTAAGGACGGTATAAACGGTACCGACGGAAAAGACGGTAAGGACGGAAAAAACGGTCTTGACGGCAAAGACGGCATTAACGGAATTGACGGTGCCGACGGTAAAGACGGAGCAGACGGCAAGGACGGCATTAACGCCAAAAACATAGAGGTGCAGCGAACCGAAACCTACATACAATGGCGTTACGAGGGCGACGAGTGGCAGAATCTCGTTGCGATAGCCGATATAGAGGGCCCCGCCGGACAGAACGGCAGAGACGGCATTAACGGAAAAACTCCGGAATTTCGCGTAAGCGAAAATATCCTGCAATGGCGTTATGTCGGCGACGAGATTTGGCTTAACCTGTACGACCTTACCGCATTAAAAGGTGCGGATGGCAGAGACGGCGCTGATGGCAAAGACGGAGCCGACGGTATAAACGGTAAAGACGGAACCGACGGTAAGGACGGAACAAACGGACAAAACGGCTCTGACGGCAAGGACGGAAAAACACCTTTTATCGGTGAGAACGGCAACTGGTGGTTCGGAGAAATCGACACAGCCGTAAAAGCCGCAGGTGTTGACGGAGAAAAGGGCGACAAAGGTGACCCCGGCGACAAAGGCGACAAAGGAGATAAAGGTGATAAAGGCGACAAGGGCGACCCCGGTCAGAACGGCGCCTGCTCCGGATATTTTTATGCAGAAACAAGAATTCCGAGAGTATTTCTCAATAACGGCAACGCAGCTTTAAGCGTCTATGAAAAGGTAAACAGCGGAGACCTGATATCCACTTATCTTGATAAGATTACGCTCAAAAAAGGTCATGTTTACAGCGTCACCATAAGCGGCTCTCTCCAGGTGGTATCAAACGAGTCCAACAACAGCGGTAATTACTCCATCCAGATGACAGACGGCTATGACGACGACCTTTGCCGTGAGGTTACACGCATAAAACGTGACGGCGAAAAAATAGCGCAGACAAACGACCAACATTCCTTTAATTTCACCAGAATTTACGACGCCTCGGACGAGGATATAACGCTGTACTTCATGTTTGAACAGTCGGCATACAATACCCGTCTCGAGAGCTTCAAAGGCACAATCACAATAACCGCTCTTGATTAAGTTTACATAACGGAGGTAGCAAGAAATGAAAAAACGAATACTTAGTATCCTGCTCGCCCTATGTATGCTGTTCTGCTTTGTACCGATGATGGCAAGCGCAATTGAGATTTATATTGACTTGACCATTGTCGGTCAGGCAAACTTAACGCTCGAGGTTGTGTCGGGCGACAGCATTGACAATATCAAGGAGAAAATTCAGGAAAAAACGGGCTTTTCTCCCGATGCGCAAAGACTGTTTTTTGGCGAAAAAGAGCTTGAGAACGGGCGCACGCTGGCAGATTACAATATTCAGAAGGAAAGCACGCTGAGCTTGCGTTTGCAAAAGACGATACAGCTTGGCACAGACGCACTAAGTAAAAATGTAAACACAGCGACCGCACCGACCGTGTATTTCGGGCAAGACCATGAAAATAATCCCGGTGCATGGCGCGTCATCGACTATGACGGAAACAGTGCAGCCGGCACAGCCGGGAATATGACCCTGCTTGCGGCAAATAACATGGGGTTGTCAAAGTTCGGTGCGAGCAACGCTTATGCGGACAGCGCGTTGAAAGAGGCAATAGACGCGCTTGCGGATAAGCTGACGGCGAAAGAAACCGATGCTGTTGAAAAACGGACCCTTGCAAGCGGAAACTACGATGAGGAAAATACCGACGGTGTAGCGGGTCCTGCGGTAAGCAATGCTGTTTTTTGGCCGCTTTCCTCAAAAGAGGCTAATGCGGTAAACAACGATTTGCGTGTCGTGGATCCCGAGCATCCGGGTTGGGCGTCAAGCTATTGGTGGCTGCGCTCCCCAGACGAAGACTATTCCACTGCCTTTGTGGCTGGTAGAGGTGAAGTCCGCTACTATGGTGGATACTCTACTTCCAAGGAGTTTGGCGTTCGTCCCGCTTTCGACTTGAATTTGGACTCTGTCCTCTTTGCATCCGCCGCCGTGGGCGGCAAGCCCGACGGAGGGCTGCAGCCCGTTTCCCCAAATTACACCGGAAACGAATGGAAGCTGACCCTTTATGACAGCAAGCGCAACAATTTCAGCAGAACTACCTGGGAGGTTTCCGCTTCCACCAAGGGCGGCACCGTAGAGATATCCTATACCGACGCAAAAACCGGCGCAAACGAATATATTTCCGCTCTGATCTTTGATGATGTCGGTAATGTAATCTATTACGGCCGCAGCAACGCCTCCCTCACAGAAAAAGACGGTACGGCACAGCTTACCATTCCTGCCGGCTTTGCCGAGGGTACCTATACCCTGAAGGTCTTCAACGAGCAGTACAACGGCGATTATAATACCGATTACGCAAGTAATTTCACAGACATTGCGCTGACGGTGGAAAATCAGCCTGGCGAGCAGTTTACCCTCGCCCCCGGCGGCAGATACTATTTCGACCTTTCGGCGGTGAATATTCCCGGAACGGCAAACGGCAGCCTGCCGGACAGCACACTTCATTATGTGCCTTTTACCTATGTGGGTACGGTGGAAGCCTACAAACTCACGTCTGCGATGGCGACCACCGAGGAGTATGCACAGCAGAACAAATACGCTCACAGCCTGTTTGTGGCGGACTATGCCGTAACGCATAAGGTAAACTGGAATAACTTAGATACTGCGAGCCTGATTTTCGGCAAGGACTATGTCGCCGGCGGCGTGGACTATACCCTGCGCGCACCGTCTTGTGGAAGTGGGTTTACCGGTTCAGGCGATTCAGAGTGCGGTACGCCCCAAAGCAATGAGTGGGACGCGGTGCTGGACAAGAACAGCGGATATATCCAAAACTGGAATAAAATGTATTCGTGGGGGCAGGACACATCAAGTTACGAATTGTGGTATCGTGCGGTTCGCGGGTACAGTTCGGCCCGCAGCTGGAGCCACGACTATGCTGGGAGCTCCTTCCCGGTCGTCGGTTTCCGCCCCGTCCTTGAAGTCCTGAACCCTGACACACTGGGTCCTGACGGACTGAAGGTCGTTACCCTTGACCTTGGCGGCGGCAAGCTGGGCGGCAGCTCCGATGCTATTCAGATCATCGTGAAAACCGGCAGCGAGTTTACCGCGCCTGCGTCCGACGGCATGACCCGCCCGGCCGGAGATACGGGCAATTTCTTCATGTGGCGCGGAAGCAACGGTAAATTCTACGTTCCCGGTGACAGTGTTCCTGCTGATGTGACAGCACTGACAGTGCAGTGGACAGCCCCGACCTATACCGTAACCCTGAATACGAACGGCGGCACGATCAACAGCGGCAATGTCACCGGATACACCTATGGCGTGGGCGCAACACTCCCGACAGCCGACGATATGACCTATACAGGCCACACGTTCAAGGGCTGGTATGATAACGAGAGTCTGACCGGCTCTCCTGTGATGGCAATCGGCGGTACAGAAACGGGCAATAAGGAATATTGGGCGAAGTGGGAGATCAATCAATATACCATCACAGTCAAACCCGAAAACGGCAAAGCGGATATTACCATAACGCAGGACTACGGCACGGCAATTACCGCACCTGCCGACCCGACAAGAGAGGGCTACACCTTCACGGGTTGGGACACGGAAATTCCCACGACCATGCCTGCCGAAAATATAACGCTTAAAGCACGGTGGAAAGACATTGAAAAGCCCACGGGCGAAATTATCATAGGCACAAATAAATGGCGCGAATTCTTAAACAAGCTGACCTTCGGTCTGTTCTTTAAGGACACGCAGGAGGTAACGATAAACGCTTCCGATAACAGCGGAACCGTGTTTGTCTCTTATCTGGTGACAAATCGGGACCTCTCTGAAGAGGAGCTCGGCTCTCTTGTATACAATGCGTATGATGAGCCGTTTTTAATAGAGCCTAACGGAGAATATATCGTTTATGCAATGCTTGTTGACGAGAGCATGAATATAACATATCTTCGCTCCGACCGCATAACGCTCGATAATATCCGGCCTGTAATCGGCGGCATTGAAAACGGCAAGACCTACTGCGAGGCACAGACAGTTACAATTGACGAGAAGTATATAGATACAGTTACCGTAAACGGCACAAAGGTCACGCTTGATGAAAACGGCGGCTTTACTCTCTCTCCTGCGGACGGCGAACAGAAAATCATTGTCACCGATAAGGCAGGCAACACCTCCGAGATGACCGTGACGGTCCATGGCGGGCACACCTTCGGCGAATGGACATCAAACGGCGACGGCACGCATAGCCGTGAATGTACCGTGGACGGCTGCAAGGGTGTTGAAACAATGGCTTGCTCGGGCGGCAAGGCAACCTGCACCGAAAAAGCGGTATGCGAATACTGCGGCAAGGCTTACGGAAAGACTGATTCAAACAACCACACCGACTTAAAGCACATCGATGCAAAGGCGGCAACGAAGGCCGCCGAGGGCAATATCGAGTATTGGTACTGCAGCGGCTGCGGAAAATATTATGCTGACTCCGATGCGACCGAGGAAATCAAAAAGGCCGACACCGTAACGGCTAAGCTGCCGGGCGATCCGAAGTCTCCCCGAACCGGCAACGCAAGCGACCTCGCTTTATGGATTTCCCTGCTGCTTGTCAGCGGCGGCGTAACAGGCGTCACGGCGGGCCTGCGCAAAAAGAAAAAACACAAAGTATAATTTTTTTCGTTTCCCTTTTCTGCTTTTACGGCAGTAAAAAGCCTCCGTTATTAAGACGGAGGCTTTCGTTTATTGCGGCTTATGCATATTCTCGATTTTTTTAATGTATTCGGTGCTGTTCTCAAGAAATTTCCGAGTATCGAAGGACTCGTTTTTAAGGCTGTTTTGAATAATAATACCATCGGAAACCATCAAAATAAGCCAAGTGAAATAGTCGGCCGAAACAACGTCTGTTCTCTCGGCGATTTTTGCCGAAATAAGCTTTTGGAATTCATCATAGCGATGAATAAGCTTAGCTCTGATTTCCTCGTCGCCGAGCAATGCCGCATCAAAGAGGTGAAGCCTGAGCCCGGCATAGGCTATATTTCTCTCGATTACATAATTTACAAGACGGTGCGGCGAGGTATCCTTTTCCTTGTTTTCCGTCCATTGTATCAGCTCGTCCCATTGGCGCGAAAGATAGCGGTCGGTAACGGCAAAAAGAATTTCGTTTTTGCTTTTATAATAGTAATACAGCGTGCCCTTCGAAATATTCGCCTTTTCGGCTATTTTCGCGAGAGTCACCTCCGAAAAGGAATTTACCTTTAAAAGCTCCTCAGCAGTATCAAGTATGATTTCGTTTATATTTTCGGGTCTTTGAGCTGCCATAATACCCTCCTGCAAAATTTCTTAAAGTATAACACGAACAATCGGCAATGTCTACAAAACAATATTCACAAAAAAAATACACAAGAGCGATTTTTTTAGTTAAAAGTATTGACAAACGCTTTTTTCGGAATTATACTTTGCTTATGAGTCGGTCAGTTAACCGACATATTTTT
>ULNC01002969.1_pt1 | contig 12818 bp, 9 predicted proteins | sample 1951841 | NCBI WGS metagenome assembly ULNC01 (sample SAMEA4835569, study PRJEB28245) | human gut metagenome | biome: gut microbiome; material: fecal sample | place: Denmark | collected 2008
GGTTTGACTGGCATATTCACACCCGGACGCTGGCGCACATCATTTAATGCTTTCAGTGCTAGAGGATCATTCCCTTGTCCACTTTCGAACATTGCTTCGGCGTACATCAATAACAAGTCTGCATAACGCATTTTTACTATATGCTGATCACTCAAAGTAGATGCTTTAGGTACTTCAACATTAGGGTTGACATATTTTTTGAAAGCCAACTGTGTAAAAGGAATAAGTCCTTCGGCTTTATTACCATCTTCTTCAAATTTTCCAGATTTATTATTATTGGGCCAAGGATCACCAATTTCATACATAGTCATTTTTATACGAGGATCGTTAGGCTCATAAGAAGCACGTAAATTAAAACTAGGGAATATAGTCATACGACTTCCTACCATTTGGTCTAATGCATGGAAATCATCTGGTGCTTTAAATTGAATAGAGAACATAATTTCTGGATTATTTTCTTGTTTTCCAAAGAAAATACCTGCATAGTCGTCAGCTAAGTCGAATGGATTATTAGGGTCATGAATATAATCACCAGCTAATTTAGCAACATCACTATAGCGTTGATCATTTAATAATATACGACATTTTAAAACAACTGCAGAACCTTGAACTGCATGTCCATCTGTATATGCAATATTAGGTAACCATTTAATAGCAAAATCAATATCCTCTAGCATTTGTTTAACCACTTCTGCACGAGGAGTACGTGGCATTCGATCATAACCACTACCAACTTCAGCACCTTGAAGCATGAGAGGCACATCACCGTAATGGACAACTAATTCATTATAAAAGAATGTACGAATAAATAAGGCTTCTGCCTTTAATTTATTAAAATCAGCCTCAGAATACAAATCTTTTACTTTATCAAAATTATCAAGAAAATAATTTGCAGCAGAAATACCTTTATATGAGTATGTCCACATATCATTTAATACACCACCTGTAGTTGAATTGATACCGCCTTGTTGAATATTCAATGGTGCTCCACCAGTACCACGAACGACTGCATTATCTGATAAATATTCCAATTCCGTACAGGGACCACTTGCCGGAACTGCAGAAAATGTAGAGTTACGAAAGCTAGCATATACAGCAGTCAAAGCATTATCTGCATCTTTAGTAGTTTTCCAAAATGTTGTTGAACTTAATTCATCTAGAGGTTGTTTATCTAGAAAGTCGTTACATGAAATGAATGTTCCGGTTAACGCTATTATACATATACTTTTTAATATATTCTTCTTCATATCCATACTCTTTTTATAAGGTTACTTTTAAACCGAATGATACTACCTTGGCTTGAGGATAAATAGCACCTCTTGAATTTTGAGCAGTACGTTCTGGATCAAGTCCTTGAAAGAAATCAGTGAAAGTTAACAGATTATCTCCTGAGAAGTAAATACGTACATTTTGGAAATGTATCTTGCTTAGCCATGCCTTAGGAAGGGTGTAGCCAATCTGTATATTTTTCATTCTCAAATATGACCCATCTTGTAACCACCAAGTAGAAACAGCTGTATTAGGTGCATAATTATCATTAAAAATATGGGGAATTGAATTAGAGGTACCTTCACCGTCCCATGCTCCTCTCCAAAAAGTAGAAGGTACTGAAGCCTGGCGGAAAGGAGCAATACCCCATTCTTTTACGTAAATCTTTTTGCCTTCCACACCTTGGAAGAACAAAGAAAGATCAAATCCTTTATAAGCGGCATTAATAGTAAACCCATAATTGAATTTTGGAAAAGCACCATCTACTACTACACGATCATCAGGAGTAATTTTTCCATCAGGTACTCCATCCGGACCAGATATATCTTTATACTTCATATCACCGGGTTGGGTTAAATTACTCAATGGCTTCGGACCATTATCAATTTCTGATTGATTTTGATAAATACCATCAAATACGTACATGTAATAGGAACTCCAAGGAAGTCCTTCTTGCTTTATTGTTCCATTGCCACTATTTATTTCACGGGCTCCAAATTTGACTAATTTATTTCTATAGGTTTCCAAATTAGCACTTATGCTATACGTAAAATTACCTATTCTGTTTTCATGTCCTAGAACAAATTCCCAACCCTTATTCTCCATAGTTCCATCATTTACCATTGGAGCAGATACACCTATATGAGTAGGTACTTGCAATTCACGTAAGATATCTTTTGTCGTTTTTTTGTACCAGTCGATAGAACCGAATAGTCTATTATTAAAGAAACCAAAATCTACCCCGAAGTCAACAGCTGTAGTCGTTTCCCATTTGATCTCCGGATTACTTAAAGCGTCTTGTGTAAACCCTTGACTAACTTGTCCACCGAAATTATATTTCACAGCTGTAAGTAAATCTTGATATGGATAATTACCTATATTCTGATTTCCTAACTGTCCCCATGAACCACGTACTTTTAAATTTGAAATCCATTCCACATTTTTTAAAAAACTCTCTTCTGAAACACGCCATCCTGCAGAGAAAGAAGGAAATAATCCCCAACGTTTACCGCTAGCTAAACGAGAAGTACCATCATAACGAAAACTTGCTTCAAATAAATATTTACCCATAAAGTCATAATTCAAACGACCAAAGTATGATTGTATGGCCCACTCGTATGCACCTCCTTCATTCGTTTGGCCGGCAGTTGGAGCAACATCTAATTCCCAATGCGTATTTGTGGGAACCCCTGTTCTATAACCACCTATTTTGTCATATTTAAAGTTTTCCTGATTATATCCTAACATTACATTTAAATTATGTTTATCAGCAAAAGTCTTTTTATAGTTTAAAGTTCCATATAGTGTATATTGCATTTCTGTTTCTTGTCTTACAGTTAAAGTATTGACATCGCTGTTATAGGTACTTTCTTCATGATTTCCGAATTCATCCGGATGTAATTTATATGCTTTAACGGAAACTGTTAAACATTTTGATTGCAATTGATTATAACGGACAGACGCTTTTACCTCAGCATCTAACCCGTCAATAATTTTCACTTTAGCAAATGCACTACCTAACACATAGTTTTCATCAAATTTCTTTCCACCACCACTATATGCAACAGCTAATGGAGCTTTGTTGTGTCCCCGGCCAGAATATCCGCCAGTACAAAATCGTCCATCTGGTAAATATGGAGTATAATATGGACCTTGAGCATACATGCACAGAATCATGTCTTCCGTCTCATTATTATCAATTTGATTACCACCACTGGTATATGATGTGGAATGGCGCTGCGATTTAGAGAAATTAATGTTTGTTCCAAATGTTACTCTACCTCCTAAATTAGTTTTTAAATTCATTTGAGCATCGTAACGTTTATACCCTGTTTTTATTACCATTCCATCCTGATCCAAATAGCCTAAACCAAAGTTATACGTTGTACCATTTTTACCACCATTTACACTTAAAAAATGCTGTTGCATAGGAGCGGTTTTAATGATGTCATCATACCAATCATGATTGGGATACATAGGATCTCCAGGAGCTGCATTTTTATAAGCATCAATCCACTCTTGCTTATATCCTTTAGTAGCTATATCTCCACCTGTATGTGTCAACGCTTTATTGAACAAGGTCATATATTCGGCAGAATTTGTAATCCTGTCTTGCTTTGTGGTAGGTGATTGCCATGCCATATTGAAATTATAATCAATATTTAAACGACCTTCGGTACCATTCTTTGTAGTAATCAAAATAACACCATTTGCCGCACGAGAACCATAAATAGAAGCAGAAGCAGCATCCTTCAATACAGTGATATTCTCTATCATATTCGGGTTCACTTTATTCATGTCACCTTCAACACCATCAATCAAGACTAACGGATTACTACCTGCATCAGAAAAGGTTCCTTGGCCACGAATTTGAATAGCAGCTTGTTCAGCACCAGGATTAGCTGAGTTCTGTACAATTTGTAAACCTGGAACTCGTCCTTGTAACATAGAAGAAGCATTAGGAGAAACGCGCTTTGTTAAGTCTGCAGCATCTACACTGCCCACCGCTCCAGTAAGATTTACTTTTTTCTGTGTACCATAACCCACTACCACAACTTCGTCCAATGCCTGTGAGTCTTCGGTCAATACAACTTTCAGATTCGTTCCGGTCGCAGTTTTAGTCACATCCTTATAACCAATATAACTAAACTTCAAAGTAGCTCCCTTGGCACATGTTATAGAGAAATTACCATTAATATCGGTAATAGCGCCGTTAGTTGTGTTATGCTCTGTGATTGTTACTCCAATCAGTGGCTCTCCATTGGGATCTACCACGTTTCCTTTTACTGTGATGCTTTGGGCTTGTGCCAGTGTGCTCAAAGAAATACTAAACAGTACCAACAAAATACGCCATGACAGCGATCTTGACTTGTGTTCTTTCTGTTTCATTAATAGATTAAATTAAAAATTAGACTTAAATTAACTAAGGATTGATTCATCCCAGACTGTTTTGAAAAGGCATGTCTCATTGTTTTTACATAATATCAATACGTCATTTTTAAAGTTAAACATCGTGTTATTTCATAATGCAAACAAAGTGGAATTTTCATAAACGGAATTTAAGAATTGTATCAAATGCTATCAAAAACATTTCAAGATACATCTACATTAATGTGTCTGTTTTTAGGTTAGGAACATACAATTTGCATATACTATTATGGAAGGAATTTTGTTAGGAGAGCCGAGTTCTTCCTTCTTTCATCTACTTCGAAACTGGCAAGATAATTTTCTGTAATGGTAATATTTGAATGTCCAAGGCTTTCAGATATATAGGCTATATTGACACCACTGCGTTTTAATACTGTTGCATATGAGTGGCGGGCTGAATAAGTTGTTATTCGAGGAATACCAGTAGCATTCGTTATTTTCCGAAGTATTTGATTACATTCAGTGACGATTTCTCTAATTAATTTCACTTTTTCGAAAGGATCTTCCGTTCCTTTGGCAAAAGGAAAAATGTAGTTATTTGGGGAGATGTCGGTGTTTCCCCATTTATTAATAATAGTTTGCATTTCTGGAGTAATTACCGCATGTATGATTTTACCATATTTAGTGTTTCTTGCGGTTTTGGCACGTATAAAGCATATTTCTCCATTTATAATATTGGAATACTGTAGAAAAACCATGTCTCTGAAGTTGATGCCATTACATAAATAAGAGAAGAACCATAGATCACGATACATTTCAGTTGCTTTTGTTCCGTCTGTATATGTTATTAATTTCTTGATCTGTTCTAAAGTAAGAGCTAATTTTCGTCCGCTGCCACTTGGTACTTCATACTTGCCTTTTCCGAAGGGATATTGGTTTTCTTTAATAATACCATCTTTACGCGCCATGTTCATGATACATTTTAAATTTCGGAAATAGAAACTCATGCTGGAATAACTGCTGCCTGTTGATAACCAGAAATGTTCACATCGATTAAGCCAGTTTATGCTGATTTCTTGGAATGATATTTGTTTGCCTGCAAATTGTTCTATTTTGTGCAAAGTTCCTTTGTAAGAGAAATAGGTGTTAGCCTGCCCATTGCTCTTTAGTTCTTCCATTTTTTTGAGAAACACAGAGTTAACTGATATTCCTGAATATCTGCCGAGTCTGGCATTTAAGATATCAAAGCTGAATTCACCACGAAATGCCAAAGTTTCAACTTGCTGCCTGACAAGAGAAAAACTGTTTTCTACATTATGGCGTATAGATGACAACTTACGGGTTTTACTGCGAGGTAACTGTTCCCACTCTCTGATAGATACTTCTTGGCCAGTAGAATAGTATTTTTGCTTACGATTATAAATGATTTGTACTTTGATTGGAAATAATCCACTCTTTTTTACTTTTCTTTTGTCTAATACGGTGAGTACGGATATACCGTCTTTTGAATATTTGTACATAGCTAATGAATTTTGATAGTTAATATGATTTTGTGAAGTAGTATGCAGTAACATACAATTTGCATACAAAGTTGGAAAATGTAGGGAAAGCAAAATGCTTTTTATATGAAAAGCAATAACGATTGAATTTTAATTAACTATCGGAGTTTTTTAGCTTTGATATATTTCTTTCTTTTTAGAGATCATAGGATATGTATGTCTAGATGAAACTATATGATACATAAAAAGCGAATGTCTCACAACATTCGCTTTTCTAAAACAATCTAATCCAAATAATCATCTATGAGATAATACCTATTAACCTTACTATGAATTTAAAAAGCCTATGAATTATTCGTGAGTATGATGTGATGATTGTATTGCAGCTCTGACGTTATCCATTGGTGTTTTAGGTAAAATTGTGCAATCGGCTCCTAAAATGAAGCGTTTGCCACCTAAATCATGTTTTAATACATTAACTTCGTTTATAACCTGTTCTGTCGTCCCCTCTAAAATTGTTCCTTTTCGATACAGTCCACCCATCGCCGGACGTTTAAATAATCGTTCGCAATCTTTGAGGCTAAATGGCTTACCATTTACTTCTATGGGGGCATTAACGATTTGTCCCGGATATGAAATAAAGCGAGTCAAATCATCATAGCTACCCTCATAGTCGCAAATGTGAAGAATATTTAGTTTTGTGTTTGTGTTGCATTCTTGCATAACTTTCAAATCGTATGGCTTTACAAATGTCTCAAAAAAATTAGGTACTTCATAGAATTTTTGTTCTCCGCCTTGAGTTGGGGTATAGAAGCCATCTACACCTATTTGCTTACACGCTTTCACATATCCAATGAGAGCATCTGTGAAATACCCTAATGCTTGTTTAATACGTTCCGGCTCTTTTTGGGCATAAGCTATTACAGTTTTTGCCCCTACTGTTTGTACCAACATTTGGAAAGGAGAATAGACTGTCGGAAGTATCATGGTATTTGCTCCGGCTATATCATAAATACCTTTCACGATATGTAAAGTAGGAGTAAAAAAATCATTAGGAAGTGGTCTGATTTTATCCCAATCTTCAGGCTTTTCAATTTGAATACGTCCATAACCTTGCTCAAATTGAATTTTTACAAAATCCATTCCTGTTGAAAGGAAATAACGAAGGTGGGCGTTAATTGCATTTTCTCCTACTTTAGCATCTTTTCCAAAATGCATAAAGAAAGCACTGGGTACATAGGATTTATCTAATGTTCCATCAAGAAACTGCTGCATTATTTCCCTTTTGTTAGTTGGCTTTTGTGCTTGAACCAAGGTCGTGATACATAATAATATAAAAAATAAATTTCTCATATGTGTTTTTCATTTATAAGTTTGATGTTACAAAGATAGCCGGAAGGGTAATGTGAGGCTTTCAATATCGTTTCAATACTTTTCTATTTTGTATCAAACTGTATTTTATAGCTTATTTTTGCCAAAATACTATTGCCGATGTCTCAATGCTGTTAGGATAAAAAAAGGAACTAACCTCTCAGATTAGTTCCTTTATGTTTAGCGAATATATACTATTGTTTATTTCACCTGAATAATATCATAATTCAAATCGCTTACAGCCTCTTGCAGACTATCGTTTACCAATCTTAAAGTAGTGTCATTTACAACAACGAAATATACGGGCGCCTCTCCGTCATTAGGCGTCAACTTATACGCGGTTTTCTTGTTGTTATTAACATCTTTCTGAATAACCTGGCGTTTTCCTGTAGAAGTGAAGGATTTATTCTTTCCTTGTCCTTCCGCATCCAGGTAAGTCGTAACTAATGTATAACCGCTTTCACCGTCCGGACCTATACTGTCTACACTCAGCACATACTGAATACCCGGGCCGTCGGCTGCCGGAAGTATACCTTCGTAAACGGCTACTGCAGAGGAATCGTTTGCTGCAACAGTCATGACACCTTCACTCATGGTATCGTTGTTTTGATTTCCTTTTGATTGGCAGGATACCAATGCAGCGGCAAGGGCTGCAATCATCATTACTTTTTTCATTGCTTTAATGGTTTAAGTTAATATTAAGAAACGCCAATAGCGTTATTCTTCATTATCATCTCGTTTAACAACGAGCAGTTTATCTACTCTTCCACGATCCATATCCACTATTTCAAACTCCAGGTTTTTATAGCTGAATATGTCACCGGCTTTGGGAACTCGTCCGATGAGGAACATTGCAAGTCCGCTTAAGGTGGTAAAGTCCTCTTCTTTCAAATCATCATAATTCAGTATTCCCATTGCTTCCATAAAGTCATCCAAATTCATTGACGCCTCTACCAGCATGGAACCGTCTGCTCTGGTGATTATATCTTCTTCTTCCGTTTCGTTCTCTTCCAAGATATCGCCGAAGATACTTTCCGTCAAATCGTGCAAAGTGATAATACCTTCCGTATTTCCATACTCGTCTACAACAACTCCGAACTTGTTTTTGTTCTTCTTAAAGAGCTCTAAAACTTTTTTTGCATATAAACTTTCAGGAATAAACAGAGGCGGGCGTGCAATTGTACGAAGATTGAACGGCTCTTCGCCACCCAACATCAGAATAATATCTTTGACGGAAACCACTCCTACAATCTCGTCCTTACCGCTTTCCACCAACAGGTACTTGCTGAAATGTTCTTCGTGGATAATCCGCAGAACCTCTTCTTGTGTATCTGTAGGGTGTAATACGATCACATCGCGTCGGTGCGTCATCAGGTCGTTGGCTCTTTTATCCGAGAAGCGGAAAACATCACGCAGCATTTCGGTTTCGTCTTTGTCGATAACACCTTGTTCTGAGCTTTGGTGTAAAATCATTTTCAGTTCCTCTTGCGTCATTTGCCGTTCTTCTCTGTCTTTCATGCCGATAAGTTTGTTTGTCAGTTTGGTTGAGGCACTGAGCAAGCATACAAACGGGTAGGACACCTTAGTAAGAACAATCATAAACGGACTGAGTAAAGTGGCATAGCGTTCCGGATTGTTTAAAGCCATGGATTTGGGAACCAACTCTCCGATAATCAGTGACAAGTAAGTAATAACAGCTACGGTGGTAATCATGGCCAAGTCTTTGGCATAAGATTCCAAACCGGGTATCATGGCAAATAGCGGAGCAACATCGTCGGCTATGGCCACACCGCCGTATGCACCCGATATGATACCGATCAGCGTAATACCGATTTGAATGGTGGAGAGAAACTTTTCAGGTTCTTCCAATTGTTTCAGAACCCCCTTTGCACTTTTGTTTCCCTTACTTACAAGGGTCTCTAAGCGTGCTTTACTTGAAGATACTAATGCGATTTCATACATGGCAAAGATGCCATTCAAGATAAGTAAAAATAGAATAATAATAAATTCCATGTTTGGATTACAAATAGTTTGTGCGCAAAGATAACGTTTTTCAAATATTTATTGTTAATATTGTCGTCTCTTAAGAAGATTAAACATTTTAACATGAAAAGCAGACATTTTCTATTGGTATTCTTGCTGCAAGTGGTAGCGATAAGTGTACAGGCTGCACGTGTAGATACAGTGTTCGTAAAAAGCCCTTCGATGAACAAGGACATAAAGGTGGTTTATATTCTTCCGGACAAAACTATGGCAGAGCATCCTCAGGCCTGTCCGGTGATATATTTATTGCATGGATATAGCGGTAATGCACGTTCATGGATCGGGTTGAAGCCGGAGTTGCCTCAAATAGCCGATGAAAAGGGTATTATATTTGTATGCCCTGACGGGAAGAACAGTTGGTATTGGGATAGTCCCAAGAACCCCGCTTATCGTTATGAAACTTTTATCTCTTCGGAATTGGTGAATTATACCGATACGCATTATGCTACGATTCCTGAAAAAAGGGCGCGTGCTATCAGTGGCTTGAGTATGGGCGGACATGGCGCGTTATGGAATGCTATCCGCCATAAAGATATATTCGGCGCGGCGGGGAGTATGAGCGGTGGGGTAGATATCCGGCCGTTTCCCAATAATTGGGAAATGAAAAAACAATTGGGGGAGCTTACTGCGAATGAGGCGGTATGGAATAGTCACGCAGTAATCAATCAGGTTGATAAACTGGCAAATGGGGATTTGGCTTTGATTATAGATTGCGGTGAGAGCGATTTCTTTCTTGAGGTAAACAAGGAATTGCACAAACGGCTATTGGCATACAAAATAGACCATGACTTCATAACACGTCCCGGAGGTCATACCGGTACGTATTGGAATAACTCTCTGGATTATCACATATTGTTCTTCTGTAAATTCTTCAATAGATAATTATTCAATTACATAGTGTACGGTGCGGATATAATCCGTGCCGTAACTGTTTATAATTTCTTTGCAGGAAGTTATGATATTGCGTTTATCAAAAGAATAGGTATACTTTGTAACTTCTTTACTTGCTGTATTTCCGTCAGGGATAATCCGGTCTATTAGAATATTGAAAGGTTCTCCCAGTAATTTCCCATACAAAGCGGCAGAATGTAGAGACAGCGGATACAAGCCGGTAAAGAACAGACAAGGAACTTCTGATACATTATTGGTTTCGTTAGTAGCCGGAGTAGTAGCCGTATACGCTTGCTCGTAAGTATCTACTTTTTGTGTAATGCGCAATGCCTGATAGTTGCTGTAATCTATATCGATGGATGCGTATATTTCGCTGTTTACATTTTCTGTTATGTTTTCCAAATAGTATTCGCCTTCCGGAGCAACGAAGTATGAGAAAATATAGGTACGCGTTGTACCTGTTTCCTGTCGTGTACATGAGGTGGCATATCCGTTGTCATCTAAAAGGTAAGTGGACACATTGCCAAAATTATCTGTTACTACGGCTTGATGCTCATTATAGGTCACCGATGCCGTATTTTCTATTTTCATCGGTTCTCCTTGAACGGAATAGCTTTGTACGGTAGTGAAGTCAGTCAGTTTCCCTTGGTTATATGAGTAGGTCTGGGTGGTAGTAACCGTAGGTGTTCCCGCTTCGTAAGGGCTGTCTTCCGACAATTGTATTTTAGAAAAAGCCATGGCAGGGTTGCTACTGTTGGCGGAATCATTATTGTCTTCACAAGCTGTTAGTACTGTGAACGCAACCAATAATGTAAAGACAATTTTCTTCATTACTTTTATTATTTAATAATCAACCCCTTGCGAATATTCTTTTTGGTAGTAAAACTCTTCACTGCGGTTTCGGTCGTTTGAGATCTCGGTAACTCAATAGCCCCTGCTATAACCCCCAGGGCTGTATTGAGCAATATCTCATTGGGATCGCCTAAGGGAAGATAATATTGCAAATAAGATGTTTCGTTGATGGAAATGTCCGGTTTGAAGCCTGTACTGTAATTTGCTTCTCCATTGGAGTTGAATACTTCACATACTACCGGACGTAATGCCCAGGGATATTTCGGATTGATGAAAGTTTCCGTAGCTACATATTCTCCTTTGGTTGTTTGTCCGATAAGGACTATTGTCATATAGGGTTTCAGGCAGTTGATAAGCATTTCCGCAGCACCGGCTGTAGTTCCGCTCGTGATGATATAGACTTTGGGCAGATTCAGATTGGCTCCGCCTTGCAAGAGTTGGGAATCCAATATCAGGTCACGGTTCTTGGAACTTTGCTTGTCATTGTATTGCAGGAAAGCGAAAGGACTTTCCAGTCTATCGGCAGGTACGAGAATGTCTGCGAGAAGTTGCACGCACTCCATTTCTCCACCAGAGTTGTAGCGAAGGTCTAATATAAAATTATTAATGTTAAGCTGTTTGCACTGTTGGGAGAAAGTCCGTAATTCATTGTTATACTTTTCATTGCTTTCTGCAGTACCGGCAGTGAAAGAGTTATATGCTAAATAGGCTATTTTATAGTCAGTACCTTCCAATGCTATAACCCCATTTACATAAACAGGACTTTCCGTCACCGGACGCACGGCCGGTAGCGTAACATCTCCTATTTCCTGTATGACGCCTACTCCTTTATCATCCTCATCATCACTGTCTCCGTCTTCGGTTTCCGTATCTCCCTCTGTGTCTTCGTTATTTTCATCTTTTACTATCACATACTTTCCGATGTGCAATGTTCGCGCTCCACCATCCGTCAGTCTTTCTTCTGTCTTTTTAGTGATGGAGTCGCCGTCCACAAGCATAATCCAACTGCCACGTTCCAGTCCGGCTTCCTCTGCGGGCGAATTCTTTGCTACATACGAAACAAGTGCATTATAAGTCGTATCGCTGGTAGCTATTTTATATAATGTATAATCAAAACCGTAACTTGGAAGAGGGGTATCCATTATCGTGTCAACGGTGGAAAAGCCTTTATCATTCTTCGATAAGATACTTTTTAAGAAAGCCTCAGGACCCTGAAAATAGTTCAGACCTTTGGAAGCAGGAATGTCCTCATACCATAAGTAGACTTCCCGCATCAGGCTGTCCATCCACAGATCGCGTCCTGTCAGCGGATAGTATTCCTTCCAGCGATCTTCCCCGCAGGAAAACAGGCTTGTCAGTACGAGGAGTCCCGGTAATGGGAAAAGTAACAGTTTCCTTAGCTTCATCAGTCTCTATATCATTTGGTTTTCGCCCACAAAAATAGCGAATAGTTCTTTTATCTACCACAAATATGGTATAAAATTCCCTATCATGTGTCATAGGCGGCCTGCTTTTATCCCTCTATCTTTGTAACATTCAACCAAGAGGAATCATTTCACCTATAAATACAAATGACGATGGAAACAAAGAAATTACATTTTGAAACGCTGCAGCTTCATGTGGGACAAGAACAACCTGACCCGGCCACGGATGCGCGTGCCGTACCTATTTATCAAACTACCTCGTATGTGTTTCGCAACTCGGCTCATGCAGCCGCCCGTTTTGGTTTGCAAGAACCAGGCAATATTTACGGCAGGCTGACCAATTCCACACAAGGAGTGTTTGAGCAACGTGTTGCCGCCCTTG
>ULNC01004094.1_pt1 | contig 11965 bp, 9 predicted proteins | sample 1951841 | NCBI WGS metagenome assembly ULNC01 (sample SAMEA4835569, study PRJEB28245) | human gut metagenome | biome: gut microbiome; material: fecal sample | place: Denmark | collected 2008
TAACAGCGAATGGGGAGATAAGATCCTTGAGCTTATGCATACTATTGATGAGTATGTTCCAGATCCAGAAAGAGATACAGATAAGCCATTCCTTATGCCTGTAGAGGACGTATTCTCTATCACAGGACGTGGTACTGTTGCTACTGGTAGAGTAGAGAGAGGTGTTCTCCACGTTAATGAGGAAGTTGAAATCGTTGGTATCCACGAAGATATCCGTAAGGTAGTTGTAACTGGTATCGAGATGTTCAGAAAGCTTCTTGATGAGGCTCAGCCAGGTGATAACATTGGTGCACTTCTTAGAGGTGTTCAGAGAGACGAAATCCAGAGAGGACAGGTTCTCTGCAAGCCAGGTTCAATCACACCACACCACAAGTTTACAGCTCAGGTTTACGTATTAACAAAGGACGAGGGTGGACGTCATACTCCATTCTTCAACAACTACAGACCACAGTTCTACTTCAGAACAACTGATGTAACTGGTGTTTGTGAGCTTCCAGCTGGTACAGAAATGTGCATGCCTGGTGATAACGTAGAGATGACAGTTGAACTTATCCATAACGTAGCTATGGAGCAGGGTCTTCGTTTCGCTATCCGTGAGGGTGGTAGAACAGTTGGTTCTGGTGCTGTTGCTACAATCATTGAGTAATTGTTATTAATACAGTTCTTTCAAGGGTTTCCGAGGTTATCGGAAACCCTTTTTTGCGCGAGCAGCTCCTTGAGAAGTCATGGGCAGTTTGCAGTCGTGCTCGCGAAGTAATGAACTAGAATATGATAAAAAGAGGAGTACAACATGCTATACATAATGCGTCATGGCAGGACGGACTGGAATGTACGTCATAAATTGCAGGGAAGAACAGATATACCGCTTAATGATGAAGGCAGAATGATGGCGGCAGAGGCTGGGAAACAGTATTCAGATATACATTTTGACATATGTTACTCATCTCCTTTGGAAAGAGCAAAAGAAACAGCAGACATTTTCTTGAAGGGAAGAAATGTTCCTGTGTATACAGATGACAGACTTGTTGAGATGGGATTTGGAGTATATGAAGGAATAGAGAATTCATTTGCTATAGATGACTGTCCAATTAATACTCTTTTTAAGAAGCCTGAGAAGTATGTTACAGTTGAAGGTGGAGAAAGCTTTGAAGAACTTTTTGCAAGGACAGGGGAGTTTATAGACAATGTAGTTATGCCACAGGTAAATAGTGGCAAAGATATACTGATTGTTGGTCATGGTGCCATGAACTGCAGTATTATAGCAAAATTCAGAGGAACACCACTGGATAAATTCTGGGATGGAATGACTGATAATTGTCAGGTGGTAAGGCTTATATAATATTATAAAACACAATTTTACGATTTATTCAGACCAAATCATGCTTGGTTTCGTATATAAGTATAGAAGTTAATAAATGAGACTTTGACTTACAACGGAAGGTTAGGATGGTGATTGGGATGAGTAGGAGAGATAGCAGGAGAAAATACAAAAAAAGAGGAAAAAGGAAGAATCAAATATTCCTTGTAATGATGACTATACTGGCATGTACGGTAGCAATTGTATTAACAGTCAAGATGAATAATAAGAATGTCAGCAAAGGTGTAGCAGTAGGTGCAGAATATACAGCAATTAAGAGCGATGGTAATGTGACGGAGGAACAGCTTTCTGTAAGTGAAGAGACTGTAAATGATTTACCAGATGTATACAGAATAGAATGCTATGAATCGCTTAATCAGAATCCAGAGCTGCCAACGGGATGCGAGATTACATCGTTAACATCCGTACTAAATTATTACGGCTGTAATGTTGATAAAACAACTATGTCGGATGAATATCTTAAGAAAGGCAATGGCAGCTTCTACGAAATGTTTCTTGGTAATCCAAGGGATAACACAAGTTATGGATGCATGTCACAGCCAATTGTTAATGCAGCTAATAAATATTTCAAAGTTAATAATATGTCAGCAGTTGCAAAGAATATCAGCGGAACAGATTTTAAAGAGATTCTAGGTATGGTTGCTCAGGGTGACCCGATAGTAATATGGAATACAATAGATATGAGACAGCCACATGAATCTAAGACATTTGTATTTAATGGGAAAGAATATACATGGATGTCTCCAGAACATTGTGTTGTAATTACAGGATATGATCTTAATAAGAATATTGTTTATATAATGGATCCTATGGAAGGTAACATAACAAGGAATCTTGAGACATTTCAATCAAGATATGAAGCGATGCACAGCCAGGCTGTCTATATTATAGAATAATTAAGGGAGGGCAATATTGCCCTCCCTTTAGTCATGTTATTAGTTTGATTTAATATTGTGCCTTGCATTAAGCTTCTTTGCACAATGTATGAATGCAGGGAACAAAAATGCGTCAGCAGCAATCCATGCGATTGGTGAGGCGAGGCATGCACCCATGAATCCAATACTTGGAATGAGTATGATGGCTGCAAATGCACGGCCAATCATCTCCAAGATACCTGCTGATATTGCAAATACGGAGAAGCCCATACCCTGTATGCAGAAGCGGACCACGTTAACACCTGTAAGTGGAATGTAGAAGCATGCAGATGCAAGGATGAACTGTCTTGTAAGAGCAATTATTGTTGTCTCTGATGCATTAACGAATAATAATGCAATATAATCTGTAGTGAAATACAGTGCAATAAGAGAAAGAACACTGTATACTGAACCGATTATCATAGCGGAGCGTACGCCCTGACCAAGTCTTTTAATCTTGGCAGCTCCAACATTCTGTCCGGCATAGGTTGCCATGGTTGAGCCGAGTGCATCAAATGGACAACAGGTAAAGTTGAACATCTTAGAACCGGCAGTCATTGCGGCTACATATGTTGAACCAAGTGTATTGACAGCAGCCTGAAGGATTGTACTTCCGATGGCTGTTATTGAATACTGGAGTCCCATAGGAACACCGTTCATACACAGGTTGGTGATGAATCTTCTATCAAGTACCCTTTCTGATTTGTCACCTTTTAAGATGTCATATTTCTTATACATATATATAAGGCAGGTAAGTCCCGAAATTAACTGTGATGTTACAGTTGCCCAGCCAGCTCCGGCAACACCCATCTTACATACAAGAATAAGAAAGAAATCAAGTACTACATTTATTATTGAAGAAAGCACAAGGAAAACTACAGGTGTCTTACTATCGCCAAGCGAACGGATAACACCAGACACCATGTTGTACAGGAATACAGTTGGGATTCCTATGAATATAACTACTATGTAATTATAGGCATGGTCAATAATATCTGCCGGTGTATTCATGATAATAAGTATCCTGCGGCAGAATATTACGGATGCAAGCGTAAGCACTATGGCAAACACAATACTGCAGATATATCCGTTAAATACATATTTTCTAAGGTCAGCAGGTTTCTTTGCACCAAAGCATTGGGCAACCGGAATCACGAATCCGTTACAGACTCCCATACAGAAACCGATTATCATGAAGTTAATAGAACCTGTTGCTCCAACTCCGGCAAGAGCTTCAACACCGAGAGTTTTACCAACGATTATTGTGTCAACAAGGTTGTAGAACTGCTGAAACAGCATTCCGAACAGCATTGGAACTGCAAATCCAAGAATATGCTTGGAAGGCGAACCATTTGTCATGTCTTTTACCATAGGATTTCCTCACTTTCGTATATTTATAAAGCCAAATGATTATACTATATTTTTACAAACTGTCAAACTGATTTTGCATGAATTTGAATTAATTTAACGAATTATTGTCTTAATATGAAATGTCTGTTAAAATGCATAGGTAATATTTATGCGGAGGCAGACATGAAGAAAACTTTTGATGTTAAGAGACTTACAACGCTGGCATTACTTACAACAATTGCACTGACAATATTTGTTGTGGAATCAGCGATACCTACGCTTGTTCCAATACCAGGAGTTAAATTAGGACTTGCCAATATAGTCACACTTTTTGTATTAAAAAGGTATAAATTCAGTGATGCAGCTATTGTGCTGGCTATGAGAATTATACTGGCTACAATATTTACAGGGCAGGCAGTATCATTTATATATAGTGTAAGTGGTGGATTTTTATGTCTTATTGTGATGGCAGCTGTTAATAAATTGCTTAGGGGACAGTATATATTCCTTACAGGTATACTTGGCGCGGTGTCGCACAATGCAGGTCAGATTCTTGCTGCATTTTTCATACTCAGATTGTCAGGTATATTTGCGTACATGCCGTTCCTTGTGATAAGCGGTGTTATAACAGGTCTGTTTACGGGCCTTGTGTGCTTCTTTGCAGACAGATATATTCCTAAAAAATATACTATGTAGCAGATGGAGGAGATTGTGAAAAAAAGAGTTGTTGCAGTGGTGGCCGTGATTGTTCTGCTTGTCGGGGCAAGTGTGGCTTCTATTATATATATGAAATCAGGAAAGAATGACGGTAGTAAGACCGCTTATATATACAGAGATAACGAATTGTTAAGAACTGTTTCGTTAGATGATGTTAAGAATCCGTACACGTTCAGGATTGAATACGGGGATGGAGAGTATAATGATATTCTTGTCGAGAATGGAAAGATTAAGATTGCTGATGCAAGCTGTCCGGATAAGCTGTGTGTGAATATGGGATATATATCTGAGCCTTTAATGCCAATCACATGTCTGCCTAATCATCTTGTTATCAGGATTGTGAATGACGGCGAAGAATCGCCGTCACTCGATGGAGTTGTGTATTAATTATTTCATCCAGCGGCCAGAAGCACCACATGGAAGTACAAGTCCGTTACTTGAAACAGGAAGACCTACTTCCTGTGAATCACAGTGTCCGCCAAAGCTCTTAAGTTCTGTGCTTAACATATAAGTAAGAACGGCTGGCTGAAGACCTGTAGTGTATGAATTAATAAGGAAAAATAATGGTTCATCAGAAAGAAGCTGTGCACAAAGCTTAACAAGCGGGTGTATGGCTTCTTCTATTTTCCAGATTTCTCCTTTAGGACCACGTCCATATGAAGGTGGATCCATGATGATTGCGTCGTAATGGTTGCCTCTTCTTATCTCTCTTTCTACAAACTTTACACAGTCATCAACTATCCAGCGGATAGGCTTGTCAATAAGTCCTGAAGACTGTGCATTTTCTTTAGCCCATGCGACTATACCCTTAGAAGCATCTACATGCGTAACATTAGCACCTGCGGCTGCACATGCAAGTGTTGCTCCACCTGTATAAGCAAACAGGTTAAGAACCTTTACAGGTTCGCTGCCACGCTTTTTCCTGGCATCAGAGATTATCTTTCCAAACCAGTCCCAGTTAGCAGCCTGCTCAGGGAATATTCCTGTGTGCTTGAAGCTGAATGGCTTTAAGTTGAATGTCAGCTCCTGTTCAAATGAAGGACTGTTGTAGTGAATCTGCCACTGCTGTGGAAGGTCAAAGAACTCCCATTCTCCGCCGCCCTTGGAACTTCTGTGGTAATGACCGTTCATATTCTTCCAGCCACGCTCTTTCTTAGGAGTGTCCCATATTACCTGTGGGTCCGGGCGTACAAGAATATACTTACCCCAGCGTTCAAGTTTTTCGCCCTTAGAGGTATCTATTACTTCATAATCTTTCCAGTTATCAGCTATAAACATAATTAAGTATCCTTTTCTATATAAAAATGTGTTGCAGTTTGGTACCGCATTCGTTATTAAATAATTATATACGAAAATATTAATAACTGCAATCGTGCAAAAATGTTTTGAACAGGCAAGTTTTATGTTAATATATTTCTATCGAAATCTGATTAAGGGGCGTTGCATATTGAAAAATGTTAGTTTAAAGAATATACGGAAAGATATTGTATCAGGAATAATCGTTGCTCTTGTGTCAATTCCTATATCAATGGGATATGCACAGATTGCGGGACTGCCAGCGGTGTATGGTCTGTACTGCTCTATTCTGCCAGTGCTTATATATGGACTTGTGACATCTTCGCCACAGTTTGTGTTCGGAGTGGATGCAACTCCGGCTGCACTTGTCGGTGGAACACTTGCAACGCTTGGGATAGTGTCAGGCTCTGAGGAGGCGAAGGCAGTGGTTCCGTCGATAACTTTAGTTGCAGCATTGTGGCTGCTGCTTTTCTTCTTTATCAAAGCAGGGCGTATTGTCAATTACATATCGACACCTGTAATGGGTGGATTCATAAGCGGTATTGGTGTGACAATAATTCTTATGCAGACAGCGAAGCTGTTTGGCGGTAATGCGGGAACAGGAGAGGCAATAAAGCTTCTTATACATATAGCTGGGGAGATGAAGTCGTTTAATCTGTTGTCAGCAATGCTTGGAGTCGGAACAGTTGTGATTATTCTTGTTGCGAAGAAGTTCATTCCAAAGTTTCCGATGTCAGTACTTCTTATGGTACTTGGTGCACTTGCAACTGCAATTTTTCATATTGACAGATTCGGTGTTAAGCTTCTTCCACATGTTGATAAGGGGCTGCCGGGATTCTCGCTTCCTGATATGTCAGTTGTGTTTAAGAATCCGTCAGATATAATACTTCTTGGACTTTCAGTGGCAGGTGTTGTCATGGCGCAGACATTGCTTGCAACTAATAATTATGCCAACAAATATGGCTATAAAGTAAGCAATAACAGAGAAATTCTGTCTTATGCTGCTGCAAATGCGGCTTCTGCTGTAATTGGCGGATGCCCTTTGAATGGAAGTGTGTCAAGAACAGGAATTGCAGACCAGTTTGGTTGTAAATCACAGGTTATGTCAATAACAGCTTCTCTGACAATGCTTCTTATAGTGCTTTTTGGAACACCGGTGCTTGAGTATCTTCCTGTACCAATACTTACAGGAATTGTTGTTGCAGCACTGATAGGAATTACTGAATTCGGGCTTGCAGTTAAATTATGGAAAACAGACCATACGGAGTTTGCAATATTTGTAGGAGCATTTTTAGGCGTTCTGTTATTCGGAACGATATACGGAGTTGTAATCGGTGTTATTCTTTCATTCATAGCTGTTATTGTCAAAGCGGTTGAACCACCAAGAGCATTTCTCGGAGTTATAACGGGACAGGAAGGGTTCTACAGTCTTAACAGATACCGTAATGTAAAGAAGATAAAAGGTGCGGTTATATACAGATTTAACGGTGCGCTTTTCTTTGCAAATATTAATACATTTGTTGATGATATAGAAAAAAATCTTGATGATAATACTAAATGGGTAATTGTAGATGCCGGAGGCGTGGGTTCTATTGATGTGACGGCAGTTGACAGGCTTATGTCTTTATATAAGACACTTGAAAAGAAAGGAATCAGATTCTATATTACAGAGCATGAACACACACTTAATGACCAGCTAAGAGAGCTTGGTGCAGGTGAGCTAGTTGAAAAAGGTGTTGTTAGAAGAACGATTCCGCTTGCTCTAAGAGATGCAGGGCTTGACAGACCTTATCCTGTCGAGGAGGGGGAAGAAGAGCAGGCTGTTTCTGGCGAGGTACATGAGGACAACGAAAGACTTGCTGAAATTGAGTGGGCTTTTGGTGCAGATGCAGACGAATGGCTTGAGAAGATGGCAGCAGAGATGGCTGATGAGATTGGCAGTGTCAAGAAAGATGAGAAGAATGTTATTGTTGATGCTGAAAAGCATGCTGCATGGGGAAGAATCGGACTCTTTGATGAGAATGACCTGCTTGAGCGGCTTGAAATGCATTTGTTTGACGATAAAAAATATCCTAATCTTGATATTGATGATATTGAGAAAAGAATTGATGAACGCCGTGTGGTTGTCGAGAAGAAGCTGACACAGATTAATCCTGACGCAATCCAGATGCTTAAAGAACACAGAAAGGAAATGCTTGACAGATTAAAGCTTCACAATCCGTATGCATATGAGCATATGATGGAGCAGAAGAGGAAGCATTATGAACATCTGAAGAAGAAAGATCCGGAGCTTGCACAGAAGCTTAAGAATTTCTATAATCTTTCAGGCGATGACAAATAATTTATATAACGGAGATAATAGTGAATATATTAAATGTAGAAAAGGTCAGCAAGACCTACGGAGAAAAGGAACTTTTTAATAATATAAGTCTGGGAATTAACAGTGGCGATAAGATTGGACTTATAGGTGTGAATGGAACTGGTAAGTCTACACTTTTAAAGATTATTGCAGGTGTTGAAGAACCGGATGAGGGACAGGTTGTCAAGGGCAGGGGGATTGAGCTTGCGTATCTTGCACAGACACCTCTGTATTATGAGAATGAAAATGTACTGGAATATGTTATGCGTGGAAAGCATGCGGACAGTCAGCCAAAAGCAAAAGAGATTCTTAACAAGCTTGGAATAACAAATCATGGCGCAATGATGAATATTTTATCAGGTGGTCAGAAAAAGAGAGCGGCACTTGCGAGAACTTTAGTTGAGCCGGCAAGACTTCTTATTCTTGATGAACCTACGAACCATCTTGATAATGACATGGTACTCTGGCTGGAACAGTTTATTAAGAATTTCAAGGGAGAACTTATCATGGTTACTCATGACAGGTATTTCCTTGATAATGTAACTAACAGGATTGTAGAGCTTGATAAAGCTTTCCTTTATAGCTACGATACGAATTATTCAGGCTTTCTTGAACTGAAAACCCAGCGTGAGGAGATGGAGAGGGCAACTGAGGCTAAGAGACAGAATATATTAAGGAAGGAACTCGCGTGGATAAGAAGAGGATGCCAGGCTCGTTCTACCAAGCAGCAGGCACGAATTGACAGATTCGAGGATATGAAGGAGGCTTCAAAGCAGGCGAGAGCAAGATTTGACAAGCAGCTTATGGATATGAATTCAGTCAGCAGCAGGCTTGGAAGAAAGACTGTTGAACTCCACAACATTTGCAAAAGCTTTGGAGAGAGGACAATAATTGACGATTTCACCTACATTTTTCTAAGAGATGACAGAATAGGTATTGTCGGTGATAACGGATGCGGAAAGTCTACGCTTATGAAGATTATAGCAGGCCAGCTTGAACCGGACAGCGGCAGTGTTGAGGTTGGAGAGACTGTAAGAATCGGATATTTCATGCAGGAGAACGAACCACTTGACGACAGCCTTACTGTGCTAGAGTTCGTAAGAAGCATAGGTGAATATGTTACGACGGCAGATGGAAAGGCAACAGCGTCACAGATGTGTGAGAAGTTTCTTTTTACACCGAAGCAGCAGTGGACGCCTATAAGCAAGCTGTCAGGTGGTGAGAAGAGGAGACTTTATCTGTTAAGTGTTCTTATGAGTGCACCAAATGTACTTATTCTCGATGAGCCTACCAACGACCTTGACATTGAAACTCTTGAGATACTTGAGGAGTATCTTGATGGATTTGCGGGTATTGTAATCACTGTTTCACATGACAGATATTTCCTTGACAGAGTTGTTGACAGGATATTTGCATTTGAGGCAGGAGGCCACCTTACACAGTATGAAGGTGGTTATACGGACTACAGGGATAAATGTGTTTCTTCTATATATAATGTGGAATCAAATGGAACATCTGATGCGCCCAAATCAAAGGCAGCAGGGCAAGTGAAGAAAGCATATAACAGTCATGAGGATAAGATTAAGTTCACATACATGGAACAGAAGGAATATGAGACTATAGATGATGATATAGAGAAGCTTGAAAATAGAGTTTCAGAACTTGATGACGAGATTGCAAAGAATGCAACTTCTTATTCTAAGCTTGCAGAACTTACTAAGGAAAAGGAAGATGTGGAAAGGCAGCTTGAAGAAAAGATGGAGCGATGGGAATATCTTAATGATCTTGCAGAAAAAATAGAGAAACAGAAACAGTAGTAAATATTAACAAAACAAGTGACATCAGAACAGATTATTTGGTTGAGCAAATCATATATTCATGGTATGATGATATATGATTTACTATATTAATCATATGAGGGAGGAAAAATTATGTTTTGTCCAAATTGCGGAACAAAGAACGAGGACGATGCACTATTCTGTGGAAACTGTGGAACACGTCTAGTGATAGATGTGCCTCAGGAGACACCGGTGCAGGAAAGTGTGGAAGAAGAGCCAGAGGAAACACCGGTACAGGAGAATGTGCCAGCAGAGCCAGAGGAAACACCGGTACAGGAGAGTGTGACCGCAGAGCCGGAAGTAACACCAGTACAGCAAAGTGTTCCAGTTCAGCCACAGCAGGCTTTTGGTCAACAGCCTGTACAGCCTACACAGTTTACAGGTCAGAATTCTGGTCAGCAGCCTGCCAATAATAAGCCTGCCAGATTCCCTAAGGGTATAATTGCAATTGTAGCTGCGGGAGTTGCTGTGATAGCTGCCATAATTATATTTGTATGTGTGGGAAAGAATGTGACAGATTATAAGAAAACTGCCAAGCAGTATGTTAAGGCGGTTGCAGAGTGCGAATGGAATGATGCGTATAGTCTTATTAATCTACCTGAAGGGGAGTTCCTTACTAAGGAAGCATTTATTAATGTTCATGCAGATGCGACTGGTGAGAAAGTTGAAAAGATGGCAGCAGATGACATTGTCTCAACATATAGCAAGATGCCTGGTAACAAGGCTGTTAAGGTCGGATATATAACAGATTCGGGAATGCAGTATAATGATGTGTATCTAACAGTAGCCAATAAGCACTATATGCTTTTCTTTAAGAAGTATAAAGTCAGCGCTGAGAATCTTGTAGTAAAGGATGTTACAATAAAGGTTCCAAAGGGACTTTCGTTATATATTAATGATGTTATTGTTGGCGATGGATATAAGTCGGATGCATCTAAGAATGGAAACGGCTCTTCTGATGAATATGTTATACCATATCTGTTCAATGGAAAGAATAATATTAAGGTGACTGGAGAATTTATAGAGGACTACACAACACAGCTTTATGCAGCACATGATGAAGATACATTTACTGTTGGAACATACAATGCAAAATATGTTAATTCGAAGCTTGAAGAACTTAAGACACAGGCAAGAACAGATGTGGATGCAATAATTAATGCTGTACAGGCAAAGAAAGATTATTCAGCTATAGCCGACAGGGTGTGTAAAGAAGAAAAGAAGAACATAGAGTCAGCTTATAAGAATATTTACGACAGCTACAATGACAAATACAAAACTGTATCCAATTTGAAGATTTCCAAATTCACAGCTTCTATCGCGGATACATCTTTCAGAGTGGATTCAGATGATGGATGCCCGGTGATTAAAGTTTCAATTAAACTAGGATATACATACAAGATACAGTACTCAGGAAGTGATAAAGCTAACGACAAGAATAATAACAATAATTCAGCTTACATATATTATAAATATGAAGATGGTAAGTGGAAGATTAATTCTATGTATCTTGGATTTGGATTTTATTAAAATACTGTTTTGACCGGGACTTATGTTCCGGTCAAATTTGTTTTGTATTGTACTAAAAAAAATACAATTTTTTCTGTTGATTTTATATAGAGAGTAGTGTATATTAATACTTGCTGTGACATTGATAGCTGTGAAGCGTGAGGTTGCTGCTTTAATAAAGCAGGTTTTCCGTGGAGCGAATGTCAATGCTGGAGATGATCTCCGGCGAAGAAACTGGCGACAAGTCACTGTACCAAAATCATCTGCAATCCGCAGAAATGACGCGCGTGGGTCGAATTATGAATGAGACTATATGATACGCGTGGGAGTGTGTACAGTCACCGCTTGTCGTACTTAAACAATAAAGTGCGAAGGAGGCGACTTTTTTTATGGCAAATCAGGTAATCAGAATTACTCTGAAGGCTTACGATCATCAGTTGATTGATCAGTCAGCTAAGAAAATCATCGAAACTGCTAAGAAGACAGGAGCACAGGTGAGTGGTCCGGTACCTCTTCCAACAAAGAAGGAAGTTGTTACTATTCTTAGAGCTGTTCACAAGTACAAGGATTCAAGAGAGCAGTTCGAGCAGAGAACTCATAAGAG
>ULNC01025381.1_pt1 | contig 11433 bp, 7 predicted proteins | sample 1951841 | NCBI WGS metagenome assembly ULNC01 (sample SAMEA4835569, study PRJEB28245) | human gut metagenome | biome: gut microbiome; material: fecal sample | place: Denmark | collected 2008
TGTCCAGATATTACCCGCGTCCACAAAGACTGCTCCTCTGAACTTCCAGAACAGGCGCGTGCGATATTCTATGTTTGCATCCAGTTTAATATCTCCCGACTGATTCATGAAGTTTCCGTCACCGGGAAAAACACCCGGACCCAAATCACGTACCGACCAGCCGCGTACGCTGTTTGCACCGCCGGAGAAATAACGCTTTTCAAAAGGTACAATCGTTGCATTGCCGTAAGGTACGGCAATACCGGCTCCCACATGGAACGCAATGGAGTTACGGTTGTCTATAACGACATTCTTGGCAAAGTCGAAATCTCCCTTGACATATTGTGCGAATGGGATACTCAGTAATGAATATTCCCCGTCTTCATTCTTCTTCATGTTTGTCATTTTGGCAAAAGCATACAAGAGATTACCTGCCGACTCAAAATTAAAGCGAATAGAGTATGAATTGCCGATGATTGCATTATTCATCAGAGCTTGTCCTGCGCTATTGTATGTATAACTATACCCTGTACGAACAATCAGGCGGTCGTCGTAGTTGTATTTTAAAATATAGTTCTGCTCGTTATTCAAATATTTGTCGCGAAACTCCTGCGAAATGGAAGGCATGTACAGATAGTTGATGTCCAGCAAGTCAATGCGGTGCTGTGCCCTCTGGCGTTGCAACCCCCATTTGTAGCTCCAACTGGCAGAGGCGATGATGCGTGAAAACTCCGGACGTATCTGATAATTGTACTGTACGCCGAATTCCGTAGTGGCGCGTATTTTCCTCCGAAAGTCGTTGGAGAGGAACGGAAAGAGGAAACGCGGGAAATTTATGGTTGCTTCGGCTCCTAACTCCGTATAGTCCTCGTGATTATAACCGCCCTGCAAACCAGATACCGCTTCGTATGCGCCACGCAGCTTTATCATAAAGGTTTCGGAACCCTTGAACATATTCCGGTTCTGGAATGATACGGATGCGGCAGCACCCAAGTCTCCCGCAGAATTGGTTCCTTCCAGCTCAAACGATACGGACTGGTATTTCCCTTTCGTCAGCATCACATAAGCATTCAACTTGGCTGTATCGCCTACCTGCGTTTCAAAGAAACGGATATTGGTATATTTCAATGCCTGCAAACGTCCGAAATTGGAGTAGGTACGTTGCACATCCGGTTCGTTGTACAAGCTGCCCGGTACAATACGCAGATTATTGGTCAGTACCTTCGGGCGCAGATAGAGTTTATCCTTATAATATATGGGAAAGCCCTTGTAATGTATGGAGTCGTTGATTTCTATACTGCTCAAAGCAGATGATTCCAACACATTGTAGTCCGTTATAAAATTTACCTTGTTGATGTAGTACTGCCGATGATTTTGCGGGGTATCGTCATTGTGCTGCCGAAAAGGCGCTAAATGCATGGTTACGTCCACTTGGTAGGTATTCCGTACCGTATCTGCCGTATATGAGATGTACTCCTTGTTGAACTTATAGTATCCGTTACGAAGAAGATTGTCCGTAATGCGCTGACGCTCCGCATCCAAACGGTTCACATCAAAGTACATGCCTTCGGTCAGATAGGTATCTGCCGAATCCTGTCGCATGTATTCCTTGATTTTCTCATCTTTGATGTCGTATTTAAGCGAACGGATCTTATAGGGCTTTCCGCAGGAAACCTTATATGTCAACTTTAATTTCTTCTTCTTGACATGTGTAACCGGTTCTACGGTAGCACTCATATAGCCCATGTTTTGTATGGCCTTTGTCATTTCCTCACCGGAACGTTCGGTTTCCTCCGCCTTGTAGATAACCGGCGCGTCTCCCATTCGTCGCAAGGTACGATTTATCCAGCGTGTGGAATCCCTGCCCGACCAGTTGTAAACATACAGCTGTGTCTTTATCAGGCTGAACCATTTGGCATTCGGATTTTGGCGGACATACATCGAGAGGCTTGAAGGCTTGATTTCCTTGTTGTCCGTTTGTATGCGCACTTCGTCCAATAAATACGAACCTTCCGGCACATATTTCGTGGCAGAACATGAAGCTAATAAAAGTATGGCGGTAGCAAGTAGTGCGTAGCGAAAGCCTTTCTTCATACTAAGTTATTAATTGGCGCATAAATTACTGCAAATATAGAAATAATCGTGTACTTTTGCCAAATAAAACCAAACAACTTATGGCACTGAGTAAGAATCGTATCAAATATATCCGTTCATTGGAGTTGAAGAAGAATCGTAAGGCTGATAAAGTATTTCTGGCGGAGGGACCGAAGCTCGTAGGCGATTTGTTGGGGCACTTCCGTTGCCGCTTCCTGATTGCAACGGCAGAATGGCTTTCCGCACACAAACATCTATCGGTAGAAGACATAACCGAAGTCTCCGAAGAGGAACTCTCACGCGCCAGTCTGTTGAAAACTCCGCAACAGGTACTCGCCGTGTTTGAACAACCGGAAGAAGCAATGGATGCTTCCGTTATAGGCCGTTCCCTCTGTCTGGCATTGGATGATGTACAGGATCCCGGTAATCTGGGCACTATCATCCGCCTTGCCGACTGGTTTGGTATCGAGCATATCTTCTGTTCGCCCAATACGGTGGATGTCTATAACCCCAAGACCGTACAGGCCACTATGGGCGGCATTGCGCGGGTAAAATTGCATTATACTTCCCTACCCGAACTGATAGGTTCATTAAAAGACATACCGGTATACGGTACTTTTTTGGATGGGGCAAACATGTACACTCAACCGCTTTCGGCCCATGGATTGATTGTTATGGGAAATGAAGGCAACGGTATAGGAAACGAGGTGGAGCAGCTTATCAATCGTAAACTTTATATTCCCAACTATCCGTCGGAACGTGAAACTTCCGAATCTTTGAATGTTGCCATTGCTACCGCAGTAGTTTGTGCCGAGTTCCGTCGACAGGCAGCATTGTTGTAATGTCAAAATTAGAGAAATAGACGGGTCGCAGTCTGCAACTCCCGTCAATAGAGGGCGGCGGAGCCATTAATAAATTCCGGGGGAATTTTACTATATTTTTTTTAGAATTATAGTAAAATTCTGCGGACGTTTTACTATAATTTTGTTGAGCGTTTGGTATGGGGGAATTTATGTCAGGTTCTTTCAACTCTTCTTGCGTCAGCAGTACGATAGCCCCCGGCAACCATTCCACATTTTCCATCTCCTCGGTTAATGGAAATAAACGTACAACCACACCTTCTTCCGTTTCTACCGCATATTGCTTTAGATAGCCATATGCGGGCAAGAACAAAAAATGGGAAGCGAAGCGTTTCATTACTTTTCGGTAGTTTGGCGTAATCTCGGACGAGGACGCATTTCAGGACGGCGGATACTGTCTTTCTTTTCATCCTGTTTCTTCAATTCTACGGGTTTGCCCGGAACCGTATCTTTCTTTATCGCCTTATCATCGGTTTGCAGACTTTCTTTATCAACGTTAAACAAGGTGTCCGTTGCATGATAACGCATCAGGCTGATACGGTCTGCTAATATACTCTGCGCAGATTTCTGTGCAGGATAATAGATAAAACCTCGTATTTCTTTTATTTCTCCCAATGTATCGGCAAATAAAGAAATGGTTTCCGTACCCGATCGCTTTACTTTAAGCATCTCGTTCAGCGTATCTTTGGCATAAAGAATCTGCATGGCCATTAATGGAGCATGCAGGCTGTCGGGCGTTCCGTTCAAGAAACGGAAGCGAACCGTCCACCGCAGTGTATCCCTGTCCTTGAAGTTGGTATCCGAAGGAAGCGTAAAGGCCAGCTTGTTGTCCAACGGCGTTCCGGTAAGATGATAGATATGCCGGCCTATCCATACGTCGATACTGTCGCCCGGAAGAGATTCTTTGGGCTTGTTGTCACGCAAAGCTATTAAATGGTTGATACCGTCTCTTTCGGCCTTTAACCGTTGGTTCACTTTCTCGTAGACTTTTGTGAGAGCATCCGGATGGCGGGCATACCACACCATTGAGGTGTCGAAATCGGCTTGAGTGATGCCGTGTTTCCTGTAAACCGATTCAATGTACAGCACACGCTTGTAACTGTCGCTATAAGGAACTTCCTCTCCCATTGCCTTTGCAATGTGGAAGTCATAAAGCACGTTTTCCATTTTGGCGTCCGGTATAACCGTATCAGGTCTTTTAACCTGACACGCTGTCAGACCGAACGCCAAAAGGATTACGCCATACCATTGAATCCGTTTTTTCCTTTTCATGATTTCTTTATAACATGATAGGAATCATTCAAATATTTACTGTAAAACAGCAACAGTGCTATGATACCGCAACTGATCGCAGCGTCGGCAAAGTTGAAAATCGGGCTGAAGAAGATGAAATGGTTTCCACCTATGAACGGCATCCATTCAGGCCAGTTTGTTTCGATAATGGGGAAATAGAACATATCGACCACTTTGCCGTAGAACAGCGGAGCATATCCGCCGCCTTCGGGCATGAAAGTTGCCAGTTGCGAATAGGTGCTTTCATTAAACAGCACTCCGTAGAATACGCTGTCGATGATATTGCCCAGTGCTCCCGTCAGAATGAGTGAAACACAGACAATAAATCCCGTCTTCATGCCATGCTTTATGAACTTATACAGGAACCAGCCTATCACTCCTACCGCAACGATTCGAAATGAAGTAAGGAACAATTTCTCGAATATCTCCAAGCCGAAAGCCATACCGTTGTTTTCGGTAAAATAGATATAGAACCAATCGGTGATGCGTATACTCTCATGCCAATACATTTGCGTCTTAACAATCACCTTGATTACCTGGTCGATAATCAATACCGAGAAAATAACGAGTAAGGCTATCCGCCCTTTCGTGAAAAATTTCTTCATCCTTATTTCTTGCCGTTGTTTTTAGCTTCAATGCTTAATGTTGCATGAGGCACCGCACGCAGACGTTCGGCAGGAATCAGTTTACCTGTTTCGCGGCAGATACCATACGTTTTGTTCTCGATACGTACCAAAGCCGCCTGTAAACCCTGGATGAACTTCAGCTGGCGTTGCGCCAAACGTGTCGTTTCTTCCTTAGACAAGGTATTAGCCCCTTCTTCCAGTACTTTGTACGTTGGAGATGTATCGTCGGTATCATTACCGTCTGCACCTGTCAGGCTGGCTTTCAGCAATTCATAATCGCGTTGTGCCAACTCTAACTTTTCCATAATAATGGCGCGGAATTCTTCCAATTCTGCATCCGAGTATCTTGTCTTTTCTGCCATAACTTTACGTGTTTAATCGTTAGTATTAATAATTTATTCTTTTACAACGCTTACATACAGTTTGAAATCATCGAACTCAAGTTCTGTACCGCTTTCTACATCGTCTGCCAGCGTCAGTGAGGTTCCTAAAACCTGGTTACAAATATAGTCTTTATATTCATTTACCGCATCATCTGTTTGCGGATTTTTTGATAATGTAATCTTTATTTTATCCGTTATCTCAAAGCCGCTTGACTTGCGGATATTCTGGATACGGTTCACCAATTCGCGGGCGATACCCTCGCGACGAAGCTCCTCGGTTATGGTAACTTCCAGAGCAACAGTCAGCTTGCCTTCATTGGCAACCAGCCAGCCCGGAATATCTTCACTGAAGATTTCCACGTCGGATGTTTCGATTACGGCTTCCGCGCCGTCCAGGTTCAGTGTATAAGAACCGTTCTTTTCCAGTTCGGCGATGGCTTCCTGCGGCATTTCGGCTACGGCGGCGGCAACAGCTTTCATTTGCTTGCCGAATTTCGGGCCCAGCTTCTTGAAGTCGCACTTCACTTTCTTCACGAGTACCCCGGCCGCACCGTCCACAAACCGGATTTCCTTTACGTTCACCTCGGTCATGATAAGCGCTTTTACGGCTTCGATGTGGGCACGTTGCTCTTCGTCCACAACCGGAATCATGATGCATTGCAGCGGCTGGCGCACTTTGATATTCACCTTGCGGCGCAAAGCCAATACCATAGAGGTAACATCCTGTGCCATTTGCATGCGTGCTTCCAGCTCCTTGTCTATCGCTTCTTCCTCGCATTCGGGGAATTTGGCCAAGTGAACGGACACGACATTGTCACGTCCGGTTGCCGCTATCAGGTCCGAATAGAGCATATCGGCATAGAACGGAGCGATAGGCGCCATTAGTTTGGCTACGGTTTCCAGACAGGTATAGAGCGTTTGGAAAGCAGACAGCTTATCTTGTGTCATGCCACCACCCCAGAAACGTTTACGGTTCAGGCGGACATACCAGTTAGAAAGGTTGTCGTTTACAAAGTCCGAAATCAATCGTCCGGCTTTGGTCGGCTCGTATTCGTTGTAACAGTTGTCTACGTCTTTCACCAGCGTGTTCAGTACGGAGATAATCCAACGGTCTATTTCCGGACGTTCCGCCATCGGTACATCGGCTTCCTTGTATTCAAATCCGTCCACGTTTGCGTAGAGGGCGAAGAAAGAATACGTATTATATAAGGTACCGAAGAACTTACGGCGTACTTCTTCCACTCCGTCTACGTCGAACTTCAGGTTGTCCCACGGAGAAGAATTGGTAATCATATACCAGCGTAGGGGGTCGGAACCGTATTTCTCGATAGTAGAGAACGGGTCTACGGCATTGCCCAAACGCTTGGACATCTTATTGCCGTTCTTGTCGAGTACCAGACCGTTTGAGATTACAGCCTTATAAGATATGCTGTCGAACACCATTGTGGCGATAGCGTGCAGGGTGAAGAACCAACCGCGTGTCTGGTCTACGCCTTCTGCGATGAAATCGGCGGGATATACCTGATGGCTATCCAGCAATTCCTTGTTTTCAAACGGATAGTGTATCTGCGCGTACGGCATGGAACCGGAGTCGAACCATACGTCAATCAAGTCTGATTCGCGCTTCATAGGCTTGCCGTCTTTGGATACGAGGATGATATCATCCACGTAAGGACGGTGAAGGTCTATCTTGTCATAGTTCTCCTGCGTGTATACACCCGGGCGGAAGTCTTTCTCCTTGTAAGGATTGGACGCCATCAGTCCGGCTGCAACGGATTTCTCTATCTCGTTGTAGAGTTCTTCCACGGATTCGATACACTTCTCCTCATCACCGTCTTCCGTACGCCAGATAGGCAACGGAGTACCCCAGTAACGTGAACGGCTCAGATTCCAGTCGTTCAGGTTCTCCAGCCATTTGCCGAAACGTCCCGTACCGGTACTTTCCGGTTTCCAGTTGATAGTCTTGTTCAGCTCTATCATACGTTCCTTGCAGGCGGTACTGCGGATAAACCAGCTATCCAACGGATAGTACAATACGGGTTTGTCCGTACGCCAGCAATGCGGATAGTTGTGCACGTGCTTCTCTATCTTGAATGCCTGGTTGGCTGCCTTCATCATCATACATATATATATGTCGAGAGTTTCGGCAGCTTGCGCGGCTTTCTCATCATATTTGCCGTCAACGGTAAATTGAGGGTCGTAGGCATTCTTCACCCAACGGCCCTGATATTCTTTGTAAGCATCTGTATCGACGCATTCTTTCACGAACTTCTCATCCAGTTCGTCCAGTAAATAGAACTTACCGGTAAGGTCTACCATAGGACGGGTTTCACCGCGCTTGTTAATCATGAACAAGGAAGGGATACCTGCCGCACGGGCTACGAAAGCATCATCCGCACCGAATGTGGGAGCGATGTGTACGATACCCGTACCGTCTTCCGTGGTCACATAGTCACCGAGGATTACACGGAAGCCTTTGTCGCTGACGCTCCAATTACCGTCATTATCCACGTCCACCGGTTTCACCCACGGAATGAGTTGTTCGTATTCCATTCCTACCAAATCCGGGCCTTTATATTCGCCTACAATCTTGAACGGAATCAGTTTATCACCGGGCTTATAATCCTCTAATGCAAGTTCTTCCGCTTTTTTGTTGAAGTGAGTATAGAGCAATGCTTTGGCAAGTACCACAGTCATCTTTTCACCCGTATAGCCGTTGTAGGTCTGTACGGCCACGTAGTCGATTTTCGGACCTACGCAGAGAGCGGTATTTGAGGGCAATGTCCAAGGAGTTGTAGTCCATGCCAAGAAATAAGGAGTACCCCACTCCGCCATTTCAGGCTTCGGGTTCTTCATCTTGAACTGTCCTACCACGGTTGTATCTTTTACATCGCGATAGCAACCGGGCTGGTTCAACTCGTGAGAGCTCAAGCCGGTTCCTGCAGCCGGAGAGTACGGCTGTATGGTATATCCTTTATAAAGGAGTCCTTTTTTATGAAGTTGCTTCAACAGCCACCACAAGGTTTCGATGTAACGATTGTCATAGGTGATATAAGGGTTCTGCATATCCACCCAATAACCCATTTTGTGGGTAAGGTCTTCCCACTCTTTGGTGAACTTCATCACGTCCTTGCGGCATGCGGCATTATATTCGGCAACGGAGATAGTCTTACCGATATCTTCTTTGGTAATGCCGAGCGCTTTTTCCACACCCAGTTCCACAGGAAGCCCGTGTGTGTCCCACCCGGCCTTACGCTTCACCTGGAAACCTTTCATGGTTTTGTAGCGGCAGAAAATATCCTTAATGGAGCGAGCCATTACATGGTGAATACCCGGCATACCGTTGGCCGAGGGAGGTCCTTCGAAAAACACGAAAGAAGGACAACCTTCACGTTCTGTCATACTCTTGGCGAAAACCTGGTTTTCGTCCCATTTCTTCAACACTTCCTTATTTACTTCCGAAAGGTCAAACTTTGAATATTCGGCAAACTTCTTACCCATCTTGATATTTACGATTTGACTATTTACGATTTACTACTCTTAGAGATAGCCCGAGGAGTCTTTTCAGCGCACCTGGAGCTATCCTCTTTGTTTTAAGGGTGCAAATTTACAAAAAAGTTAGAGAAAAGAGATTTTTGAATAGATAATTTTAAAATGATGCATTGTTGCATACGTGTATCTCGACAAAAGCTCGCCGCCGGTTACGCGGATTTATCCTTACTTCTTCATCCTCACTTCATATAAATCATTTCTGCGGTCTTTCAGGTTACGAACGCTGCCATAAGTGTGTAGCTCGTTCAATAAATCCAAATCCACGTCGGACACAAGAATCATTTCCGTGTTCGGAGTGGCTTCGGCACGCTTTCCGTCTGTGGGGAAAGCGAAGTCGCAAGGAGTAAACACACCCGACTGGGCATATTGTATATCCATATTGTGTACACGGGGAAGATTACCCACACTGCCCGCAATGACAACGAAACACTCGTTTTCAATGGCACGGGCGTGAGCGCATACCTTCACACGCGAGTAGGCGTTCTGCGTATCGGTAAGGAACGGAACAAACAATATTTGCATTCCCTGGTCTGCCATGATACGTGATAGTTCCGGGAACTCCACATCATAACATATCAGTACACCGATTTTGGCGCAATCCGTGTCGAATGTCTGCAAGGATTTACCGCCGCTCAATCCCCAGCTTTTAATCTCATCGGGAGTGACATGTATCTTTTCGTACATTTCGTATGTTCCGTCGCGACGGCACAGAAAACCTACGTTGTACAAACGTCCGTCCTCTTCTTTGATAAGCGGCATACTGCCTGTAATGATATTGATGTTGTAACTGATGGCCAGTTTTACAAACCGTTCTCTGATTTCATTGGTATAAGCGGCCAGTCCGCGGATGGCTTCCGACTCTCCCTCGTCATTGAATTTCGCCATTAACGGCGCATTGAAATACTCCGGGAAAAGTACAAAGTCGCTCTTGTAGTCGGATACGGCATCCACGAAAAATTCCACCTGTTCGAATAAATCGTCCAATGTTTTGTAAGTACGCATCTGCCATTGCACCAGGCCGACGCGCACGGTGGTTTTCGGACTAATATACTCCTGCGTAGGCGGCTGGTAATAAATATTATCCCATTGCAAGAGGCAGGCGTAGTGCTTGGATTCCTCATCGTTAGGGAGATAGTTGCGCATCACTTTACGCACGTGGAAGTCGTTGCTCAACTGGAAAGTCAGTACGGGGTCGTAAATCTCTTTTTGTTTTACTTTATCGATATACTCCTTAGGGCGTATCTGGTCGGCGTATTTATGGTAATTAGGAATGCGTCCGCCGAACATGATGGCTTTCAGGTTCAGCGTTTCGCAGATTTCCTTGCGGTATTCGTACATACGGCGTGCCAGACGCAATCCGCGGTATTGAGGATGGATAAAAACTTCGATACCGTATAGAATGTTACCTTTGGGATTATGCGTATTGAAAGTTTCCTTACCCGTAACCTGGGCATAGGTATGGTCATTCTTCACATCGTCATAGTTTACGATGATGGAAAGCGCGCATCCCACTATCTTCTCATCGACAACCGTCACAATCTGTCCTTCCGGAAAGATACGGATCAGTTTCTCTATCTGTTTGTGCGTCCAAAAGACATCACTTCCGTCTGAATAAACACGCGTGAAGGATTGTGCCAATTGGTCATAATCTTCTATTTGCAGATTACGTATCTGCACTTTATTGATTTTCATTTCGTCCATACTCATTGTGTTACATCTGAATTAAAAACAGTGCAAAGTTACAGTTTTACCGATACATTAATCTTTATGGATATGATTTTTTCCTACCTTTACCGCCAAAATGATATTTATCCCCGCACATACTAAATATAAATAAGATATGCGTAAACTTATGATGTTGGCATTCAGCGCTTTATTTTTGCTTTCACTGAATGCGGCAAATCCGAAAAAGCACTACACCGTTATTGTTTCACTGGACGGTTTTCGTTGGGACTATCCCGCCATGTACCGAACTCCCAATTTAGACCGTATGGCGGCAGATGGGGTAAAAGCCGTAATGCTTCCCTCCTATCCCGCTTCTACATTTCCCAATCACTATACCCTGGCTACCGGGTTGGTTCCCGACCATCACGGCATAATCAACAATACCTTTTGGGATGCAAAAAACAAACGGCAGTATTCGATGGGCGATTCCGCCACCCGTAATAATCCGGAATATTACTTAGGGGAGCCGATATGGATTACAGCCCAGAAACAAGGTATTAAAACCGGCAACATGTATTGGGTAGGTGCTGACATTGCCATCAAAAACGCTCATCCCACTTATTACAGGCCTTGGAACGCCAAACCTTTTCTGAGTTTTGAACAACGAATAGATACTGTGCTGACCTGGCTGCAAAAGCCCGAGGAAGAACGTCCCGGACTTGTCATGTTGTATTTTGAAGAACCTGACGGCAGCGGACATCATAACGGTCCGCGCAGTTCGCAGACAGGCGTAGTGGTTCAGCGTATGGACAGCCTGATGGGAGTATTGAGAAAAAAGATAGAAACTCTTCCTTTTGCCGGAGATGTCAATCTTATTGTCACTTCAGACCACGGCATGACCGATATCAGCGCTGAGCGTGTAGTCAATATAAATGATTATTTAAAACCGGAATGGTGTGAAGTGGTAGACGGCCGTACGCC
>ULNC01022919.1_pt1 | contig 11083 bp, 10 predicted proteins | sample 1951841 | NCBI WGS metagenome assembly ULNC01 (sample SAMEA4835569, study PRJEB28245) | human gut metagenome | biome: gut microbiome; material: fecal sample | place: Denmark | collected 2008
GTTGGTCAGCAGGAAGCCATCAAATGGGATAAAGCGCCGTGCCGTTTCTGCGGTACTGGTTGCGGCGTTCTGGTCGGAACGCAGCAGGGACGTGTGGTGGCCTGTCAGGGCGACCCGGACGCACCGGTTAACCGTGGCCTGAACTGCATTAAGGGCTATTTCCTGCCCAAAATCATGTACGGTAAAGACCGTTTGACGCAGCCGCTGCTGCGTATGAAAAACGGTAAATATGACAAAGAAGGCGAATTTACCCCAATCACCTGGGATCAGGCCTTCGATGTGATGGAAGAGAAATTCAAAACCGCCCTGAAAGAAAAAGGGCCGGAATCGATCGGTATGTTCGGTTCTGGTCAGTGGACTATCTGGGAAGGTTATGCCGCGTCCAAGCTGTTTAAAGCGGGCTTCCGTTCGAACAACATCGACCCGAACGCGCGTCACTGTATGGCGTCGGCAGTAGTTGGCTTTATGCGTACCTTTGGTATGGATGAGCCGATGGGCTGCTATGACGACATCGAGCAGGCTGACGCGTTTGTGCTGTGGGGCGCAAACATGGCGGAAATGCACCCGATCCTCTGGTCGCGCATCACTAACCGTCGTCTCTCTAACCAGAACGTCACCGTGGCGGTGCTTTCTACCTACCAGCATCGTAGCTTCGAGCTGGCGGATAACGGCATCATCTTTACGCCGCAATCTGACCTGGTGATCCTGAACTACATCGCCAACTATATCATTCAAAACAATGCGATAAATCAGGACTTCTTCAGCAAGCACGTTAACCTGCGCAAAGGGGCGACGGACATCGGCTACGGTTTACGTCCGACCCATCCGCTGGAAAAAGCAGCGAAGAATCCGGGTTCTGACGCCTCCGAACCGATGAGCTTTGAAGATTACAAAGCCTTCGTTGCCGAGTATACGCTGGAAAAAACTGCCGAAATGACCGGCGTGCCGAAAGACCAGTTAGAACAACTGGCGCAGCTGTATGCCGATCCGAACAAGAAAGTCATCTCCTACTGGACGATGGGCTTCAACCAGCATACTCGTGGCGTGTGGGCTAACAACCTGGTCTACAACCTGCACCTGCTGACCGGCAAAATTTCCCAGCCGGGTTGCGGTCCGTTCTCCCTGACCGGGCAACCTTCTGCGTGTGGTACTGCGCGTGAAGTGGGCACCTTTGCTCACCGTCTGCCTGCGGACATGGTGGTGACCAACGAGAAACACCGTGATATCTGCGAGAAGAAGTGGAATATCCCGAGCGGCACCATTCCGGCGAAAATCGGTCTGCACGCGGTGGCACAAGACCGTGCGCTGAAAGACGGCAAACTGAATGTTTACTGGACCATGTGTACCAACAACATGCAGGCCGGGCCGAACATCAATGAAGAGCGTATGCCGGGCTGGCGCGATCCGCGCAACTTCATCATCGTCTCCGATCCGTATCCGACAGTCAGTGCGCTGGCCGCCGACTTGATCCTGCCGACCGCAATGTGGGTAGAGAAAGAGGGCGCTTACGGTAACGCCGAACGCCGTACTCAGTTCTGGCGTCAACAGGTACAGGCACCGGGCGAAGCGAAATCGGATCTCTGGCAGTTAGTCCAGTTCTCCCGCCGCTTCAAAACTGAAGAAGTATGGCCGGAAGATCTGCTGGCGAAGAAACCGGAACTGCGTGGCAAAACGCTGTACGAAGTGCTGTATGCCACACCGGAAGTGAGCAAATTCCCGGTATCCGAACTGGCGGAAGATCAGCTGAACGATGAATCCCGCGAGCTGGGCTTCTATCTGCAAAAAGGGCTGTTCGAAGAGTACGCATGGTTTGGTCGCGGTCACGGTCACGATCTGGCACCGTTCGATGACTACCACAAAGCGCGCGGTCTGCGCTGGCCGGTGGTGAACGGTAAAGAAACGCAGTGGCGTTACAGCGAAGGTAACGACCCGTACGTGAAAGCGGGCGAAGGCTATAAGTTCTACGGTAAACCGGATGGCAAAGCGGTGATCTTCGCACTGCCATTCGAACCGGCGGCGGAAGCACCGGATGAAGAGTACGACCTGTGGCTCTCTACCGGACGCGTTCTGGAGCACTGGCACACCGGCAGTATGACTCGCCGTGTACCAGAACTGCACCGCGCCTTCCCGGAAGCGGTCCTGTTTATTCACCCGCTGGATGCGAAAGCGCGCGATCTGCGCCGTGGCGACAAAGTGAAAGTGGTTTCTCGCCGTGGCGAAGTGATCTCGATTGTTGAAACGCGCGGTCGTAACCGTCCGCCACAGGGCCTGGTGTACATGCCGTTCTTCGACGCCGCACAGTTGGTTAACAAACTGACGCTGGATGCGACCGATCCGCTCTCGAAAGAGACGGACTTCAAGAAGTGCGCGGTCAAACTGGAGAAGGTGTAAGCCATTATGTCCCGGTCAGCGAAACCTCAAAATGGTCGCCGCCGCTTTCTGCGCGATGTTGTTCGCACAGCAGGCGGGCTGGCTGCCGTGGGTGTGGCGCTGGGGTTACAACAGCAAACCGCACGCGCATCTGGCGTGCGGTTGCGCCCGCCCGGAGCCATAAACGAGAACGCCTTTGCCAGTGCCTGTGTGCGTTGCGGTCAGTGTGTTCAGGCTTGCCCTTACGACACCTTAAAACTGGCGACGCTGGCCTCTGGTCTGTCGGCGGGCACGCCATATTTTGTCGCACGGGATATTCCTTGCGAAATGTGTGAGGACATTCCGTGCGCCAAAGTGTGCCCGAGCGGTGCGCTGGATCGTGAGATCGAATCGATCGACGACGCGCGGATGGGGCTGGCGGTACTGGTGGACCAGGAAAACTGTCTCAACTTTCAGGGGCTGCGCTGCGATGTTTGTTATCGCGAATGCCCGAAAATTGATGAGGCCATCACCCTGGAGCTGGAGCGCAACACGCGTACCGGTAAGCACGCCCGCTTTCTGCCGACGGTTCACAGCGACGCCTGTACCGGTTGCGGTAAGTGCGAAAAAGTATGCGTGCTGGAACAACCGGCAATCAAGGTGTTACCGCTGTCACTGGCGAAAGGGGAGTTAGGTCACCATTACCGCTTCGGCTGGCTGGAGGGGAACAATGGCAAATCGTAAACGTGACGCCGGGCGCGAGGCGCTGGAGAAAAAAGGCTGGTGGCGCAGTCACCGTTGGCTGGTGTTACGTCGCCTTTGTCAGTTCTTCGTGCTGGGGATGTTTTTGAGCGGTCCATGGTTTGGTGTGTGGATCTTGCACGGCAACTACAGCAGTAGCCTGTTATTCGACACCGTTCCGCTGACCGATCCGCTGATGACGCTGCAAAGTCTTGCCAGTGGTCATCTGCCTGCCACGGTGGCGTTGACCGGTGCGGTGATTATCACCGTGCTCTACGCCCTGGCGGGAAAGCGATTATTTTGCAGCTGGGTCTGCCCGCTGAACCCGATTACCGACTTAGCGAACTGGTTACGCAGGCGCTTTGACCTCAATCAGTCTGCGACGATCCCTCGCCACATTCGCTACGTGCTGTTGGTGGTCATTCTGGTGGGATCGGCCTTAACTGGCACGCTCATTTGGGAATGGATCAACCCCGTTTCTCTGATGGGGCGTAGCCTGGTAATGGGCTTCGGCAGCGGCGCGCTGCTTATTCTCGCGCTGTTTTTATTTGATCTACTGGTCGTTGAACACGGCTGGTGCGGGCACATTTGTCCGGTTGGCGCGCTGTATGGCGTGCTGGGTAGCAAAGGTGTGATTACCGTTGCGGCCACCGATCGGCAGAAATGTAACCGCTGTATGGATTGTTTTCATGTTTGCCCGGAACCGCATGTGCTACGTGCCCCGGTGCTGGATGAACAAAGCCCGGTGCAGGTCACCAGCCGCGATTGCATGACGTGCGGTCGCTGCGTGGATGTCTGTTCTGAGGATGTATTTACAATAACTACACGATGGAGTTCGGGAGCGAAATCATGAAAAGCCATGACCTGAAGAAAGCGCTGTGTCAATGGACGGCGATGCTGGCCCTGGTGGTAAGCGGCGCGGTTTGGGCGGCTAATGGCGTCGATTTTAGCCAGTCGCCGGAAGTATCCGGGACACAGGAAGGGGCCATTCGGATGCCAAAAGAGCAGGAACGGATGCCGCTGAACTATGTGAATCAGCCGCCAATGATCCCGCATAGCGTTGAAGGTTATCAGGTAACGACCAATACCAACCGCTGCTTGCAGTGCCACGGTGTCGAAAGCTATCGCACCACTGGCGCGCCGCGTATCAGTCCTACTCACTTTATGGACAGCGACGGCAAAGTGGGCGCGGAAGTGGCTCCGCGTCGTTATTTCTGTCTGCAATGTCACGTACCGCAGGCCGATACCGCGCCAATCGTGGGGAATACCTTTACCCCATCAAAAGGTTACGGGAAATAAGAGGTTATTATGGGAAATTCTGACCGTAAGCCTGGTCTGATTAAGCGCCTGTGGAAATGGTGGCGTACCCCCAGCCGTCTGGCGCTGGGGACGCTGCTGTTGATCGGTTTTGTTGGCGGCATCGTCTTCTGGGGTGGCTTTAACACCGGGATGGAAAAAGCCAATACCGAAGAGTTCTGCATTAGCTGCCACGAAATGCGCAACACGGTGTATCAGGAATACATGGATTCCGTGCACTACAACAACCGTAGCGGCGTCCGTGCGACCTGTCCGGATTGTCACGTTCCGCACGAGTTTGTGCCGAAGATGATACGCAAGCTCAAAGCAAGTAAAGAGCTGTATGGTAAAATTTTTGGCGTTATTGACACGCCGCAGAAATTTGAAGCTCATCGTCTGACGATGGCACAGAATGAGTGGCGGCGCATGAAGGACAATAACTCGCAGGAGTGCCGTAACTGTCACAACTTCGAGTATATGGATACAACCGCCCAGAAATCGGTTGCCGCGAAGATGCATGACCAGGCGGTGAAAGATGGGCAAACCTGTATTGATTGCCATAAAGGGATAGCGCACAAGCTGCCCGATATGCGTGAAGTCGAGCCAGATTTTTAACAGGGTTATTGCGTGGGTATGCTTGAAGCCAGAGAGTTACTTTGTGAGCGGGATGAACGAACCTTATTTAGTGGCTTGTCATTTACGCTGAACGCAGGAGAGTGGGTACAAATCACCGGTAGCAACGGCGCGGGGAAGACAACGCTTCTCCGTTTGCTGACGGGGTTGTCTCGCCCTGACGCAGGCGAGGTTCTCTGGCAAGGGCAGCCCTTGCATCAGGTACGCGACAGCTACCATCAAAACCTGTTATGGATAGGCCATCAGCCGGGGATCAAAACCCGGCTGACGGCGTTAGAAAATCTGCACTTTTATCATCGCGATGGCGATACCGCACAATGTCTGGAAGCCCTGGCGCAGGCCGGGCTTGCCGGATTCGAAGATATTCCTGTAAATCAGCTCTCGGCCGGGCAACAACGCCGCGTCGCTTTAGCGCGTCTGTGGCTGACCCGTGCCACGTTATGGATCCTCGACGAGCCTTTTACCGCGATTGACGTTAACGGTGTCGATCGTCTGACCCAGCGTATGGCGCAGCATACGGAGCAGGGGGGGATTGTGATTCTGACTACCCACCAGCCGCTCAACGTTGCTGAAAGTAAAATTCGCCGCATTTCACTGACGCAAACGAGGGCCGCATGATGTTCTGGCGCATTTTCCGTCTTGAGCTGCGTGTAGCGTTTCGCCATAGCGCCGAAATCGCCAACCCGCTGTGGTTCTTCCTGATTGTAATTACCCTTTTTCCGCTCAGTATCGGTCCGGAGCCGCAACTGCTGGCGCGTATTGCACCGGGCATTATCTGGGTTGCTGCGCTGCTTTCATCCTTGCTGGCGCTGGAACGACTGTTCCGTGACGATTTGCAGGACGGCAGTCTTGAACAATTGATGTTGTTGCCGTTACCCTTGCCCGCCGTTGTGCTGGCGAAGGTGATGGCGCACTGGATGGTAACCGGTCTGCCGTTACTCATCCTTTCGCCACTGGTAGCAATGCTACTGGGAATGGATGTTTATGGCTGGCAAGTGATGGCGCTGACGCTGCTGCTGGGAACGCCTACGCTTGGCTTTCTCGGTGCACCGGGCGTGGCGCTGACAGTGGGACTTAAGCGCGGTGGTGTGCTGCTCAGCATACTGGTGTTACCGCTGACTATCCCATTACTCATCTTTGCCACCGCCGCGATGGACGCGGCTTCTATGCATTTGCCCGTTGACGGGTATCTGGCAATTTTAGGCGCGTTGCTGGCAGGCACCGCGACATTAAGTCCTTTTGCGACGGCGGCAGCGTTACGAATCAGCATTCAATAACGCTGGATTACTGATTTTTGTTCGAGTCTGGTATCGAAACTATGTGGAAAACACTGCATCAACTGGCGATCCCACCACGGCTGTATCAAATCTGTGGCTGGTTTATACCGTGGCTGGCAATTGCCAGTGTGGTCGTGCTTACCGTCGGCTGGATCTGGGGATTCGGCTTTGCTCCGGCTGATTATCAGCAGGGAAATAGCTACCGCATTATCTACCTGCATGTGCCTGCGGCGATCTGGTCGATGGGCATTTATGCATCAATGGCAGTGGCAGCGTTTATTGGCCTTGTCTGGCAGATGAAAATGGCCAACCTGGCGGTGGCGGCGATGGCCCCCATTGGTGCCGTGTTTACCTTTATTGCCCTGGTTACCGGCTCTGCATGGGGAAAACCGATGTGGGGCACCTGGTGGGTATGGGATGCACGTCTGACTTCTGAACTGGTGCTGCTGTTTTTGTATGTGGGTGTGATTGCCCTGTGGCACGCCTTCGACGACCGCCGTCTGGCGGGCCGTGCGGCAGGTATCCTGGTGCTGATTGGCGTGGTGAATCTGCCGATTATTCATTACTCCGTGGAGTGGTGGAACACCCTGCATCAGGGATCAACGCGGATGCAGCAAAGTATCGATCCGGCGATGCGTTCGCCGCTGCGCTGGTCGATTTTTGGCTTCCTGCTCCTGTCTGCCACGCTGACGCTGATGCGGATGCGTAATTTGATTTTGCTGATGGAAAAACGCCGTCCGTGGGTGAGTGAACTGATACTGAAAAGAGGCCGTAAATGACCCCTGCATTTGCTTCCTGGAATGAATTTTTCGCAATGGGCGGTTACGCCTTTTTTGTCTGGCTGGCGGTGGTGATGACCGTTATTCCGCTGGTGGTTTTGGTCGTGCACTCGGTGATGCAACATCGCGCAATTCTGCGTGGCGTGGCGCAACAGCGGGCGCGTGAGGCGCGTTTACGTGCTGCGCAACAGCAGGAGGCTGCATGAATATTCGCCGTAAAAACCGCTTGTGGATTGCCTGTGCCGTGTTGGCAGGGCTGGCGCTGACTATCGGTCTGGTGCTATATGCGCTGCGCTCGAATATCGATCTCTTTTATACGCCGGGGGAAATTCTCTACGGCAAGCGTGAAACTCAGCAAATGCCGGAAGTCGGTCAGCGTCTGCGCGTTGGCGGGATGGTGATGCCGGGTAGTGTGCAGCGCGATCCCAATTCGCTGAAAGTGACCTTCACCATTTACGATGCTGAAGGCTCAGTGGATGTCTCTTACGAAGGCATTTTGCCGGATCTGTTCCGTGAAGGGCAGGGCGTTGTGGTGCAGGGCGAACTGGAAAAAGGCAATCATATCCTCGCGAAAGAAGTGCTGGCGAAACACGATGAAAACTATACGCCGCCAGAAGTTGAGAAAGCGATGGAAGCTAACCACCGTCGCCCGGCGAGTGTTTATAAGGACCCAGCATCATGATGCCAGAAATTGGTAACGGACTGCTGTGCCTGGCGCTGGGAATTGCGCTGCTGCTGTCCGTGTATCCGCTATGGGGCGTGGCGCGCGGAGATGCGCGCATGATGGCGTCTTCCCGCTTGTTTGCCTGGCTGCTGTTTATGTCTGTGGCTGGCGCATTTCTGGTGCTGGTCAATGCTTTCGTGGTCAACGACTTCACCGTCACCTATGTTGCCAGCAACTCCAATACCCAGCTTCCGGTGTGGTATCGCGTGGCGGCTACCTGGGGCGCGCATGAAGGCTCGCTACTGCTGTGGGTGCTGCTGATGAGCGGCTGGACCTTTGCGGTGGCGATTTTTAGTCAGCGTATTCCGCTGGATATTGTGGCCCGTGTACTGGCGATAATGGGGATGGTCAGTGTCGGCTTTTTGCTGTTCATTCTCTTTACCTCTAACCCGTTCTCTCGCACGTTGCCGAACTTCCCGATTGAAGGTCGCGATCTTAACCCGCTATTGCAGGATCCGGGGCTGATCTTCCATCCGCCTCTGCTTTATATGGGGTACGTGGGTTTCTCGGTGGCGTTTGCTTTTGCCATTGCTTCTTTGCTGAGCGGGCGTCTGGACAGCACTTATGCGCGTTTTACTCGTCCGTGGACGCTGGCAGCGTGGATCTTCCTGACGCTCGGCATCGTGCTCGGTTCCGCATGGGCCTATTACGAACTCGGCTGGGGTGGCTGGTGGTTCTGGGATCCGGTAGAAAACGCCTCGTTTATGCCGTGGCTGGTGGGGACTGCGCTGATGCACTCACTGGCGGTCACTGAACAACGCGCCAGCTTCAAAGCGTGGACATTACTGCTGGCAATCAGTGCCTTCTCGTTGTGTCTGTTGGGGACTTTCCTCGTGCGTTCCGGCGTGCTGGTATCGGTACACGCGTTTGCGTCTGATCCGGCGCGCGGTATGTTTATCCTCGCCTTTATGGTGCTGGTGATTGGCGGTTCGCTGCTGCTGTTTGCCGCGCGTGGACACAAAGTTCGCTCACGCGTAAACAATGCGCTGTGGTCGCGGGAATCTTTGCTGTTAGCGAACAACGTTTTGCTGGTCGCCGCGATGCTGGTGGTATTACTGGGGACGCTGCTGCCGCTGGTGCACAAGCAACTGGGACTGGGCAGTATTTCGATTGGCGAACCGTTCTTCAACACCATGTTTACCTGGCTGATGGTGCCGTTTGCGCTACTGCTGGGTGTCGGTCCTCTGGTGCGCTGGGGGCGCGATCGCCCACGTAAAATCCGCAATTTATTGATTATCGCCTTCATCTCTACGCTGGTGCTGTCTCTGCTGTTGCCGTGGCTGTTCGAAAGCAAAGTTGTGGCAATGACGGTGCTCGGCCTGGCAATGGCCTGCTGGATTGCGGTGCTGGCAATTGCGGAAGCTGTGCTGCGTATTTCACGCGGCACGAAAACCACCTTCAGTTATTGGGGGATGGTGGCTGCTCACCTGGGGCTGGCAGTGACAATTGTTGGCATTGCCTTTAGTCAGAACTACAGCGTTGAGCGTGATGTGCGCATGAAGTCCGGCGATAGCGTCGATATTCATGAATATCGCTTCACCTTCCGTGATGTCAAAGAGGTGACTGGCCCGAACTGGCGTGGCGGTGTGGCGACTATCGGCGTAACGCGAGAGGGTAAACCGGAAACAGTGCTGTATGCGGAAAAACGCTATTACAACACTGCCGGGTCGATGATGACCGAAGCGGCAATTGACGGCGGCATCACGCGTGACCTGTACGCCGCGCTCGGTGAAGAGCTGGAAAACGGCGCGTGGGCCGTGCGTCTTTACTACAAACCATTTGTTCGCTGGATTTGGGCGGGCGGGCTGATGATGGCGTTGGGCGGACTGCTGTGTCTGTTTGATCCTCGCTATCGTAAGCGCGTGAGTCCGCAAAAAACTGCGCCGGAGGCCGTATGAAGCGCAAAGTATTGTTAATTCCGTTGATTATCTTCCTGGCGATTGCCGCGGCGCTGCTGTGGCAGCTGGCGCGTAATGCCGAAGGGGATGATCCGACCAATCTGGAATCGGCGCTCATTGGCAAGCCTGTGCCGAAGTTTCGTCTCGAATCACTGGACAATCCGGGGCAGTTTTATCAGGCGGATGTGCTGACTCAGGGCAAACCAGTACTGCTTAACGTCTGGGCGACCTGGTGTCCGACCTGCCGTGCGGAACATCAATATCTGAATCAGCTTTCTGCGCAGGGCATCCGCGTGGTCGGCATGAACTATAAAGACGATCGCCAGAAGGCAATCAGCTGGCTGAAAGAGCTGGGCAATCCTTACGCGCTAAGCCTGTTTGATGGCGATGGCATGTTAGGGCTGGATCTCGGTGTCTATGGCGCGCCAGAAACGTTTCTTATTGACGGCAACGGCATCATTCGCTATCGCCATGCGGGCGATCTGAATCCTCGCGTCTGGGAAGAAGAGATCAAGCCGCTGTGGGAGAAATACAGTAAGGAGGCCGCACAATGAGGTTTTTATTGGGCGTGCTGATGCTGATGATCTCCGGCTCAGCGCTGGCGACCATCGATGTGTTGCAGTTTAAAGATGAAGCACAGGAACAACAGTTCCGTCAGCTCACTGAAGAACTGCGCTGCCCGAAATGCCAGAACAACAGCATTGCCGATTCCAACTCGATGATTGCCACCGACCTGCGTCAGAAAGTGTATGAACTGATGCAGGAAGGTAAAAGTAAAAAAGAGATTGTCGATTATATGGTGGCGCGTTACGGCAACTTCGTCACTTACGATCCGCCGTTAACGCCGCTGACCGTGCTGCTGTGGGTGCTGCCAGTAGTGGCTATTGGCATTGGCGGTTGGGTCATATACGCCCGCTCGCGGCGTCGGGTACGCGTGGTGCCGGAAGCGTTTCCTGAACAAAGCGTGCCGGAAGGTAAGCGTGCCGGATATGTTGTTTATCTGCCGGGTATTGTGGTGGCGTTAATTGTGGCTGGCGTCAGCTACTACCAGACTGGCAATTATCAGCAGGTGAAAATCTGGCAGCAGGCCACGGCACAGACTCCGGCGTTGCTGGACAGGGCGCTGGATCCGAAAGCCGATCCGCTCAACGAAGAAGAGATGTCGCGTCTTGCGCTGGGGATGCGTACTCAACTGCAAAAAAATCCGGGAGATATAGAAGGCTGGATTATGTTGGGCCGCGTTGGCATGGCGCTGGGTAACGCCAGTATCGCCACCGATGCATACGCCACTGCGTATCGCCTCGATCCGAAAAACAGTGATGCTGCACTGGGATACGCTGAAGCGTTGACTCGTTCATCTGATCCCAACGACAACCGCCTCGGCGG
>ULNC01009364.1_pt1 | contig 10617 bp, 7 predicted proteins | sample 1951841 | NCBI WGS metagenome assembly ULNC01 (sample SAMEA4835569, study PRJEB28245) | human gut metagenome | biome: gut microbiome; material: fecal sample | place: Denmark | collected 2008
AGAAGATTTAGACTGTTAGGAGGCTTCCACTCTTGGCGGTCTTTTTTGTTTTTAATACTCATTTTTTACTATGGTTTGTTTTCAAATTATAGTAAAAAGGAAAATATGAATACAAACAGTTGATATATGGATAGTCCTCTTGCATTTTAAGCCACTAACTTTGTGTGCAAATATCAAGTGACTATTATGAAAAGACAACTGTTCACATTTTCCTTTCTGTGTCTGCTTGCACTAGGTACAAGAGCACAAAATACCCTAACCTTGGAGGACTGCCTCAAAATAGGTATCGAAAACAACTTGTCCTTGCAAAGCAAACGGAAGGAAATACAAAAAGGGAAATACAGCATCTCTGAGAATCGAGCCAAACTGCTGCCCCAAATCAATGGTTTTGCCAACTATAACGACAATATCGATCCACCCGTCTCCGTTACCGACGGTTCAGCGTATGGCAATCCCTACAATGTAACCCAAACCTTGCAATACAACGCCAACTTTGGATTACAGTTGCAGATACCACTTTATAACCAGACACTCTACACCACTCTATCCATAGCCAAAACCATGGATGAGATGAATCGCCTTTCTTATGGAAAGGCAAGAGAAGACCTCATCCTCCAAATTAGTCAAATGTACTATTTAGGACAGGTTACAGCTGAACAGATTATTTTGATAAAAGCCAACATCACTCGCCTGGAAGAGTTGAGAGATATCACTCAAGCCTTCTATGACAACGGCATGGCTATGGAAGTAGATGTGAAACGCGTCAACATCAACTTGGAGAACCTCAAGGTGCAGCACGACAACGCACAAGCCATGATGGAACAGCAACTGAATCTACTTAAATACATTATCGACTATCCGGCGGAAGAAAGAATAGCACTGGTACCAGTGAATACAGAAACGATTACGCCCGCAGCACTCACCGGGCTATCCGAAACACTATATGAACGCCAGCTATTGCAATCACAAAAACAACTTGCTGAACAACAGAAAACAATAATCAGCAACGGTTACATCCCCTCCTTGAACCTGACGGGAAGCTGGATGTTCTCCGCCTATACAGACAAAGCTTACCATTGGTTCCATTCCGGCCCTTCCAACCATTGGTATCGCTCCTATGGAGTGGGCCTCTCCTTACGCATTCCCATTTTCGACGGACTGGACAAACGCTACAAGATGCGTAAGGCAACCATCGACATAGAGAACATCAAGCTCGCCCAAGAGAATACCAGAAAGAATCTTCAGACACAATATCTGAATGCTACCAATGACCTGATGAACAGTCAGCGTAACTTTAAGAAGCAGAAAGACAATTATCTACTTGCTGAAGATGTATATACCGTTACTATGGACCGTTATCGGGAAGGAATCGCTTCAATGACCGAAGTATTGCAGGACGAAATGCGGATGAGCGAAGCCCAAAACAACTATATCAGTGCCCACTACAATTACCGGATAACCAATCTGACTTTGCTGAAGCTGACGGGACAGCTGGAGACGTTGAGCCCCTCAATTCCTTAAAGAGGAAGATGAATAGAGTCCGTATTCAAGGACGGATATATATATAATAATGAGTAAACAATATAATATAGAAGATATGGAAACAAAAGAGAACAATAACACCGCAAGTACCCATCAAGAGAAAGCACGGAAATTGAAGAAGCTTCGCCGTTGGCAAATCGTTGTCAGCCTATTAGGAATAGCTATCCTTATCTGGGGAATAATTCAAGTGACCTGCCTCTTTTTGAACTACAAACGGACGGAAACCAGTAATGATGCACAGATTGAACAATACATATCTCCCGTCAATCTGCGCGCATCAGGATATATCAAGAAAATTTGTTTCACAGAACACCAAGAAGTACACAAAGGAGATACCTTACTTATATTGGACGACCGGGAATATAAAATCAGAGTCATGGAAGCTGAAGCTGCACTCAAGGATGCACAAGCCGGCGCCACAGTCATTGGTGCTACACTACAAACCACGCAAACTACAGCCTCTGTCTACGACGCCTCCATAGCAGAGATAGAAATCCGCCTTACCAAGCTGGAGAAAGACCGCCAGCGATACCAGAACTTGGTGAAGAGAAACGCTGCCACCCCCATTCAATTGGAACAGATAGAAACCGAATATGCAGCTACCCACAAGAAGTTGGAAGCTGTGAAACGGCAACAGAAAGCTGCCTTGTCGGGTGTGAACGAAGTGTCACATCGCCGTGAAAATACAGAAGCTGCCATACAACGGGCAACAGCCGCACTCGAAATGGCACGGCTGAACCTCTCCTACACCGTAGTAGTAGCTCCTTGTGATGGGAAATTGGGACGGCGTACTCTTGAAGAAGGACAATTCATTACTGCTGGACAAACCATCACCTACATTCTGCCTGACACACAAAAGTGGATTATAGCCAACTACAAGGAAACCCAAATTGAGAATCTGCACTTGGGACAAGAAGTAGCCATTACCGTTGATGCCATCAGCGGCAAAGAGTTCAAAGGGAAAATCACTGCTATCTCCGGAGCCACTGGTTCCAAGTATTCCCTAGTGCCCACGGATAATTCTGCCGGTAACTTCGTGAAGATACAACAACGCATCCCAGTCCGCATCGACTTTACCGATTTGTCTAAAGAAGACAACAGTAGCCTTGCCGCCGGTATGATGGTAATAGTCAAAGCGAAGATGGAATAATGATTAGTGTTTAATGATTAATTTTTAATTATCCATGCCCTCATCCCCCAAGAACTATCCCTTCTACAACTGGGTACCTAAGCCGGTAGGTATCATCATCCTATTCGTATTCTTTTTGCCGATACTGACTGTAGGCGGTACCTACTCGGTGGCAAGCACCGAAATGATGAGCGGGCTCGGCATCATTTCCGAGCATATCCAGTTTGCCAACTTCGCCACTTCCATCGGTATGGCGGCATTCTGCCCCTTTCTATATAGGCTGGTAGTCATACGCCGGCAGAAAATGATGTGTCTGGCAGGATTCTCCCTGATGTACATCTTCAGTTATATCTGTGCCAAGACAGACAGCGTTTTCCTGCTGGCACTATGCAGCATCTTTATGGGATTCCTACGAATGGTGCTGATGATGGTCAACCTCTTCACCCTTATAAAGTATGCAGGACATATCGAGGCGTATGACAAGATTACACCCGGCAACGAGCCCACAACCGACGAAGGCTGGGACAAGCTAGACATCGAACGGAGTGCGGCACAACCCGCCATCTACCTATTCTTCATGGTACTGGGACAATTGGGAACCTCGCTCACCGCCTGGCTTGCCTTTGAGTACGAATGGCAGTATATACACTACTTTATGATGGGGCTACTATTACTTTGCATCCTCATCACCTTCATCACTATGCCTTATCATAAATATACCACCCGCCGTTTCCCCATCAACTTCAAGCAGTTTGGCAATGCCTCCATCTTCTGCATCACACTGGCCTGCATTACCTACGTGCTTACTTATGGCAAAGTGCTCGACTGGTACGACGACCCAACCATACGATGGGCCACAGTCTGCGCCATCATTGCTGGTGGTATATTCCTCTACATCGAGTCTACCCAACGCAATCCTTACTATCAACTCGATGTATTCAAACTGCGCACCATCCGTATGGGTTTCCTATTCTATTTTCTGTTAATGGTACTGAATTCCAGCGCCATGTTTGTCAACGTATTCACAGGCATAGGCATGAAACTGGACAACTTTCAGAACGCCACCCTAGGCAACTGGTCCATGCTGGGCTACCTCATCGGCGGTATAGCCACCATCTGGCTCAGTGTGAAAGGCGTACACTTCAAATATCTCTTTGCCGCCGGTTTCCTTCTATTGGGGCTTTCCACCATGTTCATGTATTTCGAGGTACAAGGTGCAGGACTGTACGAACGGATGAAGTATCCGGTCATCATCCGTTCCACTGGTATGATGTTCCTCTATTCGCTGATTCCAACCTACGCCACCCAACGCATGCCTTACAAATATCTTTCTTCCTGGATATGCACCATGCTTACCGTACGCATGGTATTGGCTCCCAGCATCGGAGCCGCACTCTATACGAATGTACTGCAAGAACGCCAGCAGCACTACGTCACCCGCTATGCACAGAATGTAGACATGCTGCACCCCGAAGCGTCCGCCTCGTTTACCCAAACTGTACAAGGTATGCAATATCAGGGAAAGAGCAAACAAGAAGCAATCAACATGGCTGCCATATCCACCAAAGGACGCATCCAAGTACAAGCCACTCTCTCTGCTATAAAGGAAATGGCAGGATGGACACTCTATGCCTGCCTGATTTGCATGATATTTGTGCTTGTCGTGCGGTATCCTAAACGAAAATTACTAACTTAGCGGACAATTTTCAGTACAACCTGTAATTTTGTCTGTTATGGATACCCAACAAGAACGTTTATCCCACTTGGACCACGCATTGTCAAACGGAGAAAACATTTGTAGTTCAGAAGGTATGCTCTGCTCCTTTCCCACCTCCCTGAAGAAACCTTTTATGATTAATGGAGCAGGACTGATAGTTTGCCGCCAGGGTAACTTCACCTTTTCGCTCAATATGAAAGTATTCTCGGCCCAGGCTGGCGAAACAGTTTTCATTCCGGAAGATTCCCTCTTCCAAGTGCTGAGCGAATCGGAAGACCTGCAACTATTCATATTCATTTACCAGATAGAACCGATAAGGGACATCATAGGCAATTCAGTGGCAACCATGTACCTATACATGCAGCTCCGGACCGAACCATGCTACGTATGGAACACCGGAGACGAAGAAGAAGTCCTGAAATACATGTCCTTACTGGACAATACCCTGCACTTAGACAACAACACCTTCAACGACAACGAACAAAGGCTGCTTCTGCTGGGACTCACATACCGCATCTGTTCCATTTACAACCGTAAACTGATGAACCTTAAAACAACGGTTGGCCACAAACATGAAATTTTTATCCGGCTGATTCAGTTGATAGATGCGCACTACACGGAAGAACGCGGTGTAGAGTTTTATGCAGACAAACTCTGCTTATCACCCAAATACCTCTCTGCACTATCCAAGTCCGTCTGCGGATTCACCGTGCAGGAACTGATATTCAAATCCATCATCCGCAAAAGCATCTCACTACTCAAGAACACCCAGAAAAATATCCAGGAAATCGCCGATTTCTTCAATTTTCCCAATGCTTCTTATTTTGGTACATTTTTCAAGAAACAAACAGGCATGTCTCCGCAACAGTACCGCAAAAAATAGAAAACGTTACGCTTTCAACCGGATAACGAAGCGGCTCCCCTTACCCAGCTCACTCTGAACAGTCAGTGTACCGCCATGCGCTTCCACAAAGTCTTTCGAAATGGAAAGTCCTAAGCCACTACCTTGCACTTTAGTGCCCGGCACTCGGAAATAACGGTCAAAAATGCTCTGGTGATAACGCGGGTCGATACCTTTTCCAAAATCCTGCACATACATTTCCACAAAATCCTCGTCATGCTTGGCGCCGATAACCACCCTCCCGTTCTCTTTGGAATAGCGGATAGCATTACTCAACAAATTGGTGAGTACCCAAGCAATCTTTTCGCTATCGACAAACAATTTAGGCATTTTTTCTTCCGGATACTCCACTTCTATCTGAATGCCGAATTTATCAGCCTGTACCTGATTAGCCTTGATGGCATACTCTATCAGTTCAATGGGCTTTGTTATTTTAGGCATCATCTGCAGTTTACCGGCTTCTACCTGCGTCATGTTCAGTAGTTCTCCGGTAATCCCAAGAAGGCGATCAGCATTTTCCTTAATGCTGTTCGATAATTGCTCCTGCTCGTCGTTCAACACCCCTACCCGTTTGTCCTCCAACAACTGCAGACTCATCAGAATAGCGGATATAGGCGTTTTCAGTTCATGAGAAATAGTCGAGATAAAAGTAGTCTTGGCACTGTCCAATTCTTTGAATTCTGTAATATTTTTCAGTAAAATCACATCGCCAAGATTATGAGGTTCGTCATCATCAGCCTCTGCATTTATAATGGTAATGTAAGAAGCTTTAAAGTAACTCTCCTTATTGTCTGCATAAATCTTCAACGGTTCTTTCTTTTCACCCGGATTTACCAATTCACGAACTAAACGGCGGAGCAAATCATTCTTCAAAGAAAGCTCCTCAGCCGAACGGCGAATTACCTCTTCCCGTTTTAAATTCAGCACAGTTAAAGCCTCATTATTGATAAAGAGAATTTCCCTATTACGGTTCAAACCAATAATAGGTTCATCAATACTATTCACAATAGCCTCAAGAAATTTCTTAGCAGAAAGTATGTCGTTCAGCGTACTGGCGCGATACTCCGTCAGTCGTTCCGCCATCCGATTAAAACTATCAGCCACTTCACGAAATTCCTCGTGTCCACTCATATCCAGACGTTTCTCATAATTATGGTTCGCTATTTCAAGAATCCCACGCGTCAGTTCTTGAATAGGTTTGCTGATGGAACGGGGAAGCCATACCAACAATATGATACTGGCAAAAATACATACCCCACCTATCACAGAAATCCAGAGCAATGCACGTTGCAATCCCGGTACAGCAGCAGGACTATCCGGCTCTGTAGCCGTCAGTATCTGTAGATTCACCACAGAAAGAGCAACCAACAAAATAATCATTCCAGCCAATACCCCTACGCTGAGTATCAATTTTGTACGAATATTCATAATGTTCCTAAGAATTAATATTATGCAAGTATAATCAAATCTATGTTTACTTGTGCCAAATCACGCACAAATTTTCGGTATTTCAATATCATGAACAATGATTTCGGAAAAGAAAGTGACGGACTTCCCATGCAGACAGTTGTTATCTGTTTCTCCCTACAAGTATCAACAATGCTTCCCAGCACATCCGGCGATTGCACCTGAACGACCTCCCCTCCCAGTTCGGTCACCAATTTGAAGTGGTTCAATAAATACCTTTGATTTGCCAGACCGATGCGGTCAGTACTTTCTCTGGGAGTCTGCACATAAAGGGCAACAAACGAAGTATTGTAGCGGGTTGCCAGACGTGCAGCTTTACGAATGATGCGTCGTGGTGTTTTCTCGTTGCTGCTGATACATGCCAGAAATCTCTCATGACGGACTCCCACACTGGTAACCACTTCATTCTCCACTTTCTTTTCCACCCGTAAAGCCACCTCTTTTAAAGCCAGTTCACGTAATTGGAGAATATTTTCCGTTTTAAAGAAATTGTTCAAGGCAGTAGAGACCTTTTCCGGCTTGTAAATTTTTCCAGCTTTCAGACGGGCTATCAATTCTTCCGCAGTCAAGTCAATATTCACCACCTCATCTGCCTCTTGCAAAACGCTATCGGGAATACGTTCCTTCACCTCAATACCCGAGATGCCTTGTACTTCTTCATTGACACTCTCAATGTGCTGGATGTTAACGGCAGAAATCACATTGATACCCTCATCAAGCAAATCCATCACATCCTGCCAGCGTTTCTCATTCCGGCTACCTTCCACATTGGTATGTGCCAGTTCATCCACCACTACTATCTCAGGGTGTATCTGGATAATGGCATCCAAATCCATTTCTTCCAGCTCTTTCCCTTTATAGAATATCTTACGACGAGGAACAACGGGCAATCCTTCCAACATAGCATCCGTACCGGCACGCCCGTGTGTCTCTATATAGCCTATCTTCACATCTACTCCGTTGTCAAGTAACTCGTGTGCCTCCTGAAGCATACGATAAGATTTACCTACACCAGCAATCATGCCGATGTAGACTTTGAACTTGCCACGCCGCGACTTTTTAATCAAATCAAGAAAATGCTGTACGCTTTCTTCCCTACTCATTTCTTCTGTTTTTTTACTTGTCTTATATATGCCATATAACCCGTAACGATCATCACGACCGCCACGGGCATCCAACACTAATTCATGAGTTCTAAAGTTATATCTAAATAAATCATGGCCTTAAAGTAAAGCCGAATACCAGATGTGCATCTTCCATACGAGGGTTCCAAATGGCTTGTGCAAATACAGGTATTGAGAAATTGTCAGTAATCTTGATTTCCGTAATACCTTTCAGTGCCACATTGGTTACGGCAAACCCGCTGTTAGGAACGCCATATACTCCTACCCCAGCTTCATAAGGCAGAAATCCGCAAGTCAGGTTCAAATCTACAGACTTAACACTGAACGGATAGTTGAGTTCAACATACGAAGAATAATTCTGCCTGCCTTTATCATCTTTGTCAGCTCCGGCAAACATAGTGTACCAAGCGATTGACAAAGGAAACTTTTCAACCGGCAATGTATAGGCTAATCCCGCTTCAAAGTGATGAGCTGTTTCGTGACTCTTAAAATTAAAATACTTTCTTGCTCCTTGTCCGCCCCACCACAAGCTGGCAACAGAAAAAGTTAGACCTGATTCTCCCAAAGCATAGGCAGCCGTCAAATCAATCTCCTTAGCCGCAGCCCCTTCTCCTGAAGAAACTCCGTCAAAATCGGTAGAGCCCCATGCCGTCAAAGAAAAATCACCGACCCCAAAACCCAAAGTGGGCTGAAAACTGGCTCCCGTCTGGTAAAAGCCGCGCCAAACATAAGAACTGACTAAATCACCTTGTATTGCAAATTCCTGAGCTTGCACTTTGCCGGTTCCCATAAAACAAGCAGCTACCATACTCGCAAAAACTAGAATTGATATTTTTAAACTTTTCATATCCAACTATTTATTTACCATTACTAATCAATCGTTGAAAGGCAGGAAGGAAGTTTCGGCTCCCCCTGTAAAATGACAGTCTTTCGCTGCCTGAACAGAAATACTTCCGCTCCTGCCCATAACACATGACAAACACAACTAAAAAATTATTTATTCTGATCGGCTTCTTCTAATGCAATGTTCAGTTCCAGCACATTGACAGTTTCCGTACCAAACACCCCCAAAAAGGGTTTGCTGATGTTCTTGTCTACAATGGCTTTCACTTCAGCCTCGTTCATGCCACGTGCCTGAGCCACACGCTTCACTTGTACATAAGCACAAGCAGGTGTGATATGTGGGTCTAGACCAGAACCACTGGCGGTTACCATTTCAGCAGGCACATCCTTGCGGCTCAGATAAGGATGATGTACCAGAAAAGTATCGATACGGGCTTCCACTTCTGCCAGGTATTCATCGTTCGTAGGTCCCTTGTTACTACCACCCGAAGCATCGGCTGTATAATTACCCGCAGATGGGCGTCCCCAGAAATAAATATCTTGCGTAAACATCTGGCCTACATTGGCTGCACCTACCACTTTACTATTGAGTGTTGCCACCTCTGCATTTCCCTTGTTGGGACCGGCGAACTGTGCAAATATCCACAAGACAAGGATATAGAACAGAGAGAAAAATATGCAAAATGCAATTGTTATTTTAAATGATTTCCAAAGAGTTTTCATTTTATCCAAGTTTTAAAAAAACAGACTAACTATCATATCTATCAGTTTGATGCCGACAAACGGAGCAATGACGCCACCCACACCATAAATCAACAGATTGCGACGAAGTAGCGCACTGGCACCGATCGGCTTATACTGAACACCTTTCAAAGCCAACGGAATCAAGATAGGAATAATGATAGCGTTGAATATGACAGCCGAGAGAATGGCCGTTTCAGGGCTATGCAGTCCCATAATGTTCAGAGGAGCCAACTGAGGGATGGCTACCATAAACAAAGCAGGGATAATAGCAAAGTACTTGGCAACGTCGTTCGCAATGGAGAAGGTAGTCAACGTACCGCGTGTCATTAACAACTGTTTGCCAATCTCCACAATTTCAATCAGCTTCGTCGGATCGTTGTCAAGGTCCACCATGTTACCAGCTTCTTTGGCTGCCTGCGTACCGCTGTTCATTGCCACCCCCACATTAGCTTGTGCAAGGGCGGGAGCGTCGTTTGTACCGTCACCCATCATAGCCACCAGCTTACCGGCCTGCTGTTCTTTTTTGATATATTCCATCTTGTCTTCCGGCTTGGCTTCAGCAATGAAATCATCTACTCCAGCTTTCTCTGCAATATATTTGGCCGTCAAAGGGTTGTCACCGGTCACCATCACAGTTTTCACACCCATCCTGCGAAGACGCTCAAAACGTTCCTGAATGCCCGGTTTGATAATATCCTGCAACTCAATTACCCCAGTAACTTTCTGATTGACACATACCACCAGCGGAGTTCCACCGTTGCTGGTAATTACAGCAATCACCTCTTCAATCTCTTTCGGGAACTTGTTTCCGGCATTTTCCACAATCTTGCGAATAGCGTCGAATGCGCCTTTACGTATCTGAGTACCATCCTGCAAATCCACACCCGAACATTTTGTTTCGGCTGTAAACTTAATCATATGAGCACCGGTAGTATTCAAATCACGCATACGATGACCGTTTTCACGTCCCAGTTCAATGATAGACTTACCCTCCGGAGTCTCGTCAGAAAGTGAGGACAACAAGCAAGCCTCTACGAACAAATTCTCGTCAACACCCGAAGCCGAATGAAACTTAGTAGCTTTACGGTTACCGATTGTAATGGTGCCAGTCTTGTCTAGCAACAAGGTATCAATGTCACCGGCTGTTTCT
>ULNC01017237.1_pt1 | contig 10185 bp, 8 predicted proteins | sample 1951841 | NCBI WGS metagenome assembly ULNC01 (sample SAMEA4835569, study PRJEB28245) | human gut metagenome | biome: gut microbiome; material: fecal sample | place: Denmark | collected 2008
AATTTACGGTTATATGCGGCAATCTTGCAGATAAGGTAACGGGTAAATTTGACGTTGTCGCGGCAAATATCGTGGCGGATGTCGTTATGATGTTTTCATCACAGGTGGGTGCATTTATGAAGGACGACGCCGTTTTTATTACTTCCGGCATTATAGCGCCGCGCGCGGACGAAGTAAAAGCAAAGCTCTGTGAAAACGGGTTTAACATAATCGAAACACGCCGTGACGGCGATTGGTATTGTTTTGTATGTAACAGACGCTGCGGTGAATAAATCCATGTAAAATCAAACGGCGGTTTTTCCGCCGTTTTGCGTGTTTCAAGGAGAAAATACCTTTGCCTTGCGGCAAATGACATCAAAAAACCGAAAAGGAAAATTGTGCTGTTGCTAAATATCTCAAATTGTGATAATATTTATAAGTTGTTTTGCGGCTTGCGGCTTTAAACTGTATTTGGGGTAGCTTATTAAAAATCCACCGTTTTGTACAGAAAAGGAATTTTCTTATGTCACAAGGGAGCAAAAAGAAGAAGGGGATAGCACTTGCATTAGTCCTGCTGCTCGTGATGTCGGCTCTTGCTGTCGTTGTTTTCGGCAAAGGCTATATACGTAATAAGAGCAGGGGCAGATCGCCGCATGTTATTTCGGCGTCATCGGCGGAGCAGATAGCGGAGCGGATTATATCGGAAACATCTCTCGCCGGCATTGTGAAGCTTCAAAATGAGCAAGTCGGCAATTACTACGGTGTGCCTGTCGCAATTATTGAGAATTCAGCGGTATACAAAAGCTCATCGGCATTGTCGGCTGACGAAATCGCGGTGTTCAGGGTGAGTAGCGAGGCCGAAAAAAAGATTGCGGCGTCGGCTGTTGACGGCAGACTTTCGGATTGTCGCAGCTCTTATTCCACACTCAGCTCCGACGAAAACAGAAAAATAGATAATTGTCTTGTCGAGGTAAGCGGTGACTATGTTATTATGGTTATTTGCGGCGACCCCGGTAAGGCGTCCGAAGCAATATCGGAATTTTATAAATAAAGGATGTAAATTCATAATGAAACTTGGTATCGTAGGTTTGCCGAACGTAGGCAAGAGTACGCTTTTTAATGCTATAACCAATGCAGGCGCCGAGGTTGCAAACTATGCGTTCTGCACTATTGAGCCGAACGTAGGCGTTGTGGCTGTGCCCGATTACAGGCTTGACGAGCTTGCCAAAATGTATTCGCCTAAAAAAATAACTCCCGCGGTAATCGAATTTGTCGATATAGCGGGTCTTGTAAAAGGTGCCTCCAAGGGTGAGGGTCTCGGTAATAAGTTTCTGTCGCATATCCGCGAGGTTGACGCTGTTATACATGTTGTACGATGCTTTGATAACGACGACATAATGCACGTCAGCGGCTCGGTTGACCCGAAAAGAGACATTGAAACCATAAATCTTGAGCTCATTCTCTCCGACCTTGAGATACTTGACCGCCGCATAGACCGTACCGCAAAGGCGGCTAAGGGCGATAAGAGCCTTCTTACGGAACTCGAGTTTTTAAAACGTCTTAAAACGGAGCTCGAAAACGGCGTCAGTGCTCGTGCCGTGGAGGCGGACGACGATGAAAAGGCCATATTGGCGGATATAGGTTTGCTTTCCGCAAAGCCCGTAATTTATGCCTGCAATATGAGCGAAGATGATTTTGCCTCGAATATTGAAAATAACGAGAGATATAAAGCCGTCTGTGAAATAGCAAAGGCAGAGGGTGCCGAAGTGCTTCCGATATGTGCCGAGCTTGAAGCGGAAATTTCGTCTCTCTCAAAAGAGGAAAAGGAAATGTTCCTGTCGGACGCCGGCATTGAGAGCGGCGGACTCGATATGCTTATACAGCGTTCATACAGCTTGCTCGGACTCATATCTTACCTCACCGCAGGCGAACCAGAGGTCAGAGCGTGGACAATAAAGAAAGGTACCAAGGCTCCCCAAGCGGCAGGTAAAATACACTCCGATTTTGAGCGCGGCTTTATTCGTGCCGAAGTTATCTCTTTTGACGAGCTTATGGCGTGCGGTTCGATGCAGGCTGCAAAGGAAAAGGGCAAAATACGCTCCGAGGGCAAGGATTATGTTATGCAGGACGGAGATATAGTTCTTTTCAGATTTAACGTCTGAGACATAAAAATGCTTTGTGCGGTCGAGATGCTTCGTCCGCACAAAGCAGTTGTGTTTTATTTAATATGCGCCTGTAGCTCATTTGGATAGAGCGTCAGACTCCGACTCTGAAGGCGGCTGGTTCGAATCCAGTCAGGCGCGCCAGAAAAGGACAGATTTCGTTAGAAATCTGTCCTTTTCAACTAAATCCACTCTTGCGGGTGGGTGAAACATTGCTTCGCAATATGAAATACGCTTTCAGCGTATGAAATCGCTGCGGCGATGGGTGGATTTAATTTCATTTTCTGCGTAGCCGAAAATTTCATCAAAACCGTAGGTTTTGATTTCATCGTGAGCAACGCGAACGATTTCATTAAAAATTCCGAGAGTTCAACTCTATCCACAAAAAACATAAAAACATCTTTTCTGTACCCCACAGACAACTTAAACCGGAGCAGACACCGTTTAGTTTCCGTATTGTGACGGAATCATTACTGTGTCGGCTCTTTCTTTTTTTATTAACTTCCGTGAAAATTTTTACCGCACGGCGGTTTAAATATTATGTGCATGCTGACTTATGTGCGATACCGAAAATAAAAACGACAGGCACCGCAGTACCTGCCGTTTTTATTTGTTAAGCTTCGATAATACCGAATGTTATATAGTCCATTCAAGACTTTCCGTCTGAAGCTTGACCATACGGGCGAATTCGCCGTTTTCTTTTATAAGCGTTGCGGGAGAACCCTGTTCCGCTACCGAGCCGTCTTTCAGCACAACGATTTTGTCGGCGCCAGATACCGTGCGCATACGATGTGCAATAATAAGGACGGTCTTATCTTTAATAAGGCGTGAAAGAGCGGTTTGTATTGCCGTCTCGTTTTCAACGTCAAGGCTTGCCGTGGCTTCGTCAAGCAAAATTATGGGGGCGTCCTTCAAAAATGCTCTTGCGATTGATATTCTCTGACGTTCGCCTCCAGATAATTCGCATCCGTTTTCGCCTATGGTTGAATTCCATTTGTCGGGAAGCTTTTCAACGAATTCGGTTACGTTTGCAAGTTTTGCGGCGGCAATAACTTCTTCGTCGGTGGCGTCTTTTTTGCCTATGCGTATGTTTTCCGTTATTGTGTTGTCAAAGAGCGTTACATCTTGGAAAACTACCGAATAAAGCGACATAAGCGTCTCGGGATCGGTTTTTGAAATATCCATACCGCCTATGGTTATTTTACCCTTGTCAATATCCCAAAACCTTGTGGCAAGACGCGACACAGTTGTCTTTCCTCCGCCGGATGGCCCTACCAAAGCGGTTACTTCGCCTTGCTTTGCCGTAAATGAAACATCGCGCAAAACCGTTTCTTTGCTGTTATAAGAAAATCCTACGTCCGAAAATTCTATATCGTACCCATTGTTTGTCAGCTTGTCGCTGCCGGTCTGAATATCGTAGTCGAGGATTTCGTTCATACGCTCTATGTTTGAGTTCGTGGCGATTATGCCGGCAAGGTTTTGAAGTGAACCCTCAAGCGGTTCGTAAAGGCGCGAGACCACAAGCAGAAACATAAAGAATGTAATTATGTTAAGCTCGCCTTTTGTGAGCAGATATGTGCCGGTGAGTGCAGTTGTCGCTATGCCGAGACGTAATACAAGGCTTGCCGATACAACGAATACCGCCGTGCCGAGTTCCGACTTTATAAGTCTTGTTTCGACTGCTCTTATTTTCTTTTCAAGACCGTTTAAATATTTTTCCTCGGCGTTGTTAGAGCGAAGATCGCCCATGGTTTCAATACATTCCTGTATGCCGTCCTCGCACGCCATTTTGGCTGCCATGGATTTTTGCGAAAGCTTCTTTTGAACATTCGAGGCAGTACCTACTATTATAAAGGCTACCGGAAGAACCCATATTGCGGCAAGAGCCATACGGACATTGAAGAATAAAAGCGAAACGGCAATCAGCACCGTCGATATTATCGAGCCTATGAGCGGTTCCACAAAGTGCGACTGGCTTTGTTCAAGAACGGCGCAGTCGTTCATAATAGACGACGTAAGGTCGGCGAGGTCCTTTTTCCCGAAGAATGACAGGGGAATTTTGCGGAGCTGTTCGGCAAGGCTTACACGCCTTACGCCGGATTCCTCATATGTGGTGAAAAATGTGCCGTTATACTGTAAAATCGTGCATATAACTATAACGGCGGCGCATATTACACAGCCTATAACATAAAACGGAATGCGTGAGCGACCGAGGCTGTTGCTTATCAGCTCGTCGACAAGATAGTAGAGCATTATAACCGGCAGCATAAACGAAATATTTTGTAAAGCACAGAATATACTGCCCTTTACGGTATCCACGGCGCCTTTCCTTGAAAGCGCAAAGCGTCTTTGCAATTTCTTTATCATAGCTTATGCCTCCTTTGATACTTTCCAGCAAACGGATTTTTGATATTCGTTCCACATAGAGCTGAAAAGTCCGCCGCGTTCACGCAGCTCGTCAAATTTGCCCTCTTCTGCGAGCTTGCCGTCAGATAAAACAAATATTTTGTCGGCATTTGCAACGGTAGAAAGCCTGTGCGCTATCATAATTACCGTTTTGCCGTTTGAAAGCTCGCGGATAGCCGCCTGAACTTTAACTTCGTTATCCGGGTCGGCAAAAGCCGTTGCTTCGTCGAGAATAACTATCGGTGAGTCTTTCAAAATTGCTCTTGCTATTGCTATGCGCTGTGCTTCGCCGCCTGAGAGATAAACTCCCTTTGAGCCTATTACCGTATCGACCCCGTCCGGGAATTTCTCGATAATATCGGTGCATTGAGCGGTTTTGAGAGCTTTCATTACATCTTCGTTTGAGGCGTTTGGTTTGCCGAGCTTTACGTTTTCAAGAATTGACGCTTTAATAAGACGGCTGTTTTGGAAAACAAACGAAACGGTATTCATAAGCTCTTTTTTATCAATATCGCGTATGTCGGTTCCGCCTATCATTACTTTACCCTTTTGCGGATCGAAAAATCTTGCGGTAAGGCAGGCGAGGGTGGATTTGCCGCCACCCGACGGACCCACAAAAGCTACGGTTTCACAGGCGCCTATTTTAAGCGTAATATCCGAGAGTGCGTCTTTTTTGCCGTCGTAGCTGTATGTGACATTTTTAAGCTCTACGGAATTGTCCTTGGGATGTGACGGATGCTCCGATATGCTGAGCGGCTCGGCATTCAAAACCTCGTCAACTCTTGCGAGCGCGTCCTTTACTATCATTTGATTTTCGCTCATAAACATAAGCTTTGAGAGAGTGGTTGTTATTGCCGGTGTGATTATAATGTAAAAGAGCAGATTCAGCAGGAATTTGCCCGTTACGCCGTCTTTTGTAAACAAAAACGCTCCGAGTATGAGAAACGCAAACACGCTGTTTACGGCAAGTGTGAACGCGGTCATCGGGCCGCGAAGCTCTTTTGTGTAAGCCAAGGTCCATTTGCCGTAATTATCTATTGCCTTTTTAAACTTCTTAAAAGAAAATACCGTCTGACCGAACGTTTTAACCACAGGTATGCCGCGGACATATTCAACCGCCTCGTTTGACATATCCGAGAGTGCGTTCTGATATTCGGTCATCTTTTTTTGCATACTTTTGCCGGTCATCTTCGTCATACACAAAAAACCGAGGATCACCGGTACAAGGCTTAGCAGTCCGAGCCGCCAATCAAATATAAACAGCAGCGCGAGAAGGCCCAAAATAGTCGCCATCGCTTTGTATTTGTCGGGGAGCTGATGTGCGAGATATGTTTCCGCGGCGCCGGCGGTTTCCGAGACAATTCGGCGCAGCTTGCCTGTTCCGAAGCTCTCTGTTGTACCGAGAGGAAGCGAGGCAATGTGTTTTGTTAAATCTATTCGCAGGTTTGTAGCTATGCGGAATGCCGACAAATGCGAGCACATAAGTCCGCCTATGTATACGAGAATTGCCGCCGCGGCAAAAATCACCGCAAGCCAGCCGTAACGCGTCACATTTACCGCCTTGCCAAAATCAGGCGATACTTCGATTACCTCTTTAAGTATGCGCCATATGAAATAGAACGGAACAAGTGCCAAAAGTGCGCTTGCCGCCGAGAGGATCCAAGAAAAATAGGTCAGGATCCCGCGCTTTCCGGCGTAGCCGAGAAGCCTTTGTAAATCTGATTGTTTTTTCAAAAAGAAAAACCTCCTTCTTTGAAATTATTTATAAAGAGAAACCGTGCTCTCTTTTGTTGACTTGTTTTCTGCTTTGCCTTGAAAATGACGAAATTACGAACAAACACAGTTAGCAATTGCTAACTGGCACGGCAAAAATTACAGAGCATTACTGCCCCATAATTTTAAGCCATCCGGCTGTATAGAAATCATTTAGCTCGCAAAGATATTTTTCGGCATCCTCCATCGACATATCATGAATTATTATTTCAAAATATGCGTTCATCATACCCGTTACGAGTATGTGCTCAAGTCTTTCGTCGATGTCGGGAACGGTTTTGCCGAGCCCCCTGAGAGTGTCGCAGTAACGGTTTGTAGCCTTAATTTCAAGTTCTACCAAATCATCTGTAAGTGTGGAGTAAGGTGTTCCGTCGGAGTAAAGCAGTATCAGGTGAAACTCGTCGCGGTGAGAGTGCATATATACGAGCATTTCCTGCATACATTCTTTGCCAACCGAGCCCATTCTCTCCGTCTGCCTTTTCGGCGACAGCTCCTCAAACCCCGAGAGCGACTGTTTGTATTTTGTGAGCAGGTATTTGTAATGTTCGTCCACAAGTGCGGCAAAAAGCTCTTCTTTGCTTGAATAGTAGCCGTAAAAGGCGCCTGTGGTAACTCCTGCCGATTTTACTATGTTCCTCAGCGACGCCGAACGAAATCCCTTTTCGAGAAATTCCTTTTTTGCGGCAATGTGTATGTGCTCCAATGTTGAATGTGTTTCGGGCATTTCGTACACTCCGTATAACAGTGTTATATAACGGTGTTATATTACACCGTTCGGCTTCGTTTGTCAAGGGGTAATTTTATGTTTCACCGCGGCGCGGTAAAACGCATAATATGTAAAAGACAAGTGTGTTTAATTTCTTTATCCGAGGGGAATGAAATATATATGAATAGGCTGATAATAAAGGTCGGCTCTGTCACCTTTGCTTTAAAGGCGCGTGATATTTTATCGGCGCGGAATATCCGTTCTTTTGTGAGAAAAACTCCCAATCCGTCAAAGGGCGAGGGGTGCGGCTATTCTCTTGTCGTTCCGAATGCCACGGAGTCGGTCATAGGGGTACTAAGACTCTCAGGCATAGAAATACTCGAAACGCAGTGGGAAAAATGATATATTTTGATAATGCCGCCACCACTTATCCCAAACCTCCCGAGGTTATAAAAACAATGAGCCGTGCAACGGTTCGGTACGGTGCAAATCCGGGCAGAGGCGGTCACAAAATGTCATATCTCACCTCCGAAGCGGTATACGAAACCCGTAAAAGGGTTGCCGAATTTTTCGGTACGGATGCTCCCGAAAACGTAATATTTACAAAGAATTGCACCGAGGCTCTGAATATCGTTATAAAGGGTCTTTGTGTGCCGGGGTGCCGTTTTATATGCTCGAGTCTTGACCATAACGCCGTAATAAGGCCGCTTGAGGCGTTAAGGCGTAGCGGAACAGCCGACTATGATATTGCCCCTGTCGGCAAAACCGATGATGAAACCGTGGCTGATTTCAAAAGGCTGTTCAGAAGTAATACAAGGGCTGTAATTTGTACCGGCGCGTCAAACGTTTTCGGCGAGAGACTCCCTACGGCAAAGCTCGCAAGGCTTGCCCATGAAAACGGAGCCTTGTTTATACTTGACGCTGCACAGACGGCAGGTATTGTCAATATAGATATGAGACGTGATGAAATTGATTTTTTGTGTACGGCAGGGCATAAGGGCCTTTACGGTCCTATGGGCACAGGGCTTCTTGTGATAAATTCCGACGAACATCTCTATTCTCTTATTGAGGGCGGTACGGGCAGCTTTTCAGCAGTCCTTTCACAGCCCGAAATCTATCCCGACCGATTTGAAAGCGGAACTCTTAACGTACCGGGAATACTCTCTCTCGGCGAGGGGATACGCTTTGTTTCGGATCGCGGCGTCTCGCGGATTTATAAAAGCGAACAAGGGCATATAGCGGATATATATAAAGCATTAAAAAATATTCCGAACGTTCGCCTGTATACGGATCCGTTTTCTTCCGAAAAGAGTTATGTCCCTCTTTTGTCATTTAATGTGGACGGTCTTCACAGCGAACAGACGGCCGCACTTCTTGCAAATGACAATATTGCCGTCAGAGCAGGTCTCCATTGCGCACCGTCGGCTCACAAAACGTACGGAACTCTTCGCGAAGGTACAGTCAGAATAGCACCGTCAATATTCACAAAAAAGCAGGATGTGAATTTATTGTTAACTTCCGTAGTAAAAATTGCAAAAAACAGTTGATTGTGATACAATATATCGTGATTATTTATGATTATTTTATTTGCCGCAAGGGCGGCAGATGATAGCTTTTAATTACGATATATTGTATTTTTTTATTGAAACAGGTGTAAAGTATGTTGCAGCTTTTGAATTTCAAAGATTTTTGGAGCGAAATAGGCAGAGCGGTTATGAGCTTTAACAGCATTTCGGATGTGCTTGATGTCATTCTTGTTACCTTCGTTATATACAGCGCAATAAAGCTGATACGTGAAACAAAGGCGGTTCAGCTTGCCAAGGGATTTATTTTGCTCCTAATAGTATATGCTCTTGTCAATTTGTTCGGTATGCAGGCGAGTAACTATATTTTGTCGCTTGTTTTCAATAATCTTTTGTTGGTGCTTGTCATCATCTTTACTCCCGAAATTCGTCATGCGCTCGAGAGCGTCGGCAGAAGCTCGGTGTCGAAATTCAATTTTTTCGGATTCCGTTCGGGTGCTGAAGAAAAACGACGTGAAGAGATGCAGAAAATGGTCAATGCCGTATGCCGCGCAAGCTCCGATATGAGCGATAAGCATATAGGCGCGCTTATGGTTTTTGAGCAGGAGACTATTTTGGGCGACATTATTTCGTCGGGTACGGTTATCGATGCCAAGGTTTCACCCGAAATGATAGGAAACATTTTTTATCCGGGCGCACCGCTCCATGACGGAGCCGCGGTTTTCCGCGACGGCAGAATTTGCGCTGCAGGTTGTATACTTCCGCTGACACCGAATCACGATATCAGCAGCGAGCTCGGAACACGTCACAGAGCATCCATCGGTATGAGCGAGCAAAGCGATGCTGTTATAGTCGTTGTATCCGAGGAGACCGGAGCCATTTCCGTGGCATATAAGGGCAGGCTCCGCAGAGGCATTTCGGACGGTGACCTTCGAGAGATACTTATGGAGCATTTTGTTAAGCCGGAAGAGGACGAAGGAAATTCGAAAATCAAGAAATGGTTGAAAGGAAGACGCACTCATGAGCAAAAATAAAGATAAAAAAGCAAACGTCAAAGGGCTTCGCAGTCTCCTTTACAACAACAAATTTGTTTTGCTGCTGTCTGTAATTTTAGCTTTTGGTATATGGATATGGGTGTCAATCGAAAAAAGCCCCGAGGTTGAAGTTACGATATCCTCCGTACCGGTTAAAATAGATATGGATAACAGCGTGCCGGCTCAGCTCAATCTTCAGATATTCGGCGACAATAATTATACGGTAGATGTTACCGTCAAAGGCAAAAAATTTATTGTGTCGGCACTTACCGCAGACGATTTTTCCGTTGTGGCGCAGACCAATTACGTTGATTCGGCGGGCAAAAAGAGTTTGCAGCTTAAAGCTACGTCCGCCAAATCGGATAATTTTGATATAGTTGGTCTTTCCAAAAACTATATCGAAGTATATTTTGACACATATAAAGAAACCGAGATGGCGTTAAAGCCGTCCATAATTGCACCGGGCAATAAAACCGTAACGGACGGTTGTATTCTCGGAAACATCGTATTTTCAAAAAATACGGTTATTGTCAGCGGCCCGTCTACCGAGGTTAACAAGGTAACAAGCGTTACCGCCGAAACGTCGATTTCGGCACCTCTTA
>ULNC01017421.1_pt1 | contig 10077 bp, 8 predicted proteins | sample 1951841 | NCBI WGS metagenome assembly ULNC01 (sample SAMEA4835569, study PRJEB28245) | human gut metagenome | biome: gut microbiome; material: fecal sample | place: Denmark | collected 2008
GGCTCCTACCCGTGAGTTGGCACAACAGATAGACCAGCAGATGGAGGGCTTCTCCTACTTCATGCCGGTTTCCAGTGTGGCAGTGTATGGCGGTAATGACGGAGTTCTGTTCGAACAGCAGAAAAGAGGTTTGACATTGGGTGCAGATGTTGTCATTGCCACTCCGGGACGTCTGATAGCCCACCTCAGTCTTGGCTATGTAGACCTTTCGCGTGTCTCTTATTTTATTTTGGATGAAGCAGACCGGATGCTGGATATGGGATTCTATGATGACATTATGCAGATTGTCAAGTTTCTCCCTAAAGAGCGGCAGACCATTATGTTCTCTGCTACCATGCCTGCCAAGATACAACAGTTGGCTGGCAACATTCTGAACAATCCCGCCGAAGTGAAGTTGGCGGTTTCCAAACCAGCGGAAAAGATTGTGCAGGCAGCCTATGTCTGCTACGAGAATCAGAAGCTGGGCATCATCCGTAGCCTCTTTGCAGAGGAGACGCCGGAACGCGTCATCATCTTTGCTTCTTCCAAACTGAAAGTGAAGGAAGTGACCAAAGCCTTGAAGCAGATGAAACTGAACGTTGGTGAAATGCACTCCGATTTAGAGCAGGCACAGCGCGAAGAAGTGATGTACGAATTCAAGGCAGGACGTATCAATATCCTGGTAGCTACAGATATCGTTGCGAGAGGTATTGATATCGATGACATCCGTCTGGTGATAAACTATGACGTTCCCCACGACAGTGAAGATTATGTGCACCGCATCGGACGTACGGCGCGTGCCAATAATGACGGCGTAGCCATCACTTTCGTTTCCGAAAAGGAGCAGGGGAACTTTAAGAATATCGAAAAATTCCTGGATAGGGACATCTATAAGATACCGGTTCCCGAGGAGCTGGGCGAAGCCCCCGAATACAAGCCGAGAGCATTTGACGGAGGAAGACGGGGCGGCCGTGGAAACGGACGTAAGCCAGGAGGAAACAAGAACGGCCGTAACAACAGTAAAGGTGGAAAGCCCAGAGCCAAACGTCCACAGAATGGCGGCGAGAAGAAATAAACATTGTGGTGAAGAAAAGAAATAGAAAAAGCGGATTTATTCCGCTTTTTCTATGTTCATTGTATTGTCAAAACCAATAATCATATTTACCAAATTGTATACGGAACTTTCGGGTATGCCGAGGGTTGCCTGATAATGGTACCCCTTACTATCTACACCCATGAAATTCATATCGGCAAGAATGGCCTGGTCCAGCATTTCGGCAGGGAATATATCCGCAAACATCTTTTTAGTGATGTCCTGGCCATAAAGCATCTTCTTCCCTTCGTATACACAGATGTGGATTACATTATCATAATACACATTGTCCACACTGATTCCATTTTCAGAATAGGAAGTCTTGAAAACCTTCATCTTTGAGGGGTTGATATATACATATCCCCTATATCTTGTATTCTTGTATGTTACGATACTGTCTTTCTTTATCACTTCCGGAGTAGTAGAAATGACCTCCACTTCTCGACTGGTGAAAACCAAAGAATCTTCCGCATTCTCTGATTTATGCAGTTTAATTACTTCGTCGGCCAGCGAGTGGAACCAGAAGCTGTATTCCGTTTGACGGTCTATCTTATAGGCCACCGGTTCATTGCTGTATATGTAGATTGTATCGTGAACAACCTTGAAAGGTACGGGAGCGCTTTGCGGGTTGGCATAATATACCGTATCCCCTTCGATGCGCATCAACGGCATTTCTGTTTCATCGTTCACCCAGATGCCTTGTAACAGTTGTTTTGCAATGAGGTCTTCCTTTACGGAAACCTCTCCTGTTTGTCTGTTGCTGCATGAGGCCAATGAGACAACAAGTACAATGAGAATCGCACTTCCTTTTATTGTCATAACGTCCCTATTTATTTCTTTTCTTTTTTCTGCAACTTTATTTTCCAATGCAATGATATGTGAAACCTTGTTCTTCCATATCTTTCTTGTCGTAAATGTTACGTCCGTCCAATACCAACGGCTGTTCCATAGTTTTCTTGATGACTGCCCATGAAGGCAGGCGGAATTCTTTCCATTCGGTCACCAGCATCAGTGCATCTGCATCCAGCGCAGCATCATACATATCTGTCGCATAATAAATACTTTCTCCTATGCGGCGTCGGCATTCGTTCATGGCAGCCGGGTCGTAGGCACGTACTTTACAACCGGCCTTCAGCAACTCGTCAATCAATACCAGAGCCGGGGCTTCACGCATGTCATCTGTTTCGGGTTTAAAGGCCAGCCCCCAAATGGCAATGGTCTTTCCCTCCAAATCATTATTGAAATGCTTCTGCAACTTTTCGAATAAGATACTCTTCTGTTTCTCGTTCACCTCCTCTACTGCATGGAGTACACGCATCTTGTAGCCGCTCAGTTCAGCCGTTTTAATCAGTGCCTTTACATCCTTAGGGAAGCATGAACCGCCGTAACCTATCCCCGGATAGAGGAACTTGCGTCCGATACGGGTATCCGAACCGATACCACTGCGCACCATGTTTACATCCGCTCCCACCAATTCGCACAAATTGGCAATGTCGTTCATGAAGCTGATGCGGGTGGCAAGCATGGAGTTAGCTGCATACTTTGTCATTTCTGCAGAAGGGATGTCCATAAAGATGACACGGAAGTTGTTCAGCAGGAATGGTTTGTAGAGCTTGCTCATTATCTTCTTGGCTCGTTCGGACTCTACTCCCACCACTACACGGTCGGGACTCATAAAATCGTTGATAGCATTACCTTCTTTCAGAAACTCGGGATTCGAAGCGACATCGAAGTCAATGTTCATCCCTCTCTTATCAAGTTCTTCTTGAATGGTAGCCCGCACTTTTCTGGCAGTACCTACGGGAACGGTACTTTTGGTTACCACCAACACATATTTCTGCATATTGCGTCCAATGGTGCGGGCAACTTCCAGCACATAGCTCAAGTCGGCACTTCCATCCTCATCAGGTGGTGTACCTACAGCACTGAATACCACTTCCACCTCATTCAGACAACTCTCCAGAGACGTGGTGAATTGCAGGCGTCCTGCTTTCACATTCCGGCTAACCATTTCTTCCAGTCCATTTTCATAGATAGGAATAACACCCTTTTTCAGTGACTCTATCTTTTCACTGTTCGTGTCTACGCAAATAACGTTGACACCGATTTCCGCAAAGCAGGTTCCGGTTACCAAACCGACGTATCCTGTACCGACAATGGCTATTTTCATATTTTATTCATAATAGACCGCATCCTTGAACGATACGGCATGTCCGTCTTTATCTGATAATAGAAGCTGTTCCGTAGCAACGGGCCATTCAATACCGATGGCTTCGTCGTCAAAACGGATGGATGCCTCAGATTGTGGTGCGTATACGTTGTCTACCTTGTATGTAAAGACAGCTTCATCGCTCAGCACCAGAAAACCATGGGCAAAACCACGCGGAATGAAGAATTGTCTTTTGTTCTCCTCACTTAGCTCCACACTGACATACTTTCCGAAAGTGGGAGAAGATTTTCTTAAGTCGACAGCCACGTCCAGCACTTTTCCCTTAATGACACGTACCAGTTTGGCTTGGCTGCAATCACCCTTCTGGTAATGAAGACCACGTAATACACCGAAAGAGGATTTGGACTCATTGTCCTGGATGAAGTGAACGTTTCCGACATGTGCACGGAACTCTTCTTCCTTAAATGCTTCCATAAAGTATCCGCGGGCATCATGGAATACTTTCGGCTCAATCAGCCATACGCCGTCAATCTCTGTTTGTATGTAGTTCATTTTCTTAAAATGTTTTATGTACTTTCAGTTGGAATCCAAAATTGTCTCCATATATCTCTCCCATATCCAATGCAAGGGACGCGTTGAAGCACCAGCCTTTCCATTTACGGGGAATATAGTAAAACGATGCAAAAGTAGAAAAATTTTCTAATATATCGGGTATTGGACGATGAGGAGTTCCCCAAGTTCTGTTGTGGGACAATTTTGCCACATATCTCCACTCACTGCTGATGTCGCCGCTCCATCCCAGATGCAGGGCCTTAACGCGATTGTACTTGAAACTCATATCGCCATCCTTATTATAGATAGGCGATGCTATCAACGGATTGGCTATCGCCATACCCCAATGTGCCCATCCTGGGTAGTAACCGTTGTTGTAGTAGTTGTCGGCTCCTCCGGTCTTACCTACTACAGAATTTTGCAAACCGTGCAGTGGACCGCTCATATTGGTAGTCTGGAGATATTCGATAACGATTCCGTTGATGGCTTGTCTATGGTTGGATTTATATTCCACACCCCATAAGCCATCCCAACCGTTGAGTTTGGCCATGGCGGAGAAGTCATCAAAATGATTGTCCAGATAGGCGCTGATGGAGAAATCTTCCTTAGGACGATAAGTCATTTTGATATATTCGCTACCCAGAAAATTGCCTTGGAAAGCCAGATGTTCACCTACCGGTCCGTCCTCACGCCCGTGGCCGGGGAAGAATACGCGTACGTAATCCTTCCATCCGTTGCCCAAGTCTCCCGATTCGGAACCTCCAATCTTGTATCCTCCGAATTGGGTGTCGAGGGTCATTCCGAGTTCCAGTTGCCATTTTCCTTTGGGTATACCGATACGCAGGAACCCTTCTTTATGATGGTATTTGATACTCTTGGTGTACCAGTATTTTTCTCCGACTTGCTCCCGCTGGTATTTGTTATCTGTAAACCATCCGTACGAGATTTCTCCTTTCAGGCCTAAACGGGGTAGCAACTGTACATACTCGGGTATGCCTATCTGTACTTGTGGGATGGGACGCGCATTACCCGACCAGGTCATGCCGCCACTGCTCAGCTCTTGATTCAGCAATGGAGAATTCTGTTCCCGGCTTCCGGCAAAGAATCCAAACCACTTGTAACGGATGTCTACGTAAGCCTGCTGTACAATGAAGGAGGTCGTGCTGAATCCGGCTGCTGCAACCAAATCCAGTGCTTCTTCAAACTTCCATTTTCCAAGTTGGTGTTTGTAGGATATTCCTCCACGTATGTAAGTATTGTTGTCGAGCGAAGTGAGTCCTTGCTGGTTGCTGACCTGCCAAAGAGGAGTATTGTCACCGGTATGCAGGGCTGCTCCATATTCTACGAATGAGGACAGCTGCTGTGCCAGCATCGTGTTCTTTCCTATGAACAAGAAAACCATCAGACAGAAAATAATACGCATAATAGTCTTTTGTTAAGTGTTTAGGTTTGTATACTCTTGCGAGGGCAATTGTCTTTCTATTCTTGACGAGTATAGTTAAACGGTACAAAAGTAGAAATTTTTCCGGTAAAAATTCCTTCTCTTGCCAAAAAACCTTTTTCAAATACATTTTCAATGTGCAATGTTCATAATTTGTTGATAAGAAAAAAGCTCTGAAACTAGCGTATATCCGATATTTCCGCTACTTTTGTAGCATGATTGAATTAGCACAGCACATAGAAGTATTGTTATTGGAGAACGATTGTGTCATTGTTCCCGGTTTGGGAGGATTTGTAGCTCATTATACTCCGGCAATGAGAGTAGCGGAAGAGAATGTTTTTCTGCCCCCTACCCGTATTATCGGTTTCAATCCTCAACTGAAGATGAATGACGGCTTACTTGTACAATCCTATATGGCTGTCTATGATACTGATTTTTCTGATGCTACGCGGATTGTAGAAAAAGAAGTGGCGCATATATTCACTGCTCTCCATGAAGAAGGTAAGGTGGATTTGCCCAACATTGGCGAATTGCGTTACTCTATTCATGGTATTTATGACTTTGTTCCCTATGACCACAAGATAACCACTCCTTACTTATATGGGTTGGATAGTTTTGAAATGCAGGAACTGGCGGAACTGAAGAAACCGTACATGGAAAAGACCATCCGTTATTCTGTTCCAGTTGTGCCGGAAGACAAAAAGCGAAGGTTTGAGATTAAATTCAACCGTTCCTATTTGTCGAATGCGGTTGCCATGATTGCAGTGGTTGCCTTGTTTTTCTTTTTGTCTACACCGATAGAGAATACGGAAGTGGTTGAAGGAAATTATGCGCAATTACTTCCGAATGAACTTTTTGAGATGATAGAAAAGGAATCCCTTGCCATTAATCCGATTGTTGTTAGCCGGAAGGCCGACACTCCGAAAGCGTCGGCTCAAAAAAACACGGGGCAGAAGGCAAAGAAAAAGGTGGTTCCAGTTGCCGTAAGAGAGGTTAAGGTGGGCCAAGCTAACGCGCAGAATGCTCCGGTTGTTTCTCAGCCTAAGCAGCAGGCGGCAGAAGTGTCCTCTTCAACATCTGTAACAACAAAGAGTGAAATTCAAAAGACCACAGCAGGGACTGTCGCCCCGTCACTTGTCTCTGCACAGAAATACCACGTCATCATTGCCAGTGTAGGTACTGAGAAGGATGCCGAAGCAATGGCAAAGCAACTGATTGAAAAAGGTTACCCTCATGCAAAAGCAATTGTTGGAGATGGTAAAATGCGTGTCAGCATTGAGTCTTGTGGCACAGAAACAGAAGCATATCAGGCATTGAACAGAGTTCGCCAGAATGAAACGTATAAGAACGCTTGGGTATTAAAGAAGTAGAAAGTAATCTACCCTTGCTTTATTTTTTAATTCTTTAATTTTTAACTATCATGAAGCGTATCCGTTGTCCCAAATGTGAGAATTACTTAACATTCGATGAAACCAAGTATACCGAAGGCCAATCACTGGTCTTTGTATGTGACCAGTGTAAGAAGTAGTTCAGTATCCGTTTAGGTAAATCAAAGATGAAAGCCCCTCAAAAGGAAGAACGTCCGGATGAAGCGGAGTTTAAAGAGGCTTTTGGCAGCATCACGGTCATTGAGAACGTGTTTGGTTTTAAGCAGGTACTTCCATTGCAAGAAGGTGACAATATCATAGGCCGGCGTTGCGTGGGGAATGTTATCGATGTGCCGATTGAGACTTCGGATATGAGTATGGACCGGCGTCACTGTATCATTAATGTAAAGCGTAATAAGCAGGGAGTGTTGATTTATACCTTACGCGATGCTCCCAGCCTGACGGGAACTTTCCTTAATAATGAAATTTTGGGTGACAAAGACCGTATTCGCATTGAGGATGGAGCCATTGTAACTATTGGTGCCACTACTTTTATATTGCGGGCAGCAGAGCAGGAAAGCCTTTAGACAAAAAAGAAAACTGTGGCTTAATTATTTCCCATCAAATGTGGTATAAATAAAGCAGACCGTATAAAAACTCCTTTTGTACGGTCTGCTTGTTTAAAATCATAGGAATTAAAGAATACCTTTTACTGTTTCCTGCATGCCTTTTTCTTGGATGGATTTTAAGAAGCAGGTAATCATGTCTGTCAATCCTGGAACGGTATTCAAGTCTCCGTGTTCCCCCCAGATAAGGTCTTTGGCTGCCAATACGCCTTCTGCCACTTTGCGGGTATCCCCCGTTGCCCAAAGGTCTTTCAATAACTGCATGATTTCGGGAGCATCATTCGGGATGATTTCTGTGCCGTCTGCGCGGGTACCTCCTTTGTAGTACGTGATGATGGCAGCCAGTCCCAATACCAGACCTTTCGGCAGTTCTCCTTTACGTTTCAAGTAGGTTTTCAGGCCAGGAAGGTCACGGGTTTGGTATTTAGGGAAAGAGTTCAGCATAATACTGGTTACGGCATGGTCAACAAACGGATTGTTGAAGCGCTCCAATACATCTTCTGCAAACTTTTTCAATTCGTTTTTCGGCAGGTTCAACGTTTCCATCAGCTCGTCAAACATCACTTTATGGATGTATTGTCCGATTATAGGATGCTGGCAGGCATCGCGTACAATATTTACCTCCGACAGATAGGCTACTGGAGACAATACGGTATGAGGTCCATTCAGCAAGGTTACTTTTCTTTCGTGGTAAGGTTCTTCAGAAGGAACAAACAATACATTCAGTCCGGCTTTGTCGGCAGGGAATTCTTCGGCGACTTCTTGCGGAGCCTCGATGACCCATAAATGGAAAATTTCAGCCTGCACTACCAGATTGTCATCGTACTGTATCTTTTCTTTTATAGCGGCAATGTCTTTGCGGGGGAATCCTGGAACGATACGGTCCACCAGTGTTGCATACACACCGCAGGCTTCCTCAAACCAAGCTCTGAACTCATCACCCAATTGCCATAATTCAATGTATTGATAGATTGTCTCCTTCAACTTGTGGCCATTCAGGAAGATGAGTTCGCAAGGGAAGATAATCAGTCCTTTGCTCTTGTCGCCGTTGAATGTCTTGAAGCGGTGATACAACAGCTGTGTCAGCTTGCCCGGATAAGAAGACGCCGGTGTATCTGTCAGCTTACAAGCAGGGTCAAAGGCTATACCTGCTTCCGTCGTGTTGGAAATGACAAAACGCATTTCCGGTTGTTCGGCCAATTTCATGAACTCATCGTTTTGAGTATAGGGGTTTAAGGCACGGCTGATTACATCTATCATAGTCAGACTGTTGATGGTTTCTCCTTTATCCAGACCTTGCAGATTTACATGATAAAGGTCATCCTGGGCATTCAGCATGTCAACCATACCTTTATCAATGGGTTGGACTACTACTACATTGCTGTTGAAATCGGTCTTTTGATTCATGTTATAAATAATCCAATCCACAAATGCGCGAAGGAAATTACCTTCGCCAAACTGGATAATGCGTTCCGGGCGTTGTGCTTTGGGAGCAGTTTCTTTGTTTAATGCTTTCATTTAAATGGTTGATATGTAATTTTTTAATTATTCAAACTCAAAGTAAAAGTCTATGTTTTCCTTCATCAATATGTCGATAGGCATGTATTTCACTGCAGTGACCGGTCTTTTAAATACCACGTGGTTGCATAAAGTCTTTACGCCACAATAGCCTTGCAGGCCTGGACGTTGACCGATGAGAAAGGTTACTTCACCGGTTTTCAGGAACTCTGTATTTTTGTGTAAAAGGTCATATCCCACAAGTCCTGCCAGCTTCCACCCCTTTTCGTGCAGATAACTTGCCACTTGATAAACACGGGAATTAAAAACAGCTCCCAGTACGGCTTGGGGATGTTCTTTAAAAAAAGCATCCAATATCCGTCTGTTGCCGTCAGTATCTTCCTTGTGCAACACAATGTCATGGATAGTCAAATCCTTATGTTCCTCGGAAAGGTATTGCATGAACCCCTCGAGGCGGCGTTGCATCTGGATTTCTGCCGGATTGTTTTTCTGATTGCTCAGGAATAACACAAGCTCCTGCCCTTTTTCATAGCTACGCATCAGAATCTTGGCAGCAATGTATCCGCTGGTTTTGGAGTCTTGTCCGATATAACACAAGGCATGCGTCTGTTCAATATTGAAGTCTATGAATGCATAGGGAATATCCGCTTCCTCCAAATAAGTAGTGAGTTTTATGGTCTCCTCTCGGAAATTCGGGGCAACAAGTACGGCGTCGGCATTTTCCTCCCGGAGCACAGCACATGCTTCTTTATAGGAGGATTTGTCCGCATGCCGATAGTACAGATAGCTAACCCCAACATTGAACGGCCGTAATTCTTGTGCGGCACGGTCAATTCCCGCTGCTACAGCATGCCAATAATCATGTTCTATATAATAAGGTATAATGCAGACAATATGATAGCGCTTTTTAGCCGCCAGCCCGATGGCAAACATATTGGGATGATAATCTATGTCGTCGAGTACTTTCTGGACTTTTTCCCTACTGGAAACGGATACGTCTCCGCGGTTGTGCAGTACGCGGTCTACAGTGCCGGCAGAGACGCCGGCCATGCGTGCTATGTCTTTAATGGTATAGTTCTTGTTTTCCATCTTGAGGTATGCTGCCTAAGGCGGTAAAGGTGAGACGTCTGAAGCTTAAATATTATAAATATTCGCCGCAAAGATACGAATTATTTTGTTTCTCCAAGTAAAATTTCTACTTTTGTGTTCGATAACGGTTAATAAAACTAAAAACAATTATACGACCTATTAGCTTTACAATCAATACTATATAGGTGTAATAAATAGAAAGTAATATTTTTAGATACTTAAAACACAAGAAGATGAAAAAC